>MDTE01080985.1_pt1 | contig 11082 bp, 5 predicted proteins | sample 811231 | NCBI WGS metagenome assembly MDTE01 (sample SAMN05326651, study PRJNA326480) | marine metagenome | isolation source: seawater | place: Indian Ocean: Red Sea | collected 2010 | reverse complement strand
TCGGGAAAATTATCAATAATATTAATTGAAAAACCGCGCTCTAAAACTTCAATACCTTGGTGAGAGAAAGAAAAATTATTGCCGTTGATGTCTGTGGTTTCAAGGCTAATATAGTAGTCGCCGAAAAATATGTTATTAGCATACTGATATTGGTATACGAGGAATAGGTCCCCGTCAATTTCAATAAAATTATTGTTGTCGAGTGTGACAGAAATTAGGTGATTTTCTGAACTAACATTATATTGCCAAGTCATAGTTAGGTTACAATATTCTATTTCTTCTGGGTCTGAAATTCCATCAATCATTACGGTGAATTGAAAGGTTCTTTCATTGACAGGTGAATTTGGATACCAAATCAAAATTTCTGAATCATCCCACTCAGATTCTATATCATGGATTCTAACTTCGGTTGTGAAGTTTTGTGAATTAAAAAAAATCTCACTATCGTCTAGGTAATCGGAATTTAGAACAGGAACCATAGAAGCGATGATGAATAGCATTGAGGCAGCAACCGCACGAATACCGTCTCCTGCCATGGAGCAATTTTTTATTACTACTTTATTGAACTTTGTTAGGTTGAAAAATCGTTAAGCATTGGATTCTTCCTTATCAAAAAGCTCAAAATTTGGTTTCTGCAATCCACTTATGGCATTCTTTACAGAAGCCCTGAGTTCGGATAAATCACCATAGCAAACAATTACATCATCGTATCTGAGTAATAATTCATCAGAGGGATTCCAAATTAATTTATTTTCTCTGGATAATGCGAAAACAGGAATATTTGAACCGAATTTGAAAATTTGGGATATTTCTTGTCCCACTAGATTTGGATGATTCCTGAGTTGGATTGAAAGAACTCCGGAACCAGGTATGGTACGAAGTAATTGATCTAAATCGACTTCGGAAAACGCTGTTTGACCAGTTACATAGTCGATAATCTCACCAGCAACATTTACTCCACTTGCCTTTTCAATCCCTTCCAAGCCAGGAGAGGAATTAACTTCTAGAACTAATGGACCATGCTCTGCTTCAAGGAGGTCAACACCTGCTACATGAAGACCTAAAACTCTAGCAGCGCGACATGCTTGTTCTTCAAATTCGGGTGGTAGATTTACTTTCTCAACAGTTCCATTGAGGTGGTAGTTACTCCTAAATTCTCTTCCTCTTGCTCGTCTTCTCATACTAGCAACTACACGGTCACCAACAACCAATGCACGAATATCCTTGCCGTGTGATTCAGCAATATATTCTTGAACTAATACAGATTTACCAGTCAATAATAGACCCTGAACTAAACTACAAGCTTCGTGAAGTGTGTGCCTAAGAAACACTCCTTGTCCTTGAGTCCCTTGGGTCACTTTGATGACCACAGGAAATCCTCCAACAAAATCAATCGCACTTTCAACATCAATAATGTCTCTAACATAAGTTGTTCTCGGTACGGGAATCTTATTCCTAGCCAGAATTTGGGAAGCATGTAATTTATCTCTGCTTTGGATAATTCCTTGTCCGGAATTTGATGTCCATATTCCCAACTGTTCTAAATGTCTTAGAACTGCAACTCCATGTTTAGTTATAGAATGGCCAATTCTTGGAATTACGGCATCAGCAATGAAAGGTTCTCCCATATATTGAATGTCGATAGACCCGTCAGCAACGTAAAGTGAGAACTTCATTGGGTCGGCAACAAAAACATCAAGTCCTCGTTTTTTGGCTTCTTCAACGAGACGTCTGGTACTGTACAATCGCGGACCGCGAGATAACACAGCAAGTTTGATGTCCATATTAGCGCGTAACATCAACACTTTTTGATATCATCGCCAATATTTGCCAAAAATCGTTTTATCGCGCCTTTCAAGTGCTATGTTGAAATCGCAGGATATATGTCCGAACAGGATTTAGTCGATAATGTCGAAGAGGTTCCCCTTTCTGAAGAAGGTGAAATTGATGCTGAGCAAGAGACTACTCCTCCCGCGGAACCCATGAATATTCAAGAGAAGATAAAATCACTCAAAGATGCAATAAAGAAGTCAAGATGGAATGTTTTTCTTCTACTAGGTGTATCCTTAGTGATGTTTGGTTTTGCTCTTTTCCCTTTAACCATGAGTGTTCCATACGATGACTTGTGGGGTACTTCTGAGAAAGACATAGGTTATGTTTGGGGACCATCTTCACCTGGAGAAGATTTTCTCGACGTACCTTTCCAGTTAGAAGTCGAGATTGTTAGAGCGCCTTCTGTTGCTGATAATGTCACTCTTGAGGTATATGTTTTGAAAGCGAAAGATTGCCTAGATTTATCGGTTAGTGACCTTGAAGTTATTGCCAGAGGGGGAAATAGTCATAATAATCAATTTAAATCTCTGGAGTCACCCCTTGAAGGTGAAACCTATACATTTGATTTTGATTTAGATATGGGGCACTATTGTACTAAAGTGCAATTTGTAGACAGTAAAGGTGAAACATTAAAACAAAATACCAAATTAAGTGTTAAAGGTAAGTTATGGCCAAATCAGGTGGTTACAGGTTTACCAGGAATAGTATTTTTGGGACTTTCTATTTTTGCTTTTATCGGCTCACAGAAGAAAAGTGCGAAATTAAAATCCATCCTCGAAAAGAGGAAAGTTTCTGAGGAGCAATTGATATTAGAAGCAGTATCTGCTGAAAAGATTGCCCAAGGCCCGGCAGGTCCTCCACAATCTGCAGACGGGCCTACGGGTCCGCCTCAATCAAATCCGGGCCCTTCAGGTTCACCTCAAGAGCACAAGAAAAGTGGTCCTCCACAATCAATGATTTCTCAAGATTCAACCACCTCTAAACGCTCCGGCCCACCTCCAACCTCATCCACTGAGCAGGTAGAAGTTCAAAATCAAGAAATGCCGGAATCAGCAAATACCGATCAATCGACATTTGAACCCGCTGGAAATGGATATTTCTATCGAAAGATGCCTGATGGCACCTATGAACAAGTAATCTATGTTCAGTCAGCAGATGGGACCTATGTCCCATACCAGCAATGAAATTGGCTAATCTTTTCAAAAATAGCCAGTTTAGGACACAACTAGCACTATGCTTGAAAGGGGGCATAGTTGAGGACCACTTGGTTAGGGGCATGTCTGACGAATTAACATCGACTCTTACAGTTGCTAAACTTAAGGCGTTATGTATTCTAAATGATTTACCAACTAGCGGAAAAAAATCCGATTTATTAGAGAGATTATTAGATTCTGGAATACCTCGTTCTGAGTTAGGTTTACCAGAAATTTCAGAAGAAAGTATAGAAGATGAAGTAGTATTTTCTTTGGAAGATGAAGATACATTGACTCCAGACATTGAACCAGAGGTAGTAGAAAAGTTGGACCAACAGCAAACGTCCGAGGTACTCGAAGCAGAGATACTGGATGCAGATTTAGTTGGTTTAACAGAGGAAGTAAATAAGCCAAAAGTTCAATCACCATCTAAACCTAAATTAAGCCAAGACAAACCAATGACCCTAATTGAAATGGTAAAAAAACCACAAGTCGCTGCAGGTTTGATAGTTTTACTTATCCTGGGTGCTGGTGGCTGGTATTACTTTAGTTCTCAATTAGAACCATTTACTGCAGACAAATTAAGTTACGGAGATGAGATGCAATATACTATTTCAGATGGTAAATTTATGGTCTCTGAGGGCTATGTAGATTTAGTCATGGATCAAATCGAAACAGATTATGAATTTTGCAAGATAGAAATAGATATCGATAGTGGAACAGGAGGAGTTTCGATTTCTGAAGGCGGGACTGACCAATTGATTTCTCAATCTTCAGATGATAGATTGGGTGCAGTAAGTGTTCGTGGCGGGCACGGAATGAGTTGGCTATCTGTTGAGTCAATTTCAACATATGATTTCGATGATTTAGAAGTTGCATTTCACAGTAAAGAGGAACTATTTGGTAATACTATATGTTCAGATTTCCCTGATCGGAGAGAGGGTAATGCAGAGATAACTTCTACAAAATGGACCGAATTAAGAGAGAGAGCAACAATCGGAAATAATGTTGATTGGAAATTGAGATTAGGTACTGACCAATTCGAAGGTAATCTAATGAATTATGGAGTCGGTGGCTTTTTTGGAGACTTAGAAGTAGTTACTCCGGGCTTTTCATTACTTTTACAACCGGTTGAATTGCAAGAATTACTTGCAAATGATTACATTGATGATGGTGCTTCAGGATATAGGCTCGGTTGGAATTGGAGAGTTCTGGGTACAGAAGTGCTAGGCTCTACAGAAATGTGGAAGATTGTTGCTACAAATAAGGACATTCAAGATTACTGCCTAGGTTCAGCAAGCATGACTCTATGGGTAGAAGAAGGAAATCCTTGGGCAACCAGACAAACTGTAGATGTATTGATTTCTGGAAGCGATAGTAATCGACAAGATTGTTCTACAACGTCCAAACTTCTAGGAGATTATGTTCTTCCTGAAGGAGAATTATTGATGAGCCACACATTCCAAAAATCATCACTAAAATTGGGCAGTAAATCCTTGGAATATGGGATTTCCTATGATGCCAGGCCGATGCAAAATGAACTCTCACCGGATGATGATGATTTACATGAATGGGGAACTAATGGCATACATATGCCAGACCACTCAACAATCAGGACTCATAACCTAGATACTGCTATGCAGTGTTTTGATTATTTCCAGAGCGTTGCATCTGGTGCTACTGCTGCACTTGATGAAGGTGGATATGTATGGAGAGCGATAGACACTAATTTAGGAGCAACAACTCAGTGGAACATATCCTGGATTGCATCTGATGAGAATGCTGGATGGGTAAAATTCAACGTTACAGGCGAAGTTAGTTCTGAAAACTGTGATTTTGACTCGAAAGGAGTTTACGACGATTCAGTATCTCATAACAGAGATTTTATCCCTAAGGTTCTGAACCTAAGCAAAATAGAAACTAGTTTGTTAGATTACAATAGATTCCCCGAACTTTCAGGAGAAAATGCAATTTTCACCTCCTCCGGGACTTTTCATCCTGAAACACGTGTAGGGTATCTAGTAGTAGTTCCCGGTAGTGGAATAAACTCTATTTTTTCTAACATAGGAGATGCTACAGACGGTGCTACTACAGTTGACTTTTCTAGAGAATGGGATGCTGGCGGACTCGATCATAGGTTCAACCTCGTTGTTGATGCGACTGATGGGAGATTAGTAGGTTGGAATTACGTCAATAGTAAATGATTACTATTTCTTTTTGAAATCGGGGAGCACAGGTGCCGATGGAACATTACTGTATTGCTGTGGATTTTGATATTGATATCCTTGAGTTGGTGGCGGTTGGTTAGGAATTGTAACCTCAGGTCTGCCCTGTCTAACCCACAATAAAATTAGTAGCAAGGCGATTACAACTACTCCTGCAATAATACTTGCAATAGTGCCCATTTCGAGGTCTCCTATTCCAGATGAACCACTACTTGAATCATCATCTTTCTGTTCGATTACTGGTTCTGGTGGATGCCAGATAAAGTATGTGATATTCCAAGAAAAATTAACTTCGCCTTGATTATCATCTACAGCAGTGACCGTTATCGAATATGGCCCTACGGTGCCATTTTGCGCACATAAAACTGCATTGAAACCAGTATAATTTTTCGTACAATCAATTATTTCCTCACGCAAAACCTCATCTTCAGAAATTATTGCACCATTTCTTTTCCAAATATATTCTAGGCCTATTAGTTGTTTGACTGATTCTGAAAGATCAAATTGTATCGATAAGTTCAATTCTTCACTGCTTGAATTAATAGTAAATTCTGGATTACTTGGTGCAATTAGATAGTCATACCGATTAATGTTATCATCGATTAATTCGTTACAATCTTCGTCTATTCCATTCCATATTTCTATTGCGCCAGGGAATATTTCTGGGTTAGCGTCATCACACTCCTCAAACCATCTAAAGCCATCACCGTCCTCATCGAGGTCTGGGATTAATGGGTTTGTCGAAGTATTGAATATTTCATCCCCATCGGTTAGCCCATCATCATCCGTATCATTATCTAACGGATCGGTGTAGAAACTGTTGAATTCATCAAGGTCAGGTAATCCGTCAGAATCACGGTCAAGTCCGATAAAGTCTTCATCTATTTCTCCACTGCAATTATTGTCAATTCCATCGAGTAGCTCAACCATGTCGGGATTGATTTGATCATTGGAATCATTGCAGTCTTGAAACCAGTAGTACCCATCTAAATCACTATCATTATCAAATACCAGAGGATTACTTTGGTAGACTAAAACCTCGTCTCCATCACTTAGCATATCCCCGTCAGTATCTTTCAAGGTTAGATTAGTTTTGAAGAAGTGAAATTCTCCAAAATCAGTCAATCCATCGAAATCAGTATCACTTGAATTAAATCCTTCATCCCATTGTCCATCACAGTTATCATCAATTGAATTGAGTAATTCTGGCGCCCCTGGATAGATATTTGGATCAGAATCATTACAATCTTGGAACCAATAAAAACTATCCAAATCTGCATCAGGGTCAGGGGTAAGAGGATCTGTGAAGAATAGAATTACTTCTTGTCCATCAGTAATGCCATCTCCATCAGTATCGCTAACTAGTGGATTAGTACCATTGACAAAAATTTCTCGACCATCGTCTAAGCCGTCCCCATCAGTATCTATTGACAAAGGATCAGTGCCATAGACTAAGATTTCAAGACCATCATTGACCTGGTCATCATCTGTATCTATGTCATCGGGGTCTGTGCCGTGTATTTCGGTTTCATTAACATTGGTTAGGTTATCTCCGTCTCTATCAGGATTCAATTCAGTTCCATAAATGTTTAATTCCCAGTCATGGAAGATTCCAGCATCACCATTCCCCTTATCTTGGACACTTATTGTCCAATCTCCTGCTGAATCCTCGTCCCAGTTATGTACTGATGTAAACATCCAATTATTCCAATTATTTCCACCATCACTGTGTTTTTCAGAAAGAATATTTTCGGTACCTTGTGGACTTGTTAATATTATTTCGAGGTCTCCTCTGTAATTATGCGATATATCTACAATTACTTCGACATGTTCAACTTTGATAGACTCAGAAACAGTTACAGAATCACTAATTACAGTATTTGAGTTGTCAGGTATTTCGATATCGTTCATATCTAAATTTCCAGAGAGAAAAGAAATCTCTTCATCAACATGATTCCAGTTTACCGCTAGATCAACTGCTGCACTGGCATCAACAACACCATATCCATACTTGTGACTCACTTCATGACCAGCACCATTAGCAGACCATGAAGAGTCACTAGCATCATTTTTCCTAGATGATTGTACCAAGATGTGTTGAATGTCGCGATAAGTGAGGTTTTCATTGGCATCCAGTAACAGCGCGATAACACCCGAAACCAAAGGAGTTGCTGAGGAAGTGCCGCCAAAATCATCCGTATAATCTCCGTTTCTATAACCTCCATTTCCTTCATTATCTGTGGTTGTAATACCTTCACCATCGCCATCAGATGGAGCCGCTACCAGTATATTTGCGCCAGGTTCTGCGTACCAAGATTGTACTCCTCGGTGAGTTACCGCGGTGACTGCAATTGTATGTCTGCTGTTTGCGTATCCATCATAGTTTGAATTATCATTATCATCTAATCCATTTCCTGCAGCCCAAGTGATTATATTTCCTAATCCACCTCGACCAATTTCAATATTTTCTTCAAATGCAGCCGTCATCAAAGGTCCTGGAGCCTCAACAGTATTTCCATTGTCACTAGGACCCCATGAATTTGAGTAAATATCGATTGATTGTCTTTCATGACTCAGTGCGTTACTCTCTCTGACATCTGTTGTAGAACATGAGATTAATTGTAATCCTGCTAAGCTTGCAAGTGGTGCCGCTCCAGATACGCCAATTGAATTATTACCAGCAGCAGCAGCAACTCCAGCAGCAGCAGTTCCATGAGCATCGTTGTAGGAAGGAGTAGGATCTCCATCATTTCCACAGAAATCATAATCTAAATTGTCAGCATAATAATTGTCAAGGTCTGCATGCTCCCAATCAAGTCCATCATCAACTATTCCAATTACTACTCCGCTGCCGCGATAATTATTCCATGCACCTGTGATATTGACATCTTCACCGCTTACTCCACCATTTGTTTGACCAGTATTTTGTAGGTGCCATTGTTCTGAGAATAAGGAATCGTTTGGAGTCCATTTTGGTCTCATATCCTTTTCAATGAGCGGATAAGCGGTTTCAATATAACCGTCTTTTTGCCACTGCGCTAAAGTTTCTATTGCTGATTCATAGTCAATTTCGACAATCCAGACGTTCTCTAAAACATCAACAGGTTTCCCTAAAGGATTGTCACTAACCACGACCCATTCATTTGTTGACTCTAACTCTGACACACTATACTGGGAAAGATCGCTAACTCTCGCAAATGCACTTCTGACACTTGGCGAGAATGCGTAGGTTAGGGGAGCCTCTTCCGGGTTATCGGGTAGCGGCGCTCCTAAATATTGAAAATTAAGGTTATTTTCTTCTGCATTAGCGATTATCGGCGTAATACTTGCCAATAACAGAATTGATACAATGGCCAACGCACGCATACTATACCCTCCTGCTGATTTCATATTATGACTATTGGTTTAATGTACAACACTCAGTGATGATAGTTTTCTGCTTCCAAACTTAAAAGATTGTTTAATTAGATTTCCAATTCAGCTGAAAAATTCATTCGATCTGGATTTTCCACCGCAACTAGTGCTCTTATGCTATGTTTTTTGGCTAAGAAGTCAGGGGCTTTTGCTACCTTAACTCTACTATCTTTGATTGATAATTTTTGACCTGGAGAGATATTTAAATCTCCGCTAGGTATCCAAAACCCAATTACTCCTAGTTCTAAGTGGTTACAAACTACCAGATTTTGTCCTTCATCATCTTTCTCTATTCTTATTACAATTAAAGGCGATTTGGATGAAATCAATTTAGTTGCAGGCTGCCATTCATTCCAAGTTTTATCTATTGGTTTTGTTAGTTCTGACGCTTGCTTTTCAATGTCTAGAATTTGTTCCTCGAAAGCCTTTGAACTCGATTTATCAAGATTATTTAATCCGTCTAGATATTCTCGAAGTTGTTCATTTTGCTGGCTTTCTTTTTCAGTTAAAGCAGAATTAGCTAAGACCATCGACTCAGCCAGCAATTGTAATAGTTCCATATTCTCTACCTCAATGGCACATTCCATTGCTTCATCTAGTACTTCTATTGCTAATCCTGCTTCATCAATTGCTAGTAGATTTTTTCCAAGGTTTGATAGTAATAAGGCAGCATTTTCCTTATCTTGTTGGACTATTGAATGGGCCAAGTCGATGTGCGAATTTGCAATTTTGACCTCTCCTGAGAGGTGCCTCATAATTCCAGCACAAACAACGTATTGCAAACGATTTTCTTTGATTGATTGAGCCTGCCTGTCAGCTGTTTCAAATAATTTAGCAGCTCTTTCCCATTTTCCATCTGTCAGTGCAAGCAGGCCCAATTGATTCATTGCTCTCATTTCTGCACTTCTGTCATCAATTAGCGTCGCGCTTTGTAAGGCTCTAGAAAGGTGAAGTTTTGCTAAGATGAGATTACCTGACATTTTGGCTAGCATACCCAGAGCAGATTCCATCCTGTATACATGACCCGCCATCGCTCGATGAGCAATTTCCGCAGATGCTTCGTCTAGTGGTGCTAAACCAAGCCCTACAGTTTCTAAGACTTGACTCATTTCATCTAATCCATTATTGTAAAGTTGTAAAACATCAGATATGTGTTGCTCTTTTGATATTAATGACAGAAAATTATCAAATTCACGAATAGGTTCACATATCTCAGGCAATGAACCTAATGAATTCATGTGTGTTTTTTTTACCACGCCGCCCAAGAGATATTTTCTTAAAGCACGAATCGATTTCTGATTTGAGGTTTGTTCAGGATTATTTTGAATAACAGTCTTCACGTCTCCTTTCGTATCCAACAAAGAATCAACCATCCAGGTTAATTTAGCTTGTATATCATATTCACCGGCTCTACTGATTGCATATCTCATTTCAGCAGCACGAACTCTTCTAGAAAGACTATTTAATGCGGATTTAGACTGCTTTGGTCCAATTTTTGCTAGTCTCTGGATAAAAGTTGAAGGCGGGCATGTAGTAAATCCGAGATTCACTTTTTGACTAGTAGTTGTCATTTTGAAATCATCTGTAACTAGAATAACCTCCCGGCCTTCTTTTGATAATTTAGAGGCTAGGACCATAAGGGACAAATCGACATCTTGAGGGGACGCTCTTTCTCCAATTTGAGATGCTAATCCACGAATTTGTGATTCATCAACCGTTATTGTAGTCAGTAGGTGCTTGATTGTGGAAAGTAAATTCGGTTGTTTTTTCCACCTCTGAAATCTCACGTTCCTCACTTCATCATGTACACCGGGAGTGACGAATAAACCTTCTTGGGACAGAATTTTTCCTAGATCTCTAGCGAAGGAATCCGGTGCCATTGAACCTAAGTGAATAAAACAGTTTGAATCAACCACCCACGTCTGCGACATAAACACTCCAAAACCCTTCATTGATTGAGTTTTACCCCAATAATTTGTCACATTAACAGCGAAATAAGCGGTATTTCAAATAGCCAATACATCTTGGTTATGCTTGGTGGAGATATGACAAAGAAAACTAAGAGTCGAGATCTTGACCATTTGATTGAGCAGAATGATACTGAATTGACATTTCTTTCTGCTTATGGTGGAATTACTAATGAGAGTGAAGATCCATCAAGTATTCTTTCAGCAGTGAAAAGGTTTCTTAGAGCAGGTGGTGTAAAATTCCAAGATAAGAATCAACAAATAGAATTCGAATTTGGTTACGCAAAATGCGTAGATAATGGCTGTAAGATATACATTAAAGGCAGCAGTTTACCTTTAGTTAAGAGTGACTTAATGCAGAATGGATTTATTGATGGCAAGTTACCAGTTCGACGGGGTTCATGTACAGTTACTTTGCAAAGTTGGGATACTGAGCAAAGACGTTTTGTT
>MDTE01174154.1_pt1 | contig 11083 bp, 12 predicted proteins | sample 811231 | NCBI WGS metagenome assembly MDTE01 (sample SAMN05326651, study PRJNA326480) | marine metagenome | isolation source: seawater | place: Indian Ocean: Red Sea | collected 2010 | reverse complement strand
TCCTTCAAGTCTCAGCTTTCCAGCATTTTTACACTCGTTAAAACCTTTATATTTTATAAAGTCTTCACTTGTTACTGTTTCAGCTCTAATAAATTTTTTCTTAAAATCTGTATGGATTACACCCGCAGCATCTGCAGCCCTAGAGTTTTTTTCAATAGTCCAGGCTCTACTTTCTTCAGGGCCTGAAGTAAAGAACGTACTAAGACCAAGAGCGTTATAACCAGTTTTTATTAAATTATCTAAACCTGTGCTTTTTATTCCAGATTCGTCCATAAAATCTTTTCTATCGTTTGCTTGAAGACCCATGATTTGATCTTCGATATCTGCACAAACAACAATTATATTTTCGTTGGGAAATTTTTTCTTACAAGAATCTGAATATTTGTTACCATTAGGTAAGCTTTTTTCATCAACGTTACAAACAATTATTTTTGGTTTAAGAGATAAAAGGGCTGATTTTTTTACTAAGTCTTTGTTATATTTTTTTTTTAATTCGTTTGGCTTTTTACCATCATCTATTAATTTTTTACACTCTTCTAGAAAGTTTAATTCATCTTTTTCTATCTTTTTTTTATTATTTTTTTCTAGTCTTTTTTGAAGGGACTCTAAATCAGATAAAAGAATCTCAGTTTCAATAATTTCAAGATCACGTATAGGATCAACATCTTTATTTACATTTTGTATTTTTTCTGAATCAAAACATCTTGTGAGATGAATAATAGTATCTACTTCTCTAACATGAGAAAGAAATTTATTTCCCAAACCCTCTCCCTTAGAAGCTCCTTTTACTAGTCCAGCGATATCTACAAAGGTGATAGCGGCATTTATTGTTTTTATAGATTGTGAAATTGTTGATATTTTATTCAATCTTTCATCAGGAACAGCAACTATACCCACATTTGGATCGATAGTACAAAAGGGAAAATTTTCTGCTTGTGCTTTTTTTGATGTTGTTAATGCATTGAATAAAGTTGATTTACCAACATTCGGCAAACCTACTATTCCACACTTAAAACCCATTACGTTTTTTGATTAACTTTGCTTGAAAAAAGATCTAAATCTTTTTTAATTAAAATTGACAAAGATTCAGTTATATTTTTGGTTATTTCTTCTACGCTTTGTTTTTCATCATTAGAAAAGTTTTCCAAAACGTGCTCTGCTCCCGTCGAATTATTTTTAGGTCTTCCTATTCCTATCCTTATTCTTGAATATTGTTTTCCTATATTTTTGTCTATCGATTCTATTCCATTATGACCCGCACTGCCTCCGCCAAATTTTACCTTTATCTTTCCAATGTCAATATCCATATCATCATAAAAAACAAAAATATTTTCTACGTCAATTTTAAAATATTCAATAAGTTCTTTTATACAAACTCCTGAGCTATTCATAAATGTCAGAGGTTTTATAGCATAAACTTTTTGTTCATTTATATTTCCTGTTGTTAATAAACCTTTAAATTTTGGTTTTTGTTTGGATAACTTAAATTTTAGATTAATGGCATCTATCACAGTGAAGCCTACATTATGACGATTGTTAGTACTGTTAGGATTTGGATTACCCAGACCAACTAAAAGAAGCATATTAATGTTTTATCCTGTTTTTATTTTTTTTTAGTTTCTTTGCTAGCCGATTTCCCTTTATCAGTAGCAACAGCTTTTGTTTTACTATCAGCTGGCTTAGCCGATTTGTCATCTGTAGGTTTGGCTGATTTATCTTTACCTTCTTCAGTTGCTGGAGTCCCTTCCGCAGCACCTTCTGCAGTTCCCTCAGCAGGAACTTCACCTTCAGCTGCAGCCTCTTCAGTTTTTTCTGGCTCAACAAGAATTGTAGGAGAAACAACAGTTGCTATTACGAAATCTCTATCAGTGATTGTTGGCGATACGTTTTCTGGTAGCTTTACAGAAGATATTTTTAAACTGCTATTTATTTCTGTATTTTCAAGATCAACTACTATTTCATCAGGTATACTTTCTGCTGGACATTTTAATTCAACTTTTCTTCGTACGATATTTAAAACTCCTCCTTTTTTTAATCCAGGAGATTTATCTGAATTAATAAATTTTACAGGTATTTCCAAAACTAATTTTGAACCTTTAACAATTCTAATAAAATCTATATGTATTGGTTCATCTGAAATTGGGTCATAAGCCACGTCTCGAGGTAAGACTTTTTCCTGGCTTCCATCTATTTCCAAGTCCACAACTTTGGACATAAAAGTTTCAGTATTTATAATATCTTTAAGATGTAATTTTTTAAGGCTTATACTTACATTGTCTTTTTTTCCACCATACAATATTGCAGGTATAAACCCTTCGGATCTTAACTTATTGGTTTGTCCTGTAGAATTCGCTGTTCTTTTTGTAGCTTTTATAATTTCCATAAATTGAAATGGTGTTTTTATATTAAGTTTGTAAAGAAAACAAGCAAAATTATTTAAAAAGACTTGAAACTGATGTAGAGTTTGCAATTCTTTTCATAGCCTCTGAAATCATGGGTGCTAAAGAAATTATTTCTATCTTTCTACTTCCTCTAATTTTTTTTGAGTTATCAATTGTATCTGTAGTTATTAATTTTTTAATTTTCGAATCTTCAATTTTTTTTACAGCCTGACCACTTAACACAGCGTGAGTGATATAAACATAAACATCTTTTGCTCCCTTTTCCTTCAAAGCTTTTGCTGCATTTACAATAGTGCCACCAGAATCTATTATGTCATCAACAATCACACAATTTTTATTTTTTACACTTCCAACAATATTCATAACCTCCGATTTCCCAGGAGTTGGTCTTCTTTTATCAATAATAGCAATGCTTGAATTTATTCTTCTGCTTAATGCTCTTGTTCTTTCAACACCACCTACATCAGGTGAAACGCAGATTAAATTATTTAATTTTGTTTTTCTTATATGCCTTGCGAAAATGGGAGTAGCAAATAAATTGTCTACAGGAATGTCAAAGAAACCTTGAATTTGACCCGCATGAAGATCAACGCTTAAAATTCTATTAGCTCCAGCATTTGTAATTAAATTAGAAACTAATTTTGCTGAGATTGCTGTTCGTGGCACTACTTTTCGATCCTGTCTAGCGTAACCGAAATACGGAATAACAGCTGTAATATTTTTAGCTGAAGATCTTCTTAAAGCATCAATGCAAATTAAAAGCTCCATTAAATTGTCGTTAGCAGGATTAGACGTAGACTGGATAACAAATATACTATTACCCCTGATATTTTCGTTTATTTCAATATATACTTCTCCATCAGCAAATCTTCTAATGTTTGAATTAACCAATTTTAGTTTTAGCTGTCTCGCTATGTCTTTGCACAATTTTGAATTACTTGTACCAGCAAGAACTTTCATAAGATAACTTGTTTATACAACTTTATTTTAACTTTTCAATTTAATAAAGCATTTAATTAAGTCATTAATATGACAGAAATACATCTTCCGTAATCTTTTTCTTTATTAACCAAAGAACGTCTATAGCTATAAAAGAATTCTTTCTGGGCAAATGTATCAATTTCAATATTTTCTACTTCATTAATATTAAGATCAGATATTTCTTTATTTATAAATCCTCGTAAATCAAAAGCATATTTTTCACCTTCAATTTTATCAAAAAAATTCTCATTCCTTTTATCTTGTAATACAAATTTTTCAAAAAAATCTTTTTTTACCAAATAATTTTTTTTCCCTATGCATGGTCCAACTACAGCAATTAAATCTTCGTTGTTAGAGTTTAATTCATTAAATTTTTTTACTGTATTTTTGATGATGCCGTTTAATGCACCTTTCCAACCTGAATGAGCACAACCTATTATTTTTTTTTGGGGGTCATAAAAAAGTATAGGGGCGCAATCTGCAGCTAATATACCAATTCCGATATTTTTTACTTCTGATACAATAGCATCTCCAGTCAACTTATTTTTTACTGATTTGTCATTTTTGAAATATATAACTTGATCACTGTGTACTTGATTTAATGTTATTAAGTTCTGCCTATTACATGAAATTTTTTTACTAACTATTTCAAGATTTTTTAAAACATTTTCTTTTTTATCATTTGAGCCTAAACCACAATTTAAACTTTCATAGTATCCCGTCGAAACCCCATTTTTTCTTGAAAAAAAACAATGTTTTAAATTTTTGAAATTTTTTAGTTTTTTTGAATAAAACATAGTTAAAATCCTAGCGAAAATTTCTTACCTTTTTTGGAGGCAAATAATACTTTAAATAGATTTCCCATTTCTTTTTCATCTAATAATTTTTTTAATCTGTAAAAGATATTGGCTTTTTCTTTAAAGGTCATTTTATTAGAGATTATATTTGCTCTTTCCAAAATACCCATTTTTTGTAAAAATTCACTTTGTGTTATTACATTGTTAACATTAAGATTCTTTTTTCTAAGAAAATTATAAAAAAGCTTAAAATTAACGTGAGAAGTTATATCTGATTCAGAAGGTTTTATTAAAGGGTCTATGTATCGATGTTTTTTTACAGACTGCAAAGTATCTTTATTAGTATTTACGTTATAACCATAATCAAAAATTAGCAATCCACCACCAAATTTATTAATTTTTTTAGATATGATTTCGAGATATTTTATTGCATTTACGGGATATTCAATAAGATCATTTTTATATATTAAATTTAAATTTTTTAAAATTTTAATCAATTTTTGATTAGCTTTTTTATTAACAAATTTTATTTTTTTTTTGTCTTTAGACAAAGATACACATCTTTCAAAAAACAAATTTTTTCTTATGCATATTTGCTTTATAGGCAAAGAATCAAAAAATTCATTTCCGATAAATATAACAGGACCATTTTTTATCGTTTGTATATTCTGTATCCATTTAACTTTTCCATTTAATATTTTGTTTTTTTGAATTTTTTTTAGATTCGAACTTATTTCTAATAAGTTTATTGTGAGACAATTATAAAATTCATTGAATTGTTTAAAAGTTTTTAACAAATCTTTACATAAAGTACCATCTCCCGCTCCTAACTCGACCAATAAAATTTTTTTTGGTTTTCCTAAATTTTCCCAATAAGCTATGCACCATATAGCTATCATTTCTGCAAAAAGATTTGAGACAAGTGGTGATGTTAAAAAATCACCTTTTTTTCCAAAAGGATTTTTTTTTATGTAATAGCCAAATTTTTTGTTGTAAAGAGCAATTTTTATATATTGATCTAAAGGTATGATTTTTTTTGATTTTAAGATGTTAATTAATTCTCTCATTTTTATTAATAAACAAAATTATTAAACAACCCGCTATTAATGTAGCTATACTCAATAAAGTTCCCATAGAAAAATATTTAAAAAAATAACCAAGATGCACATCGGGTTCTCTAAAATTTTCAGAAATAATTCTAAACAATGAATATAAAATTAAAAAAAGTCCAGAAATATAACCTGTTTTCAGCAGCATTCTTTTTTTTAACGCCAAGTAATTTAATATAATGAAAAGAAAAATTCCTTCAAATATAGCTTCATAGATTTGAGAGGGGTGTCTTGGAACATTTCCGCCTTCTGGAAAAATTACCGCCCAAGGCAAATAGGAAACCTTGCCAAAAAGCTCCCCATTTATAAAATTTGCCAATCTACCTAAGAAAAGTCCTATTGGCGCTACACAAGCAATAATGTCTGTAAGCTTAAAAAAATTAGTTTTATAAATTTTAGAAAAAATTAAAATTGCAAATATAACTCCTATTAAACCACCATGGAAGGACATGCCACCGCGCCAAAGTTTTACAATTTCTAAAAAATTTTGGATATAATAATCAAAATTATAAAACAACACATATCCTAATCTGCCACCTATTATAATTCCTAATATTAAATAAGTTATCAAATTATTAAAATCTGAAGATTTAATTTCATTAGATTCATTGTCTATGAATTCTTTTTTTGTAATTATTTTGAGTGCATAAATCCACGATATAATAATCCCAAAAATATACGCAAGTGAGTACCACCTAATTTGAAAAAAACCTAAATCAATGAATACTGGATCAAAATTATGTACTATCATTTATAAAAAAAAGATTTATTTAGTAATTAATTTAAAATAGCTTAAAGATATGGAAAAGTATAATAAGTTTTTTAGCAATATTGTCGAGTTAATCGAGAAAGGTTTGTATAGCTCCAAAGACATTAAAAAAGAGCTTGAAGGTTTTATTAAATTTCAGGTAGAAAATGTTGCAAATAGATTAAATCTAGTATCAAGAGAAGAATTTGAAATTCAAAAGAAGTTGGTTGAAAATTTGAAAAAAGACCTAAAAAAAGTTAAGAAAAAAAAATCAAACAAAAAAAATTAATAGGGCAGTGAAACTTTCACTCTAAGTCCATTAATTGGACTTTTTTCGAGGGCAATGCTACCGCCATGTGATCGAATAATATCGTTTGCAATTGACAATCCCAAACCAACGCCCGATTTATTTTGTCCTCTACTTTTGTCAATCCTGTAAAAAGGTTTAAGCACATTTTTATATTCATTTTCCGGAATTCCTGGACCATTATCGTCTATTAATATTATCATGTTGTTTGCAGTCATTTTTGTAAAAATTTCCGCTTTTTTTCCATAAGTTAATGCATTGTCAATTAAATTAGTCAAACATCTTCTTATTGAATTAGGTCTTATATTAATTTCTGAAATTTTTTCTAAAGAAAGGCTAATTTTTCCACTTTCGTATTTTTTTGTTATATCTTCAATTACATAATTCATATTAATTAATTCTGTATCTTCATTTTTTTGATATCTAGCAAATTCCAAGTACTCATTTAACATTCTTTCCATCTCTTCTATATCATCGCTCATTTTTTTTGCTAAATCTTGTTGTTTCAACAAAGACAATTGTAATTTTAATCTTGTTAAAGGGGTTCTAAGATCATGGCTTATTCCTGACAACATTTCTGATCTTTGGTTTAAGTGAACAGTAATTCTTTTTCTCATTCTTTCAAACTCATATGCTGCCTGCCTTATTTCTTTTGCTCCAGAAGGTCTAAATTCTTTTAAGTAATCTCCTTTACCAAATCTTTCCGCAGCATTTGCCAAATTGACAATTGGTTTTGTTTGGTTTTTTAAAAAAATTATTGCAATAAAAATTAGGAAAAGACCCGGCACAGTTATCCATAGTGCAAATATTCGCACAGCAGATGGAGCGACCTTTTCTTTAGGAAAAAATATTTGAAGTATATCATTTTTATATTTTAACCTTAGTTCTACTAATTCTTTATATTGAGTTGTATCGACCCAATAAGAACTCCCAAAAGTAGATTTTAAATCTCTTCTTAAACTTCTGTCTAGAGGACTATACCACCTTTCAGTTTTAACTTTAGGAAGAGGTTCATTTTTTATGTGAAATACACCAAAGTCAAAATTTTTATTATATAAATCAATAATCATTTTTTGATCAGACTTGTCCCCACTTTTATAAATATCAAACATCGTTTGTACTTCACTAACCAAGGATCTTGTCATACCTTTATTTGCCTTAATCCAAAGACTGTCAAAAAAAACTACTGTTATAATTATTTGCAGCAAAATCATAGGAGCCGCTACTATTATAAGAGATCTATAAAAAAGTCTTTTTGGTAATATTTTTTTTTTAATAAAATTATTCAATCCATAAAACATATCCTGATCCTCTTACTGTTTGTAAATATTTTGGTTCTTTTGAATTAGTTTCGATTTTTTGTCTTAGTCTAGTTATCATAACGTCTATAGTTCTTTCCTTAGAAATATTAATAATTTTTCCTATGTCATCTCTTGAGAAAATTTTTCCAGGAGATTCTAGCATTTTTTCTAAAACTTTTTTCTCTTGAGGATTTATTTTTTTACGTTGATTATTAAGTTTTATAATCATTTTTTTTAGATTAATTATAGCGCTTCCAATATTGACTTCCTCGGGCAGTACATGTTTCTGAATTTTGCTTAAAATATTATTTATTCTTAACAAAAGTTCTTTAGGTTCAAAGGGTTTACCCAGATAATCGTCTGCACCTAGTTCGAGGCCTTCGATTCTATCTTCAGTTTCTCCTTTAGCGGTTAGAAGAATTATAGGAACAGGATTATTTTTTTTAACTTCTTTGGTCAAATCTAATCCACTTTCGCCAGGCATCATAATATCTAAAATAATAATATCATATTTTAAAATTTCTAATTTATTTTTTGCATCAATAGCATCCTTTGCAGTTGTAACCAAAAAATCATTTTCTTCAAGATATTGTTTTACCAAATCCCTTATTCTATCGTCGTCGTCAACTACCAATATATGAAATTTTTTTTTATTCATTTATAATTTTATTTAATACATCTTTAAACTTTATTACTGATTCTGAATCAGAATTTTTAAAAGCATTATAGATTCTCTTTTTTTGTTCAAAAAAGATTTCATCAAAAAGTTTTTTTCCTTTATCATTTAAAAAAATATGTCTTTGTCTCGAATCTATTTCTCCTTTCTTTATTAAAATAGCTTTATTTTTAATCAAATCTCTCAAAACCCTATTCAAGCTTTGTTTAGTAATTTTGAGTTTATTTAGCAGATCTGAAACTGTAAGCCCTTGATGTCTTTCAATCAAGTGAATAGCTCTGTGGTGAGCAGTTCCAAATGAATATTTTTTTAAAACTTTTTTAGGATCTGAGTAAGATTCTCTGTACGCATAAAATATCATTTCTATAAAGTCCTTTATCTGTTCATCTTTTAAATATAATAGGTCTTTCATAATTTGTTTTGGGTCAGTTATATTGACATATCTAAATAAGATAGATACTTTTTTCAAACAACTAAATCAATTAAGATTAGTAAATTTTTTATGGAACCCATACCTTTTGATAAAAGATCGGGAAAAATTTGGTTTAACGGCAAGCTAGTAAATTGGTCTGACGTAAAGCTGCATGTTTTAAGTCATGGACTACACTATGGCAGCTGTGTTTTTGAAGGAGAAAGAGTTTACGATGGAGAAATATTTAAACTTGAAGAACACACTGAAAGGTTGTTTCATTCTGCTTCTAGAATGGGTTTTAAAATTCCATACGACCAAAGTTCTTTAAATGCAGCTTGCAAAGAAATAGTCGCAGTCCAAAAAATAAAAAATGGATATGTTAGGCCAGTGGCGTGGAGAGGAAGTGAAATGATGGCTATATCGGCACAAAAAACAAAAATTCATTTAGCAATTGCTGCTTGGGAATGGGGATCTTATTTTGATCCCAATCTTAAACTAAAAGGAATTAAATTAGATATTTCTAAATGGAAAAGACCAGCACCTGATACAATTCCTTGGGATACCAAGGCCTCAGGTCTATACATGATTTGTACACTATCTAAGCATGAAGCAGAAAAAAAAGGTTTTACAGATTCTTTAATGCTCGATTATCAAGGAAACATTGCAGAAGCTACTGGAGCAAATATTTTTTTTAAAAATAAATCTGGAGAAATACATACCCCAATACCAGATTCTTTTTTAAATGGTATCACAAGAAGATGTATTATTGATATAGCGAAATCCAAAGGCATCAAAATTATTGAAAGAAAAATTAAACCCGAAGAAATGGAAAATTTTGTAGGTTGTTTTTTAACAGGAACGGCTGCCGAAGTAACTCCAGTTTCGCAAATTGATAAATACAATTTTACGGTTTGTAATGTTATAAAAGATCTGTCAAAGAGTTACCAAGTTTTAGTTAGAAAAAAAACTGCAGCTTAAAGTTTTATTGTTTTAATCAATAGCGTGATCTATTCCTTTTTTTACATAATCATAACCTGTGTAAAGTGTAAGGAAAGCTGACAGCCATAATAAAATGATTCCAATTGTGTGAGCGTTATAATCTTGAAAGTTAATGACTTTATTTCCACTTTCTCCAGTTAGCAGTATTGCAATCGCAAACATTTGTATAAATGTTTTAAATTTTGCTAGCCCTGTTACTGGCATAGATACTTTAGCTTTGGCCAAAAATTCTCTTAATCCTGAAATTAATATTTCCCTTGTTAGTATAATAATTGCGGCAATAACTTCATAATTTTTAATAATATCGTTCATGACAAGTAAAACTAGAGCAGTCGCAACAATAATCTTGTCAGCTATAGGATCTAAAAGTTCACCCAGTTTTGATTCTTCTTTATACAATCTTGCTAATAAGCCATCCAAGAAATCTGTAAAGCTAGCTAATAGAAATATAAAAAATGGTATTAAGTCACCCAAGAAACCAGGTATATAGAAAGTAACAACAAATATTGGAACTAAAATAATCCTTCCTATAGTTAAAATGTTTGGTATTTTTATTTTCATATTTTTAATTTAATTGTGAAAAAAATCATGTATTTTTTTTGCTACAGAAGTTTCTATACCTTCTACCTTTTTTAAATCATCAAAACTAGCAGATTCGACAGCTTTTGCAGAACCAAAATAATTCAACAGAGCTCTTTTTCTTGTTCTACCGATACCATTTATTTGATCTAACAAAGATTTTGTTAAATTTCTCTTCCTTTTCATTCTGTGACTACTTACCGCAAATCTATGAGCTTCATCTCTTAATCTTTGGAGAAAAAATAACAAAGGTTCTCTTTTATTTAATTTAACCATACTGCTTTTATGAAAAAAAGTTTCATTTCCTTTATTTCTATTTTTTCCTTTTGCTATCGCTATTACAGGAATTTCATGAAAACCATATTCGTCCAATATTTTCCTGCCCACTGAATATTGGCCTTTACCACCATCTATAATGACCAGATCTGGAATCATTACTTCTCCTTGCTTTTTTTCCTTAAAAATTTTTGAAAATCTTCTTTCAAAAACCTCTTTTAACATTCCGTAATCATCACCAGCCCTCAATTCTTTATTTTTAATATTAAACTTTCTGTATTGTTTCTTAACAAAACCTTCCGAAGTGAAAGTGATTAATGCCCCAACAGAATTAGATCCTTGTATGTGGCTATTATCATAAACTTCTATCGTTCTTGGTGAAATATCTAATTTAAATTTATCAGCAACTTCATTTAGAAGTTTATTATTAGTTTCAGACTCAAAGATTTTTCTGGTTAAAGCCTCTTTTGCATTTTTTTCAGCCATTTTAGATAAT
>MDTE01054968.1_pt1 | contig 11083 bp, 5 predicted proteins | sample 811231 | NCBI WGS metagenome assembly MDTE01 (sample SAMN05326651, study PRJNA326480) | marine metagenome | isolation source: seawater | place: Indian Ocean: Red Sea | collected 2010 | reverse complement strand
ATTTAATGACCCCGCTAATGACCATATGACTTGGAAAAATGCTAGTAATACTGAATTAATGGAACTTGACCAAGATGGTCAATTAGGTATCGGAACAGGAAATCCAACAGTAAAATTACAAGTAGCAGGTGACATAAGTGGAAGTGAATTATTTTTAAGAACTGATAACAACCCATTGATAACATTAGAAAGAAATAGTGACCAAAATGTAGGTATACTATATAAAAACACCAATGGTCATATGGTTGCTGGTATAGATGAAGATTTACAAAACGATGGTGCCAACATTTTTGGTATTGGATATCATGGAGATATTATAGATAACGATGGTTCAAATCACGCTACTTTTGTTGTAACTGGTTCACAAGTCGTTGTTAATAATGCAACAACTGCAAGTAATGGTGCAGCATTAACTGTAGGTGGAACAATAAGTGGTAAAACATATAAAAGTGAAAAACTATTTTCTTATAAACAAAATGATACTGGTGGTACATACTATTTTTCTATTGGTGGTAATGATTTAGATGGAACACTTGATGTAGTAAATTCACTTCCTGCAGGTAATTTACAACAGACAGCAATGTGTGATACAAAAATAACAAGATTAAAAATTAATCTTCTTATAGGTTTAACTAATATGGGTTATCTTAGAATAATACTTAGAAAATATGATGGTAGTGGAGATATAGATAATGATACTAATTGGGGTAATGTTGGAACTTATTGGGCATTAACAACAGCTGATGTGGCTTCTGACACTAGATATTATCATGCACCAAGTGATTGGGAACTTAATGCCGGTGATATATGGGCATTACAATTTCGTCATAGTAGAACGAGTGGTTTTGGTACTATTTATTTTAATGGTGCTATAATATTAGAAGAAGATTGGAATAACCAAGTTTCATCATAGGGGATAAATAATGGCTAAATTTGAATTTAAAAAATATGATAGAGAAAAAATAAAACCAAAAGTAAAATCAAAAAGATTATTTATAACTGCTTCTTCATCTGATGGAAAAGACCAAATTTTAACATCAAGTTTTAACGAGATGTCAAACTCGTTTGCAAATAATAGTTACTTAGATCCATATGGTAAAAACACAACTGGTGTTGGTGGACTTATTTATATGATAAATGAAATGCAAGGAGATATTGAAGATTTACATTCAGAGATATCACAGAGTGTTTATGTTTCGCAAGTTTCTGAATTTTCAAGTATAGCTACTGCTTCAATTGGTAACATAAGTTCAAGTTTTATTCCTGATAAAGAAGATAAATATTATTTAGGTTCATCATCAAGAGAATGGCATACTTCATATATGTTAACTGCTTCAATCGGTGGTGGAATATTCACATCTGCTTCATTAGCGTCAGGTGGTGGTGGAAATGCTGATTTTTCAAGTGTTGGAGAACACATCATTCCAGCTGCTGATGATACATATCACTTGGGTGCATCTAATAAACAATTTAAAAATTTATACCTTGATGGAACTGCATATATTGATGTACTTTCGGCTGATACTTTAGCTAAACCTGTCGCACCTGCTATTCTAACAGCTCAAAGTTTTAAAAGTACATTGGTTGATGTTTCATTGATTAATGTTCTTCAAGTCAATATATCAAAATCTGTTAAGGTAGAAGGATTTGCATCTGAAATTCCAGGACACGAAATAACAATTATAAATATTGGTAGTGGAGCAGTACAATTAGTTCGTTCAACAAAAGGTGCAAAAAGAACAATTTATGGTTCTAGCAATATAACAATAAATCAACACGAAACTTGTAAACTTGTAATGAGTTCAGCTCAAGTTTGGTATGTGTTGTAATAGTTAATAAAAACAATGGAAAAGAATAAAACCTTATATTTATATATGAATAGGACTATACAAAATGGCTAAAACACCTAAAAATGCGGAAAAATTTCCAATAGAATGGGATGGTACTGTTAAAGGTGGTGAAAAGCAGGGTGATGAGATACCAACAACTACAAGTGTTATTTGGGGTAATAATCCATATACTTGGGGTGATGTTCAATTTGTACAAGAAATTGTTGATGGTATTGGAACTGGTTCAAGAAGAGCTAGACAAGATAGACTTAATAAAATCCTTGATGATGAGGATAAAAAGAAAAAACTTATTCATCTTATTTGTAGAATAAAAGGTGAAAAAGTATACGATGATTATACAGAAGTTGGTGAAGTTGAAGTAAAAGTTGAGGATGTGGAATTAGTTGCTGAAAATATCGTAGGTAAAATTAAACTGGAGATAAAGAGTGGCGTATAAATTATATACTGATAAACAAGAGGTTTTTGAGTGTGACTTATTTTTAGAAGGAGCAGATTTAAAACAATCAAGTGCGAGAATTTTAGTTGAAACAAAAGATTTAACTCTATTATTTCCAGGTGAAATAAATGAAGAAGGAAATTGTAAAGTTCCTATAAAAAAATTAAAAGGTTTACTTGGTGAAGATACAACAGGAAATATCAAGTTGGAAGTGATTGCTGAAGATACTTTAATAGAACCTTGGCAATCTGAATTTGTTGTATCAACATCTAAAAAGGTTACTGTTGAAGTAAAATCTCAAGGTGATAAACAACCAATAAAAGAATCTTCAAACAAACCACAAGTAAAAATTAAAAATGTTAAAAATAATTCCAATCCAATTAATGATATGGTTAAAGTATTAAAAGAGAATGGAATTACTTTATCAAAAGTTGTTAAAAATAAAAGAAAAATTGCACCAATACTTGAAAATTACTCTAACAAAGTAAATTATCAAGGAGGAACTAAAAAATTCATAAAAGAAGTTATTCAAGAATTATCAAAAACTTAAAGGTTATAGGTCATTATGTCATTTGACTTAACAAATAAAAACATACAAGACACCTTTCAAAATTTGTTACAAAAGACAGGTTCTGAAGGTCGTTTATACGATTTGGTAGGAAATCAAATCGATAATCTAACCATAGGTGGAACTTTAACAGCTCACTCTTATGTCACATCAGAAAGTATCGTAAACACCTCATCAGGTTCTACTGCATTTGGTAATTCATCAGATGATACTCATAAATTTACAGGTGATATAACTGCAAGTAACAACATAAGTGCAAGTGGTAATATATTTGCAACTGCATTTGTAGCTGGTACTGCTGGTACGACTAGAGCAGCAGATATGATAGCAACACTAGCAGGTAATGTAAGTGCAAGTGGTGATTTATATGTGGGTGGTCGTGATATTTATCTTGGTAAAAATAATAGTGTATTAAGTACAATATCTGCAGATGTTTCTGGTAGACATACAATATCTGGTTATGCACTTACATTAACAGGTTCATCAGAAGTTAATATAAATTCAAATGCAAATATAAATTTTAATACAGGTTCAAATAATGTAAATAGATTTATGACTATTCACGGTACTAATAATGCATTAGGTATCGGAACACAAAATCCACAAGCAAAACTACATGCTGAAGGTGATATAAGTGCGAGTGGAAGAATGACTTCAAACTATTCTACATTGATTGGAGGTGTCAGTAACTCTCCAAGTTTTGTGATGAGCAAAGAGCTTACTGGTACTATCAACACAGCTGCCCACATTTATGTTGGTGGTGGTGGTGCAACTGCTGGAAATATAAAACTTGGTGATGCAGATACATCTGAAGGTGTATTTCTTCAAGGTGACCCAACCGCGAATAATTATATTCGTGGTACTTTATATATTGGAAAACCATATAAATATCCAGAACCAGTTGGTTCAAAATTAACTGTAGAAGGTGACATAAGTGGTAGTGGAAATACATTTTTTGGTAGTGCTATTTCTCAATCCCATACATTTACTGGACACATAACAGCAAGTGGAGTTATAAGTGCAAGTGGTGGTTTTGTAGGTTCTTTAACTGGTCAACCTTCTTCTATTTCAAACTTAATCGCATCCGATGGAGCAAATAGAGTTCTAACATCAGATAATGATGGAACTTTAACTGCAGAAGCTAATTTAACTTTTAATGGTAGTACACTAACATCAGCTGCTCAAGGTAATGAATTTACAGGCCCTATGGAGCTGAATACAGATGGGGGAGATAGTACTGCATTTTCTGTCGCTGGAGAGAATGATAGTGCAATATTAATGGTATCTCCTCAAGATTACACCGATAAAGTTGGTATCGGAACAGCACAACCTACTTCTAAATTGCATGTTGATGGTGATTTAAAAACAAATTCACACATAACCGCAAGTGGAAACATAAGTTCAAGTGGAAATGTAATTTCAGACATTGTAAGGACTGAAAAAATTCATAGAAAAGGTTCAACTAATAATCATATAACATTAGCATCAAATTATGTTACCACAATCGGTGATGTTGATAATAGTGCTAATTCTTCAAAACTTGTAATTGATGATGGTAATGAACAAGCTTATTTTACATCTGGTGATACTGATACTTTTGCATTAGGTGTTAACACAACAACTCCAACTGATGCATCTTTAGAAGTTAAGGGAAATATAAGTTCAAGTGGAAATTTACAAGTTGATTCTTATATTCAAACAGATTCACACATAACCGCAAGTGGAAACATAAGTGCTTCAGCAACAAGTCGAATTACAGCCTATGAGTTTTTTGCTAAAACAAGATATGGATTTCAAGGAACAGATAGTCAAATTCGTATTAGTGGTGATACTATAAATATTGCTCCTGGTGATTCTGAAACTATAGATGTCAGAGATGGTAGTACTAAATTTATTGGACCCATAACCGCAAGTGGAAACATAAGTGCAAGTGGAACATTGATTGGTAATGCAATTACACTACCAAATGATTCTATTAGTGGTGATTTAATAGAAGGTGGAACAATTGGTTCAACTACAATTACAGATTTAACAGCAACAAAATTAAATGTAACACATTTCACATCATCATTCATAACATCTTCAACTATTCAAACTGAAGGTTCAAATATATTTGGTGATACTATAGCTGACACTCATAAATTTAATGGTCACATAACCGCAAGTGGAAACATAAAAGCTGATGGAAACATAAGTGCAAGTGGATATATAACAGCCGACAGACTTGATATAAATGATAGTAAATTTGCAGATAAAATAGATTTAATAAATTTTGGTATTGGTAATAATAGTTTGGGTTCACTAACTTTATCACACATAACCGCAAGTGGACAGATAAGTTCAAGTGGAACTGGTGATAATTATTTCGGTGGTACTATTAATATGGGTGACAATAAAGGTATTGAAAATCCTGGTAGAGCTTCAATGAAAGCTGGTTCAAGATTAACTTTCTTTGGTGGTAATAGTAATCAAGGTTTCATTAGCTTTTTAAGTGGTTCAACAAATCAAACCGTGATGACCATTGATGCATCAACAAATAGAGGTAAGGTTAAGATTGGTGAGGGTGCAGATGCATCAAGTACAAAATCAAGATTAACTATAGGTGGAGATTTAACAGTTGAATCACACATAACCGCAAGTGGAAACATAAGTGCAAGTGGTGGAATTATCGCAACTGGTGATATTAATTCTGATGGGACAATTATTGGTGATGGGTTGAATATAAATGGAACAACAAGAATTGAAGATGATAATGTTTTAATAACAACAGGTCCGGACCCTGCAAGTCTAACATCAGCTGTAACCATTGTTGGTGATATAAATACAAACTCACACATAACTGCAAGTGGAAACATAAGTGGTTCATCAACTTCAACATTATCAATTGGTGGAAATTCTATATTTCGTGGTTCGATAAGTGGTATGCATACCGTTGGTGGTAATGGAACTTCATTGATTTTATCAAAAGATTCAACTTCGTTAGTTAATCCAGGAGCCGATATATATGTAAATGGTAATTTAAAGGTAGCAACACACATAACCGCAAGTGGAAACATAAGTGCGAGTGGAGAAGTAAAAGCAGGTTCTATTGTAGCAAATGGTGTTACTACTACAGGGGCCTTTCTTACATCCGATGGTCGTATTTATGAAGATGGTGGTGAATTAATAATTGGAAGTAATCCAACAGCTATAACATTAGCTCCATCTCCAACATTAATACGAGGAAACATAACCGCAAGCGGAAACATAAGTGCAAGTGGTGATTTAATTAGTAAAGAACTTTATCTTGACAATGCTGCTAGTATTCGTAATCAAAGTGGAAATGTAAGATTAAGAATAGGAGCTCCATCTAATAATTCTTCATTAGAATTAACCGATGGTGATTTTAATGTTAGTGGTCACATAACCTCAAGTGGAAACATAAGTGCAAGTAATACGGATGGAACTCATACATTTGGTGGTACTATGGAGATAGGTAATCCAGCTGGAGCTTATGGTACTACTGCCAGACATACTAATGATATACTTTCTATTACCAATGCCAATGCAGTTCCAGATATTCGTTTGAATAAAGGTGTTGGGGGAACTAATTGGCAGTTAGGTGGTGATACTGGTGTTTTCTTTCATCTTTCTCGAAATGGAACTAAAGGTTTAACAGTAGATAATAATTTGCAATTTGGTTTTGGAACAACTGGTCCAACAAAAAGAGTACAAGTAACAGGTGACATAAGTGCAAGTGGTGGACAATGGTTAGAAGGAAATCTAACTTTAGGAAATTCAGCAGCATCACATTCAGTTGATGGTTTAACTGTAGCAGGTGACATAAGTGCAAGTGGTGATTTATATTTAGAATCTAGTAAAAATATATATTTTGATGAAACAGATTGTTTTATTCAGGGTAACGGAGCTACTCTAACTGTAGATGGTGATAATTATGTAAATCTCAAAGCGGACACTCAAGTTTCTGTTACTGGAGGTGGAGGAATGATTGTCAATCCAGCTGGTGGTAATCTCTCAGCACCTAACTGGACCGCCACTGGTGTAGCCTTAACTGCAAAAGGTGACATAAGTGGAAGTGGATTTCTTTATTTAAAAGAAACTGGTTCAGCCTTTCAAGGCAAAGATGGAACAGGAGCTGGATACTTATTTGCTTCTTCATCTGGACAATTATGCTACCAATCAGGTTCAACTGAATTATCAGTTATAGCTTTAGGTACTGGTACTGGTGGAGGTGGTGGTTCTGGTGATATGAGTGATGTTGTTGATGATACTTCCCCTCAACTTGGTGGAGAGTTAGATTTAAATTCTAATGATATAACTGGTACAGGAAATATAAATATAACTGGGGACATATCTGGAAGTAATAAATTAGGTATTGGAGATATGACTCACCATAGAGCTACTGTTAATATTAAAACTCATAAAAACCATTTGGGTCAACATGCTGCTATTTATATGGAAGAATCTGCATCTGGTCAAGGTGAAGGTTATCGAATGGGTGTCAACGAAAACGGTGATTTTAATATTTATAATTCAGATAGTACAAATCCAGTTTTCACTATTGATGATGCCAATCAAACAATTCCAATAGGTAAAACAATTATTTCAGCTTCTGGGATTTGGCATCCAGATGGATCATCACCTTATGGATTATTCGATTTAGATGCTGGAGTATCAGGCTCAGTTTTAAAAACTAGAATAGCTAGAACAAATGGTGGTGTTCGAGATAAAAGACTTGAAATAGATGCTTTTATTACTAGTAGTGGTCCTATTTCAACATTATCACACATAACCGCAAGTAGTCACATAAGTACGAGTGGAGATCTTATTGGTAATCAACTTGTTTTACAAGGTGGAACATTTACATCAACTTCATTAGCTGCAGCTCAAGCGGGTGCTGATAATTTAGGAAATCATATCGCTAGCCAAGATTTAGATTTAGATGATAATAGCATTAAAGATGCACTACATATAACTGCGAGTGGAAATATAACTGCTAGTGGTGATTTATATGTTGGTGGGGATATAATACTTAAACAAACTGGAAATTTATATTTTAATGGTACTGATACTGGAGATAGAATAGAGGCTAATGGTAGTTCACAGATTGATGTAAGAGTAAATAATTCTCAAGCAGCAGTTTTTAGACAAGCTAAAGTTGGAATACCTGGATATCACGCTGGAGATGAACCTTTAAATGTAGAAGGTGTAGCTAGTGCTAGTAGTTTTGTATCTAACACTCATATAACTGCAAGTGGAAACATAAGTGCGAGTGGTTATGTTACAGCTTCAACATATTATGGTGATGGTTCTAATTTAACTGGTGTAACTGCAACTGCAGATCCAGCTGGTTCAGACACACATGTTCAATTCAATGATGGTGGTTCTACGGGTGGTGATGCTGGATTTACCTACAACAAAACAACAGATTCAATAACTTTAGCTGGTCACATAACCGCAAGTGGAGAAATAAGTGCAAGTGGAACAATCATATCCAATGATATAATTACTAATCATAATGCATTAATTTATAATACATCATCAGTATCAAGTACTGGAAATGCGCAAGGTGATATTGTTAAATTTGGAGCTACAACAACCGTAGCTGGAGCGATATATGCTCACACTGGTTCAGGCTGGGTTTTGGCACATTCTGGTTCAGGTGGTTATGCATCATCCTCACTAGGTTTTGCAATTGGAACAAATTCAAGTACAGACGGAATGTTATTGAGGGGAATGGCAAATATGGGTTATAATCCTGGTGGTGATAATGGATGTGCTTTATATTTAGAAACTCCAGGTTCTGCATCAAACAATCTTTCAGGAACAAGTGGACATATAGTAAGAGTAATTGGTTGGAATTATGGTGGCGAAACAATTTATTTTAATCCTGATAATACTTGGGTTAAGGTATCTTAATGAATAATCCTATAAATAGAACCACTGTACAAGTAGAAGAAAATAAATATAGAATATATGGTAAAGCTGGTCCTATAAATTATAAAAAACCAGATGGAACATTCGATACAATAGATCACACTTTTAATGATACCACATCTTCAATAGGTGATATATCTTTAATGGATAAAGGTGTATTAAGTGTTGGAAAAAGAAAGGGGAACAATCCATATAAAGTAGTTGGAATTAGACCTGATGGAAATCAACATCTTGGTACACAGCAATTAGAATTTAGTTTAATTAATGTAGAATTTGATGGAGTATCTCAAGACTTTAATGTAGAAACTGATTTGGAAATTAAACTAAAAGCTTCCAGAGTTTTTCAATTAGTTAAAACAAATGAATCTTTTCAAGATTGTAAAATAGAATTTGATATATATGCAAAAGGTTTAGAATTAAAGAATAATAAATATTCCCAAACAACAACTATAAGAGATTATGGCTTTAATATAAGAAATTTGGGAGAACTGGAAGGAGGAAATACAGAGTTTACATTAGATAAACTTTTTACTGAAGATAAAACTATTCCATATATAGATTGTAGCATATGTAAAATAACAAATAATTACATAACAACAGGTGAATATTCTCTTGAAGAAGAATTTGGAGATAGTGACTTATCTGGTTATATTTTAGATGATAGCGTTTATCCTAATGGTAGTAGTGTTTACTATAAAGATTCTATAATTCTTGTTGCAAAATCTTATAATATAGATACCGAAAGTATGGTAAATATATTTGAAACAAATATGTGTAATAAATATGGTTTGGAAACTATATGGGAAGATGGGAAAAATGGTAAATATTTTACAAAAGATGGCAAAAAAGTAGCAGGTTATGATTATAATGGAGATAAATTTTATATGTTCATTAATACTAAAGCAATACCTGATGATATAAAAACATTATTTCAAAGAAAAACATTTGAAAGTACATCATATTTAGATATAACATTATCTGATTTTACATCTCATGTAAATACTATGTTTAATAAAAACTTAAAATTAGATGTAGATACTAATTATTATGAACCTATTAATGGAAATTTTTACTTTAAAATAAATAATGAAGATATTTGGATTAAAGAACCAATAGCTTTTGATTTAAATTACAATAAATTAAATTACTATACTACACATACATTGAAAGAGAATGCGGATGGAAGTTATAGATATACTAAATTATTACAAGTAGAATCAGCATTATCACATAATAAAGCAAAATATATTGATACAAATTTAAGTGTTACGGGTGGAGAAGATATACGACCATATGCAAGAAAGACATCCACATCAGTTAGTTCAAGACAAGCTTCCTGGTTTGAAGCTTGGAGAAATTCTACCCCTTCTGCTTATGACAACTCTATTGGAGTAAATGGTAATAATGCTGATGTCTCAAATAATTATTTTGTTGGTAGTCGGAATACCTATGTTACTTTAAATAGTACCAGTACTTATAATACTTATAATTATCAATCTCATTATCTATATGATACATCGGGAATAACAGATACTGTAACTGAAGCAAAACATGTATCCGTCAAATTACATTATGAAGCTTGGGATTTGTCCGGCCTATATAATTCTGTTCATGTTATATTTTTACAATCTACTACAGATGCGGGCGCGTGGAGTACATCAAATACAGAATGGAATGAATTTACAGGTCATACTACTGATTGGGATAGTGATGATGTAGTTGAATATACTGGTGAAGTAACTGATTGGACGAGTACTAGTTATACATCATCAGAAACTGCATTAAATAGTACTGCGGAGGGTCATATAAAAGATAATGATACTTTTGCTTATGCTATAATTGAACACGATAGTTATTATAGTAACAGTAATACTGGAGAGATTGCCAACAATGTAAGCACAGCAAGAGTCGCAGCAGAATATCAAGTAGACCATTCAACAACAGGAAATAGACCATATTTAGAAGTAACTACTGATACACCTTCAGGTTATGGTAATACAGTTATGGGTGTAGCATCCTCAGATATAAGTACAGTAAAAGGTGTTGCAACTGCAAAGATTTCAAAGGTAATTGGGGTATAATAAAGTTCATTCTTTCTTAACTTTCTTTATATTTATATATGAATAATACTATACTAATGGGAGAACCATTTTGGTTAATTTAAAACAACTACTTACTGAAGGTGTCTTTGATAAAGGTATCTTAAAAGCAGTTTTTATGGCTGGTGGACCTGGTTCTGGTAAAACTTATGTTGCAACACAAATTTTTGGTATCCCCAATAAAAAAATTAAT
>MDTE01148007.1_pt1 | contig 11084 bp, 3 predicted proteins | sample 811231 | NCBI WGS metagenome assembly MDTE01 (sample SAMN05326651, study PRJNA326480) | marine metagenome | isolation source: seawater | place: Indian Ocean: Red Sea | collected 2010 | reverse complement strand
AGCTCCCGCTTGGTCATGACCCCCCTCGGCCAGCCTTTCGGAAGGGAGTCGGTAGAGGCTACGTGCGCAGCGGCGTTTATTACCTGTGAGGTGACCGCATGAGCGAACTCCTCGGCCAGAGTGAACAGCAAGGCCTCCTCGGCGGTGTATTTGTCGGTAGGCTTCAGCTTGTAGCTGTCGCCCATGTGAATGGACTCCTCGCCGTCGTACCATGCCAGGGTGTATTTGCCCCAACTGAAGTTGGTGTGCTGCCTGTATGTGTCCCATGAATGGAAAAAGACTTTGGTTTTCTTCAGGAGGGGATGCCCGGCAAAGTCCCGCAAGGCATTCAATATGGTGCTTTTGGCTCCTCCTTCGGGGAGATTTTCCGCCGCCCTCGTAGCCCAGGTCAATACCTCGCTGGCGACGTGTGCATTGCCGTCGATTACCGCGCGGTCCTGAACGAACTTCGCTACCGCCTTGGCGTTCTCCTCCTCTATCGCAACCCTTTGCTCCTCGTCCGTTATCAGCGAACTGGGCCGAGCATGAACCGCTCGGAGTCCGCCCGACATGATGTCCTCAAGGTCTTTCCGGCGAGAGTCGGCGTCAAGTACGTCGGATACGGGAAGCAGACTGCGAATGGCGGTGTAGTCCTGTTCGACAACTTCCTTGCCTTTCTCTTCTACGCCACTGGAGGCGACCTCATCGAATACTATGTCGTCTTCCGCGTAAATATTATCCTTGAAGGCCTCTGCACCACTTGCATATTCCTCTGGAAATATCGCATTCGCAATTTCTTGCGCGAGGTATTCGGGAAGCGCACCTTCAATGTCAGACAGGTTCGCATCCACCTCCTTGCCCCAGAATCTCAGGAAGGCGTCGAAGTCTTTTTCCGCGTCCTCCATCATCTTCAGGCGAGCCTCCTGAACATCCGGGTTAGAGGCCGGTCTTTCCCGGGCAGCCTTTAGGAGTTCCTTCTGAGCTTCCTTTCCTTCAAGCCGTTTTTTGTCGCCTCGAGAGGAGTAGGAAAGCAACCCTATATACTTTCTGTCTTCTTCGGACTTATCAGGAAACCTTGCCTTCCAAATGTCCCAAAATACATCCGCAAGGGGATTTGTGGAACCATCACCTGCGCTAGGCTTGGTAGTGTTAAGAAGTCTCGCAACAAATACCCCGACGTCCTGCAGGCCGAGGCCGGATAAAGCCCTCTCCAGGACCTCCGTCTGGGCGGGTTTATTCCCGTAAAGTAAACCGGCAAGCGTGTCAGGCTTTTGAGAACCAACCAACTCACCTTCATTATCGGTATCATGTAGATGATCCAGAAGGGAACCCCCGGAGGACTCCAATTGATCCGCATCCCGCTCTTGCTCGCCCTTGGATAAGTCCTTAAAGTAATTCTCGAACCACTTTGAATATAAGTCATCGAGTCCCTGCGCAAGGAACTCTCTATTGTCGTCTCTTTCCTGGGCGCGATACCATGCGTGCGGATATGCCTTGAAGAGCTGTACATGGATCTTCCAAAACTCCTCGGCGCGCAGGGTCGTTGCGTCAAGCTTCAACTCGTATTTGGCGGTAAACCATTCTACCCATTTCTCGATGGCGTCCTGTTTTACGTCCAGCCTCTTCAGCAGAGGGTTGAACTTGTCCTTAGTCCCAAGTTCGCTGTCGAGGGTTGCTTTCGTACTTCGTTCCCATGTTTTTTTGAGGGTGTCGTCATTGGGGCGACCATCAAATGCCTCGTGAAAATCTTCTTCGTTCCTAAATTGCCTCCAAATCGAGAACAGCACCTTGTCCTTCGCGTCTATAAAGCCCAAGACCTCATACCCGGCAGGGAATATATGGTTGCCTTTATCTCGGGTGATTTCAACGTGCCTTTGCTTTCTTCCGGACCCAGTCAATTTTTTGTCCTGCAGGTCGGCTAATCCCACCACTTCCGTCTTCCCTGTTTTGGCGTAATGCCTAATGTTTCTTACCACGACAATGCCGTCGTCGCGCTTCAAGACTATCGCTCGCCCGCTTACTCCCTTCTTTGCGCTGGACGGCTTCCTCGCCGCACGGTAGTCGATGTCCACATTACCGCCCTCGAAGCCGAGCAGGGCGTCTATATCAGAGTCGTCCAGTCCTTCAAAAGGTTTAAACTCATCCAGCGGGGCAATTACCTGTGCTTCCGAGTTCTTCTTCCCGGCAACTTCGGTTTCCAGGTCTTTATGATACTCTAATTCGACTTCAGGTTCTTCGACTACCTCGGCATGAATTAAGTCGGATACCAATATCCTAAGGACATCGCCTGACGGACTAGCGACTGCTTCAAACGAAGGCTGATCTATGTTGGGCTGTTGTGAGTCGACGGTCCAAACCTGATCGGGATTATCGCTAAACCTAAGCTTTGTTCCTATGGCGGGCATCTCGAGCTTTGCCACCTCGGCATCGGCCTCGAAATACCCCTTGAGGCGCGCAAGAAAAGCCTTCACATCGCCTTTGTCTTGGGCAAGCTCTCGGCGGAGGTGCTCCCTGGTTGCAGGGGCGTCTGCTGGTTCCAGAAAATATTCGGAGCGACCGAGGTTTCGGTGACGATACAGGAGAACCTTGCTAATGGCCCAATCTGCTTTAATTTCTTCTTCGCTGCGAGTGTCGTCTTCTTCCAGATAACTCTCAGGGCGATTTAAAAGATCTTTGGGCATCTCTTCGTAGATGCCTATTTTGACCTTGTTCTCTGCTTCCTCTATCGCCATATCGACCGTGGATAATTCCTTGTAATCAAGGATGGACTTCGCGGTCTTGGGAGCCTTCTTGCGCTTTGGCGTCGGCTTCTCCACGTCCACTGCAACCCTGCCTACAGCCGTAGCCAGTCTCGACTGCCAGGTGGCCTTGGAGTTATTGTGCGTCCAGAAGGGAAATGTATAAGTGTCGCCCTCGGAGGAAACCTTGGTGGTGCCGGAGACTTCATTTATCTCGGAATCCTTAAGGCTTTCCGCGTCTTCCTCGATTATTCTTGCGCCGATTACGTAGTATCCGCCCGTTGTGGGCATTTTTTCTTCCAGCTCTTTATTGTGGGCGAATACGGGAACCACGTACTCCGTCGGTCCGCCCTCCTCGTCAGGTTTTAATTCCTTCCCAATCTGGGACAATGCAGTCCAATTATTGGGAATCTCCATCGGCTGATAAAGGTCATCGTCGGTAGACTCCACCAGCTCCCCGGCGGCAATGGATTTCTCTCGGTCGTAGTAAATGCGGTGCGCAAAGTACTGCGCTCCGGGGCCATAGTATCTTTTTAGTCCCACCTCCTTGTATGGGTGACTGCCGGTACTGTCTTTCAGTCCCTTGAACAAATTGCCCGTTCGCTCAAGCCCATGATCGATTAGGGCTTTCAGCAACTCCTTCTCATCCTGGGCAACGCTCATAGATATGTCGGGATTGACTATGATGCCGTTCTCGTCCGCCTCGAACTGAATGGGCCGAAAGCCGGCGAAGTGAATAACCCCGGAGGTTCCGACTTCCTTTCCGCCGCGATAGATTCTTTTCCTCGTCTTAACTGGACCGGCGTCCTCCCTGACGTTTTTCTTATACTCTTCTGAGGCTTTCCTTGTCCGACCGCTTATTGCGATCGTGTCCTTGTTGCCCTCAAGGTCCACGACGTGTATACCGTCCGCATCAACGGACTTTACGAACTGCCCGGTTGTTAAGTACTTTCCCTCATATTCTGTCTTGAGTTCTTCCCTCTTCTCCGCCTCCTTGGCCTCCCGCTTGCGCTGCTTCTCCAAGTTTTCGTCTATCTTCGAATTGGCCGTGAAGGGACTCTCCCCTTCTCCCCACTCTTTTTGCAGGTCGAGCAATTTCCTTACCTCCGTCCAGACTGCGTCCTTGGACTTTTCGCCCATGTCCAGGTCGTCCAATACCTCTTTCTTTACTTGTTGGCGCGCATCGCGCGCAGGCAAGGTGTTGCGGAGGTTTCCGTATCTGCTGACTGCGTGACTGTAGCCTTGGGCAACGTTGACTTCGTTTCCGGCTCCCTGAGGGTTTCCGGGGGCTTCGTATTTGCCATTGATTAGTGGCAAAGTGTCCTTGAGGTCATCTATTAGTTGCTTCTGGTATTCCTTCCAAACTCCTCCCTTGTCCTGAATGTCCTTCCAAATGCGAATCTTCTCGATGACGTCTGCATCTTCATCGATCGGGAACCTAAGCGTGCCTTCTTGCTCGACCAGGTGGAGGTTTCGGCGAGCGAAGTGGATAGCCTGTTCCCGGGCAATGCCTTCCAGTCGATCCTTCAGTCCTTCCGCATCTTCGCTCACGGTTAGGGTGTAATCCAGAAATTCTTCTCCATCTTTCGTGGATGGATGTAGTATTCCTTCCGCCAGTATCCTGTCCGGGCCGCCTTCTACCTTTTGCTTAATGAGGTATTTTGCGCTGTTCTGCTCGGGGTCGGTAGAGTGAAGGAGGCGTTCGGAGGTGTGGACCTTGATTGCCTCGTCCTTTAGCTTCTTGTCTACGAACTCTACGTACAACCCATCTGCCGTGGCGGGGATGGACTCCAGTGATCGACGTTTCTCCGGAACGTGTCGATCAGATCCAGTTTTATCGACATCTTTTTCGCGCACGGCAAGGATGGCGTCCACCCTGTCGGCCAAACCGGGTTGAGCGTTCCTAAGTTGATTCAGGCGCTCAGTCGAAAAACCCGCCAATTCCGCGTCGGTGAATTTCCGTTCGGTCAGGTCGTTGCGGGTGACGTAATGGGAGGAGTACCCTTCATGGACATTGCCGTCGACGTCCTCTACTACGATCTTGTCGTCGACTACCTCCACTACCTTGCCCGACTTCTTGGTGCTGGGACGAAATACGAAGTCTCCCACAACGTGCGCGGGAGTTGAGTCCAGTTCCTCCAGGTCGGGTTCGGCGGTGGGGGATTCCTCCAATGCCTTCTCGACTCTGGCCTCGTTCATTCTCTCCGCAGCGGTTGTCAAGCTGCCCACTCCGTGGACGGCGCCACCAAGTACTCCGCCACCTATGAATCCCATTGCCCCGGCGTTTACCAGACGATTCCAGTCCTGCGGACCCCAGTCCTCCTTTGTGTGGGACTTGACCGTAAGCATCTGGATCACCTCCTGGGATGCCTCGGTAGCCGCCTCACCGGCGGCGGAACCAGCGGCTCCCGGCAGCCATGCGAGGTTCTTGGGCATCTTGCGCATGAGGCTGCCGACGGCATCCGATGCGGCATCACGACCAACCTTGCGGGTGAGAGTCCTGAAAAGGTAAAGGGGAACGGCTGAATCAAGCGCGCCTGAACCGAGTCCGGCGCCAAAGCTCATTGCCCGCGCTGTGGATGGATCGAGATAATTCGGGTCGCTCTCCTCCAGCTTGGTATATGGATAAAGGTCGGCATATACCTGTCCGGTATTCTGCGCAGTAGAGGTGGCTACGCCTGCTCCAGCCGCGCCCACCATGCGTCCGGTTTGGACCGCCTTCTCAAGGGCAGCTTCACTGATTTCCCTGCCTGCCTTCATCTTGGCAGCCTGGCCGATGGATGCCGCTCTTCCCGCTGCTCCACCCACGAACATACTGCCGAGCAATTCCAGTCCATCCACAATGGTTTCGCCGGTAACCCCGACAGCCCAACGACCAAGACTTCCGGCATCGTGTACCATGTCGATGTCGTTTATGGATGGACCGACGCTGGCTGCCTTTTCCATGTTTCGCCTGGAGGCGAGCATGAAGTCATCCTCGGTTTCCTCGTCGAATACCCCTGCCGCCATGCCGGTTGCAGCCTTGTAGGAGCCTTTCTTTCGCTCCCATGCGGACTGAATCCCGGCAGGGAATTCCTTCAGCGTTCCCCAGAAGCCTTCACGGCCTACCTTGGGGCGGGACTCAATGCGGCGGACGTCGGTGGCGAACTCCTCGGAATAGTCGTCGAGTTCGAGGTTATGTTCGCGAACCTTGCTGTGGAGAAAGCTCGTGATCTGATCGTCGGTCCACTTGAGGTACGGCGAGTTCGGAATCGATTTCGCCAGATTTCTGCGAAAATCTTCTACCTCCTTGCTGGCCATAGCTTAAAAATGCCAGTCAGGAATCGCGGGATTGGCATGTTTTGGCCCGGGTGCAGCAATTCCCGTTATCTTGCTTGGGGCAGTCCTCCTTGCCTCCAGATTCTTTCTAAGGTTTGCAGCCTGGTTTGCCCCCAACGTCTCTCCCATCTGCGCGGCATTGCCCTTTGGGTCTTCCATGAAGTCCAACGCAGCAGGTAGTGCCGCTGCACCGATAGGTCCACCCGCCAAGCCACCCAGTAGTCTTTTGCCTAAAATTCGCGCGGCTCCGGGCATAATTCCGGGGTTTGGCTTTACGGCGCTCGCGGCTGCGGCTGCCCCTGCGCCAAATCCTCCGTGCTCTGCCAGCGCGTCCAAAGTGTGATCCTTGGACGCCTCCTCTACGGAACGCTGATTGCTGTCGGATGCTCTTTCCCCCTCCTCCACTTCCGCAGCGTCTGCCTCGGCATGGCTTCTAGCCTCTCGCCGCTTCCTTAAGAGTTCTTGCTCCACAGGATCATCTTGCTCCTTGGAAAAAAAGTCTTCTAGGGAAGTACCCTTTGGGGCATAGGTGGAATTCGTTTCACTCACTGCTTAAAGAAATCCTTAAATTTGTCCTCGTTCGACTTCTGGCCCGCCAGCGCCTCCTCTATGTCACGAGCCAAATAGGTCTTGGATAGTAGTAGTTCTGCTTCAGCCGGATGCATTCCGTTTTGCAGCAACATCTGATGAGTTCTGCGAATTTGCATAAGCTGCGCCTCGCGAGGGAGCGCAGGAGGAATTCTATCCTTAGGGTCTTTAAACTCAACGCCGGGAGGAACCGTATGTTCCATTAGTGCGGCAGGGTCAGGCTCCGGTTGCGGTGGTCTAATTAAGGCTTGTTGCGGGTCTGGCGCTGGTGGCGCCGGTTCGGGTTCGGGTTCCGGTGTAGGCGCGGGTTCCGTATCCAAGTATTCCTCCAGACCTTCATCAGGATATTTTTCCAAAATCTGAGCATCCGTCATGCCCTTGCCCCGCATGTGATCGATCAGTTTTTCCGCGGACTCGTCCGACTCGGCTGCACTTGCGGCAGCGACCGACTTATTGTGCTCCTGAAGTAGTTCAGTCGCTTCAAGAAACTCTTCTCCCAATTTATCGATTTCGCCTTTGTTTTTGAAGAATTGGGCAACGTCATGCGCAAGTCCGACCGCGCCGAGAACACCGGCGCCCTTCAAGGTACGCTTAGCCAGCTTGGGGTGTCTCGCCTTTAGTCTTTCCCAGCGTGACGCAATAAATTCGTCATGAATCAGTTTCTTGTAGTGTTCGCCACGGGCGCGCACCTCGGCCACTTTACTAGCGCCTGGGTTATTTTTCCTCCATGCTTCTCCATCAAAATCCTCGTACTTGATGTTCTTGTCGTCGAGGAAGGTCGCGAGCCTTTCTGTGTTTTCCGAAAATACCTTCTCCGCTATCGCATATCGGGTGTGGGGTGATTTAATTTTAATTTCCGACTTGTCGAGGTTACTGATGACCTTGTCCGCCTTGTTCGCCTGCGCCACCACCTTATGAGCTTCCGGCTTCACGCCGCCATGGGTGATGTCGGCATCCATTATCTCCTTGGCTGCCTTGATGATTTTGTCCTTGGCGAGGTAGCCGGTCATTCCTGCGGCCGTGGCGGCAGCCCATACGTCTGGCGACCATTCGTCCGGGGAACCATATTTGTCGATCATCCTCTTCGCGACCTCGAATGCCTTTGTTCCAGCCTCCAGTCCAGCCCCCAATACGCCACTGGAAATCATGCCCTCATGCCACTCGGGTGGCTTGGCTGCCCCCTCTTTCTTTTCCTTATCCCTGCCAAATCCAGAATCTTCCAAAACCTTCTCCATGGCATCGGCGTCGCCTCCGGGGCGGGGCGGGCCTGGTGGCGCTATATTAGATCCATCTCCCGGAGGTGGCTCGGGCGTTCCCTCCGGTGGCGGTCCGTCAGGGGCTTGTGGCGCCTCTCCGGCTTCTGCTCCCAGACGATTTCGGCGCAGGTCCATAAGGGCTTCGCTGCCCATCTCCTGAATGGGGCGAAGCGCCTCCTTGAGCTGCTCAAGGTTCTTCTTGTATGCATCTCGGTCTTTGGGACTGAGATACTTCATTTCCAAAGCTTTGCTGGTGGCCCTCGTGTTGGCGTCCAACTGGCTTTGGAAGGCCGCTTGTGCGGTCGTCTTCTGTTGCATGAAGTCCGGAGGAGTCACCCGATAAAAGTGCGCCGCGGCGTCTGCCAGCTGTTTTTCGGACAGGTGCTTAAGTCCGTGGTCGAGGTCAGGCACATCCAGGGCGCCGCTTTCCTTAATCCATTTAATGACTTCCTCTTCATCCCTCGTCATGAACATTCCCCAAAGGTTGTCCTGTATCTGCGCCTCGATGGAGAGCTTGTTCTTCTCGAGGGCTTCGAGCAGTTTTTGTCTCGCAATGCCCTGCTCGACCAATGCGTCCGCAGTATGGGCATCCCTGTCAAGAACCTGCATAATCTTCGAGACGTCCGCTGCGGTCTGAACCTGCTCCAGTCGGAACTTGTCGCGGTATCCGCCGGGAAGGTTTTGACGGAAGCCCAGCAGCTCCTTCTCAAGCTCCATTTCCTGCGTGGCTCGACGGGCAAGTCTTTGCTCCGCGCGCTCCTCGCCGGCGATCTTTCTTTGCTCCGCGCGCTCCTCGGCGGCGAGCATGCGATCTTCGGCGCGCTCTTCCGCCCTGATGTTCATATCCTCCCTTCGGGCGAGGTTTCCGGCGTCGCGCTTTTGGCTGAGGATGTGTTGGGAAATTCTGTCCGCCGCAGGGTTTTGAACCACGGGTACGGGAGAGGGAGGAGGACTCGCCATCCGTTGGGGCATCTGCGGGATGGGGGAGGGCGCCGGGCCTGAGGGAACCGGCTGAAGCACAGGCGGGCGTACACTCCTGCGGGCAGGAATGATACGGCTGCGAGGCGGAGCTTGGTCGGGAAATGCGCTCATGCCTCAACTGAGCCTTCTGGTACGGTTGGTGGCGTCCCGATATCGAATCCGACGTCCTTCATGATCTTATTGAACACCTCCATGTAAACATCCTGATCACTCAGCGCCCCATAATCAACCTCGCCGGCTTCGGTCGTCGGTAAATAAGCATCTATCAAGTTGCCTGAAGCGGGTGGCGTGATCGTCGGGGTTCCGGTCCACGGCACGTGCCCGCCACTAATCCCCGCAAGCTCGGAAAGGATTTGGGCAAATTTGGCAGAATCAAAATCTTCATCAAGCAGGCCGGGTAGGGTTTCTTGCGTAAGAGTGTTCTGCAGCAAGCTCTCGAGCCAATTGAGGTTCTGCAACCCGGCTTGAGCCTCTTCGTGCTCACTGGCCACCTTGGCGTTCATTTCCTCGATGTCGCTGAGGAGTAGCTCGATGTATTGGTCTATATACTGACCGCCAAGCTGGTTCTGAATCCTCATTTGCTCCATCACCGCCTTTCGCATTTCCTCGGCGTTTTCCCATTCCATTTGCCCAAGGTCTACCATGTGATTGACGTATTCCGAGGCAAGCTCGGTAAGATGGGCCGTTTCATCGGGGGTTGCCCCCACGGCTTCCGCAAATTCCATGTTTGCCGTCTCTTTGGTCTGGGCCAGCGTGTTTTTCGCCTGCAAGCGATTCTGTTCCGCCTGGTCGCTGATTTGCTTCTTGGCGCCGGCGAGCTGGGAGGCAAGGGCGTATTGCCTGTCGGCTGCGTCGAGGTTGATGCCCTCCATGATGCCTGCTCGGTCATGGGCGGACTTTGCCAAGGCTCCCGCGAGCAACCTGTTGGTTGAACCCATCGTGCCTCTATCGGTTGCCCGTTGTCCACCCAACGTAGCGCCGCGCAGGACGTCCGTTATCGCCTGATACTTGCTTGCCGCGTTGTCGATCTGGGCCTGTTTCAATGCATCGGATGCGGACTGCATGGCCTGTCCATACGGATTCAGGGCATCCAGTAATCCCCCCTTATGGGCGGTAATAGCGCTGTCGGTGGAGTCGTAGCGACCCTGAGCGGCATCCTTGGTGAGATTCAGCTGCTTTGCGGCATCGGTCAACACCTCGAGGTTATTCGCCTGCATAGCCTCCCACGGGGCTAAAACATTGAGGTCACCGTCCGGCTTCCAGCCGGACTTGTCCGTAATCTTATCGAGGAGGTTTCGGTCGGCGGACTTGTCGTATAGGGCGTTCGCGCCGGTAGAGATGTTCCAGTGGGGGGCAGAAAAATTACTTACGCCGTCCGTGAAGATGTTTCCAATGTTTCCGTAGTTCCTGTCACCAAAACCAGTAAATCCCTCGGACTGGGCCTCCTTGTCGGTGGCGGTCATGAAGTTGTCCCATGCCTTCGACTTGGCGTCCGCCATTCCCTTGGCGTAATTGCTCCAGTCAATGTTGTCGTTCTGGTTCTCGGCTTTCCCCCAGAAGTCGGAGAAGTAGTCCTGTCCCGCCTTGTCGGCTGCGGAGAATGCGTCACCCAGGAACCGTTGCATTCCCTCGTTGCCCATGGCGTTGGCGCTCTTGAAGTAATCGTCCTTGTCCTCTTGCTTTGTTCCCGCGAAGGTAGGTGCCTTGAAAGTACTCATGGGGTTGTTGGTGCGAATTTGCCCGTTTTCATGAACATGTTGTCAGTGGGTTTTGCCTTTTTCTTAAGTTGATTCAGGCGACCCATCACGTATTGAGCCTTGTCGGGAACCAGCCCGCCGGTAAATTCGGTTGCCGTCTTGGCATTCGGGTTTGGCCCAATCTTCATATTCGGTAAATCCATGCGGGTACTGGCCTCGGTCGGGGTTTCCCCGGTATATCCTATGGACCTGCCTTCCGACTGACCGTGAGCGTCGTAGTGGTCGCGGCCGTACTCCTCCATGCTTCGATTGTCTTTGCTCTCTGCCGAGCGTCCCAGGTTCCGTTCGTTATATCCCTTATTTAGGTCGCTGTGATCCTTGACGTAGTTTTCATAGTCCTTTGCAAAGAAGTCGCCCTTGGGTACGGTGCCTCCGAATATTCTGGCCCTGCCCACTCTTTCCATTGCCGCCTTTCGGGCGTCGTTTACGTTTCCTTGAGTCTTTACCAGTGCGTCTCCGAAGGCTTT
>MDTE01078294.1_pt1 | contig 11085 bp, 9 predicted proteins | sample 811231 | NCBI WGS metagenome assembly MDTE01 (sample SAMN05326651, study PRJNA326480) | marine metagenome | isolation source: seawater | place: Indian Ocean: Red Sea | collected 2010 | reverse complement strand
GAATATCCCCATTCGTTATCATACCACCCCAATATCTTAATCATATTACCATCCATAACGATAGTAGATAACGAATCGAAAATACAACTATGCGTGTTGGCTACTATATCATGACTTACTATCGGCGCTTCTGTGTACTCCAGTATTCCTTTGAGTGGCCCCTCTGCAGCATCTCTGAATACACGATTTACCTGATCTACCGTTACATTAGTGTTTAGCTCTGCTACGAAATCAGTTATTGACCCTGTAGGAACTGGCACTCTTAGTGCTACACCATGGATCTTGCCTTCAAGCTCTGGTAATATTACCCCAACAGACCTAGCAGCTCCGGTAGTAGTTGGAATAATGTTCTGAGCAGCTGACCTAGCTCTCCTAAGGTCATTATGAGATCCATCCAATATGCGTTGATCGTTTGTATATGCATGCACTGTGCTCATCAGGCCTCGTTTTACTCCAAAGTTTTGGTGCAGGACACTAACCATTGGAGCTATACAATTAGTAGTACACGATGCATTCGATAAGACGTGATGATCATTTGAATCGTATTCATTTTCATTAACTCCCAATACGATCATGATATCTTCACCTTTAGCTGGTGCGGAGATTATAACTTTCTTGCTCCCAGCTTCTATGTGCCCATGTGCTTTTGACGCTTCTGTGAATTTACCAGTGGATTCGATTACTATCTCTACGCCCAAATCCCCCCACGGTATGTCGTTAGGATTTGATTCTGACAAGAATCGGATCTCTTTGCCATCTACAACTATTCCATTATCATATAGACTGACTTCGCCAGGATATATACCATAACTACTATCGTACTTGAATATATGCGCGTTTATCTCAGTACTAGCTGGAGTATTAACTCCGACTATCTCTAATTTGTCAGAATATCTTTCAATGGCTGCTCTCAAAACTTGGCGGCCAATTCGTCCAAATCCATTAATCCCTATGCGTGTTACCATATTCTCCTTAATTCCATAGAACCATAGGTACTAATAAAGTCTATATCGAATTTTAACATCTAATATACTATCCTCTATCAAGTATTCCAAGTTATTTCTTGCAAAATTTGGCATCCAATATCCCCAACTTATTTGAATGGGAATACAGACATTCCACCATAATGAGCATCTTTACCCAGATGTTCCTCGATCCTCAAAAGTCTATTGTATTTCGCTACCCTTTCACTTCTTGCAGGTGCTCCAGTTTTTATCTGACCAGTTCGTAAAGCGACCGACAGATCAGCGATTGTAGTGTCTTCTGTCTCCCCTGATCTATGACTTACCACACTGCTCCAACCAGCAGAATTTGCCATGGTAATTGCATTTCTAGTTTCAGTTAGCGTCCCAATCTGGTTTAATTTTATCAAAACAGAATTACTTGAACCGCTTTCTATCCCATACTTTATGCGATTCGTGTTTGTTGTATATAAATCGTCCCCTACTATTTGAACACTGTCACCAACAATACTCATAAGTTGATTCCATCCATCCCAATCATCCTCTGACATTCCATCCTCCAAGCTGATAATCGGATACTTAGAACTCAGCTCCCCATAATACTTAGCCATGGCAGTATTATCTAACTCCCTACCCTCCTTTTCCAAGATATACTTACCATCTTTATATAATTCGGTTGCAGCAACGTCCAATCCTATAAAACAATCTACCCCAGGTTTGTAGCCAGATTTTTCTATGGCGGCTAGTATAACTTCTACAGCGGCTCTATTAGATGGCATCGATGGAGCAAAGCCACCTTCATCACCAACATTAGTACTATATCCTTCCGCCTTAAGTACATCCTTTAATTTCTGATATATCTCTACCCCAGCCCTAAGCGCACTACTAAATGTAGCCAATCCACTAGGTATGACCATGAATTCTTGGAAGTCTGTAGAATCTTGGGCATGTCTACCACCATTGAGAATATTAAACATTGGGACCGGTAAGATGCTGGGCTTTCCGTCTCCCAGATATTCGTACAAAGGAATCCTATATGAAGCAGCTGCGGCATGACTAACAGCTAGTGAAACTCCAAGTATTGCATTCGCACCAAGTCTCCCTTTATTACTTGTACCGTCAAGGCCGATCAATTTGTCATCTATAACAGCCTGATCAGAGAATCCCATACCAATTAACTCTGATCTTATCTCCTCATTAACATTGGTTACTGCCCTCAGTACCCCCTTACCTGCAAACCTACTATCGTCTTGGTCTCTAAGCTCTACAGCTTCATGGGCTCCTGTGCTAGCCCCAGAAGGAACACATGCTCTTCCCAAAGACCCATCATCCAGATACACATCCACCTCGATTGTAGGATTTGAACGTGAATCCAGAATTTCCCTAGCCTTTATATCCAATATCTTAACCAATCAATCCTCCTACTTAAGGAAATATCTATCTCAAACCCTGAACGGCTTCAATTGCCTTATCGACTGCATCGTTTGCATCATTTGCAACTACTATCGAGCGGTCTATTTCACCCCGCCTGGAAATTGACCACGTTGTTAATCCAATCACCGGAATATTATCGCCCAATGCATGAGCTATCTCAGAAAGTGTCCCATATGCACCATCTATAGCTATAACGGCTGATCCAGACTTGACTACGATACTATTCCTAGCATAGCCTATGCCTGTACATATCTTGATATCAACATACTTATTTGCCTCTTCAGGATCGCTCCCGGGCAATATACCAATAGTGGTTCCGCCCACTGTCTTTGCCCCCCTACAAGCTGCCTCCATTATTCCACCGAGACCACCTGTTACCAATGCAACGCCCCTAAGCGCCAAGCCTCTTCCAACATCCTCTGCCATGTATATAGCCTCATCAGTAGGTTCACTAGCACCTATGACTGAGATCTGAAAATGCATTGGTTTATCCATTTACGCTAATTATATCATTCTCCAGGTAGTCCAATCCGATTTCCTTGGTGACCTAACTCAATTCAGTGGGTAAGCTATCTTATGATAGGTCTAATGCCCATTAGATCCTTGATAGCGATTTATATAAAAATATTACGATTAAGAGAAGTAGATTAATTATAGAATAATATACACAGTAAGCCTATCGACTCAACAATCTATTCGTAAGAACAGCTAATCTGTAGCCTCAACCACATCATCAGACTTAACTGTATCTAGCACAGGCTCCTTACTATCAGCAACTAAGACTTCTAGTCCATGCTCTATGGTCTCCAGCAAACTGGTCAAGTTAGCATGCAAATTCTGTAGTGTATCCTTAGCATAATTATCTGCCTCTAAGAGTCTTCTCCCAGCATGAAAATTAGCATTCTCTAATGTATCCCTTGCCCTTTCAGAGGCTTGCGCTTCTATATCTAGTGATCTTTTTTCAGCTTCTTTGGTTATCGCGCTGTCTGTAATCATGGATCTCGCTTCATTCTCAGCGCTATCCTTAATCCTGCGCGATTCTAATACAGCTTGGTTTATAAGATTCTCCCTCATCTCGAGCATTTCCTTAGCTTCAGATATTTCAGTCGGCAACGAGGATTTAATTTGATTTAGGATAGATGTAATCTTATCTTTATCAAGAAGTATACGTCTTGTAGCAGGCACCCCTGTAGCCGTATTGATTGTATCTTCAAGTTCTGTAATAAGTTCAAATAACTCCATTGTACACCCCGTTGGAATCCATATTTATATTGCCGATCTTGCTCTTTCCTTTAGTGCCGCCGCAACATTAGACGGAACTATATGGTCTATTCTCCCTTTACTTTCAACTATTTCTCTTAGGAGGCTAGATTTGATATATATATGCTCTAGCTTAGATATAAGATAGACTGTATCAATTTCAGGGGCCAATTTCTGATTGTTAAGGTCTAATTCGAATTCATACTCAAAATCTGACCCCATTCTTAATCCCCTAACCATCGCTTTAGCATCTAATTCTTTAGCAGTCTCCACGCTAAGTCCTGTGTATGAGATTACCTCCACATTTTTCAAATGAGCAGTAGCTTCTCTACAGAGTTCAACTCGCTCCTCGGTTGTAAACCAAAACGATTTTGATGGCTTAGTATAGACTACAGCAATGTAAACCTTGTCAAACATCTGGGATGCACGAGCTGCTATGTCTATATGACCAAATGTAATGGGATCAAAGCTCCCGGGATACATACCTACCACCATTATTATCCTCCTTGACGATATATAGAAACTACAGTATCTCCGTATTGACGCTCAGTGGATATATTCATATTTTGGTAACAATTCTCTAGAGAATGCCGCTTAGAGTGACCTACAACCACCAATCCATCATCTAAGACTATATCTCCAACCCTTATCAATATTCCATGTACAGGCCCAAGGGTATATGGTGGGTCCATTAAAATCAAGTCATAATTGCGTCTAAATTTTGCAACTGCACTCTCTGCTTTCATGCAGTATACTTTCCCTCTATCGGAGAACCCCAATTCATCTAATGTATTCCTAATCAATGAACATCGTTTGGGGTCTGATTCTACAAAATCTACGAACTTAGCTCCGCGACTGATCGCCTCTATTCCTAAGGAACCTGTTCCAGAGTACAAATCTAGGGCTTGCCTATCTTCCAAACCGTAAGACTCCAGTATAGAGAACAACCCTGACCTCACCCTCTCAGTAGTTGGTCTAGCCCCAAGGTTGCGTAAACTTCTTATTCGTCTTCCTTTTGCTTCACCACCGATTACTCGCAATTGTGACTCCCTTAGGGTGGGTGAGGATTTCCGGGGACCATTCGGACGAGATTCTATCACAGCAGCTAATTATGGTAAAGCTAATTTGATTATAGCAGCCCTATATTAACTATGAATTCACTCTCATTATACTCATATTCTAGATCATTTATAGTAAGGTATAGTCTACCTTTGTCTTCCGTAGCCAAGAAGCCGGAGAAATATACAGGTTCTATCTTACCAACTTCACCAACTTTTGCTACTAAACAACCTATCGGAAGCTCTAGGCCGATGGATTCATTGACTATGGTATTCTCCTCATCACCCTCAGGCCCTACCTGGACCCCGGAAGATATTACAATATCTCCCTGTATGGAGAATGAAAATCCTACGTAGTCACCATCTACATCCAATCCAGTATCTACCCATCCATCTGTTGTAGGGTTTTGAGATGCTGGCACTCTTATAGTAGCCTGTGTAGGAGCAACATATGCAGGAACCCTTGGAGAGCTGGCGGTTATATCAGGCCTTGCCTCAGAGGATACGCCATACACCAACTCTCTTTTGAGGAATCCGACTAATTCGTTTGACTGATTACTGACTGATACTAATTCCCACCTGTCAGATCCTAAACGATTTAATACATCTTCTGGATCATCCGATGCTACAAACTGAATGATCTTATATTCCCATAGTGCCAAGCTAGTACTCCTCAATTGATTTATTTAAGCGTTCTAGTTTATATGTAGAATAGTCAGGCGCTATTACATAAACTTCGGTATTCATCTGCATATGCCAAGAACGACTTATTCTAATGAGATAACCTTAGTCTACAAGGCTGTTAACAACATAATAGTCAGCTAGGTTCCTGAGCGCCTCTGCAGCCGAACGGAAACTGTAGAAAGCGACTATGCCTTCTTCAGCAAAGCTCTTAGTGATGAATTCCATATCTTTCTGATCCATCCTTGGATAACCATCTGCTATACAAGCTACAACGGGTTTATTGCTAATATCTCGGGCTTCCTTCAGAATCCGAACTCGATCTTTCAGGAAATCTCCGTCCTTAACCAATTGCTGAGCCTGCATTTCTAAGGCTACTATGTCAACATTTCCATCTTTAGCAAGTATCTGAGCTATCCTCTCGAAATGTTCAGGTGGCGCCTGCTGGATCGGATTAACATAGTTCCCCCCAATCATATTGTAGAATGAACGGAGTTCGTCGTATGAGGATGGTGTCAAAGCAGGTATTTTGAAACCATTCTTGGAGAACACGTTAGCCATGTCGGTAGAGTGACCTCCAGTTACAGCATATAGGCCTACGTTATATCCAGTTGGTGAAGGGAGTAGGCTCAGGGCTTTCACTGTATCAACCATTTCGTCTTGGCTATCAATTCCTATAGCCCCACACCTGGCCAATAGCTTATGCCATACGTCTTCCCTTATAAAAGATGTGCCCGTATGCGCCTCTGTAGCCCTAGCTGAATCTTCAGTCAGTCCGACTTTCCACACTAACATAGGCTTAGAAGCGGATGCCTTCTTAAGAACTTTAAAGAATCTCTCAGGATCGCGAAGTCCTTCTATATACATACCTACAACTTTGGTTTCTTCATTATCCAAGAAGTATTCAATATAGTCTGGGAGGTCTAGTATCATACCATTACCCATGCTGATACAATTCGTCATCTTAATGCCATGTGAATTGGCTTCAACCGCAATTGCAGAAGCCATAGAACCACTTTGAGATATATATCCAAAATTCCCAGTTTCACCGTAGTATTGATTTGGGCTCTGTCTAATGCCAACAGCAGGGTTAAACAGGCCCATGCAATTAGGTCCCATTATTAGAGTGCCGCTTTCCCTAGCCATAGCGCTTATCTGTCTGTCAAGTGCAATACCTTCTTCCTCTCCGGATTCTTCAAAGCCAGCTGTGTATATATGTACCAGACTGACCCCTTTTTCAATACAATCCTGAACAACTAACGGAACAAATTTCCGAGGTACAGAGATAGTAACGTAATCTATCGGGTCTTCTATATCAACTAGCCTATGGAAGTTTTGAACACCCAGTTCCTCAGCTCCAGGCCATTCATCTTCATTGAGGTTTACATGAAATACTTTTCCGTTGTTGTTATGAAACGGTAGATGCGATTGTATCCACCTAAATTCATTGTGCCTCGCAGCTCCTACAACAGCTACGTTCCTTGGTGTTATACCTCTCTTGAGCTTGGTCAATATCTCTTGCCATTTCGTCTCGTCAACCATAGAGCATCCCCCTTAGTACGATATATGAATATGTTGGCGCCCAATACTACGCATCTGTTTAGTAAGCGAAATTATAGCATACTTTTTCACTTATAACGCTCCATTAAAGACCCTGATTATATAGTCTTATATATACTGCCATATCATTGACACTTAATTCAGATATAGTTATCTTTTAACCATCTCTATTTTGGGATATCTATAAGAAACCGATCCATCAAAGGAGCGAGAAAATGCCTAATATCAACGAACAGCTGGATAAAGCTTTTAGCCCAAAGGTAGTTGCCGTTATAGGAGCAAGGCGAGCTGACGACTATGTATGGTTGAGGAATATGACTGATTTCAAAGGCAAGGTATATTCCGTTCAAGTCGCAGAAAGTGACATAGAAGGAATAGTTGAGATGGGCATCGAAAATTACAAGAGCATCGGAGAGATCCCTGAAGATGTGGATTATGCTGTATTCGCAGTGCCTAGGCGATTCGCTGCAAGTGTCCTACGAGACGCGGTTGAGAAGAAAATCCCAACTGTGCACATGTTTACATCCGGATACGCTGAATCTGGAGAAGAACAAGCAATAATAGATCAGAATGAAATACAGCAGATTGCCACTGAAAGTGGAACTCTGATAATAGGGCCAAACTGTATGGGAGTCTTCAATCCAGAAGTAGGTATGAGATTCGGGCCAGGCCAAGACGTCGAAAATATAGGAAGCGTTTCGATAATATCTCAGAGTGGCGCTCACGCTTCGTCCATGACTGCTGCAATCCAGGGGAATGGAATCGGCATCAACAGAACTATAAGCTTCGGCAACGGCATCGTTCTGGACAGCCCGGACTTGCTTAATTATTTTGGAAATGACCCAAAGACCAAACTAATATGTGGATATATTGAAGGACCTAAAAACGGACGGCGTTTTTTTGAAGAGCTCCGCAAAGTCACACCTAACAAACCAGTAGTGCTCTGGAAAGGTGGTCAAACTGATGCTGGTGTGAGAAGCGTAGCATCTCATACAGGTAGCCTTGCTGGATCTGTGGAGGTATGGAATGCAATGGTTCAACAAGCAGGTGCAATAAGAGCAGACTCACTGGAAGAAGCTCTCGACGCAAGCAAGGCACTCCTTTACCTAACTCCAACTACTGGTGAGAACATGGGAATTATTGGTGGAAGTGGAGGGCAGTCTGTCTCAATGAGTGACGATTTTTCTAGGGCTGGCCTAAATGTACCCCGGCTTACAGAATCTACTCTTGAATCTATGTCGGAATTTTTCCAACTGGTCGGTGCAAGCTATTTTAATCCTCTAGACGTTGGGGGGATGAACAGAGGTAACATAGAAAACATAATTGGCCTCCTTGGCAATGATCCAAACATTGACATACTAGCTTTGATGGTTGGGGCCCAGTCAGCAAGACGAAGAAGCATAGACGACACTCTTGAACAACTAGAACTATACGCGAAAGTTAGAGACGAAACAGGTAAACCTCTTCTTGGTATATTCTGGACACCTACTCCCTACAAAGACAGTGAAGTTATCCTTGAGCTGGACAAAGCAATGCAAGACCTAGGTATACCTTCATTCCCCAATCCAGATAGGGCAGCTAAGGCAGTCAGCAAAGTAGTCAAGTACCACAGGTTTAAGCAAGCTCTAGCCTGATCCATTGGCTGGCTAAGGTTATGATAGAATTAATGTCATAATAACCTAAGGTAATATAACAATATGGCTACGAAGTATCGAGCAATACCAAGCGTCGAGAAAATACTCTCACACCAAACCGTTAAAACACTAAGCGAGATATACTCGCGTACCACGCTTGTGAATATTACAAGAGGACTACTAGCTCAGATAAGAGAGGACATCCAGGATGGAAAAGATATACCTACGCTAGAAGCCATAACAAAACGTATATCGACCAAGATAAATAACCTGATTAGGAAAATACCTAGTACTGTAATCAATGGCACGGGCGTAATAATACATACTAATCTTGGCAGGGTTCCACTCAGCAAAGATGCCATGTTGGCTATTTCAGATGCTTCTCAAAATTACACTGACCTTGAGTTTGATATAGAAGGCAATCGAAGAGGTTCAAGGAATTCTCATATCGAACCTATCCTCACACAATTATCCGGTTCTGAGTCCGCAGTTGTATTGAATAATAACGCATCTGCCCTAATGGTAACTCTATCTGCTATATCGAAAGGGAAAGAAGTAATAGTATCTCGCGGAGAAGCGGTAGAGATCGGTGGTGGCTTTCGGATACCTGACATAATAGGCAATAGTGGAGCCAATATTCTTGAAATAGGTACAACCAACCGTACATATATAGAAGATTATGACAATGCTATAACAGATAACACAGGGGCTATACTAAAAGTACACACTAGTAATTTTAAAGTATCTGGTTTTGTTCATGAACCCTCCATAACAGAGTTAGTAAAGCTGGCATCTGAAAAGAATATTCCTTTAATACATGACATAGGAAGTGGTTGCATGATAGACACTACAGAGTTCGGACTTGCACACGAGCCTATGGTCCAAACAAGTGTCAAAGAAAATGTGGATCTAGTACTCTTCTCTGGAGATAAGTTATTGGGTGGTCCTCAATCCGGCATAATAGTCGGCAGAAAAAACTTAATATCTACTATATCCCAGCATCCTACCGCCCGTGCAGCAAGAATAGACAAACTAAGCTTAGCTGGTTTAAAAGCAACTTTAATTCACTATATGCAAAATGAAGCTTTACTAAGGATACCAGTCTGGGCCATGATATCTATGCCCCAAGAGGAAGTCAGAAAACGCGCGGAGTTATGGAATTCCTCATTAAATTATAAATGTTCTCTCTCATATGGGCTATCTGCAATAGGTGGTGGAAGCCTGCCTGGTGAGACCTTACCAAGCACTCTACTATGCCTAGACGATAAAATCACCGGTGGGGCGGAAAGATATTCAAGAATATTGCTAAAAGCTCAAACCCCCATAGTATCCAGGATAGAAGATGGCAGAGTAGTGATAGATCCCCGAACTGTATTGCCTGAACAAGATGCGCGTATGATAGCAATACTCAAACAGACTCTAAGAATATAAGCCTATCCAGTTATCCAATATACTTGCGGAATAGTAAACAAGCATTCTGCCCACCAAACCCAAAACTATTGGATAAAACTGTATCTACAGGCTGCTCACGGCCCACGTTAGGGACATAATCAAGATCGCATTCGGGGTCTGGATTATCCAAATTAATAGTTGGATGAATGTATCCATCTGTAATGGTCTTAATCGAAGCTATAGCCTCGATCCCACCTGAAGACCCCAAGGCGTGACCCACCATTGACTTACTAGAACTTATAGGGATCTTGTTAGCGAAATCGCCGAATACGTTCTTAATAGCTCTGGTTTCTACCACGTCGTTAAATGGAGTAGATGTACCATGTGCATTAATATAGTCAACTTCAGATGGGCTGATACGTGCATTCTTCAGGGTCCATCTCATAGCCCTACTAGCTCCCTCTCCATTCTCCTCAGGCTGAACCACATGATAAGCATCACTAGAGGCTCCAAAGCCTATTATTTCTGCTAGTATATTAGCTCCTCTTTCAAGGGCATGCTCTAATCTTTCAATTACCAGTATGGCAGCGCCTTCAGAAGCAACGAACCCATCTCTGTTGACATCAAATGGCCTACTGGCCTTTTCAGGTTGTTCGTTCCTTGTGCTCAAAGCTTTCAGTATACAAAACCCAGCTAAACCCACCTCACTTATCTGCGCCTCCGTACCTCCAGTAATCAGAACATCTGCAGCTCCCCTCCTAATAGCCTCTGCTGCCTCTCCAATAGATTGAGTTGAAGCAGCACATGCTGTAGTTACGGTATTGTTATAACCTTTGGCCCCAAAATGCTTGGCTATATTAGCCGCTGCCATATTTGGTAGTATCATTGGCATGAAAAATGGGTTTATTCTCATTGCTCCTTTAGATACCATTATTTCACAGTTATCCTGTATGGTCGGCACACTGCCATTACCTGCCCCCAAAACCACTCCAACGGATTCCATATCTGTGGATTGTAAATCTAATTTAGAATCCTCAATCGCCATGATTGCGGCTGCTACGGATAACTGGCTAAATCTGGCCATACGCCTAACATCTTTGGTGT
>MDTE01196680.1_pt1 | contig 11086 bp, 9 predicted proteins | sample 811231 | NCBI WGS metagenome assembly MDTE01 (sample SAMN05326651, study PRJNA326480) | marine metagenome | isolation source: seawater | place: Indian Ocean: Red Sea | collected 2010 | reverse complement strand
ATTGGAAATGGAGAGACAAGAATTTTAATATGGTCTCAAATGCACGGAAATGAGCCAACATCTACTAAATCACTTATTGATTTCTGTGTTTTTTTGTTTAATAAAAAAAAATCAAATCGTATTCTAGAAAAAATCACATTTTTAATTATTTTTCAGCTAAATCCTGATGGCTCTGAATTATTTGCTAGAAATAACGCAAATGACAAAGATCTTAATAGAGACGCCCAAAATTTAAGCCAACCTGAGAGTAAATTACTTTATAGTTGTTTTAAAAAATTTAAACCTAGATATTGCTTTAATATGCATGGTCAAAGAAGTATTTATAATGTTAGTAATACGAAAAATCCTGCAGTTGTGTCATTTCTTTCACCACCCCCTAATAAAGAAAATGATATAACTGAATCTAGAAAAGATGCAATGAGATTAATTGTTAAAGCTTATGAAAAAATTGAATCAATTAAAAAAAACATAGTAGGCATTTATGACGACACATTTAATGCTAACTGTTTTGGTGATTTTTTTTCTCAACAAGGCGCATCAACAATTTTATTTGAAGCCGGACATTTTAGAAATGATTTTGAAAGAAATTTGTCGAGAAAATTGATATTTGAATCACTTAAAATTATGATTAATTCACTCATTAATCCAGATTTTGATAAAATAAATTATTCAAAATATTTTGAGATTCCAAAAAATAATAATTTAATGAGAGATATAATCATTACCAATGTAAATTTAAATATTGAAAATAAAATTCAAAAAAACTGTAATGTAGCAATTCAGTATAAAGAACTTTTAGTTAATAAAAGAATTAAACTTGTGCCCATCATCGAAGATTTTGGAAAAAAATTAAAGTATATAACGACTGAATTATATATCAATAAGTCTTCAAATAAAATTTATAATTTTAATATTGGAGATAATGCAGAAAATATCCTAAATGATGTAAATTATGTAAAAAAAAATCATTTTAATGGGTAAAGAATAAATAAAATTCAATAAAATATTTAAATTTGTAAAAAAAAATCATGGCAAAATTCAAATTAGACGAAGTAGATCATCAAATTTTAGACATTTTGATTGACAATACGAGAATTCCCTTTACAGACATTTCAAAAAAACTACTTATCTCAGCGGGGACTGTCCATGTTAGAGTGAAAAAAATGGAAGATGCCGGTATAATTAAAGGTTCAACTCTAAATCTTGACTATGTTAAACTAGGATATTCTTTTATAGCCTATGTTGGAATATTTCTTGAAAAAAATAATATGACTGACAGGGTTCTTCAAGCTTTGAAAGATATTCCTTTTGTAACAGTTGCCCATATAACAACTGGCAGATTTAATATTTTTTGCAAGGTTAGAGCAACAGATACAAAATCTGCGAAAGATATAATATTTATGATTGATGATATTGAGGGAGTTTCAAGAACTGAAACAATGATATCCCTAGAGGAAAGTATTAATGATAAAAAAAGGTTAATGCACAGAATATTCAATGATCTCTAAATCATGGCAAGAAAAACCAAATTAGAGAGATTTAATGAATATGTTTTATCAAAGTTCCAAATATATAATAGCCTTTTTTTAACTTTGCCTTTTGATAATGTCAAAAACACTTCACTTTTTCTCCCAATATTCTCTACTTTTTGTAGCGATGGATATAACTCTAATTTAAGTCCATCACATATAATTGATTCTTTTTTTGAAAAATACTTTCCTGATTTACCATCAAACGAAAGATTAGATTTGTTGTTTAATTTTGTTCAATTTATTGAAAGACAAGTTGTATTATTTGATGCTATTGAAGATGCAGGTTTTTCTTATGTAAACAATATGCACGGTAGAGGAACGTTAAGAAACGTTAAAGAGGAGGCAAATGAGTTAAAAAAACAAAAAGCTTTGAAGGATTATTTAAATAAATTTAAAGTTAGACTTGTTTTAACAGCACATCCGACTCAGTTTTATCCAGGTTCAGTTTTGGGTATTATTACTGATTTATCTGAAGCAATTAAAATTGATAATTTAGATGATGTTAAATCTCTACTAGTTCAACTAGGTAAAACAAAATTTTTTAATAAAAAAAAACCTACTCCTTTAGATGAAGCTGTTAGTTTAATTTGGTATTTGGAAAATGTATTTTACCATTCTACAGCTTTAATTTATAACTACTTAAAACAACATATATACGAAAATGAATCAATAAATAATAATATTTTTGATTTTGGATTTTGGCCAGGTGGAGATAGAGATGGCAATCCATTTGTCACCCCTTCAATTTCAATTAAAACTGCAAAGGAATTAAGATTCTCAATTCTAAGAAATTATTATAGAGATATAAGAAAACTTAAAAGAAAAATTACTTTTGAGAATGTTGATATAATAGTTTCTGAATTAGAAAGAAAGGTATACAATACACTACTATACCCAAAGTCAGACAATATAATAACTCTTAATGGATTGATAAAAGAGTTAGAATTGGTTAAAGAGATTTTAATTGATAAACATCAAAGTATTTATGTATTAGATGTAGATGATTTAATAAATAAAGTTAAAATTTTTGGGTTTCATTTTGCATCTTTGGATATAAGAGAAGATTCAAGAATTCATTCTTCCGTTTTAAATAATATATTAGAGCATCCTAAAATTAGCAATTATATAAAAAATTTTCCATCAAACTTTTTTTCTTTAAATAAGTCAGAAAAAAGGAAAATTTTGTCAAAAATAGAAGGAAAGGTCCCTGTAAGTATTTTTCAAGAAAGTAATGTTGTAAATACATTAGGTTCTATTTATGCAATAAAGAAAATACAGAAATTAAATGGAGAAAAGGGTTGTAATAGGTATATTATTAGTAATTGTGGAAGCACTTACAATATTTTAGAACTTTTTGCATTATTGAGAATATGTGATTGGAATTCACCTTCAATTGATATAATTCCATTATTTGAGACAATTCCTGATTTAGAATCTTCTTTTGAAATTATGAAAAAACTTTATTCCAATAAAGATTATTTTTCACATTTAAAAAACAGATCCCTAAAGCAAACAATAATGCTCGGGTTTTCTGATGGAACCAAGGATGGAGGATATTTTATGGCAAATTGGAGTATATATGTCGCAAAACAAAAGTTAACTGAAATATCTCGTGAATTTGGCGTTAGTGTCTCATTTTTTGATGGTAGGGGGGGGCCACCTGCTAGAGGGGGTGGAAATACTCACCAATTTTATGCATCTTTAGGAAATAAAATTCAATCTGATCAAATTCAAATAACTATTCAAGGTCAAACAATTAGTTCTAATTTTGGAACATTAGATTCAAGTCAGTATAATTTAGAGCAGTTATTAAGCTCAGGTATTTCAAATCAAGTTTTTAATAAAGAAAAAAATGATTTAAGCAAAGCAGATAGAAAAACAATGACTGAATTGGCAAAATTAAGTTATGATAAATATTTAGATTTTAAGTCTCATCCTCTATTTGTGCCTTATATTGAACATATGAGTACATTAAAGTATTATTCAAAAACAAATATTGGAAGTAGACCGTCAAAAAGAGGAAACAAGGAAAAACTTAATTTTTCTGACTTAAGAGCAATCCCTTTTGTTGGAAGCTGGAGTCAGTCAAAACAAAATGTCCCAGGATTTTTTGGAGTTGGCTCATCCTTAAATCATTTTTATAATAAAGATGATTTTTATAGAGTTGTAGAGTTGTATAAAAACTCTTCTTTTTTTAGGACATTGATTGCAAATAGTATGATGAGTTTAACTAAATCTTTTTTTAAATTAACATCGTATATGAAAAATGATTCAAAGTTTGGTGAATTTTGGAAAATAATTTATGATGAATATGAGTTATCTAAAAAAATGATTTTAAAGTTAACTGACTTTGAGGTCTTAATGCAAGATCAACCTGCTGGAAGGGAATCTATAAAAGTCAGAGAGTCAATAGTTCAGCCACTAATTACGATTCAACAGTATGCTTTGAATAAAATTCACGAAAACTCAAATAAAAATATCAATGATTCAGAGGTTTACGAAAAATTGGTAACTAGGTGTTTATTTGGAAACATTAATGCTGCAAGAAATTCCGCGTAAAAAATATTATGACAGATAAAAGTCAAACCCTTTTTTTATAATGTCTGAAGGCACTTGAATGTCAACCTTTGGTGTTCCTATTTTTTTTAACAAGACAAAATTAATTCTTCCATCAAAGTTCTTTTTGTCGTGATGGAGCAAATCAATTATTTCATTTATATCCTTCTTCGTGAAAATAACTTTTGAAAAGACGTTACTAAAAATAATTTTTATTTTATTTATTTCATCTAATTTAAAATTTAAAATTTTATTCGAAATATAACTTTCAATAATCATTCCTATTGCAATTGAATGTCCATGCGAAAGGGTTTTAGTTTTTTTATTTGATAAAAAATAAGATTCAATTGCATGTCCAATTGTATGTCCAAAATTTAAAATTTTTCTTATTGATTTTTCATATGGATCCTCTAGTACAATACTGTTTTTTATCAGAATAGAGGAAAAAATGTGATCTTTTATGTTATCTATATTTGGAATATTAATTTTAAACAATTCATTCCAATGATTTACATTGTAAATTAACCCATGTTTAATCATTTCAGAAAAACCATTTCGTATCTCGAGGTTTGGTAAAGTGTTAAGAAAATTTAAATCAATCAAAATAAAAATCGGGTGTTTGAATACACCAATTTGATTTTTCAATTCATTGAAGTTAACTCCAGTTTTTCCACCTAAGGAGGCGTCAACCATTGAAAGAAGTGTGGTAGGAACATTTATAAAATCAATTCCTCTTTTCATTGTTGATGCCGCAAAACCTCCAATATCAGTTACAACACCACCACCTAAATTTAATAGTAAGCTGTTTCTGTCACAACCATTAGTTGATAGAAAATCCCATATTTTTTTACAAGTTTCAAGATTCTTAAAACCCTCACCAGTATCAATTAAAATTTTAAATATTTTTTTTTCATTGTTAATATTTTTTTTAAAAACATTAAAGCATCTTAAATTGGTATTTCCATCAACTAAGATGAAAATTTTAGAATAATTAATAATTAATTCATTTAACTTTTTATATCCCTTAGGGCCAAAGTAAATTGCAAATTCTTTGTTTAGTATTGTTTTCATTCTAACTAAAACCAAAAATACGTTTATTTATTTATTTATCATTTTAATTAAACGTACATTTTCAATACAATTCAAAACATATATTTCAACTTTTATTTTATTCTGAATGGATTCAATACAATATATATTACAAGAATCTTTTTTAAAGTCACTTTTAGAAAAATTAATTTTACCATTCTCAATCCAATTAAAATATTTTAATGAATCAATCAATGAATCATTTTCTGTTTCATTATGTATCCATTTTTTGTTTTTTAAATCATTTAAAACTCTAGATTGTGGAGAATAATTACATCTTGTACCTTTCTGATTTAAAATAAAAATCATTATAACAATGCCAAAGCTAAGACCAATAAAATAAAATCCTACGCGATTAATAAAGTTCATGATTATTTGAATGAAATTTCTCGTTTCGTGTCACTTATAATATTAATATCAATTATATGATTACGTGTTTTTATTCTATTTATAATTAAATCTCCCCATTCAATAAAACAAATTGATTTTGAATCAATATAATCATATATCCCAATATCTAGTATTTCTTTGAAATTGTTTATTCTATAAAAATCAAAATGAAATATTTTTTCATCATTATAATTATACTCATTCAAAATAGAAAAAGTTGGACTACTTACTACTTCTTTTACGCCAAATTGACTACATAAATTTTTGATTAGTGTAGTTTTTCCCGCTCCAATTGGACCGTTTAAAAATAAAATTTTATGTTTTAGATTATTAAGTATCCATTTAGTTGTTTTTTCAATATCATTTAAACTATATATTATTTTATTCATATTATTGTTTGATTTTGTAAAAAAACAAAAGGTAATATCATTTCCTCCATAGATATTCCTCCATGTTGAAATGAATTTTGATATAGATTAGCGTATTCATTAAAATTATTTGGATAAACAAGGAAATCACTTCCTGATGTAAAAATATATTTATAACTAATACCTAGATCAGGTAATCCAATTTTTGAGGGATTTGTTACTTCAAAAACATCTTTATTGGTTGAATTAAGATCTTTTCCTAATTTATATCTAAGATTTTTTGTTGCATTTTTTTTTCCATGGATTTCAATTGGTTTATTTACTGAAATATTTCCATGATCTGTAGTAATTATTAGATTGAAATTATTTTTAGATACTTTTTTGATGAGATCATAAACGTATGAATTTTTAAACCAACTTAGTGTCAATGATCTAAAGGATTGGTTATTTGAAGCAAGTTCTTTTATAATGTTCATGTCAGTTTTTGCATGTGATATAAGATCCACGAAATTGTAAATTACTGATGTAAGAATTTCATTTTTATGATTCAAAATAGAATCAGTTAGTGATTTTCCATTTTTTTGGTCATTTATTTTGTGATAACTTGTTTTACCACTAATATTAAGATTTTTCAATTGAAATTTTAAAAATTCGTGTTCAAATTTATTTTTTGCATCATTAGAATCATCATTAATCCACCAATAAGGAAATTTTTTACTCATCTCGTACGGAGTCAAACCGGAAAAAATTGAATTTCTACTATATTGAGTTGTAGTTGGTAAAATACTTAAATAATAGCTTTCTTCATGAGTTTCAAATAAAGGACAGATAAGAGGCTCAATTGCTTTCCATTGATCAAATCTTAAATTGTCAATTATCAAAAGTAATGTAGGCTTCTCTCCAATTAAAGGTTTAATTTTTTTTCTAAATAGATTGTGAGACAAGGTTGTATTTGAAATATCAGTTTCATTAATCCAATTTTCATAATTTCTTATAATAAAATTTTTAAAAACTTTATTTGCATCTTCATGTTGAGATTTAATTATATTCAACATTTCAATATTTTTATGATTTTCAAATTCTAGTTCCCAATAAATTAATTTTTTATAATGTTGGAACCACTCATCAGAAGTATTAATTTTATGAACAATATTTGACAAATCATTAAATTCTTTTAAATATTTTGTTTGACTGTTTTCCTCAACCAATTTATTGCTTTCAAGAATTTTTTTTAAAGACGATAAAACTTGGTGAGGATTTACTGGTTTTAATAAGTAATCATTTATTTTTGAACCAATAGCTAAATCCATTATATCTTCTTCTTCATTTTTTGTTAACATTACTACAGGTAACATGGGATATTTTACTTTGATAATTTCAAGAGTTTCTATTCCTCCAAGACCAGGCATATTTTCATCAAGAATTATAATATCAATTTTATTATTCTTTAGGATATTGATAGCATCGTTTCCACTATTTGATTTTATTATCTTAAAACCCTTATTTTCAAGAAAAATAATATGAGGCATAAGCAAATCAATTTCATCATCAGTCCATAAAACGGTATATTTAAAATGTCCCACCAAATAGTTTTTATAATTTATTTTATATTATTTTTAAAATTAGTTAAATAGTTGAATATAGATTTAATAAAATGACTTTAATAGTTAAAGTTTTTATAATTTTGCTAAGATGAATTTAACTGTTGAAAAAATCGCAAAAATAGTTGGTGGTGTTGTACATGGTGATGAAACATTAAAAATCAATAAGCTTTCTAAAATTGAAGAGGCACAGGTGGGTTCACTTTCATTCCTCCATAACCCTAAATATGAAAAATATTTAAATAAAACAGAGGCTTCAGCAGTCATTGTGAATGACAATGTAAAAATTGATAATCCAATTTTAACTTTAATAAAAGTTAAAAATCCTTATGAGTCATTTTCTACTATTCTTAAATTTTACGATAAAACAAAAAAAAATAGGGTTGGACTCTCAAAAAATTCAATAATAGATAGTTCAGTAAAACTAAATAGTTCAGTTTTCGTTGGTGACTTTTCATCCATTAGAGAAAATTCGAAAATTGGAAAAAATGTAAAAATATACTCTAACGTATTCATTGGTGAAAATGTTGAAATTGGTGAAAATTCAATAATTTACCCCGGAGTTAAAATTTTGTCTGATTCATTAATTGGCAAAAATTGTATAGTTCATTCAGGAGTTGTTATAGGATCTGACGGATTTGGTTTTGTTATTTCCGAAGACAAATCTTACAGTAAAATTCCTCAAATTGGTAATGTTCATATCAAAGACAATGTTGAAATTGGTTCTAATTCAACAATTGACAGGGCTACTATTGGCTCTACAATTATTAATTCTGGAGTTAAAATTGATAATTTGGTACAAATCGCTCACAATGTTTCAATTGGAGAAAATACTGTCATAGCTGCTCAAACTGGAATTGCTGGATCTACGAAAATTGGTAAAAATTGTCTGATTGGAGGTCAAGTTGGAATTGCTGGTCATTTAATAATAGGTAACAACGTTAAGATTCAAGGTCAAACAGGTATAACTAAAAATGTTAATGATGGAATTAAGCTTCAAGGAACTCCATCTATGAGTTTTAACGATTACAGTAGATCTTATGTACATTTCAGAAAGTTCCCGAATTTTGTTAAACGTCTTGAAAAGCTTGAAAATAAAAAGAATGAAAAAAAATAAACAAGTATTTCAGAAAACGATTAAAAAATCAACCTCTTTAAATGGAGTTGGACTTCACACAGGAGCAAATGTTACTATCACATTTAAACCCTCTAAAATCAATTCAGGTTATATTTTTAAAAGAGTCGATCTAGCGGATTCACCTATTATTGAAGCAGATGTTCAGTATGTTGTTGATACACAAAGAGGAACTAATTTGGAAAAAAATGGTGTAAAAATTCAAACTTGTGAACATGTTCTTTCAGCTTTAGTTGGTTTACAAATTGATAATTGCATAATTGAGCTTGATTCATCTGAACCGCCAATAATGGACGGTTCATCAAAATTTTTTGTTGAGGCTTTACTAAATGCTGAATATGAAGAACAAAGTGAGTTAATCAAAGAGTATATTGTTACAGAAAACATTAATTATAAGGATGAGTTAACGGGCAGTGAAATTACGTTAATTCCTTCAAATGAATATCAATTAACAACAATGGTTGATTTTGAAACAAAAATACTAGGTACACAAAATGCAAATTTAAAATCAATTAATAATTATGTTGAAGAAATTTCATCATCGAGGACTTTTAGTTTTTTGCATGAGTTGGAACATTTACTTGAAAATGGTTTGATCAAAGGAGGTGACTTAAATAACGCAATAGTTTATGTTGATAAAAAATTGTCACAAGAAACTATGTCAAGATTAAAGAAAGCTTTTAAAAAGGATAAAATTTCAGTAACTCCTGATGGAATTCTTGACAACTTAACTCTCCATCATCCTAATGAAGCTGCTAGGCACAAATTATTAGATGTTATTGGTGATTTAGCTTTAATAGGGTGTAGGATAAGAGGTAAAATTATTGCTCATAAACCTGGTCACAAAACAAATGTTGCTTTTGCAAGAAAAGTATCCAGAATAATAAAATCTGAGAAAAAATTTGATTTTCCTAAAATTGATCTTAATTCTGAGCCAGTTATGGGTGTAACTGAGATCATGAACATTCTTCCGCACAGACCACCCATGTTGTTGGTTGACAAAATCTATGAACTCTCTGATTCACATGTAATTGCTGCAAAAAATGTAACTATACATGAGCCTTTTTTTATTGGACATTTTCCAGGCAATCCATTAATGCCTGGTGTCTTAATTGTTGAGGCCATAGCACAAGCTGGCGGAGTTTTATTGTTAAGCACAGTAGATGATCCAGAAAATTATTTAACGCTATTTATGAAAATCGATAATGTTAAATTTAAAAATCCTGTAAGACCAGGCGACACTTTGATTTTCAAACTAAATTTGTTAAGTCCAATAAGAAGAGGGATTTGCCATATGAAAGGCTCTGCATTTGCAAATAAAAAATTAGTTACAGAAGGTGAATTTTTGGCACAAATTGTTAAAAGAGATAAAATATGAATCAACCTCTAGCATATGTTCATCCAGGTGCAAAAATTGCAAAAAATGTTGTAATTGAACCATATACAACTATAAGTAATAATGTCATAATTGGTGAGGGGTCTTGGTTAGGCTCAAATGTTACTATTATGGAAGGAGCAAGAATTGGTAAAAATTGTAATATATTTCCAGGCTCTGTTATTTCAGCTGTCCCTCAAGATCTTAAATTTGATGGGGAAGAATCATTTGTTGAAATTGGAGATAATACAACTATAAGAGAATGCGTCACAATTAACAGAGGCACAAAAGATAGATTGACTACTAAAGTTGGATCAAATTGCTTGATTATGGCATATTGCCATATAGCACATGACTGTAGTGTTGGAAATAATTCAATTTTCTCTAATAATTCAACGCTAGCTGGACACGTTAACATTGGCCAACATGTTATATTAGCAGGAATGGTTGCAATACATCAGTTTTGTACAATAGGGGATCATGCTTTTATTTCAGGTGGTTCTTTGGTAAGAAAAGATGTTCCTCCATACGTTAAGGCTGCTAGAGAGCCTCTGTCTTACGTAGGAATTAATTCTGTTGGACTTAGAAGAAGAGGTTTTTCTACTAAAAAAATTAAAGAAATACAAAATATTTATAGACTTTTGTACCAAAAAAATTACAATAATACTCAAGCATCTGATATAATTGAAGCTGAAATGGAAGCTACTCCAGAGCGAGATGAAATTCTTCAATTTATTAAAGATTCGCAAAGAGGAATTATGAAAGGATATTTTACAAAAATTTAATATATGGCTTCAACATCAGACATAAGGAAAGGTTTATGTATAAAATTTAATAATGATATTTTTAAAATAATTGATTTTTTACATGTTAAACCGGGTAAAGGGCCAGCTTTTGTTAGAACAAAACTTAAAAGTGTAACCTCTGGAAAAGTAATTGACAATACTTTTACAGCTGGACATAAAATTGATGATATTAGAGTTGAAACAAATAAATTTCAGTTTCTTTACAGTGAAAATTCAGATTGTCATTTTATGAAT
>MDTE01188931.1_pt1 | contig 11086 bp, 7 predicted proteins | sample 811231 | NCBI WGS metagenome assembly MDTE01 (sample SAMN05326651, study PRJNA326480) | marine metagenome | isolation source: seawater | place: Indian Ocean: Red Sea | collected 2010 | reverse complement strand
CTTTGATCAGGAAGTAGCTCCGATCCTCGCCAATCACTGCCTGGAATGCCATGACTCTTTCCACACCAAAGGAGGCTTGGACCTCTCGAAGAAAGCCTCGGCCATGAAAGGATCCAAGCACGAGGCGGTGATCCATGCCGGAGATCCCGAAGGTAGCGTTCTCTGGGAATCGGTCTGGCACGATGAGATGCCCGAAGATCGCCCTCCCTTGAACTCCGAACAAAAGGAGGTGCTCAAACGGTGGATCGAACAGGGAGCCACATGGGGGCTGGATCCGATTGACCCCGCACTCTTTGTCCATGGCCACCAGCGGCAGGAGAACTGGGTGCGTCGACTGACCCGAGAAGAGTATGTGCAGACGGTCTGGACGACGTTTGAGGTCGATGTCCGCAGCCAGGCGATGGACATCCTGCCCACCGATACGCGAGCCGATGGTTTCAGCAATACGGCCTACAACCTGACCGTCGACCTTCAGCATGTCGATGCCTATGCCCAGCTGGCAGCGATCATTGTTCAACAGCTCGATATCCCGTCCTTTGCCAGAAGGTTTTCAAAAAACATCAAATTCACCGACAACGACATGGGGGCCTTGATTGAGTCCATGGGCAAATGGATCCTAAGAGGCCCGATTGAGGAGCACGAACTTTTTGCCCTGAGGGGCATCACCACCGGTGTGGCAGCCACCGGAGGCGATTATGAACAGGCCATTGGTCTGGTCATCGAGTCCATGCTGCAGTCTCCCCGTTTTCTCTATCGCATCGAAGACCATCTGGGAGATGGCACGCGCTGGCCACTGGATGAATACGCCCTGGCCAATCGCATCAGTTACCTGCTCTGGGGCTCCAGCCCCGATGCCGCACTGAGGCAGGCGGCTGAAAGCGGCCTTCTCTACGATGCCGACCAATTGGTCGAAGAGGTCGACCGCATGCTTCAGGACCCTCGAGCCATCCAGCGCTCCGAGGCCTTCCTGATCGACTGGCTCCATCTGGATCGCCTGAATCATTTGGCACCATCGAGCGAATATTTCCCCGATTGGTCGCCCGCCTTGGCAAAGGCCATGCGCGAGGAAACCATCGCCTTTTTCCGCCACCTGGTCTGGGAGCAGAAGCGTCCTCTCCATGAACTTTTCAACGCTCGTTTCACCTTCCTCAATGAGGCATTGGCCAGGCATTACCAGGTACCCATCCCGAAAGACCTTCCATCGGATGGGCTCCAAAAAATCCAACTCACCGCGGATTCCCGCCGAGGCGGGCTCCTCACCCAGGGAAGTGTCTTGAGCATCGGTGGAGACGAGGCGTCCATGGTCGCGCGAGGGCTTTTCATACTGCACGAGGTGCTGCGTGGAGTGATTCAGGACCCGCCGCCCTGTGTCGATGTCACCCCTGTCCCCACCGGGTCGGGCCTCTCTCAGCGGGACATCGCGACCAAACGGATCGAAAACAAGAGTTGTGGGGGCTGCCACGGCAAGTTTGAACCCCTGGCCTTTGCCATGGAGCCGTTTGACGGCCTGGGCCGATTCCAGCGTCAGGATCGCCACGGAAATCGACTGCGGGAAGACGGCCTGGTGCATGTTCCCGGAGACACGGCCCAACAGCCTTATGAGACCTCTCTCGAACTCATGGATTTCATTGCTCACCACCCTCGAGCCCAGGCCACGCTGACTTGGAAGGTGGTGCAGTTTGCCATCGGACGGCCCCTCATGGTTGAGGATGCGGAGGCTGTTGAAGCCATCCACCAGGCATCCATGGCGCAGGGTGGCAGCTGGGCCTCCCTCATGAAGGCTCTGGTCACCCATCCCTGGTTCACCACCATCCAAACCGAGAAACCCCTATGACCCCACGTTCCATCAACCGACGCGCCGCCCTCAAGGGCCTTGGCACCATCAGCATCGCCCTGCCCCTTCTTGAGGAATGGAGCTTTCCGACCCTGAGCGCCAGCCCCAATACTTCCACCGACGATATCCCCGTCCGATCCTTCAACCTGTTTTTTGGCTTGGGCATCCCCGCCCCCTTGCAGGAAGAAGGATTCGATGGCGTGCTCGAACCACTCAAGCCATTGAAGGACAAGCTTCTGATCATGCGGCACGTGGATCAGGTGCGTTGCGACCAGTCTGGCATCAATGCTCACTTCGATGGCGCCAGCGGCGCCTTCACCGCCACTCCTCCTCAGGGAGAGGCCAAAGCGGGAGGAGCCTCCATTGATCAGCTCGTTCGACGTCATCATTACCCCCAGGGGCAACCTGCGGGAGTCGCCGGCACGGTGGTCGCCGGCACCTTCTTCCGACGCAGTCGCGTCAGCCGATACGTGCACAGCTATCAGCCAGACGGCACGGTAGCAGCCACCATGATGGAACGGCCAAGGGATCTGTTCGATCGGATCTTCGGAAAGGTGGGCTTTGGCAGCGATCAGGACGCCAACCAACAGCATCTCAAAAGAAGTGTGCTCGATTCGGTGGTCGAGCAGTACAAGTATTACACGGGAGGCCGATCCCCACTGGGCGCTTCTTCCCGCTCCAAGGTAGCCGATCATCTGGAACGCATCCGTGAATTCGAGCAACGGGCCTTCACCTTGCATGGGGAGGACACCGAGGGGCCTTCACGCCCCCGACCTTCCGAACTGCTTCACGGAGGCCTGGCCGATCCCGGAGGCGAGGGCATTGACATCACTCTGGAAGAACTCACCACCGAATGGCGACTCATGGCCGACCTTTACGCCACGGCCATTGCGATGGACCGTGTGCGCTTCGGCGCCTTGACCTTCCTGGCCGCAGGGGAGCGCATTCGATTGACCGGGGATTATTTCTACGATGGGCAAAAGCGCTACACCTTCGAGGATGCACGCAAACTCAACGCCTCCGGATCGCAGGGCTGCAGCCACGAGTGGTGGCATCAGTTCAACGAGAAGAAGGACAACCAAGCACTGAGGGCCCACGCTCACATGAAGATGCGCGAGCTGGCCTATTTCTTGAAACAACTGGATGCCGCCGAGAACGTCGAAGCCAACGGCAAGACGATTCTGGAGAACATGCTGCTTACCCTTTCCACGGAATCAGGAGACGGACGCCACAACGACGTCAAACGGGAGCTTTCAGGTGTGTTCCATGCCGTTACGGGCGCCAATGGGCGATTCAAGACCGGTCAGATCGCCGATCTCAAAGCCGAGGGCCTCGATGTCTACAACACCCTGCTGAGCGGCATGGGGGTGGAAGCCCGACTCGGCCCCAGCGATCGGGATTATCAGGAGGTTTCCAGCATCCTCGCCTGAAATCTCCCCCACGAATTTCGAGCGAAGAAAGTGTCCGTCACCCGAACGGTCAACTGGCAGAGACGCTGATCAGCGTTTGCCCCGAAGTGGGTTGAACCGACTGACCGGCTTGAACGATCTGAAGGGATCCTTTGGCATGGATGACGAATAAGGGCAGCAGCGTGTCCCCCATGGCTTGTCTGGCATCCTCGAACGTGTAGGTGTCGGTCAGGTTCGTACACTTGATGCGCTGTTCTTGCTGCAGCCGCTCCTGAAGCTCGGCGTAGCTTGCGGATTCATGAAAAAGGGTTTTCCCCTGCAGGCCCTGCGCAAAAGCATCCCTTTTGGACGTGTTGCTGGAGGTATCGGCCAATTGATAGACCTCGCGCTCTCCAAATAACTCACTGAAGTGCAGGGCAGCCAGGGCATTGACGCGATGATTCGGGGTCAGTGCCAGAAGGCGGCCGATACCGGAGAGGTCGACCTCATCGACCAGATCCTCCGCCAGAATGCTCCCATAGTAGACAGGTAGCCCATCCATGCGTGCCTGCTGAATGTTTTGAGAATTGTTATCGACCAGCAAGACGCGAAAGCCTGCTTCCTGAAGCACCTTGCCCATGTTGCGCCCCAAAGCGTGAGCCCCGGCGATCAAGACCCCCTGCGGGTCCGGGTTGGAAACTCCCAGCCAACGCGCAACCGGCCCCGCCGTCAGGCCGTAGACCAGAACCGTCCCCACAATCACCATGAAGACAACCGGTGTGAGCTGGGCCGCCTCGGCCATGCCGGCATCCACCAGTCGCATCGAAAACACCGAGGCCACGGCAGCCGCCACGATCCCTCGTGGCGCCATCCACGATAAGAAGAGTCTTTCCGAACGATTCAGTGAAGAGCCCAGGCAGGAAACCCACACGGTCAGGGGCCGCACGATGACCAGCAGCCCCAGGAGAAAGCCCAACGTACCCAACACTGGAAGGGCCGAGAAGGTGGCCAACTCGAGACGGGCTGAGAGCACGATGAAGAGCGTTGAGATCATCAGGACCACCAGGTTTTCCTTGAATTCCAGAACATGCCGCACATCGACCTGCTTTTGGTTGGCGAGAATCACCCCCATCAAGGTGGTGGCAAGCAGGCCTGACTCGTGCTGAAAATGGTTGGAAAGGGTGAAGGCTGAAACAGCCACCATCAGGGCAAAGGGTGTCTGCTGATGTTCGTGCACCCAGTGGTGTTTGAAGAAATAATAAATCAGCCCCGCCCCTAGGCAGCCCGCCACCCCACCGATGACCAGGGTCCAGAAAAAGCCCATGAAGGCATAGGTGGGAAATTGGGTCCATTGCGCCCCATGTTCCCCCAATCCATGGTGGATGGTTTCAAAAACCAGCAGGGCCAGCAGCGCTCCGACTGGATCAATCATGATGCCCTCCCATTTCAGGGCCGAGGCCACTTGCCGCGTGGGCTGGAGAAAGCGTAGAAGAGGCAGGATCACGGTGGGGCCGGTCACTACCAGAATGGCACCGACCAGGGCGCACAGAGGCCAGTCCCACCCCAGAGCGAAGCGAGCCAGCAGGAGACTCAACCCCCAGGTCATCAAGGCACCGACGCTGATCAGGCGTATCACAACCGACCCGATGGCATCCAGTTCGCGGAACTTCAAGGTCAACCCACCTTCAAACATGATCAACCCGACACTGAGGGATACCAGGGGCATGAGGAGGTCTCCGATCAGGGGATCCGGATCCACCCATCGGTGATCGGTGAAAGGGCCCACGACAAAACCCACGACCAACAACAGGAGAATGGAAGGCAAGCGCAGGCGAGAGGCCAGCCACTGAGAGCCAATCCCAAGAAAGAGGATAAGAGTGATTTGTGCTAGAATGGACTCTCCCATAGAAAACGCCTTCATTCAGGCACGAACGGGGTGCACCATCAAGTCCTTAAGAGAGCGAAGCACCCGACCGCACGCGGAGTCCAAAAAAGGTGGAGGGCCATCGGCGCCTCCACCTGTATCCAAATCACCGGGGGAATATCGTGGGTCAAATCACCCAAGGGGCCCGCATGGGCTGCTTGATATAGCTGTTGGCATCTTCATCACCGATGAAGCGCTGAGTCGCATTGTCGAAGCGAAGCACACGACGGGTTCGCAGGGCGATTTTACCCAAATTGACGATCGTGCAGGAGCGGTGGCCATTCTGGTCATTCAGAGCAAAAGTCTTGCGCTCACGCACGGCTTGAATGAAATCGGTCACCTGTGGCTCAGGATCAGGAAATTCCGCGAGTTTTTTCTCCAGATCAGGAATGTCGGATTTGAATCCCTTGAAGAGCTTGCCCTTGGGGCCCTCAATGTAGGCGGCCTCCTTCAACTTGTTTTCGCCATCGAGGAGGATCTCGCAGCCATCGGCATATTTGAATCGGATCATACGCCATGCGGTGACGGCATCACCGTCTTGAGGATCGGTGTCTGCCTCGATTTCCACCGGGCTTTCGTTGTCCTTGCCCAGCAGGTACTGGGTGGGGTCGAGGTAATGCTGCCCCATGTCTCCCAGACCACCTCCATCGTAATCCCAATAACCCCGGAAGGTGCCGTGCACCCGATGAGGGTGATAGGGCTTGAAAGGAGCAGGCCCCAACCAGAAATCATAATCCAGCTGCTCGGGCACGGGTTGAGGCGTCAGGTCGGTACGTCCACTCCAGTTGTGCTTCCAGTTGAACCCCGTTGACTGGTTGAGAGTCACTTTTAGCGGCCAGCCCAGCAGGCCACTGTTGACCAGTTTCTTGATGGGTTGGACCGGGGTCCCCATACCGTAGAAACCTCCTTCAAACCGGAACCAGGTGTTCAGCCTGAAAATACGCTTGTTGCGTTGTACGGCCTCAACGACTTTCTCCCCTTCCCAGATGGTTCGAGTCATGGGCTTTTCACACCAGATGTCCTTCCCGGCTTCTGCTGCAGCAATGGAAATCAGGGCATGCCAGTGGGGAGGGGTTGGAATGTGCACGATGTCCACATCCTTGCGAGCCATCACCTCGCGGAAGTCGGTGTAACCCTGAACATCAGGGCCAGACTGTTCGAGCGCGGTCTTGAGGTGGCCCTTGTCGACATCACAGACAGCGACCAGTTTGGCAGCCGAGTTGACATTCTTGAGATGCCCTCGCCCCATGCCGCCCACGCCAACAACAGCCTTGGTGGGGATTTCATTCGGGCTCAAGGTCCCCTGCCCACCCAGAACGTGCCGGGGAACAATCTGAATACTGGCCGCGATGGCCGGGAGGGAGCCAATGAAACGGCGCCTGGTAAAGGGGTGATGCTTTCTCATGGGATGATGCCAGTTTAAGTGAGCTCTTGGCTGCGTCAATAGGAAGATCAGTAATCTCCTCAGTGATCGGACTTGAGTTGATAATACTCACACAGGTAATCCCAGATCTCCTGAGCCTCATCTGCATAACGGAACAAGTCCAGATCCTTGGGGGAAATCGTACCGGCCTCAACGAGGAAATCGAAATCCACCAAACGCTCCCAGAAGGCTTTTCCGACCAGGACTATGGGCAGAGGTTCCATCTTACCGGTCTGAATCAAGGTCAGTGCCTCGAACAACTCATCCAGGGTGCCGAAGCCACCGGGGAAACAAATCAAGGCTTTGGCGCGCATGAGAAAGTGCATCTTGCGGATGGCAAAATAGTGAAACTGAAAGCACAGATCAGGCGTGATATAGGGATTGGGTTGCTGCTCGTGAGGCAGGACGATGTTGTGACCAATATTCTTGGCCTGCACATCGTGGGCCCCGCGATTGGCAGCCTCCATGATGCCGGGGCCTCCCCCTGTGGTGACCACGAAGTTGCAGATCCCGTCCAGCTGACAGTTCGAGGACACCATGCGCGCCAGATCGCGAGCGACTTCGTAATACTTGGACCAGGTCAGCAAGTGCTCGGCAGCCTGGAGTTCCTTTTGAATGGCCTCATCCTCGGGCTGATTCTTCAACCGCGATTGGATTTCATCAATCTTGGCCAGGGCCGCCTCGCGGGAGTGAATCCGCGACCCACCGAACATCACCACCGTGGAGTCGATTCGATGGAACTGCTGAATCTGCTCCGGTTTCTGATATTCCATCTGCAATCGCAGACCACGGGTGGATTCACCCACAAGAAACTCTTCGTCCTGAAACGACAATTTGTAGGCGTGAGCGCGCGTTTGTGGGCTGTCACTCTGACGAGCGGCATCCCTGGCCGCATGAGCGGCAGCTTGATAGGAGCGATTTTCGAAGGACTCGGGAATGTTGATCTTGTTCATGACGGTGAGAGTCACCTTAAGGACTGCGTCGGGCGGCTCAAGAAGAAAGCCTTTGGTTGCCTCATCGCACACCAGAGTCGATCGAAAAGATTCGCTGCCCCCTCCACAAAATCATCGCTATGGAGCCGGCATTCTCATAAGTTACAGGCCATTCTCATGAGCGGAACCTCCCCAGGCATGCCTCCACCCTCCAACCCGCCATACGCTTGGGCCCTTGCATGCTCGGTTTGGGGTCTGCTGACCGTATGGCCTCAGACAGCCAGCCCTGACGCGTGGCTGGGAGCTAAGCCGGTGGGTCATTCGATGAGCCTCCAGCAGCTCGTCCTTCCCGGACCCGAATTGGAAACCAAACCCAGCCGCGAAGCAGGGGCTCCTCTGGTCGTTCGCATCGATGGCGTTTGGCCGCATGGTTCGGACCATCGTTACGACCTCTCCGTGCTGGGTCTGGAGGCCGGCGAGTTTGACCTCCGCCCCTATCTTCGTCTCAAAGGGGGTGGCTCTCATGAGCTGCCCACCCCACTCCAGGTGCGTTTTGAATCCATCCTGCCAGAGGGGGCTTTTGAACCCACTGCGCTGAAACCCCTCGAGGTTCCCTTGCGTTATGGTTATGGTGACTTGCTCAAGGCCCTGACCGTGCTGTGGGTCCTCGGCCTCATCGGCCTCTGGGTCTGGGTGCGAGGAGGGAAGCCAAGAGATCTGCAGCAGGAAACCCAAGTGGCACCTCCCAGCTTGATCGAACAATTACAGCCCCTGATTGAGCGTGCTGCCTCAGGGCACCTCGACAATCAGGAGAAAGCTCGATTGGAGAAAATGATTCTGGGTTACTGGGCCCAACGATTGCACTTGAAGGAAACCACCGCGACGGAGCAGCTGGCTACCCTGCTGCAACATCCTCAGGCAGGACCTTCGATCCGAACGCTGGAACAATGGCTTCACAGCCCGGGCTCCCTGGAGGCACCCCTTGTCGGTCCCTGGCTGGAGACGTTCCGGAGCCAAGAGGATGCATCCTCCCTCCCCCCCGCATGATGTTGTGATATGACACCCTTTTCGCATCCATGGGTCCTGATCCTCCTTATCCTGCCTCTGGCCATGATGCTGCAGGAGTGGCGGGGTGCCCGGATCAAGGTGGCCTTCCCCTTCGACCATCTGCTGGATCGGAAGTCCGGCGGGCGGGGGTGGACCCTCCTGCTGAGGCTTCTGGCAAGTGCTCCCGCAGGCATCCTGGCGTTGGTCATTCTCCTGCTTGCGGGCCCGAAGCGCCTGTCGGACCCACAGAGCAAACGCTCGCTGACCAACATCCAGTTCTGCCTGGATGTCTCAGGGAGCATGACCAGCTCCTTCGGCGAGGGGGATCGCTACGATGCCGCGATGGCCTCAATCAATGAATTCATTGACGACCGCCAGGGAGATGCCTTCGGCCTGACCGTGTTTGGGGATCACTTCATTCACTGGGTCCCGCTGACCGATGACACCACCGCACTGGCGCATGCACCTCCTTTTCTGAACCCCAAGCGACTGCCGCGCTGGTTCAGCCAGGGGACTTCCATCGGCAAGGCCCTGCGTGAATGCCGCAAGCTCATGATCCAGCGCGAAGAGGGAGATCGGTTGATCATCCTGCTGAGTGATGGCTACAGCTTCGATTTATCCAATGGTGAAGATGAGCGTCTTGCCAGAACCTTCCGGGATGACCGCATCACCGTGCATGCGGTTCATATTGGTCCAGGCAGCCCTCCCGACCCACTGGTGAACATGACCGCACGCACCGGAGGAGAGGTGTTTGCGGCCGGGGATCCGGAAGGTCTGAGTGCGGTCTTCCGCCAGATCGACGCCATGCAGAAAACCCGCATGATCAAGGTCTCCGCGGAAACCATGGATCATTTCAAACCCTTTGCCGAAGCAGCCCTTTATTGCATGGCAAGCGTGCTGCTGGCTTCCTTTGGACTGCGTTACATCCCATGGTAGCCCCCCTTTGCGCCATCCTTGTTCTGGTTCTGATGTGGGTGGCTGAAACCCTGCATCAGCGTCGTGTGACATCCCTGGCTTCCCTGGCCTTTGGCCCGGAAGGCAAACCCGCCTTTCTCGGGCGCGTGCTGCCCTGGCTCAAGGCGCCGGCGGCGGCCCTTGCCACCTGGGGGCTCCTCGTGCTGGCGACCATGCCTCCAAAGGTGCATCCTCCCGAAGAGGCAAGTGAAGGGGAGATCAAGCATGTCATGATGATCCTGGATGTTTCCCCGAGCATGCAGCTGATCGATGCCGGCAAGGAAGGCATGATCAGTCGTCGCAAGCAATGCGCCACCCTCATGCAATCCTTTTTCAGGCGGGTGATCATGGAACAAGTTCGTTTGAGTGTGATCGCCGTTTACACGGGTGCCAAACCGGTGGTGGTCGACACCCGCGATGTGGAAGTTGTCCGCAATATTTTAAACGACCTCCCCATGAGTCACGCCTTTGACCCTGGGCAGACTCAGCTTTTCAGCGGCCTTGAAGAAGCCATTGGCATCTGCCACCCCTGGGCGAAGGACAGTACGACTCTGGTCATCCTGAGCGATGGAGACACCCTGCCTGCGATCGGCATGCCCAGCCTGCCACCGTCGGTTTCTGATGTGTTGGTGGTGGGAGTGGGAGACCCTCGCCAGGGCTCTTTCATCAATGGCTATCAATCCAAACAGGAAAGCAGCACACTCCGTCAAATGGCCGCAAGACTGGGGGGCGTCTATCACGATGGCAATGCGCGCCACATTCAATCGGATGTTCTGGAGCGCATGATGAACGCGGGAAAGGAGGGTTCAGCCATTCGCTTGACGCTACGCGAACTCGCTCTGATAGGCGCTTCGATCGGCAGTCTTCTGCTGGCCGCCATCCCCTTTCTTCTGGCCTGGGGAGGCACGCGTTATCGGCCCGGCGTGCCGGCTGAGGCTTAATGAAGGCTGGGGCAAGCTTGAAGCTGAGCTTGAGCTGAATCGGATAAACCAGGTCGGGACTAGTCCAGATCTCCAGACGGCATGACCTGATCAATGAATCCCCTCATATCCCGCATCAGGACAGCATCCGGGTTGCAGCGCAGCACCATGCCATCCATGTACATCAGACTTCGGATGATCGCAAAGATGTCCTTATCGAACTGCATGCCGCAGAGGACGCCCAACTTGATGGTCTCCATCATCTGGCGGGTCAGACTGATTTCAGAGACCGTGGAATCGGTGAACGGTTCGTAGAGCTCTTCAAAGCGGGTTTTGAACTGCTGCAGGGCTTCCTCATCAAGAGGAACCAGCGACATGCCGTGCAAGGCTTCTACACAACGGGGATAATCATACGTCGTCAGGGCTGAAAAGAACCTCAAGAGACCGACCCGAAGCTGCTTGCCGACCGTCCCCACAAATCCCGTGTCCACCCAACAGATTTTCTCACCCACCAGCATGGCATTGCCGGGATGAAGGTCACCGTGGAAGGTCCCGATGCAGAACATGTAGTAGCCATGCATCCGAAACAGCTCCACCACCTTCTCGTAGGGTAACTTCCCTTCTTCCAGAAGCTCGTCAAAGGTGGGGCCTTGGATGCATTCGG
>MDTE01156290.1_pt1 | contig 11086 bp, 14 predicted proteins | sample 811231 | NCBI WGS metagenome assembly MDTE01 (sample SAMN05326651, study PRJNA326480) | marine metagenome | isolation source: seawater | place: Indian Ocean: Red Sea | collected 2010 | reverse complement strand
TTATGGATAAATACTTGTCTCAAGCGTAAATTCTAGAAATGGAAATGTATTTGGAGACAATCGGGGATGATATCTGAATTTACTTGGATTAGATTGTAGTGGTGTTGCCGGTTGGACGTTATTAATTCTTGTCCTAAAAATGTTTCTTAACAACACACCTGGAGAACATGATGCCCAATGAACAAACTTCAAAGGAAGTAGTCATAACCAAGAAGAATAATTTAGAAGAGGAAATTAAATCTGGGGGAATGATTAGGCTTGCAGGTGTTTCGAAAACTTTAAGTAATGCGGGCAATATACATATGGCTATTGCTACTATCCCACAAGGCAGATGTTCAACCACTCATTTTCATACGAACTGTGAATCAGCAATTTATGTTCTTTCAGGAAAAGGTTTATTTCTTCACGGACCTACATTGGAAATTGAAGATGCAATTTCGGAAGGAGACTTTATTTTTGTACCTGATGGAGCACTACATCAGCCAGTGAATATCGGAGAGGGAGATTTAAAGCTCATAGTTGCTAGAAATACACCTGTTGAAATTGTTGAGGAAGTGCCTGGTTTGGGAAGGAATGATTGCTAATTCCACTATTTTTGAAACCCCTGACCGACCATTTCTCAGATCTTTTATATGATTGAATGATGTCGCAAGCGAATCAGGCACTTACTGTTGCGAGTTTTTATTCTTTCAGTCGCATTAATAATCTGAAAACGAGACGAGATAAATTATTAACTCTGTGTAATTCGATGAGGCTTCGAGGGACGTTACTTTTGGCTGACGAAGGTGTGAACGGAACAATTTCAGGTCAACAGAACCAGGTAGAGTCGTTAGTTGCACATTTAAGAAGTTGGCCTGAAATGAATGATTTCGAAGTGAAATATTCAACTAGCCTCCAACAAAATTTTAATCGTATGAAGGTAAAGATTAAAGACGAAATAGTGACTATGGGTGAGCCATATATCGATGCCGCTACTGACTCAGGCCAATATGTTGATCCGAAAGACTGGAATCAATTAATTAGCCGTGATGATGTGTTGATAGTCGATACCAGAAATACTTACGAAGTAAGCATGGGTCGTTTTGATGGTGCAACCAATCCTTATTTAGAGAAGTTTCGTGATTTTCCAAGTTGGGCTGCTGAACTTTCCCGAGACATCGATAAGTCGACTGCAGTTGCAATGTATTGCACTGGTGGTATCCGATGCGAAAAAGCTACTACGTTCATGAAAAAAATTGGTTTTGATGAGGTATATCATTTGCGTGGTGGAATTCTAAAGTATTTAGAGGAAATCTCCGAAGAGGAAAGCCTTTGGGAAGGCGAATGCTTTGTTTTTGACGATCGAGTGGGCTTAAAGCACGGATTAATAGAAGGGACGTACACCTTATGTTATGGCTGTCAGCAGCCAATTTCAGCAGATGATCGTGAATCATCTGTATATGAGGAAGGCGTTAGCTGCCCCAATTGCTTTGATTCATTAAGTGAAGATAAGCAGGAACGTATCCGTGAGCGTCAAAGACAAGTGACTCTTTCACTTAGCCGAGGTGAGGAGCACTTAGGCGATGAAGCTATGGCTAGGAAACAAATGAAATTAATTTCAAAACAAGGTACTGGCGTTTAACATTTTGTTTCTGGCACGTATGCTGTACCTGTTAACAAACAAGATGCCGCCTATAGGTAAGGCTGTGAGATTAGGGAGAGATTATTACGATGATTGGTCAAACAATTCGACTTAAAGTTATAGAAGGAAAAGAAGCAGAACTCGAAGCATTGGTTTCGCAGTTAGCTCGTGATGTCGCGGCTAACGAGCCAGGATCGATTTACGATGTTCGACGAGTTCGTGGTGAGCCTCAAACATATTTTTACTTTGTTTCATTTCCTGATCAGGCTGCTTATGACCGATATCTTTCGGCAGATTACCATCGTCAGATGTCTCCCAAAGCGCTTGCTCTTCTTGATGGTGATCCTATATTTGAGGATCTTGATGCTTTTGATTAAGCGATAGAACATTACCCGGAGGAATTTAAGAATGAGCACACCTTTTCCAATTTTTCAACATGCTTACTATGTGAGTGATATCGAGGAAGCGGCCCATAAATGGAATCGCTTATATGGGGCGGGTCCTTTTGTGCATGTTCCACACCATGTCACAGATAAATTTCAATATCGTGGTACGAAGCAGGAGGCTGATGTTTCTTACGGTTTTGGTTATTTAGGTGAAAACCAGATTCAGTTCATAGTGCAACATGATGAAACCCCATCGATTTATCGAGACATGTTTCAAAAAGGAGAGGAAGGTTTTCATCACGTAGGTTGTTTAGTTAATGATTTTGCAGCAGCTCGTACGCGAATGCTCGAACTAGGCTTCGAAAATGCCTGTGAACTATGGGCTGACAATGTTAACGCTGCTTATTTTGATACACGTTCCGTCAATGGTGGATTTACTGAAATTCATGGAGATCCAGTACACATCCTTGGTACCTTTGCCACGTGGAAACGAGCACATCAGAATATGAAGCCTGGAGATAACCCGATAATGACTAGAGAAACACCTTTTGCTGAAGGACGCGACCCGAGTTACCTGGACTAAAAACCTTTTTGCGAGTGTCTTTATTTAACGCAGTTCTCGGAAGGTTGCCCGAATGTCTTCAATTACTGCCTGGGGCTCTTCCTTTGGGCTAAAGTGCCCTCCAGAAGGCCAGAAATTGCTGTAATGGAGATTGAAAGATTCTGCCGCAGCGGAACGAGCTTGTTCAGCAGCTTGCGCAGTCTCTACAGAATCTTTGAAGAAGGAGATTCCGGTTGGAGCTTGAACAATTGGTGTTTGATTATGCGATGGGCTCCAACGATTCCATGCAGCTTCGGCATAATATCGAACGGACGTAACAAAAGTATTTGTTAGCCAGTAGAGCATCATTGTCGTAATGAGATGATCCTTACTAAACTTTTTCTCTACATCCCCATCACAATCGCTCCAGTTTCGTCTTCGTTCTAAGATCCAAGCACATAATCCTACGGGAGAGTCGTGCATGGCGTAGGAAAGCGTTTGAGGATCGAGAATATGTGCCACTACGTGACCCTGACGTGTTTTTGCTTGTGCAATCACTTTTTTTCGTTGTGTTTCATCAGCAATATCCCAAGGAGCTTTGTCTCCGAGGATCCAAGGTCTTTCTCCATGAAACAGAGTCAACGGTATCGCGTTTGTTAAATGAATCCCAATCAAACTGTCCGCATATTTGTGGCCCAGCTGTGTAGTGACTAATGCTCCCCAATCACCTCCCTGTGCACCGAATTTTTTATAGCCGAGTACCTCAGTCATTAATTGTTCCCAGATGTCAGCAGTTCGCCAGAAGTTCATTCCCTTTTCTTGCATAGGGCTAGAGAATGCAAAACCAGGTAGTGATGGAACGACTACATCAAAGGCGTCTTCAGGATTACCTCCATATGATGCCGGGTCACTTAACGGTCCGATAACCTCATTTAAATCCCAAAAAGTCCAGGGCCATCCATGACTAAGGATTAGGGGTATTGGGTTAGGTCCTTTACCACGTTCATGAATAAAATGAATCGGGTTCCCTTCAATTTCGACCATGTAATTGTTGAAGGTATTCATCTGTTGTTCATGTATTTTCCAGTCGTATGAGTTGATCCAATAATCTACAAGTTCTTTTAAGTAGGATGCAGGAACTCCATACCACCAATCGTCAGTCAGGTCATCCGGCCAATTTGTAAGCTTTAATCGTTGTTTGAGATCGTCTAGTTGTGTATCAGATATTTCAATTTTAAATGGCTGTGCTTTCATATTTGAATGCCTTTATTTAGCTGGATTGTTAATAAAATCTCTTTGCCTATCGCAACTTATGGTAAAGAAATGACCATTGTTTTCAAGGTAAAAGCCGATATGTCAGCTATAAGCGAGTAGAATATTCAATAGGTTAGGAGGCTGTTATGGCCACAGGAATTGTAATAGTTAAACAGTATGAACGAATGGTAGTGTTACGGTTCGGTCGATGGAGTGGAGAAATCACTCAGCCAGGATTCCGTTTTCTAATTCCTATTATGTATTCAGGCCGTGTTGTGGATACCAGGGAGCAAGTGGAACGGGTGCCAACTCAGAAGTACATCACTCAAGACAATGTGGTAGTAGACATGGACTTCGTGCTCTATTACAGGGTGTTAGAGCACGAAGCTGAAAAATCAGTACTAGAAGTTGCAGATCATCGTGCTGCAGTGCGCAATATGGCTGTGGCTGAACTGAGATCCATTATCGGAAACATTACACTGGCTGAGGCTCTATCAGAACGAGAAAATATGCAGAGCCAGCTTCAAGCAGCATTGGATGAAAATACTGGTCGCTGGGGCGTTACGGTGGAAGGTGTTGCAGTCAATGAAATTGACCCTCCTCAGGGGGTAAAGATAGCTATGGAACGAGAAAAATCAGCAGAGGCTATTAAAACCGCAGACATTACAGAATCTGAGGGGCAGCGCCAAGCTGCGATCAACCGAGCAGAAGGTGAGAAAGCAGCAGAAATTCTTAAAGCTGAGGGGGAACGCCAAGCAGAGATCTTGCAGGCGGAGGGAGACCAGCAAGCCCAGGTCCTCCGTGCTCAAGGATTCAGTACAGCATTGGAAAGGATCTTCCAGGTTGCTAACACGGTGGATTCCAAAACCATGAATCTACAGTATTTTGAAACACTCAAATCGCTGGGAGCTAGTCCTTCCACCAAATGGATTTTCCCTCTGGAGTTCACTTCGATGTTCTCTAATTTTCTTGGTGGTCAGAAATCTCAAGATGATGATTAGAAAAACGGTTCTGATAGGTTGAATCAGCTGAATCAATATAAGTTGCTGCAGGCTTGAGGTAGGGTCTTTGGAAGAATGAAATGACAGAACCAGACATTAATTGGGCTATGTGGACAGAACAAGCGACTGAGTGGCTCTCTGCCTATATCCAGGTAAATACAGTTAATCCACCTGGTAATGAAACACTAGCCTGTGATTTCCTAGGAGAAATTTTAAACGATGAAAAGATTTCCTATGATCTCTATGACCCTGGCCATAATAGGGCCACACTTGTTGCTACTTTGAAAGGGGATGGTAGTAGAGGGAAACCACTAATTCTCCTAAACCACACAGATGTTGTGCCATTTGAGACAGATCAATGGACTGTTGATCCGCTTGGAGGAGAAATTCGAGATGGATTTATCTGGGGAAGAGGGGCCCAAGATATGAAGGGTATGGGCATCATCGAACTTGTTACCTTTCTGTTACATAAAAGGCATGGTTTGCCGCTTAAACGTGATTTAGTTTTTATGGCAGTTGCTGATGAGGAAGCAGGGTCGTTTTATGGTGTTGAATTTTTAAATCGAGAACATCCTGAAATTCTCGAAAGTGATTACGTCATAAATGAAGGTGGTAGTGGTAGTACCGAGGTGTTGGGGATTGAACGAAACGTTTTTAATATCGGTGTTTCTGAAAAAGGGCCACTCTGGTTAAAGCTACGAGTGGAGGGAACTCCCGGACATGGCTCGGTTCCACATAGTGATAACGCTGCAGATCATTTGGTTCGTGCTGTAGCTAGGATTCTTGAATGGGATCAGCAGTTTGATGTTACCCCTGAAGTACAGAACTATTTTCAAGCTTTGCACGAAGCAGGAATCCTTAAAACCAAACCGACGGAAGATGTATTACAAGTTCTTGCTTCAGAAAATCCGCGGATAGATTCACTGCAAAGGAATTCGATTGCGTTAACTACGCTTACTGCAGGGGTGAAACATAACGTTATTCCGTCCGAAGCAGAGGCAACCCTCGATTGCAGACTTGTTCCTGGATACGATTCTGACAAGTTTGTTGATGCGCTCACTACTGTTATTGATGATGACCGTATCCAAATAGAGCGAGTGTTTCAGTCTTCAACTCCAGCTTCACCTACTGAAACTGAGTTATGGGATGTGATGTCACGAGAAACAAAGAATTTAGTAGAAGATGCTCTTATATTACCAGGTGTTTCTACAGGTTTTACTGATTCAAGAGTATTTCGTCGTAAAGGAATCCCTGCTTATGGATTTACTCCTGTTCTTGCTGGACCAAGTGAGCAAGGCAGAATCCATGGCAACGATGAAAGACTTTCGATTGCTAACCTTGAGCTGGGAATGCAAATTTTGCATTCAACTGTGCGCGGAATATGTGGATGATTTACATACAATTTAATGATGAGATGAGGTCTGGTTTGGCCTATTTGAGAGGGTGTAGACTATCGACATGGAAATGCGACATCTCGGAAACTCAGGCTTAGAAGTATCAGTTATTGGATTAGGTTGTAATAATTTTGGGCGAAGGCTCGATGAAAAACAAACTGCAACTGTTGTGAGTGCAGCAGTTGATGCAGGAATTACACTTTTTGATACTGCAGATCTTTACGGAGAAAATGGCACTTCAGAAACGTATTTAGGGAAAGCTCTAAAAGGACATCGTGACCAAGTAGTGATTGCAACTAAATTTGGCGGCCCAATGGGACAACTTCCTATGCAAAAAGGTGGTTCACGGCAGCATATTTTTCAGGCTGTTGAAGACTCACTGCGGCGCCTTAATACCGATTACATAGATTTATATCAGATGCATTTCCCTGATTTGAATACTCCATTAGAAGAAACAATGAGGGCACTCGATGACTTAGTTAGGCAAGGCAAAGTTCGATACCTTGGGCATTCAAATTTTAGTGGATGGATGATTGCTCATGCTCACCACATTGCTGTGCGGGATGCACTAACGCCCTTTATATCTGCGCAAAATCACTATCATTTGCTGAATCGTGAGGTGGAACCAGATGTCCAGCCTGCATGTACAAAATTTGGCTTAGGAATCTTACCGTACTTTCCCTTAGCCTCTGGCTTACTCACGGGTAAATACCGCAAAGGACAAGTACATCCGGAAGGTACTCGACTATCATCTGGCCCTATGGCTGAACGAATTTTAACGGACATCAATATTGATAAAGCTGAATCACTTTTTGAATGGGCGGAGGCTCGAGGACATACCCTGCTTGAGTTAGCTTTTTCATGGTTAGCTCAGCAGCCAGCTGTATCGTCAGTTATCGCTGGTGCTACAAATACTGACCAGATATCTGCGAATGTAAATGCAGCTAATTGGGTACTAACCTCGGAAGAATTAGAAGAAATTGAGAAGCTGCTAGGAAATAGTTCCTGACCTAGGATTCACATTTCCCTATTAAGTATTATTTAAGCTCGGATAATCTTATTGTGTCACTACATATTTTTTAAGGAGAAACTAATGCTAGGTGAAAAAGTGGGAACCATGAGTGGCCCAACATCTTTAAAAGCCCTTCCTGCTACTAATGGGAATCCGACGTTTGAGACGTCTGCAATCGGACTTACCGGAACTTTAGCAGGTGCCGATGTCCAGAGCCATGCAACATATTCGGCAGAGCTTAGGCCAAACGGGACGCTATTGGGAGAATGTCCGAATGCCGGAATTGTTATGGCAGCGGATGGACTAGCAACCTTTCGAGCTACAGGAATTGGTAGGTTTACAGAAGATGGTGGTGCGGACTTTAAAGGAGTCGTATATTTTGAAACTTCTGCACCTTCGCTTGCGTCTATAGATGGGATAGCGGTCGTCTACGATTGGGTTGTTGATGGTGCAGGTAATGCTACTTGGGACCTTTGGGAATGGAAGTAAAAAGAGTATTTAACAGTATTGAGTTTGTGTAGGCAGGACTGAATATTGTTATACTCAACCTGGTTTTGCGGAGTATTACTTATAGAACGATTACTTAAAAGTGAACAACCCTTTTATTAGGGGGAATCGGGTAATACTCCTCCTTTTTTTGTTCTGAGTGCGCAGCTTCAGAAGTACGCAAGGGCAAACGGTATCAACGGCTCCGAAAAACTCGCCTTTTCGTTTATAAAAAGCTTTTTATAGCTAATAACTTAGAAGCAGTAATCTATGCTTTAAGAAAGGTTATCTTCGTAGTATCTACGTGGACTCCCGCTGCTATCCGTGCAGCAGTAAATGCTTCATCGGACATGAAAGCTCCGACGGTCTCTGGATCTGGAGTCTCCATTACTAGGTGAAGCATGTTTTCATTTTCTGCCTCAACGCCTTGGATTAGAACTTTTCCTCCAGCTGCTTCTATTTGTGGTTCTGCCTCTCCATTGAACCATTTGGAAAACTGATCATAATCGTCTATTTCTTCTTGTAACAGGAAAATCATTAGCCTTAGCCTTTTTATAGTTTAATGTTCGAAAATATAACCTAAATATGTTTCTATTGTTAAGTTTTTAGATTTTTTTCAGTTAATTACAAACAAGTAACAAACATATGATTAATTTGTTGGAAGCGTATATATAATCTTTACAGGAGATCTTTATGAAACGGAGCTGGGGTTCGGGCTTATTCGGGGTCGTCATTGCTGGTTTGTTTTGGCTGATGTATAGCCTGACTGGAAGTATTGGAGCTAGTATCGGCGTTTGTGTAGCTGTATTTATTGGTGTAAATCTCACTTTATATGCTTTTGGTAAAAGAAAACTTCAACGATGAATTAGATCTGTTATCTTTGGGAAAATTATTATTTTTTTGATAGGAGTTATTTATGGCGATCCTTCTTCACTTTCCGAACAGCGTAATGAAAAAGGAAGATTATGCTACCGTGGTTCGTCTTTTGGAAGAACGTGGACACGGTAGTCCAGATGGTCGTGAGCATCATGTTGCCGTTACTCAGCCTGATGGGGCTATTCAAGTATTTGATATTTGGGATACAGAGGAAAACCTAAATAAATTTATGGGGAATCTAATGCCAATACTTGAAGAAATAGGTGCTTCAGAGGATTCTGGTGAGCCTGTTATTTATCCGATTCATAATACTATTGCTGTGGGCGCGGGCTTTCATATCCGACCAAAGTAAAGGGGTAAATATGAATGCCAAACAGGCGTATAAGGCCTGTAACATGATTAGTTGGGTACGAGGCGCAAAGTTCTATTACCTAATCGTACCAGGGTGTTTCCTCTAACCATTTCCGTAGTCTAGGAAGAATCGATCTCCACCATACGGTTAAAGAGATAAGCGCAGGAAGAATCCAGGTGATGGCTAGGATTATTAAGAGATCTGCCCACGATTCACCATCAACAATCGTACCTCCTCCATATGGTTGAGCATTGCTAATTCCCCACCGAATTAAAACGAATCCAAAAAGAAGCTGTAGCCCAACAAACAGAAAGCCAAGAGATGCTGCGCCAAAAAAATACATCTGAAACTTTTTCAAATACACTTCCGTATTATGACGTACTGTGCTTGGTTTTTAAGGTTTGACCCTAGAAATACTGAACTGTTGTATCAGTCTTCATCGACAATAACTTTTGCGATTCCTCTGAGGTCGACTTGATATCGTGCAAGTGTATTCTCAAGATGCTCGGTCGAGTAAACAGAGAGGTCGACATCGTAAATTGAACTGAGCCAAACCAGTGTTCCAAGATCAATCAGGATTCTATCTGGGTGTCCAGTGGCGTCTCTAAAAATTGCATTGCCATCGTTACTTATCATTGCATCAATATCATTGAGAGTTCCTGCTTCGAATCGAGATCGGAGCTCTACGGCTGCACGACCATGCGGGATGCAAAAGATATCGGCTTCCGGATAACGTTTTTTGAGATCATCGATGAGAGAATGCCAGATCTCCTCATGAATGTGGTGCCATTCGTCTGCGAATTCTGCAGCGTTTGTATAATTCTGGGGAGAAGAAAACCATGGCATAGCCAATGCGATTTTGGTGTTAGGGTTCTTGGAAAGTGCATAATCAATCCAATTGGTGATGCCCCAATCGGACTTAGTTTCTATAAAGTCCTTGGAACAACAGATCATGATAAGGAGATCGATATCTCCCCTATTAAGGATTCCCTGTATTTCTAACCTCGCCTCTTTATTGTTCCAGAGCGCTTGCGGGGCACCTTTGCTACCGCCACGCATAACTATGTCTTGAGAGTGACCCTCATTCTCGGAATTTTTAACGAAATCTATTAATCGATCTGCAAATGGTTTTCCAAAACTATGACCAATATACAGTGTCTTGTATCCAGTGATTGACATGGAACTAGATTTGTTTGAGACAGATTTTGGACTTTGGCTACTAAAGAAATTCCAGATAAGTGTGTATATACCGCCTTCAGTTTCCGGTGGGATTCCGTGGCCTGCATTCTTGATTCCGTAATGCGTAACAAGAGTTCCATCTCGACAATTTGAATAGCTAATCTGTAGGTTTCCTTCACTGGTGTTTTCAACTTCCGGAGCTTCTTCACACCCATTGTGCACAGACCAAACTCTTGCACTGTCCTCCGCACTAAGGAAAACCAGGCCCACAGGTGATGAGCCCCCCGCATAGGGGATCAATTGATCATCCATCCCCAATATTTGAAGAACAGAAACAGCAGGTCCACTCGGTTGAAGTCCAACATAGAGTTGAGTAACTATCCCTGCCACAGCTTGGAAATAATTTGTAGTGGCAGCTAGTTTATGAACTAAACCTGACCCATTTGAAATACCAAAGGCATAGAATCGTTCATCGACTTGCTCAAAATTACACAACTGTTCGATGATCAAACCCACAAAGTCAACATCATCAGCTTTCGAAGGCTCGTTGGCTAAATTCCATGACTCCAAGTGCCCGGCTGGATAAACACCAATAAAGTCACCCTCTTCAATAAAGTCCCTCAGTTCTCTCGTGAAAACGTCTGGACTTGATCCCCTTCCATGGAATGCAAAAACCACCGGATATTTTTTTGAAGCATCAAAAATTTTTGGCACATGTAGCAATACCTGGCGAGAAAATTGCTCCCCTTCAATCTTTTGTGGAATGTATAATTCTGATACGCCAGCCTCCAAAATTTTCTTTTCAGTTTGCTTATTTGTGTCCTGACAACGAAATGTTTTCATCGAGGATGGTGTTGAAGTAGCTGTTGGTGTAGCCCTTTGAGTTGAGGTGGTTGTCGAAGTAGCTGCTGGAGTCGTAGTGCTCCTTTGAGTTGAGGTGGTTGTCGAAGTAGCTGTTGGAGTCGTAGTGCTCCTTTGAGTTGA
>MDTE01131361.1_pt1 | contig 11086 bp, 4 predicted proteins | sample 811231 | NCBI WGS metagenome assembly MDTE01 (sample SAMN05326651, study PRJNA326480) | marine metagenome | isolation source: seawater | place: Indian Ocean: Red Sea | collected 2010 | reverse complement strand
TGCGACTCCTGTGACTCCGGGGACCTACACGGGCCTGGTGTCGTGCCCTTCGGACGAGGACTACTTCTCCATCGCGCTCAATGGGGGTCAGTTCGTCTCGGCAACGGTGACGTTCTCGGATGACGAGGGCGACATCGACTTGAGGCTCAAGGACTCCACGGACACGGTCCTTGTGTACGGCTCATCGAGCTCCGATAACGAGGTGGCAGCCCACGGAACGGACGTCAGCGGCACCTTCTATATCAACGCGCGCTTGGTCTCTGATGCGGGCTCCGTGACGGGCAACACCTATGACATGGAAATCGAGGTGGGCGCCATTCCGACCAGTGAGGCCGACTGCACCGACGACGTGGACAATGACTTCGACGGCGATGAGGACTGCGCCGACGATGACTGCGCGTCGGATGCGGCCTGCCAGTGCGCGACGGATCCTTTCGAGCCCAACAATGGCGCGGATGTGGCGGCGACGCTCGGTCTAGGTACCACCAACAGCAACCTCTCCGTGTGCAGCAACGACGACGACTGGTACAGCTTCTCGGCCTCGGGCGTGATCACTGCGGCGCTGACGTTTAGCGATGTGGAAGGTGATGTGGACGTTCGGCTCTATGACGCAGCCGAGTTTGCTACTGGCTTCGACCCAGACAACCTCCCCTCGTCCACTCTCGGCTACGGCACCAGCGTCAGCGATGACGAGACCATCACCTACGATTCCACCGGTGCGACGACTCCACCCAGTGGTGACTACGTGCTTCGGGTGTACTTGTATGCCGATGATGACAGCACCAATTGCGTGACCTGTGCGTGGGGGAACACCTACGGGTTGACCGTGACCGCAACCCCCTGAGGGGGGGGCGGCTGCCTCAGCTTGCCCAGAAGATCTATCTCCCTTGGCGAAGCGCTACTTGGCCCCCTGGTCCTGAGCCATCTTCTCCCACTTGGTCTCGCCCCGATAGCGCAGGCTGTCGGCCCGTAGGGTCGTCAGCTCGGCTTTTGGAACTCCCGGATACGCGGTCCCCTTGAGCCGCTTCTCCATCCAGCCTGGGCCGCCGGGCACCACCACCCCTTTTTGGCGCAGGAGGTGCCGCTCGGCTCCCAGGAGCGAGCTCATGTTGTGCTGGACGAAGTCGTTGCGGACGTCCGTGTCCAGCAGGCCGCCGTTGAAGGCGCCGAAGGCCTTGGCGGGGTTGGGCATCCAGTAGCTCATGTCCGGGTCGTACTGGCTCAGCATCTCGTGGCGGACCGTCTCCATGAGGAGGTGCTCGATCCAGCCGCAGTCCCGGCCTGCCAGGTGGCAGGTCTCCAGCACCGCGCCCAGCCCCTCACCCCGGGTGGCGGCCGGGGTGGAGCGCGGCGGGTCGTAGTAGCCGCCCTGGTAGTCCGGGTACTTGTTCCATGCGTTCTTGTTCTTGAGGTACTGGAACTCGACCGCTCGGCAGATGTGGAGCGAGTGGTCCAAGTAGCGCTCGTCGCCTGTGTACAGGTACAGGTAGCTCAGACCCAGCATCAGCCAGTGGTCGTTGGCGACCTTGGACGCGGACTTGCCCTTGTCCCGCACGTCGATGAGCCAGTCGGCGGCGCGGATGGCCGTGTCCTTCCAGAGAGGATTGGGGTCGTACGAGTACAGGCGGATCAGGCCCAAGATCGCCTCGCCGGGGTAGTAGGGGGACACCTCGTCCCGGCAGGGGGGCTCGCCCACTCGCTTGGGCGGGAACGACAAGAACTCGCCGTCCGACTTCTGGGAGGCCACCAGGAAGCGGGCCATCGCCCGGGACTGCTCTAGGTAGGTCTCGGTGTCGCCCGTAGACTCCACGTACTGGTCCAGCATCACCAGCGCCAGGCCTGCGCCGCCCAGGTGCACGTCCCCCTCGGTCTGCTTGCCCTTGGGCAGGCTGACCACGAACAGCGACTCCCCGAAGTCTGGCGAATTTTCTGGGAGGAAGGGTCCGGTGCGCGCGTCCCTTCGGGTGTGCTCCAGCAGATAGCCAATGGCCGCGGTCCCCGCGAGCCGATAGGGCTCGAAGCCAGTACGGTCATAAGCCTGGAACAAGGAATAGGTGGTGCCCGCGTGCCGGATCAGGTTGTAGGACGAGGTCGTCTTGTCACGGGCGGTCTTGTAGCGGTAGCGGATCTTGCCCTTGGCCGAGATGGACGACATCAGGTAGTCGGCGGCCCACACCGAGCTCTGCAGCAAGGTCTGGGGATCGGTGTCTGCGAACTCGGCGGGGTGGAGGCGGTACAGGCGAAAGACGCCTGGGGGCTTGGCGCCGGGCTCGTCACGCTCCACCCAGGCGATGGTCTCAAACTCCTCGTAGGCGAAGCCGTCTTCAAGGGCGCCGATGGCTTCGTTGCGCTTCAAGAGCACCTTGCGGACCTTGGCGCGACTGAAGCCCGGCTTGCGGTGAATCCCCGCCTCGAGCATCTCGCTGGGCAGGATCCACGATGCCTCGCCCGCCTCGTTGGTGACGAAGAACCCGTACGTGGCGACCTTGCGGCGCTTGGGTCGGTCGTTCTTCTTGGTGAAGGTGCGGGAGCGACTTGAGATCGCTACGTCGAGCTTGAGGCGGATCGAGGCCGCATTCTCCGGGCGGATCTTCTCTCCAGCATCCGTCTTCAGGTTCGTTGCGGCGGCCTGGATCGATGCGGCCAGATCCTGGCCTGTCCCACTGGCGCAGAGTCGGCGAGGCTTCTTCTGGTAGGCGCAGACAAAGGCTCTTCGCCCGGGCAGAGCTTCCAACGTGTTCGTGTCGGGCTTGGCCTCGCCGTAGAGAACATGGCGGGCGATGCCGAGCCCGGCCGCAGCCTGGGTAGCGTCGGCTAAGGCTTGGTTGACAGCCTCGGTCTCGCCGGGCTCTCCGAGGGCCGTCTTTGGGCCCTCGGGGGTGGGGGTCTTGTCGGCTGCTGCGCAGCCCATTGCTAGGCCCAGTAACAGCAGGAATATCGCTCGATCTAGTCGCACCTTCGTTCCTCCGGCCGGGAGGGTACCCCATTGCACACCGGACTGGAGCGTCCGCACTCAGATAACGTCGGTGATGGGCCTAGTCGCGGCCCTAGTCTCGTCTCAGGCCTGCCAGCTCCAGTCTGACAAGGCAGGTCGCGGCTGGCGCTGACACAACGTTCGGAGACTGAGTTCGGTGGCTTCTCCCGTCTCCAGAGACTCCATCCATAGTGTCTCTTCTTGACCTGCTTGACCCTCTTCCAGCCGTCCTTTCACCTCCTTTGCTCAAATCGCTTCCTGGACCGCTTGGAGAGACGCTTCTTGTCGGCTCCATAGCCCGTGGGGGAATGTTCCAAGAATTCGACCGAGCTCCAGTCGGGCTCTTCCCACTCTCAGTGTTGCTTTCTGGGCTTGACCTTCATAGAGGTGATCGGGACGCAGCCGTCTCTGGGCGAAATGTCACCAGTGACCGGCAAGGTGCCTTCCGTCGCGTGGACTACCTTGAGACAGAAGTTGATTCTCTTATCTCGCCACGAATACGGCACATTGAAGCGGTGAGAGTCGCGCACATATTCGGTGGTCTTCCAGTCCGAGAAAGGATGGAGGCCACGGACGGGAATGTGGTCCAGGTTCTTTGTGCTGTTCTCGCCCGTGCCGACCAGAACCAAGCGGTAGTCATCGGACAGCTCCCGCATGGCTCGCAGGTAGTAGTTGATGACCAACTTCCGGCCTGCGCGCACCTTGCCCCCACCCCCTTTCTTGAGCCCCTTGCCCTTGGGGTAGTCGAAGCCGACCATCTCCAGCGCATCACCGAAGAACACATGCTGTTTGTTTTCAGGGCTTGGTTTTTTCTTCTGAATCGCGGCGCGCAAGGACTTCTTCGCGAAGGGCCGATGGAGTTCGTGCACGGCTCTCGACCACGAGCGCAGTTCCTCGATTCTCGCAGCAACCTTGGCCGGGTTCTGCTCGGCCAGGTTGGTCTTTTCCCCTGGATCGGCGGCCAGATCGAAGAGGTGAGGCGGACGATCGTCAAAGTAGTAGATGAGCTTCTCGTGTCCGTAGATCCCCACGAGGCACTGAGAACGTCGATAGCAAGACGCATGGAGGACTCTGTCGCCCAGGTCGCCGAGGATGGAGCCGCCGGGATAGCTGTCCGCATCGAATCGAAAGCCCAGGATATCGAGCACAGTCGGCGCCACGTCCAAGGTCGATGCGGGCTGTGTGATGCGGCGAGGCTGGGGGTCTGATGGTTTGTAGATGAGCCATGGGATCCTGAGTCCCTCTTCAAACACAACATCATCATGCTGACCCTGACCGTGTTCCCGGAAGCCTTCTCCGTGATCGCTGGTGATCACGAACACCGTGTTCTCGTAAAGCCCCAACTCTTTGTATTGATCGACGATCTTCTCGATGAATGAGTCGCCGTAGTTCACTGTGTTCAGGTACCTGTTGTGCCCATCCGTCTTCGCACCGAAGGGGCGATAGTCCACCTCTGCGTGGGACTTGGGCAGTCCATAGGGGTGATGCTGGATGTTGGTGAGGTAGGTGACGAAGAGCCGTTCTTTCGCGTGCTCCTCCAGCCACGCCCGCGACGGCTCCAACATCACCGCGTCTTCATAGCCAAAGTAGTTGACCTTGCTGAAGCCGGTGACGTCCACCATGTCCCCGGACAGGAAGTGCTCGTAGCCCATGTTGTCGACCAGTCTGCTCCGGCGCTCAAAGGACTTCTTGGGAGTCTGGAAGTAGGCGGTCGTGTAGCCCATCTCGCCGAGCAGCTTTGCCAGGCACTTCCCCGGCATTCCTCCCTTGCGGGCTTCGGGTACGGCGAGGCTGAGCCTGGGCTCGATGCCGCACAGGATCGAGACTAGAGACTTGGATGTGTGGGGAACCACAGCATAAGCTCGGTCGACCAGCGTGCTCTTCTCGGCGATCTTGGCCAGGAAAGGGGTCGTGTCCAAGCCGGGATTGTAGGGAGTGAGACTGTCAGCTCGGGTTGACTCGAGGATGATCAAGACAACGTTGGGCAGCGGACTCTCGGGATCGTCGCGGTAGATTCGGTCGGGTCCACTGGGCCGCGCAGCCACGGATGCCTTGCTGGAGGCCGTCTGCTCGCCTGGTTGGGGCAAGACCTCGTGCTTCTCGAGCATTCCGAGAGCCAGATGCAAGGGGGCTGGGCGAACGAAGGCTCGGCCCGTCTCCTTGCTGGTCGGGAGCAGCGAGATCGCGAACAGTGCAGTGGACAAGGCCACGAGCAGGGCCGCCCACAGCAGCTTCCCTGCGGGACCCGAAGGTTCTGTGGGATGCCTTGTCGTCTTCCATACGGCAAGCCATGGCCCCACCGCCAATACGATCAGAGATACAGCAAAGAACCACACGTGCACGGTTTGCACTTCACTGGCTGCAACGGTCCAAGTCTCATCGAGCCTCGAGAGGGCAAAGGCGGTGATGCTGTAGTCGAGCGTAAACCCCGTGGCATGTAGGTAAGCTGTGGCCAGCATCTCGATGGTTGCGACCGCAAGGGCAACGAGCTGCAGCGCGAGCAAGACGAGGTGCCGAGCCCAACCCACCCGAGCGGTCCCCATGAGCCCGAGGCCAAGGGACAACAGCCCTGCCTGAAACAGCAGGTCTGGCAGCACGAAGAACAAGCTGTCTGAGGTGCCGAAGTCGGTTGGATGAGCCGCTATGCGGAACACCTTCAGCGAGATGCACAACAGAAACAGTGGGGCGAGCAGGGTGAACAGCCAGATCCCAGTGGGTGGCTGGTTGGGGAGACGGCTCCGCCACGTCGTGCGGCGGGGCTTGGGCTCGCTCTCTGTGTGTGGGGCCTTCACCGGTTCTTTCTCTAGTCTGTGTTCCTCACGTTGGTAGTTGAGGTCACTCGAATGCAGCAAGAAGGAGAGACGGCAACTCCAGTGGGCATTGCGCCCCATGCAGAGCGGCTGGCCTGTGTCGCTCCGGGTTTTGTTGTGGCTCTATCTACACGTTGATTGCGGGAGGTTCAATTGACGGTTCGACTACGAGCCATGATGCCACTACGGCCCGCTCCACCCCTCCACGGGCACCGTAGCGATCGGTTCACTGCGCTCAACGGGTTTCTCTTGAGAAGTTGGACTGCTCTTGTGGGTGGGCTATGCGGTGGGGCTAGAGGCTCGGCTGGACCGACCTACGGCTCCGAGGATCACATCCAGGGCCTCCCTGGCGAGCCGATCTCTTGGGAACCGTTCTGCAGCTAGCTTGCTGGCGGCCTGACCGCATCGCTCCACTCGCTGTGCGTCGACCACAAACTCGGCCAGAAGTCTGGCTCCCGTCTCTGGGTCTCCCGGAGGGAGCAGGAGCCCAGCTCCGGACTCTTTCAGAAGGTCGGCATGCCAGCCGAGATAGTTGATGGCAACCGGTCGTCCTGTGGCCAGTCCATCGAAGAACTTGTTGGCCGAGTTGTTTCGCATCTCGGGGAGGTCAATGAAGAGCGAGCACGTCAGGGTGGATGCTTGAAAGATGCCGACAGCCTCGGTCTTGGGCACCTTGGCGAGGTGCCAGAAGTTGGCGCCGAGGACTCCCCGTTTTTCGGCCTTCTCGATGACTGCTCCTTGTGCTTTGCCCTGACCAACGAGAAGGAAGCGCATCTCTGGAGCAACCTCTCGAGCGGCGGCGGCCATTTCGACAAAGTAGTCGAGGCCGTTGATCGGCCCGATGGCGCCCAGGTATGTGATGAGAGGGCCTCCCCGTAGGTGGGGATGCTGCTCCAGAAACTTCTGGCTCTGACCCCTGTCGTTCTGAAACATCTCGATGTCACAGGAGTTGGGTACGACTGTGATTCGGTCCCTGGGCACGCCCCGTTGAGCTACTCCGTCGGCCATGCCGGGGGATAGGGCCACCACCGCGCTGGACGAACGGTAGGCGAGCAGTTCGAGCCCGCGGGCCAGCCCCTTCAAGATGGGTGAGTTGAGAGCCCCGATGGCGATGGGCAACTCCGGCCAGAGGTCCCTAACTTCGAAGACTAGGGGGCACCGATGGCGCAGCTTCGCGACGATTCCGGGGATGATGATGGTCAGCGGGGTGCTCGTCGCGAACACAACATCCTGCTTGCTTACCCTCAGGCACACCAGGGATGACAGCACTGCGAATTGGACAAATGCCCAGACTCGCCGCCAGAAATTGAAGCGATTCCCATACGGCACCGACAGCTTGATGACGTGGAAGCCCTCATCCTCCCAGTATCCGCCACGACTCTCCTGGGGCATTAGGGCGTCCGAAGTGACAATGGAGACCTCATGACCTGCGGCAGCCCAGCGCCTCGCCATCTCGTAGGAACGAGTGCCAGTAGTGCCTGCAGGCGGGCAGAAGTACTGATGTAAATAGAGGATCTTCATTGCCACCTGTTTGCTGGTGCGGCTCGACGCGCCCTGGACCACTCAAGGCAGCTGAAGTGTAGGGTTGGCGACTATTGCCTGCCAAGTGTGTGGACCATCACTCATCGGATGGCGGCTCCGTGCCGACGGAGACGACCCCAGTCCCCGTGTCCACGGCAACCACGGCAACCACGGCAGGGAGTGACCTGAGCTTTCCCTGCGTTCCTTGTCCGACGGAGAGCAGCAGTTCAGGGGGTAGGGCGGCAGGTTCGGACCCGACCGTCGCCACCGAGGCGCTTTGCCAGCGCGAACGCTCCGCCTAGGTGAAGCGCCTCCAGCCTGTTCTTGTCAGTTGATCCTCAGTCGTCTTTGCGCCCGAGGAAGTTGGACTTGAGTTTGCGTCGTAGCAGGACGCCCCCTCGCGCGCTGAGCTCCTTCTCTTCTCGGAGCGCGTCGGCGAGAGCGTCGCGGCGCGCTTGAGCGTCGGCGATCTCTTCGGTCTTCTTGGCGACCTCTGAGGTGAGCGCCGTCACCTGAAACTCAGCCTCCTCAAGGCGTGCTACCACACTGCCCAGGCGTGTTGTCGCCGCTCCATGCTCTGCCAGGACGCGGGTGTGAGCCCGGTCGAGGATCTCGAACTCCCCCTCCTTCTTGGCCAGCTGCTCGAGCACGGTTCGAAACTCGTGGTCCAAGCGCACAAGACGCTCCTCGAGGCTGCTTATGTTGCCCTCCAGCTTCGCCTTCAGGGCGTCTCGCTCGGCCATGATCTCTTCGATCTCACCGTCCTTCTTGGCCATCTCTTCGATGCGGGTGCGGTTCTCGAACTCGGAGCCCACCAGGCGCTCCTCGAGGCTCTTGATCGAGGCCTCGAGCCCCGCCTTGAGCTTGTCCCGCTCCGACTGTGCTGTCTGCACTTCGTCATCCTTCTTGGCGCCCTCTTCCAGCAGCGTGCGGTTCTCGAACTCCAGCCGAGTGATGCTCTCCTCGAGCTTCTTCTTGGCTGCCTCCAGCCGCGCCTTGGTCGTGTCTCGGGTCTTCTGCGCCTTGGCCACCTCGCGCTCTTTCTTGTCGAGCTCCTGGAGTCGCTTCTGCTGCTCGAAGCGGGCCTGCTCCAAGCGGTCCTTGAGACGTTCTCCCTCGAGCCGGTTGACCTCGACCTGATTGTTGGCCAGGTCCAACCGACCCTTCAGATCGCTGATGCTTACTTGAGCCTCCGCCAGCTTGTCGGTGCGCGCCTGGCCGGTCTCCAGGGCTTGGTCGAGGCGCTTCTGGAGCTGAGTCTTTTCGGTCGTGAGGCGCTGGGCATCGGCCTCTTTTCGTTGGAGGTCTGCCTTGTGCTTGTCTTGCTGGGCTGCAAGCGCCGCATCGCTCTTGTCTCTGTGCAGCTGGAACTCGCGGGCCAGGCTTGCTAGCTCCTCGTCCTTCTTGTCCAACTCGGCCTTGTTCTGCTCTTCCTGTCGGGTGAGGGCCGAGGCGGCCTTGGCCTGTTCGCGCTTGCCGGCCTTGATGGCCGCTTCCTTCTTCTTGATGTCCAGCTGCAAGCGCTCCACCTCTGTGGTGAGCTCGGCTGCTTCACGCAAGGCGGCGTCCTCTTGCTCGTGCAGGAACAACAGCATGTCGTTCTTGAACCGACTGACCGCGGTCAGCGAGCCACTCAGGCGATCCACGGAGCCCAACAACACGCCCAACTTCTGGTTCAGGGACTGGAGTTCTTCGGACTTCTTGCTCTGGTCATCCTGCAGATACAAGACGGTCTCGCGGAGGCGCTTGTTCTCTTCGTGTTCCTGCCAGAGGTCGGCCTGAGTTCGTGAGATTCGGTTGACGAAGGTGTCCGTGTGCTCCCGCTTTGGGCGCTGTTGGACCAGGGCGTCCAGGGCCTCGCCGCCAGCGTCCCAGGTGTACTGCTCTGCGGCGAGCTTTTGAGCCGCAGACGAGGCCCGGAGCACCTTGTCTGGGTGAGCGAGCAGGTCGCGGACCAGCTTGTCGAGCGCCTTGGTGTCCCCGGGCTCCACACACCAGCCCGCTCCATATTCCTCGAGGTGCCCAGCGATGACCTGCCTGGGAGAGGTGATGATGGGCAGTCCGCAGCGGAGGTAGTCCACCTGCCGGAAGGACAGGTTGAGGTCCCGCTCGGGGTTGGGTGTCGTGAGGTCGAAGGCGACCGAGCCTCGGGCGTACTCCTTCCACAAGGTGTCGATAGGCACCATGCCCTTGAAGCGTAGGTGCTTGCTCCGCTTGGGCAGGAACTCTCGGGGGTCGGTGTAGCGCTGGGTGTCGGAGCGGATCCCATACTCGCCGCCGTACAGGTGAATCTTGCCCTTGTTGGCCTTCTTGAGGCTCGCGTGGAGAGCGACCAGCGCGGGCCCGAGATCAGCCCAGGGCCAGAACACGCCTCCGGCGATGAAGATGGGCTCCTTGGGCTTGGAGAACGAGAGCATCTCGGGCGGACACGAGATGGGCGCGACGGCTCCCGATTGCTCGGTGCAGTCGACTCCGGCGAGGGCAAGCAGCGGCAGGTGATAGTACTTCTGCCGCTCATTGCTGAACACGAAGCCATCGCCCCGCTGGAGCGCGTCGAGGATCCGCACCTCCTCCCGTTCATCGTCTTTGTCCTGGAATTGTTGCTCGAGGATCCGGGGAGCAAAGAGATCCAGGATTACCGAGAACTGCCCGGGCGGTAGGCGGCGGACCTCTTCGGGCGCCTCCACGAGCACCACGTCTGGGTCCACATGGCGCACGATGTCGTGCACCTCGTGCGTATCGGTGAAGTGAAACGGGTTGCCCGCAGCGCCCAACACACCACCTACCGTGGTGAGACCATGGGTTCGGATCGCATCGGGGGCTGGCGCGACGGCGCGACCCTCCAGCGCGGCGATCCCTTTGCCTGCGGCCGACGTGAGCGCAGCGCTCGCCGGCTCGTGGACTCGCCTCGGGTCACCGGGCGGATGATTGAGGCCCGTGACCCGTGTGGACGCTGTCCCCTTGGTCTTGCTCGAGCCCTTGCCGCGGGACTTGGTAGCGGGGGTGGTCTCGGGCAGGTCCTCGGTGCGAGTGCAGTAGAAGACTTCGTGCCCTCGCTGCCTCAGCGCCTCGCCGTTGGCGAAAGCGCGAAGGCCTGTTCCGATGACGGGTCGTCCGGCGACGGGGGGCATGCCGTGAAGGAGGATGAGAATGCGCAATGTGAGGGTGCTCCGACATCAATGGTCCGGACCCGCTGGGGTTCGAACTCTCTGGGTCCTAGATCGCTCATTATGACAAGTCGGCTCTAGAGTCGCTGACACGGCCCACAATGATCTTCGAGGGAGGGCCGTGAAATGAGGCTGCCGAGTCGGTTCGAGCTCCCACCAGGCCAACGGCATCTTCGCTCAGCCCGGTCTGCGCTAGGCTTGCGGTCTGGAGGTCGCCCCTTCGTGCATCTGCGGAGCCTGCTCTCGTTGCTCTTCCTGCTGGCTGTCCTGGCTCTTGGTGGCTGTGATTGGCTCGATCCCACACAGTTCCAGTGCGACCAGGATGAGCACTGCCCGACGGAGCATGTCTGCGACGCTGGCCTCTGTGTTCCTGGAGTCCAGGGGACGGGTCCCGATGTCGATGACGACGACACGGGCGATGACGACACGGCTGATGACCCCGCGGACGATGACGATGACGATGACGATGACGATGACGATGACGACGACCTGGGTGATGACGACTCGGGCGACGACGATTCCGCGGGCGATGACGATGACGACGAAGACTCCGGTGATGACGACGACTCCGGTGATGACGACGACTCCGGTGATGACGACGACTCCGGTGATGA
>MDTE01036232.1_pt1 | contig 11086 bp, 11 predicted proteins | sample 811231 | NCBI WGS metagenome assembly MDTE01 (sample SAMN05326651, study PRJNA326480) | marine metagenome | isolation source: seawater | place: Indian Ocean: Red Sea | collected 2010 | reverse complement strand
TTAGCATTAATTAATGATGTTAAATAATTGCATGCAATCTGGGGCGTGCCCATAAAGACAATGCGATTATTTTGCATTAAATTTCACCTAATTTTTTTAATTTTTTAACACGTTTCATTATCATATTTCTTTTTAAGGAAGATAAATGATCAATAAATAATTTTCCAGAAAGATGATCAATTTCGTGTTGAATGACTCTGGCTTCATAACCTGTTTTTTTTTCTTCAATCTTTTGATTATCTTCATTAAGATATTGTACAATAATAGAAGATGGTCTCTCTATTTCAGCAAATTGTTTTGGTATAGACAAACACCCCTCTTCCATCAATATTTTTTCATCAGAAAATTTTTTTATTATTGGGTTAAATAATGAATAAACTTTAGAAGTTTTATTTTGATCATCTTCAATATTTACTGTTATAATTTGTTTCAATATGCCAATTTGATTTGCAGCTAAACCTACTCCTGGTGCTTCTTTCATTATTTGAATCATCTGCTTTGATATATCAATATCCTCCTTTTCAACTATATCTAATTTATTTGCTTTTTTACGAAGAATTGGATTTGGCACAATTAATATTTTTGACATTTTCTATGTAATTTTTTTTCTAGATTGAAAGGCTGCACTTAGAGTATTTTCATCCAAAAAATGAACTTCGTTACCTATAGGTATGCCTTGGGCTAATCTAGAAACAGAAAGGTTTTTAATATTTTCTATTTTATCAGCAATTACATGGCTTGTTGTTTGTCCTTCCATTGTAGTGCTTAAAGCTAAAATAACTTCAGAAATATTATTTGTTTTTATTCTTTCAATTAGTTTTTTAATTGATAATTCTTCAGTACCTATACTATTTACAGCAGATAAAGAGCCTCCTAATACATGATAAATGCCTCTATAGAAACCCATTCTTTCTATAGTCCATAAATCTGAAACATCTTCAACAACACAAATAGTTTTTAAATCTCTTTTATTGTTTTTACATAAAGTGCAAGGTGAGTTTAAATCAATATTTCCGCAATCGTCACAAGTTAATATTTTTTCGTTAACCTCTTTTAATAAATCTACAAGAGGCAAAAGTGTTTTTTCTTTGTTTTTTAATAGATATAAAGCAATTCTTTGTGCTGATTTCCTACCCAAACCAGGCAGTTTAGAAATTTCATTAATTAATTTACTAATTTCAATGTTATTCATTAAATAACAACGTTAGAATGGTAATTTCATGCCAGGTGGAAGAGGTAAGCCTCCAGTAATATTTTTCATCTCTTCACTAGAAACCTCTTCTGCTTTTTTTTTAGAGTCATTAATTGCAGCTACAATTAAATCTTCAGTAATTTCTTTTTCTTCTGGCTTAAGAATAGATTCATCAATAGTAATTTTTTTTATTTCGCCTTTTGCTGTTGAGATTACTTTTACTAACCCGCCTCCTGAAGATCCTTCTACTTCAATATTTTTTAATTTTTCTTGCACATCCTTCATTTTTTGTTGAAGCTGTTGTGCTTGTTTCATCATATTTCCAATATTTACCATTTTTTAATTCTCCTTTTTCTTATTTAAATTTTTATTTAAAGTTTGTTCATCAACTATTTCTTCAATTGGGGTAATAGAATGAATTTTCGCATTAGGATACATGTCGAGTATTAATTTAATTTCAGACTCATTTTTCATTAATTCAATTTGTTTTTGTTGGTTTATTAAATCTTCTTCATACAAAGTTTGACCTATATTACTATTAGAAACTATAATTTGCCATATTCTACCTGTCCATTTAGATATTAATCTTCCAATAGTTCTAGAGAATTTAGGATCAGAAATATTATTGGTATTAATAACAACTTCTCCTTCTTTAAATGAAATAAGTTTTACTTCATTATACAAGTAACTATGTAACAAACCTTCTCTGTTAGAATAAAAAAAATTCACGAATTCTCTAAATGATTTAACTGAAATTGTATTTGGAGCATTTGTATTTGAATTAATTGTATTTTCTTTTGAATTATAAAGATTTTTTCCACCATGATCATCTTTAGATTTGGTTGGTTCTTCAATCTTTTCAACACTATTCTCAGTTAATTTTTTTTCAAAATTTTTAAGTAATTCATCTGGTGAAGGTCCATCATATAAGTAAATTAACCTAATAATTAACATTTCACCATGTTGATGTAAGTGAGAGGTATTTTGTAACTCTTGATAACCTTTAAACAAAACTTGCCAAATCGTTCCCAAAGAAGCAAGTGAAATATTATTTGCCATTTCAAAACCTTTGATCCTCTCAAACTCAGGTATATTTTTTTCCTCTTTAATTTTAGGAGAAATTTTTATTTGAGTTAAAAAATGTACTACTTTTATCATCTCATCAAAAATCATTAATACATCTGATCCTGAGTTGTATAAATTATTAAAAATTTTAATAGCTTGTTCAGCATCACCTTTAAATATTTCATCTAAAAGATCAAAAATATTAGATCTATCAGCTAAACCTAACATTTTTATGATTGTATTTGCAGAAATGTTATTATTTTCATTTGCAATTGCTTGATCAAATAAACTCAATCCATCTCTAACTGAACCTTCGGCAAATCTAGCTAAAAGGGCTATTGCATCATTATCTACGTTAATTCCTTCTTTCTTAGATATGGAAATAAAATGTTCAATCAAAATTGAATTCTCTACTCTTTGTAAATCAAATCTTTGACATCTTGATATAATTGTTATTGGTATTTTCTTAACTTCAGTAGTAGCAAATAAAAACTTTACATGAGGAGGGGGTTCTTCTAATGTTTTTAATAAAGCATTAAATGCGTTTAATGATAACATATGGACTTCATCAATTATGAAAATTTTATATTTTGATTTAATTGGTTTATATTTAATATTATCAATTATTTCTCTAACATCATTTACACCAGTTTTACTAGCTGCGTCCATTTCTATTACATCTAAATCTCTATCTTCAATTATTGAAATGCATGAATCACATTTGTTACATGGCTCAGCTGAATTATTATCTTTATTCAAACAGTTTAAACTTTTTGCAATTAATCTTGCTGTTGTAGTTTTGCCTATACCTCTTACACCATTTAACAAATATCCATGAGAAATACGATTTGATATTATTGCATTTGAAATGGTTTTAACCAGAACGTCTTGACCTATTAAATCTTTGAAATTTTGAGGTCTATACTTTCTAGCGAGAACTTGGTATTCTTTTAATTCTTTTGTATCATTCATAAAAAATTTATAATAAGGAAGGAAAGAGCGACCCAAACAATTTTGTTACAGCTGCTTCTTTTCAGACCTGACTGAATTAGCAAGTTGAATGCCCGCTCCTCCTTCCACAAATCAATATATCACCATCTTACAAAAAGAAATACTTAAGGTTTATGATTTTTTATTATTTTTTCTAAAATTAGAGGTTCTATAAACGCCAAGTATATCAATTTCCTTACAAAAAAATTTCATTTCTTCTATAGCTAATTTTACAGATTTATCTTCGGGATGGCCTTCAAAATCAATATAAAATTGAGCAACATCAAAGCCTTGTGGATGAATATAACTCTCTAATTTAGTTATATTTACTCCGTTGCTAGCAAAACCTCCTAATGACTTATACAGAGCGGCAGGCAAACTTCTTACTGTAAAAACTAGTGTGGTCATTATATTTTTTTCATTCTTATCAATGTTTAATAAATTTTTTGACATAATTAAAAATCTTGTGACATTGTTGTCAGAATCTTGAAAGTTTGATTTAATTATTTTTAAATTATATATTTTTGCGGCTAACTCAGATGCTATTGCTCCCTCAGTTTCATTTCCCCAATCTGATACAAGTTTAGCTGCTCCAGCTGTATCGGCAGCCACAATCATTTCCTTATTACTTTTTATTAAATTATTTCTACATTGCGCTATTGCTTGTTCATGACTATGGACTCTTTTAATAGAATTAATTGTTGATTTTTGAGTGCCTAGCAAACAATGATTCACATTTAAAAAATATTCTCCAATTATTTTCAATTTCGATTCTGGAATAAGCCTTTGAGTATCAGCAACTCTTCCAGCTCTTGAATTTTCAATTGGCACAATTGCGATTTCCGCCTTATTTTCATTAACTGTTTCAAACATTTCTTCAAATGTTTTACAAGCTACTGAATTATAATTAGGATATATTATTGAACCAGCCAACTCACTGTAAGCGCCATTAACACCCTGGAAAGAAAAAATTTTGTTATCTTTTTGCATTTTTACCTATTATACCTTCTATTTCAAATAAATCATCTTTTGTATCTACACTAATTGGAACATTTTTAACATATGTTGCTCCAATAGTCATTTTTCCATCCAAAGCTCGCATTTGTTCTAATTTTAAATTAATTTCATTTTTGCTTTGCGGTAACTTAACAAACTTTTTTAATGTCGAAAATTTAAAACTGTAAATTCCAACATGATGATATATATTTTGAGTACTTTTATCATTATTAGTTTTAAAAAAATTCCTGGCATGTCCTATTTTCAAATAATTTATCCAATCTATTTTAGCTTTAGTAATGTTATTATTATTAATTTGATTTTTTTGTAAATCAGTAACTAATGTACCGATATCAAATCCTTGTTTTAAAGGAACATTTACTTGTTTTATATGATCTGAATCTATTAATGGCATATCTCCCTGTAAGTTAATTATACTATCTATTTGATCTAAGTTTGCATAGTTATTTATAGCTGCATATATTCTATCAGTGCCAGATTTTATTTTTGGGTCAGTCATTTCTGCATTCCCACCTAAAGATTTAATTAAATTAAAAATTTCTTTATCAGCACAAGCTACTATTACATCTCCAACCTTAGATTGGATAGCTTTTTCCCAAACTCTTTGAATCATTGGTTTTCCGTCAATTAGGGCCATTGGCTTGTTGGGGAATCTCACTGATGCCATTCTAACAGGAATTAAAATAAGTGTTTTCATGTTTAATAAATAACAATTAAGTTGATAAATTTAAAAAATATTAATAATACAGATCTATTCATATTTAAAAAAAACTATATAAATATATTAAAATGTCTTTTTTTGAAATTAATAAAATATTTGCTGCAATTCTATTGGCGGTCATATTATTTGTTGCTATAGGTTTTGTTTCTAATTTTATAATAAATATTGAGCAGAAAGAACAAGTAAATGCTTATAAAATTGAAATACCTGAAAATGACTCTACAGAATTAGCTACTAATATTATAGACAGTGCAGATATTGAACCAATATCTGATTTATTGAAAACAGCATCATTCGAAAAAGGGGAAAAAGTTTTTAAAAAATGTGCTACTTGCCATAGTTATGATAAAAATGGATCATCAAAAGTAGGTCCAAATTTATGGGACATAATAAATAAATCAAAGGCAAGCATAGAAGGATATTCTTATTCAGATGCTCTAAATGAATTTGGCGGGGCTTGGAATTATGAGGAGTTAGCTTTGTTCTTGTATAAACCCAAAGACTATATACCTGGAACAAAAATGAATTTTGCAGGACTAAAAAAAGTTCAGGATAGAGCAAATGTAATATTTTGGTTAAGAGAACAAAGTGATAATCCTGCTGATCTACCAAATTAAAATTTTTTTTGATATATGAGCATTTATAAAGTGCCAACAGAATTTTATTCATTTGCTAATATGTTGGCTAATGAATCTGAAAAAATTATAATGAGTCACTTTAGAAAAAAAATTTCTATAGAAAATAAGTCTGATGAAAGTCCTGTAACAATAGCTGATAAAAATTCTGAATTAAAGATTAGAGAACTTATATTAAAACACTATCCAGATCATGGTATAATCGCTGAAGAATTTGAAAATACAAACAATGATTCCGAATATACTTGGGTTATAGATCCTATAGACGGAACTAGAAGTTTTATATCAGGTCATAAGGATTTTGGAACTTTAATTGCTTTATTAAAAAATAAAAAACCAGTTCTTGGTATAATTAACTGTCCAGCACATAAAGAAAGATGGTTTGCATCAGGTGACGAAACCACAACCATGAATGGCAATAATGTTAAAACAAATCAAAAGCATTTAATTTCTGAATGTTATGCTTATTCTTCAGGACTATATTTTGATGACCCAAACTTCAAAAAAAGTTTCAATAATATTATAAATATAGTTCAAAATTATAGGTTGGGTGGAGATTGCTACTCATATGGTATGTTAGCAAGTGGACTTATTGATATAGTTATTGAAGATACACTAAAAGTTTGGGATTATATGGCCTTAATTCCAGTCATAAAAAATGCTGGAGGGGTCGTGACTGATAGATTAGGTAACGAAATTGATATCAAATCAGATGGAAGTATTATCGCTTCATGTTCAGATAAAATTCATACACAAGTTTTAAAAGCACTTAATTCATAAATAAATTAAACTTTACGTTTAAATCTTAATTTTTTATATTCAAACAATTGTTCATTTTATAAAAATGATTATAAAGAAATAATGCTTAAATTTATTTTTATTATTTTAATAAGTGTAGTAAATTTATCATCTTTTGCGAATACTATTTCAGGACATGCAATAGCGATGCATGGCGAACCAAAATATAAAGAAAATTTTAAACATTTAGAATATGCAAATCCTAATGCACCCAAAGGTGGGCAAGTAATTTTTAGTTCTATTGGAACTTATGATACTTTTAACCCATTTACCTTAAAAGGAACTTCAGTTAATGGTATTGGAAATTTATTTGAGTCCTTAACTTCTTCATCCAGTGATGAAGCATTTACAGAATATGGATTACTAGCAGAAAGAATTGAATGGCCTGAAGATCGATCATGGGTTGCATTTACATTGAGGAAAGAAGCTAAATGGCATGATGGAAGAAGTATTACCGCAGATGATGTTGTTTGGACATTTAATAAACTAATGGAACAGGGTCATCCTTTCTATAAATATTATTATGCTGATGTTATTGAAGCAATAAAAGAAGATGAATTAAAAATTCGTTTCAATTTTAAAGGTAGTACAAACCTAGAATTGCCTTTAATTGTTGGACAATTACCAGTGTTACCTAAACATTATTGGGAAAACGTTAATTTTGATGAAACAACTTTAGAGATTCCAATTGGAAGTGGCCCATATAAAATTAAATCATTTGATCCTGGAAGATCAATTACATACGAACTTGATAATAATTATTGGGGATCTGACATACCTATAAGAAAAGGAACAGAAAATTTTGGAATTATCAAATATGAGTATTACAAAGATAGAAGTATTGAAAGAGAAGCGTTTAAATCTGGTGATATTGATTTTTTTTCAGAAAACTCGTCTAAGGAATGGGCAACAAGCTATAACATACCAGCTGTGGAAAATAATATAATAATAAAAGAAAATATTGAACATGAAAACCCACAAGGAATGCAAGCTTTCGTTTTTAATACACGTAAAAATATTTTTAAAAATATAAAAGTTAGAAAGGCATTAAATTATGCTTTTGATTTTGAATGGACTAATAAAAATCTATTTTATGATGCTTACAAAAGAACTAATAGTTTTTTTGAAAATTCTGAATTAGCTTCTTCGGGTCTGCCTGGAAAGGATGAACTAGAAATTCTAAAAAAGTTCCCTTCTCTCCCATCAGAAATTTTTGAGTTAGAATTTAACCCTCCTAAAACTGACGGGTCAGGTTTCATAAGAAAAGAATTGGCATTAGCAAATGATTTACTTCAGGAAGCTGGGTGGGATTTGAAAGATGGACTATTAACTAATACTGATACAGGAAAAATATTTGAGTTTGAAATATTATTAGTTTCTCCAGCTTTTGAAAGGATTGTTTTGCCTTTTAAAGAAAATTTAGAAAAATTAGGAATTGTTACAAAAATTAGAACTGTGGATAGTGCCCAGTATCAACAACGATTAGAAACATTTGATTTTGATATGGTAGTTTATACATTCAGCCAATCTTTATCTCCAGGTAATGAACAAAGAAATTTCTGGGGTTCGGAAGCTTCTAAAGTAAATGGATCAAGAAATATTATTGGAATTAAAAATTCAGTAATTGATTCGCTAATTGAAGAAGTTATATCTGCAAAAGATAGAAATGATTTAATAGCTACTACTAGAGCCCTGGATAGGGTATTATTATGGAATTATTATGTAATTCCACAGTGGCATATTTCTTCATATAGAACATTGTATTGGGATATATTTAATAAACCTGATATCAAACCTAAGTATTCACTTGGAACTAACACATGGTGGGTTGATGAAGCTAAAGCTAATTCAATAAATGAAAGAAAAAAAAATATACAATAAATAATTTATAATATTTTTGCGCGTAATTAATGCTATAATTATTCTGCAATGGGTGCATATATAATCAGAAGACTACTTCTTGTTATTCCAACTTTGATTGGAATTATGATTATTAATTTTGCAGTCGTACAAATAGTTCCTGGGGGGCCAGTTGAACAAATGATTGCAGAAATGACAGGCACAGCGGTAGACTCTACGGCGAGATTTTCAGGGGCTGATAGTGGTGAAAGTTTTGATAATTTTGACTCAAGTAATTTTGATTCAAAATATAGAGGAGCACAAGGTCTAGATCCCGATATTATTAAAGAGATTGAGGAAATGTATGGGATGAATAAACCAGCTCATATTAGATTTATAAATATGATGAAAGATTATTTGACTTTTAATTTTGGAGAAAGTTTTTTTAGGGATCAAAAAGTAACTGATTTAGTTATAGACAAGTTACCAGTATCTATTTCATTAGGTTTATGGACAACTCTACTTGTTTATTTAATTTCAATACCTTTAGGCATTAGAAAAGCCATAAAAGATGGTAGTCAGTTTGATATTACATCAAGTACAATAATTACAATAGGTTATGCAATTCCTAATTTTTTATTTGCTGTAATATTAATAGTTTTATTTGCAGGTGGACGTTATTATGATATTTTTCCTCTTAGGGGATTAACTTCAGATAATTTTGAAGAACTTTCAATTTTATACAAAATAAAAGATTATTTTTGGCATCTATGTCTCCCTTTAATTGCGATGGTAGTGAGTGGTTTTGCTGGACTAACATTTTTAACTAAAAATTCTTTTTTGGATCAAATTAATCAACAATATGTAATTACAGCTAGAGCAAAAGGTTTATCCGAAAGAAAAGTATTGTATGGTCACGTTTTTAGAAATGCTATGCTAATTGTAATTGCTGGATTTCCATCAGCTTTCATAGGTATTCTTTTTTCTAGTTCTTTATTTATAGAAGTAATTTTTTCTTTAGATGGATTAGGTTTGTTAGGTTATGAAGCCGCATTATCAAGAGATTATCCTGTAATATTTGCTACTTTGTACTTCTTTTCATTATTGGGTCTGATTATGGGAATTCTAGGCGATATAATGTACTCAATTATAGATCCAAGAATTGATTTTGAATCCAGGAACAACTCATGAATTTATCTTCATTAAACAAAAGAAGGTTAAATAATTTCGTATCTAATAAAAGAGGTTGGTATTCTTTTTTAATTTTTTCTTTTTTATTTTTTGTATCTATATTTGCTAATTTTATTGCGAATGAGAAACCTTTGATAGTAAATTATAAAAGTCAAATATATATTCCAGTATTATATTCATATCCAGAAACTGCTTTTGGAGGAGATTTTCAAACAGAGGCTGATTACCTTGATCCATACGTAAAAAATCTAATCAATAAAGATGGCTGGATGGTTTGGCCATTAATACCCTATTCTTACAATACAATTATAAAAGATCTTGATGTTCCAGCTCCTTCACCGCCTTCTATTAAAAATTGGCTTGGAACAGACGATCAAGCCAGAGATGTTTTATCAAGATTAATTTATGGTTTTAGAATATCCATTCTCTTTGGTTTTACTCTTACTTTTTTTTCAATGATTATTGGAGTTACTGCAGGAGCTGTGCAGGGATATTTTGGTGGTAACATAGATCTTTTCTTTCAGAGATTCATGGAGATATGGTCAGCAATACCGACGCTTTACATTTTAATTATCTTAGCAAGTATAGTGCAACCGAATTTTTGGTGGCTATTGAGTATTTTACTTCTTTTTAGTTGGATGGGTTATGTTGGAGTAGTACGAGCTGAATTTCTTAGAGCTAGAAATTTTGATTATGTTAGAGCAGCAAGAGCTTTAGGTGTTTCAAATTATAAAATAATATTTAGACATTTATTGCCAAATGCTACGGTAGCAACAATTACTTTCTTACCTTTCAGTTTGAGTGCATCAGTTACAGCTTTGTCAGGATTAGATTTCTTAGGTTTTGGACTTCCTCCGGGTTCAGCTTCTCTAGGTGAAATGGTAAATCAGGGAAGAAATAATCTGCAAGCTCCTTGGTTAGGCTTAACCAGTTTTTTTACTTTAGGCATGATGTTAGGTCTTTTAGTATTTGTTGGTGAGGCAGTTCGTGATGCTTTAGATCCCAGAAAAACTTTCTTATAGATATGAACAATATTATTTCAGTTAGAAATTTATCAATAGGTTTTCAAAATAAAAAAACAAAAACAGAAGTAGTAAAATCGATTTCATTTGATATTCCGAAAGGTAAGACTGTTGCTTTAGTTGGTGAGTCAGGGTGTGGCAAAACAGTAACAGCTTTAAGTTTGTTAAAATTATTACCATATCCTTCAGCTTTTCATAAAACTGGAAAAATTATTTACAATAAACAGAACATTTTAAATTCTAAAAGAGTTTCTATAGAAAAAATAAGAGGAAAAAATATAAGTGCAATATTTCAAGAACCAATGACAAGTTTAAATCCCCTTCACACTATTGAAAAACAGATAAATGAAATATTAATAATTCATAATAAAATATCAAAAAATGAAGCATCCAAAAAAACTTTTGAATTACTCAAACAAGTAGGTTTAGAAAAAATCGCTAATAGACCTAAAGCATATCCACATGAGCTGTCGGGTGGACAACGTCAAAGAGTCATGATTGCTATGAGTATTGCAAATAAACCAGATTTATTAATTGCAGATGAACCAACTACAGCCCTTGACGTAACAGTACAAACACAAATATTGGACTTAATTCAAAAAATTCAAAAAGAAAT
>MDTE01165072.1_pt1 | contig 11087 bp, 7 predicted proteins | sample 811231 | NCBI WGS metagenome assembly MDTE01 (sample SAMN05326651, study PRJNA326480) | marine metagenome | isolation source: seawater | place: Indian Ocean: Red Sea | collected 2010 | reverse complement strand
TTGTTTGCGAAATCCTTGAATTGGGAGGACGGCCCTTCCCTTGAGGTTCCGGCAGAGTCGGAGATCGGGCAGGCGATCATGGATGGGCGCTGTCTTGACGTTATCGAGATTGACGGAGCATCCAATAACTCGGTTGACCAAGTGCGGGACTTGCGGGACGAGTGTCAATACGCCCCTGCTCAATGCCGGTACAAGATTTACGTGATCGATGAGGTTCATATGCTCAGTCAGCAAGCCTTCAACGCGCTGCTCAAGACATTGGAGGAACCGCCATCGCACGTTAAGTTCGTGTTTGCCACTACCGAAGCGCACAAAGTTTTGCCGACAATCGTATCGAGGTGCCAGAGGTTTGAGTTTCGTTCGATTTCCGTACCGTTGATCATGGGGAAACTTGAGGAAATTTGTCAGGCGGAGGATATTGCCGTGGATAAGGAAGCTCTTGAGGCAATTTCCCGGATGGCAATGGGGGGGATGCGGGATGCCCAAAGCATTTTGGATCAAATGATTTCCTTTTGCGGAAAAACCGTTTCCCAGACAGACGTTCTTAATGTCTATGGGTTGGCGTCGAAGGATAAGATCGAATCACTGGCGGGTTTTGTCACGGATGCGAATTACGAAAGGATTATCGAAATTTCCGATGAATTCTCCGAGCAGGGCATCGACTTCTACAGGTCCTTGCTTGATCTTTCCGAGGTTTTTCGCGAGCTTTTGCTGGAAAGTTTGCGCAATGGTGGTGATGAGCAAAAAAGCCCCAGCCCGGAGCAGTGCGTGCGGATATTGGATGCCTTGCGTGAAGGAGAGGATTTGGTCAAGATGGGGCTTTCGGAAAAGACGAATTTTGAAGTGACTCTTTTCCGGGCCGTTGAGGCCGGCCGTTCACGTTCGATTGATCAAGTAATACGCCGAATATCGGGAATGATTCCCGATGAGGTTAAAAAAAAAAGAACTGAACCGACCAACGACTCTGCCAGTACGTCCTTAGGCGGGTCTGAAACTTCCGCCAATCCCACCGAACAACCGTCTCATTCGGAAGAACGAACTGTCGAAGAAAGCGAGGAACATGCAGAAGGAGATTTTTCTTCCTCGGGCGAGTCCGGTTCGAACGAACCGAGAGTTGAGGAGGACGCGATACCGCAAGACTTTGGGCAAGCGGATGTGCCGGAAGATCCCGATCAAACGCAGAAGAAGAGTTCTCGGCAGATTAAGGATAGTAAGCTGATTGAAAAAAGAATTTCTGAACTGCCGGACGGAATCAGGCAAATTATGGAAGAGAAATTCCAAGGGGATTTCGTGTCGGTAGAGAAAATCGACATGGAGAAACTCATTTGAAAAATTCCTGATTCTTGAGGCGTCACTAATTTTTCGGTTCGAGGATTCGCGCAAGTTCGTTTTCTTTCATCCATCCTCTCTTCCTTCCTTCCAAGCTTCGAACCAAGTACCATTTCTCACCATTCGGGCTTTGGTGATACTTTGGGGAACCATTTTCATTCAAATCGAGGAAAAGACTCTCGCCCGAAACCACCGAGGTGTTGGCAGAGCTTCCGTTGCCCGCAAATCGTCGAAGGTCCAGAGAGTTACTGCTATTTGAGTCTGTTCCCCCAATGGCAATTACTTCACGTTTTTGCAGATTGTAACTGTCCGTAGATTTTAGGGTTCCCCAAACTCCGAGTCCCGAAAGACCTGCCCAAGCAAGAAAAGAAATTAACTTGAGAGAGAGATCAACTTGGAAGAAGAAAAGGGTACTTGCAATCAGAAGACCTCCCCAAAAGAATACGCTTGCCGCAATTGTCCAGATATTAACGGAAGAGGGGCGGAAATAACCGAAGGTGATATCCAGGCTCGATGACTGAACTCGGGCAGTCTCTCTGGCAAAGGAAAGGTTTTCGGCGAGATTCCGATTATTTGGGTCGAGCACAAGAGCCTTTCTGTAGTGGAGAATTGATTGTCCCCACATTTCCTTCTTGAAATATAGATTTGCCAAGTTCCCGTGCAAGTTTGCCGAATGAGCGATTTTTGCCGAATTTTCGTAGGATTTGATTGCAGAATCCAAATCGCCCGTCGCTTCTGCTCGAACGGCATCATAAAACAGTCGATTCTCGGAGTCTGCTTGGAGAAAAGACGCGCTTACAAGCATGACGATGGAAAAGCTCAGATGATTACGCTTCATCACTTAAGTTTTCGTATTAGCTTTGAACTCTTTTGGTAGAGAGTGTCCAAAGGGAGCCTTGCCAGTTCGTTGCCGGCAAATTCCTGGTCGTCGCAATTCCTGAGCAGTTCCTTGATGTCGGTAATTAATTCTTCCGTGTTGTCACCCGATTGCAAAAGGGCAACGAGTTCATCGCTTGAAAGCGAAGAGGGGTTCGGATGGTTTCTCAAAGATGCCAACCTTATGCGAACAAGATCCCGAAAGGCCCGGAGAAAAGAGGATGCATCGTTGAACCTGACGGAATCCTTCATTTGGCGCGCGAGAGCGATTTCCCTTTGCCGTAAATTTTCCTTTTCCCCATTCCTTCGAGTCAGTCCCAGAAAGGCTAGCGTGCAGAAACCTATCAAGGGGATCGATTGAAGATACCAAAAGGTTGGATTTTCAAAAAGGAGGGACTGTTCAAGAGTGCTCATCCATTCCCCTGGTTCGCTTTCGGTCTGGAAAAGGTCTGCAGTCGAGGTTTTCGTTTGGTCGTCCAATCTTTGTGAACTGGCGCTTTCAGGATTTCCTGACGTCCATTTTTCTCCGGGGTCAACACGCAGAGGGTGGGGTGGCGTAGTCGAGGAGAAAAAGGTTTCCTGAATTGGATCGAAAAAGGAAAACTCTACGGGAGGAACCTCGATGAGACCGGGGGTCAAGGGTGTCAGAATATATTCGAAACTTTGCATTCCTTCGTGTTTTGTAATTTCGTTTCCTTCAAAGGAAAACTTGGGTGATCCAATCCTTAGCTTGTCACTGGACTTGATCTCGGGTGCAGGTATAGCCGCAAAGTTTCCGGATCCGGAAATCTCGAAGGTCAATTTCACGGGGTCTCCCAATGAAACTCGGTCCGTATCGAGTCTTGAGATTGAGGTGAAGGATCCAATTGCGCCCTGAAAGTCCTGAGGTCTGCCCTTCATGGGGAGAGAACGTACTTCAATGGTTTGCTTTTCACTTGTGGCAACCAAGGATTGTTCCCGTCCGAAACCGATGAAGGGGTCAATAGAAAAGGGAGAGTTGAATGGGGAATTTCTGTTGTTTCTTACTCGAACTTGAATGGTGACTTCGAAACTTAATTCATGATTCCCAGCCATTGCCGCAGTCAAGCCCACTGGCCATGAAAATACAGTGTATGATTTTCCGTTTCTAAAGAAGTTTCGTTTAATGTTCCGCTGGCGAATCTCAGTCATTGAAAAAGAATCACCAACCTTTATCGGGGAGGGTGGTAGGCGTGTTACTGGCAGTCCGTTCATTAGAAAGAGACTGATGGTTGCGGGGATGGTTTCTCCCTCGAAAAGGAAATCGCGAGGAGTGTCGAACTCGACGAATGCAGCCTGTCTAAGGTCTTTTTGCTGTTGCTTTTCTTTTTCCTTCAGTAGTTCATCTTGTTGGTTCGGGGAGAGAACTCGAAGTGTAGCGGGAGGGACGTTGACTGAATTTCCACCAACATTGATTATCCATGAAGGCAGCGTGAAGGAACCTTGTTTCGTAGGTCGGGCTTGAAAACTCAATTCCATCGTTACGGATGGTATTCCGTTGAATAGACTGGCCGAACGAAACACTTGGGGAGAATTGGATATTGTTAGCCCGGGAATGGAAGGCATTTTACCTTCGGGCAAGGCTTGGGTTCCGAAGATGACTACCTTGTAGACACTGTTCTTGCCGATGCTGACGCTAGAGGGAGAGAAGGAAGCTTCGACCCGAATGGCTTGATTTTGCGCAAATGATCCGAATGGTTGAAAAAGGCAAAGGAGCATGAGGATCCAAGGATACTGAAAATGCTTTCCGAGCCTTGGGGGAATTTCAAGAAAGTACAAAATAGCCTGTGACGCCTTGAGCATGTCAGTAATCTCTCCCGTTTGCCTTGGAGTTGACGGCTCGTCTTTCCTGTTGCAAGGGTTCGCTTTTTGATTCCATTTCCTGAAGCAGTCGTTCGTAAAGCGCATTGACTTCTTGCGGGAGGGGCTCTTGAGCGTCTTCTCCTTTCTGTTCCTGACTCTCATCAGAATTTTCAGGCGATTGTGGTTGAGATTCTTGAGATTGATTCTGCTCGGGATTCGAAGAATCCTGATGTTCTTGCTGATTGGATTGATCTTGAATCCCAAAATCGAGATTTGCGGCTGCCGATTCGAAGTCAACCCATGCAAGGTGCGCTTTTTTATCGTCTAAGGGGAAGGTCACGTTGGCGTCCGGATTATCTGGTTGTATGCAAAGGGAATATTGCCCCGGTGGTACGGCCTGCATGAAGGCGCCATCTTTTGCGGGCTTGAAGGAAGTCTCGTTTTCATCGGCTTGGAAATTACCGTTTTGATCGAGAAACAGGGTGGCCGTTGCGATTCCGCCTTCCGATTGCTCGCGAATCCCATTGCCATTTTCATCGTTCCAAACGTTTCCTCGAAGCATCGGGGCTGCCCGGTATGGCATGGGAATTTGGAGTTGGCCAGGTTTTTCAATCGAAACGAAATAATTACGAACGAGAGAAGGGTTTTCCGGAGGTGGAGGGGGCGGGAATACGGGCAAGAGCAGTTCTTTGGCAGTACGGTTTGTATCTAAAAGCTTGGAGCCCAAACGAATGGGGGTTGGGTATTCATGTGAAATCCATTCGAAAGCAAAAAGGCCTTCTTCATTAGTTTTCACGATTGGTTCGACGGTTTTGTTGTGCTCGCCGTTTCCGTCTTTATCCCAATAGACAAAACCCTGAAGATTCGGTTCCTCCTTTTGCTTTTGGCCATCACCGTTCAAGTCCCGCCAAATTTTCCCCGCCATCAGGCAAATCAAGGCATTGATTCTCTCGTCCAGTTGTTTTTTAAGAGAATTCAAGTTCTGGTTTGCCTTGGAGTTTCCGTCTAGCAGAGAGGCCGATTCGTAATGTTTCAATGCTTGTTTCCATGACTTACGAGCTTGGTTGACGTTTTTTTGATCGAGCCATTTGTTTGCCCGGAGATAGAAAATGTTTCCAAGGGCGTTTAGAGCTTTGGATTGCAGTTCCGGATCGTCAATGGATGCGTCAAGGGCTGACTCGAGAGCTTCTTCAGCTTCCTTTAGAGAGCCAGCTTCCAAATGCGCCAAGCCCGCATTGACGAACAGCCTCGGATCGATTTTCTGATTATCCGAGGCGTTAATCTCGGCCATGTAAAAGCTTGCGGCAGTAGCCGGGTCACCTTTTTTCATAGCATCTTCCGCTTTCTTGACGTTGTCCTGCTTGAGACAACCGGCTAGCAGGCAGGATAGCAGGAGGATGCAGGGCATGCCTGCCCGGAGCAAGTGCCTCTTTCCGGATGAGGTAAGCATTTCTAAGACGAGAAAAAGAAGCGAGATTATAACTAATGGTTGGTAGCGATCAATCGGTAATTCGGTCGACAATTGTTCGCGTTTCTTTTGTTGGCCAATTTTTTGCAAATGCTCGAGCACTTCTGCCAGGCCTTCCCCAGTTGGGCCGAGCGAGTAGTATTGACCCCCTGTAGCTTCGGCGATGTCTTTCAGTGATTTCTCGTCCATTCGACTGATGATTGTTTTTCCCTGCGGATCCTTGAGGAAGTTTCGAGCCGGTTGGCCAATGGGATCCATGGGGATTTTGGACCCGTTCGGGGAACCTATTCCGATTGTGAAAACCCGAATCCCTTCTTCCTTTGCTTCCTTTGCCCGCTTGAGTCCTTTTCCCTCCAAGTCTTCTCCGTCGGAAAGCAAGATCAGGAAACGGTCCCGATCCTTTTTCGAAAATGAGCGAGAGGCTTCTTCGATCGGTCCGGCCAGATCGGTGCCGTGAGTCTTGATTATCCCGACTTCGAGGTCGTTGAGGGTTTTTGAGAAAGCGTGATGATCCAAAGTCAATGGACATTGCAGGAAGGCCGTTCCGGAAAATGCAATAAGGCCCAATCGGTCTCCCTGGACACGATCAAGCAGGTTTGTCATTCCCAATTTTACGCGTTCCAAACGATTTGGACGAACGTCCCTGGCGAGCATGCTTTTTGATACGTCCAGAGCAATGAGGATATCGATGCCGGTGGGGGCGGTTTTCTTTTTTTCCGTTCCCCATTGAGGGCGAGCAAGAGCAATGAAAAGCAGAGAGACGGAGATCAAAAGCAAAGTTATTTTGGTACGCTGCAGGGCCGGTGACCAAGATGGAACGAGAGACGGGCGTAGTTTTGCCGAAATCAAAAGGTCAATTCTTCTTCTGCGAATTCTTTGGGATTGCCAGAACAACAGACCCAGTCCCAGCACAACTGCGAGGCCAATCCAAATAACGTTTGGTTCTACGAATAGATTCACGGGACTTTGAGGAAAACGGTTCTGGTGAGGATGATCTCGAGCAAAAGCAAAACCAAGCCGAAGGCTAGGGGCCAAGGAAACAACTCTTCAAAGATTGCATTGACGCTGAGTTCGATTTCGGATTTTTCGAGACGATCGATTTCATCGTAAATCAACGCGAGACCCTCTTTGTCCCGGGCTTCGAAAAAGCGGGCGTCGGTGGACTCGGAAATTCTCTGTAAAATATCCTTGTCCACGGGAAAGTCAGCAACCCGAACGACGGCATTTCCGTTTGGATATCGCATGATGTCCCGGGTAGTAGGGTCAAAGAGATAGGTCCTCGTTCGAGCGTTACTGCCGATGGCAATGGTGTAGATCTTGATGGGGGCCTTTTTTTTTCCCTCGGCGTAAATCATTGGACTATGGGGGGGAGGAGGTTCGTCTTTCCCATCGGTAAGCAGGATAAGTATCTTGGATTTCGATTCGAGGGAGCGCAGTCTATTAATCCCTTCGGCCAGGGCGGAGCCAATATTCGTGCCGGTTTGGTGGGTCAGTCCGACGCGTAAGCGCGCGAGGTTTTTCCTCAAGTGCTCCTTGTCCAAAGTAAGGGCGCTGACCAGATAAGGGTTTACTGAAAATGCCACCAGTCCGATCCGGTCATGTCGTCTTTTTCCGATGAAATCCCCGATCACTTCCTTAACCACGTCCAGACGCGTGAGCTCGGGTCCCTTGTCTTCGGTCATGTCCAATGCCAGCATTGAAGCGGACAAGTCGACTGCCAGGACGATATCAACCCCACTGGAGAGGATGGCTTCGGTACTTCGATCGTATTGAGGTCTGGAGATGGCAAAAACCAGACAGATGATGGAAGCATGGCGCAGCCAATGAGGAATCCAGAGCTTTATTCTTACCTTGCCGATCTTTATCCGTGTTATCTTGTCGAGGCTTGAAAATCGAAGTGTGGCTTCCCTGATTTTTCCCTTTCGTCTAATCAAGATGAGAAGGGGGATGAGAATGAGCAAAAAGAGCCAATGCGGCTCAGCCAGACTGAAACGGTCCCAATCCATGATATCGTTCATTCCCTGTCTCTTGCCGGATTCGATTCCGTTTGCTCTATTTCTTCTTCGATTTTCAAGTGCGTGTCCTTGACGAAATGAAGAGCAGTGTTGAGCAGTAGATCCATCTCCTCCTGATTCATGCTTTCAGTCGAATACTTCACCCGATCACCCCTGTCCACGAATTCTCTCAAAAGATCTTCGTATCGATTCCTGAAGAATGAATGAGATACGATCTCACGCATGAATTCCTCGCTGGTTAATTCCATCGCCGGAACCTTGAACAGCTTCTCGACGTAAACGCGCAGAATCTCGGAAAGCCGGAAGACAAACGGCTTGGGCTGCAAACGAGGATGGGTTTGTTGCAATTCATCAATGTTTTCAAGAGCCTCCCGGTAAGGGTCAATGGGGGGGGCGGGCAATTGATCCTGCTCAGCGTCCTTTCTCTTGCGAAGATAAAGCCAAAAAGCCAATCCGCACAACAAAGCCACTGTCACCAACCCAATGGACAAAAGGTTTTCGTCAATAATTTGAGTCAAGGGCTTGAAGACCGGGATAGGTTGATCCTTTTGAACTTCCGGCTCGAGCCAGTGAGCCTTTTTTTCAACTGCAGGAAAGGTGTTCAATCTCATCGGTTTCTGCGGATTTCCCGCATGCGAAAGAATTCCTGCAATGCTCCCACGTAGTCGGAATCGGTAGAGAATTCAAAATGGTCGACTCCTCTCCTGCGCAATCTTTTCTCGAATTCTTCACGATGTTCCTCGTTCAGTTTTTGAAATTCCTCCCTAAAATTGCGACTGGAAGTGTTGATGTGAATTTTTGCACCGCTTTCGCTGTCCTCCAAATGCACGATTCCAACGTTTGGAATTTTCAATTCGCAGGGATCGTGGATACGGGCGCACACCAAGTCATGCCTACGTCGCGTTGCGGCCAATTCCTTGAAGAATAGATCTTCGGCTGATTCCTCCTGAACGACGTATTCCGGGATGATGAAATCGGAAAGAAGAAAAACGACCGCTCTTCTTCTCATTACGCGGTTAATAAAGCGCAATCCCTCGTTCAAGTCCGTCTTTTTGCTCTGATTGGGATGGAAAAGAATCTCGCGAAGGATTCTCAAGACGTGTTTCTGGCCTTTGTTGGGGGGCAGGTACTGCTCGGTTTGATCGGAGAAGAGCAACAAGCCAACTTTGTCTCCATTGCGATTGGCTGAGAATGCCAGCAGGGCTCCTAGTTCGGCCAGCCTTTCCCGCTTGCTCCTTTTCGTTGAGCCAAAAGTTCCACTCTCACTAACGTCAATGGCCAGCAATATTGTCAGTTCCCTTTCCTCGCGGTATTGCTTAACGAAGGGCGTTCCCATTTTTGCCGTTACGTTCCAATCGATCGATCTGACCTCATCCCCGGCCTGATATTCCCTTACTTCCTCGAAATCGATGCCTTGTCCCTTGAATGCGCTATGGTAGGACCCGGCCAAGGCTTCCGAGACCAAGCGGTTCGAACGGATTTCGATTTGCCTTACCTTTCGGAGGATTTCGCGGGTGAACTCTTGATCGGGTTCGTTCATGCTAAGGAGACAGGGCGGATGACGGAAACGACCACCGATCGAATCAAGGTACTGGCACCGTCTCGAAAATCTTTTTGATGATGTCGTCGCTCGTGACGTTTTCCGCCTCGGCTTCGTAGCTTATGATTACGCGATGACGCAAGACGTCGAGACCGACGTCCTTGATGTCTTGGGGAGTGACGAAGCTTCTGCCCTGCATAAAGGCAACAGCCTTGGACGCCAACGCTAAGCTGATGGTGGCTCTGGGGGATGCGCCGAACCGGATGAAGGCAGTTAATTCGGAGGCTCCGCATAAGCTTGGATCCCGCGTGGCAAGTACCACGTCCACGAGATAGGCCTTGAGCTTGTCGTCCAGATAGATTCCGTCGATTAACTTTCTTGAACGGAAGATTGTCTCGGCATCGACAACTGGGTTGACCTCATGCATTACGGTAACGTTTGCGTTGGCCTCGAGAATTTTCAACTCGTCTTCTCTCCCGGGGTAATCCACCAGCAACTTGAGCATGAATCTATCCATCTGAGCCTCGGGAAGAGGGTAGGTGCCTTCCTGATCGATCGGGTTTTCCGTGGCAAGAACGAGAAAGGGTTGAGGCAGGGGGAAGGTTTCGTCCCCAATGGTGACCTGTCTTTCTTGCATGCCCTCGAGCAAGGCGCTTTGGACTTTTGCCGGAGCTCGATTGATTTCGTCAGCAAGCAAGAGGTTGGCGAAAATCGGTCCTTTTTTAGTCGTGAATTCACCCTTGTTCGGACTGTAAATCAAGGTCCCGACTACGTCTGCGGGGAGCAAGTCCGGTGTAAACTGAATTCGTTTGAATTCCGCCCTCATGCATTGGGCGAGCGTTTTTACGGCAAGGGTCTTGGCGAGACCGGGTACTCCTTCCAATAGAACGTGCCCATTTGCCAACAGCCCTACGATCAACCTGTCAATGAGGTATTTCTGGCCGACGATTACACGTCCAATCTCCTGACGGAGGAGATCGACCCATGCGGCTTCTGACTTTATGCGTTCCTGCTCTTCGGGAGCGGGAGGTTTATTGTTGCTTTCTGATTCACTCATTTTGTTCGAAATTTAGACAAACATTTAAGCGTAAGCAATCGACGGATTTGTCCAAGGCAAAAGAGCTTCTTTGTCGACTGGAGATGTTTTTCGGTTTGCCATGTTCCTTATGGTGAGGATTGTATTGTTCGAAAAAGATTCCCTAACCCTCAATCGTCGCATCTCATGTTAAAGCTAAGCAAGGAGTCCAAGATCACCTTTACCGGTCTTTTGATCGTTCCTCTCATTTGGATTGTCCTGAATCATTTTGGCATCTTGGATTTTCTTGAATACAAATCCGTGGATTTGCGACTTAAGGTCAGGGGAAACCTTTCGCACCAAGCAGGTGATCTTTCTGATGAAAGAGTTAACGTGGAGGATAACAAGACTGTACCGAGGGTTCCAAAGGTGATGTACGTTAATTTTGACGCTCAGACTTTAAGCATGGAAGAGGTTGGGGAACGGCCTTGGAACCGTAGTTTTTTTAGAGACGTGGGCAGGATTCTTCTCCAGGAAGGCAAGGCCAGAGTTGTGGCATACGACTTTATTTTCTCACCCAAGAGTACCTCCAGCATGGTGCCGGAGAAGAATGTATACGTGAGTGATTCGGCCATTGCAGAATTAGTTAAGGATTTTCCCAATCAGGTAGTTTTGGGTTCAGCCTTTTCAAACGTGCAAACACCCTTCCTCAAAAATGATGCTCTTAAGATCAACTTCCTATCAAGCCCGCCCAACCTGAATGAAGGCTATGATGCCCAAAAGATGGGTTTTCGTTACCCCGAGAGCCCTACTTATCCCATCTTTGACTACCGTGCTGAAAAATACCTTGGCATTAATGCCCCGATTACCGTTGCTCCGAACAAGATAGACGGGATGCAGAGGGTTGTGCCTCTATGGTTTCCCGGTGGGGGCAAGCCTCATGCATATAACGTTCTTGGAGGAAAAATGGCGAAATTAGGCTTGGAAGGGGTCGAGTCCAATGGGAGCAGTGGAGCAACTCTC
>MDTE01154458.1_pt1 | contig 11088 bp, 8 predicted proteins | sample 811231 | NCBI WGS metagenome assembly MDTE01 (sample SAMN05326651, study PRJNA326480) | marine metagenome | isolation source: seawater | place: Indian Ocean: Red Sea | collected 2010 | reverse complement strand
TGAAAGCATGGCAGCGAAGATTCGTCGCTGTATGTCTTCGATATGCTTAAATTTCTCCATGTACTTATCAGCAGCCTGCAAGGGGCTGTGAACCGCATTATAGGAAACAAACAGAAAGAAAGGCTTGTCGGCATGACGGTCGATGAAATCGACGGATTCACGGGTAATGGCATCGGTAAAGTACTCTTCTTCCTGGACGGGCTGACTGCCCCTCACGATTGGATTGTTGGCATCGTAATCAGGTTCGTTGCCCAAGTGAGTCGAGTAGATCACCTTTCCGAACCTTCTTATGCCTTTTCCTCCACCCGGCAGGACTTTTCTTCGTAACCAGGTAGTTGTTCCATCCCATGGTTCCGGAACAAAGTAATGGCCCTCGTGAGTAAATCCGAAAAATTCATCAAACCCTCTACGAAACGGATGGTATGCTGCAGTTCCTCCAAGGTGCCACTTGCCAATCAATCCATTTACATATCCGGCCATCGAGAGAGAACCAGCCAGTGTCTTTTCAGAAAGGGGGAGGCCGTAGCCCGGCTGCTCGTTCTTGGCTCCGGTTGGGTTGAACTCATGTCCGAACCGGGTGCCGTATTTTCCAGTTATTAGACCCGCCCGGGAGGGACTGCAGTTGGGTGCAGTTACATAGCCTTGAGTGAAGCGAACCCCTTTTCGGGCGATTCCGTCTATGTGAGGTGTGGGGATTTCATCATTTCCCTGACACCCAAGTTCTCCATAGCCTAAATCATCGGCAAGCAGAATGATCAGGTTGGGCATCTCAGAGATGCGGTCCTTGCCAAAGGAGAGAGACCAGGCTTTTAAAAAGATAACCGTGAGTAAAGCTTTAATGAGGATTGAGGGCTTCATAAATTGATTATGTCTTTCATATCTCGAATCTTACGCGACAAGAGAAGCAAGAACTTTACGAGTTCCAGTGTAGGATCTGCGACCATGCATACAAAGAAAGTTGTCAATTATTGCGAGATCACCATCCTCCCACGGAAGATCGAATGTGATAGTATCAGCTAGATCCGAAATCTTTGATATGTCGTAAGGATTAATGATGGAACCGTCTCCAAATGTGATCGATTTGGATGGATCATTGCGTGCATCTTTCCAACCTTTGAATGCGGCGATAAGTTGATTGAAAAAACTGTACCTTCCGTCGCTGAGCTTTCGTATTGCTGGAAGAACAGGTGTTGTGACCTTTAATTCATTACCGTTCAACCATTCCCATGTGTAACCAAGTTCATTTAGTCGGAATTCGGCTTCTTTAGGTGAATTCACGCTAAGAGTGCTTTGCCAAGTTCTTCCCATTCCCGACTTTAAGTCTGCTTCAGCCGGCATGACATTGGTGTACTTGAGTCCACGTTCTTTACAATTTACTGAAAATTCAGGTAGCTCCTCTTGAATTAGTTCCCACAAATGATCTGATCTGCAGATTGGAGTGCTACCGCCTTTCTTGGCAGTTTTCTGACAGAAAAAGAAAAGTTTACTTGGGAAGAGTGGGGTTTGAGCCATCTCGTGATGCAGGAAAATAGTTGTTTCAGGAGGTGCTTCGTTGGCCGAGAAAACTCTTGCCGTGTGAACCACCCGAACGGCATTTGAGAGGGAATTTTCGTAGGTGAAATTTGGGAAGTCCAATGACCTGACAATAACATCAAAATTTTGAGGTGTCGCCAAGGGTAAGCCACGAATAAATATGGCACCGTGATTCGATACTTCCTGTTCGATTTTTTCGGCGTTTTTGGAGAGCCAAGTACAGCTTCTTTCGATGTTGCTGATATTAACTTTTAAGGCGAGGGGAAATAGTTTACCTCGATATTCGTTTTGTGTTGTTAGGCATAAGTTATCCGAGTTTTCAAGTAAGTTTTCTTTCTGAATATTCATTTTTGCAACTAGCTACCGTATTTCCATTTAAAGCTCATGAATTTTTATCGAATTACCAAAACTAGCAGGGTGCTGAACAGCTTTTATAAGTTCAGCGGACACCTTTCGTTCTTAGGCGGATACGAAAAACATTCTTTCTGCCGGTAATGTAGAGCACATTGCTCCCCGGCCCAGCAAAAGCACAATTGGTCGGGCTTTCCGGGACAGCAATTGTCTCGAGCAGTTTGCCTTGCGGGCTCCATACCCGCACGGCGTATGGACCGGCACAGTATAGGTTGCCGAGATGGTCTACTGTCATGCCGTCACATCCATAATCACTGGGTTGCTCGACTTCGGAGAAAAGTTGTTGATTCAAGGGGTTTCCGGTTTTGGGGTCGACATCAAAGGCGTGAAGTTTCTGCTCCTTGTATTCGGACACATAGAGTGTTTTTTCGTCCGGTGAAAGCATCAAGCCGTTCGGTCCCTTCAGACCGCTGATGACTCGCCGCGGATTTCCACCATCGGGGTCGAGAAGATAAATTGATCCTGCTCCCGGCACAGTAACATAGATTCGCCCCTTGCGATCGACTACCACATCGTTTACTCCCACACGGTAAATCTTCTTTTTTCCCCCAATCCTCGTTGGCTTTAATAGCACGGTTTCCGTCCCATTCTGCTCGAGGCGGGCAAGGCTTTTCTCTCGTTGCTTGCACATCAGCAATCGTCCCGTTAAATCAAAGGCGAGCCCATTGGCTCCACCGGTATCGTCCCGGAAGAGCGTGGTATTAAGGGTCTTCAGATTAAGTTTCCAAATACGCTGGTTGGGGATGTCAGTGAAGAGAAGATGGCCCTTCCCGTTATAGAGCGGCCCTTCTACTGTTTCGTATCCCGAGGAAAGCTTTTCCAGTTTCGCGTCTTTGGCCAGGAGAGTTCCCTGAGTCGTTGCCTCGATATGCCGATTCAATTCCCGAACCTGCTGATGCAGACCCGGTCGCTCGGTCAGCCCTTCACCGAAGAACCCTTGCTTGACTCCTGCATTGGAGAAACCCTTGGGCGTGTCGATCGGATTACACCAGAAGACCCCGATGATGTAATTGGTTTTCAAGGCCTCGCTGACATATTGAGCGTATGCCTTTCCGGCCTCGATTGAATCTGAGGCGGGTTTCCAGCTCTGAATATCCTTGTCTCCGTCCTCGAAGCGGATAGCGAAGTCGCAAAGCAGAATAGGCTTGCCCACAAATTGATGTATTTTGTCCAGTTTTTCCTTTGGGAAAGGACCCCGGAAGGGGGGTTGAATAGCGATTGCGTCAACATAGGGAAGCATCTCCTTGACGATAACCGGATCAAAGGTGTTGAAGTCGAAGCGGTCACCGAAGACGAGATGATCAGGGGCGAATTTCCGGTTGGCTTCACCGACTACCCGGAAGTACTCACGGGCAATAAGGCGGAGAAAGGCATGGTCGCGTTCTTGCTTGTCAGTACCTTTCCAGGTTGAGAGAAAGTTCTGATAAGCTTTGTGCCCAGGTGCTTTGGGAGGCAGGCTGCGGATGAAGTCGACCCAGTTCTTTTTGGTTTGGTTTTGAAGCGGCCACGAAGCGAGATCTGTCCAACAATAACCGATAAGCTTGCCTGAAGTGCTTCGATTCCTTAGGCAAACAGCTCTTACGCCGGTTTCTAGACGGGCCTTAACTTTTGGATCAAACACATCCACATACTTGTGGCTGCCGTCTCCACGATAGTAGGAGATGGGAACAAGATGGTTCCAGCCTTCTAAATAGGGCATATCTGATCGCAGTTCAGTGGGACAACCATAGCCGTATGCGTTGAATCCAACTTTTTTGCATGCCTTCGAGAATTCCCCATAGTCCAAATTTGCCGATAGGTTTCTGGCGTGAGTTAAGCCATGAGCGAAAAATAACTCGCCGTTCGGCTTTACCAACCAATGTCTACCATCCGTTTCTTTAATTGTAATATGATTAAATTCTTCCGCCAGAAGTACTATGGAAAAAAAACTTAGAAAGAGAAAAACTATAATCTTGGAAGGCATTTATTACTTACCCTTTACCTGGAGCACAGGGTTTACCAGATAGATATTCCTTGAGTAAAGACCTCATTTTTGTAACGCGATCAGGGAACTTGGCATAAAGATTGTTAGACTGACGCGGATCTTTCTTCAGGTTGAATAACAAACCTTCATGCCCTTGTCCGTAAGGATCCAAATTAAAATGGTTAAGGTAGGCAGAGCTCTCTTTCTTGGCCGAGCCTGTCGGGGCATCAATAAGCACCCAGTCACCTTGTCGAAGAGCGAACTTTTTCGGGGAAGTGTTTTGCACAGTAGCAACTCGCAAAGGTTTCGAATATTTTTTCCCTTCGAAGACTGGGAGCAGGTTGTAACTGTCGATAGCCTCTTTTTTGCCAAGAGGATAATTAATGATCTTGGCGAAGGTAGCGGCAAAGTCGACTTGACTCACCACCTCGTCGGAAACCGATCCCTGCTTGATTTTGCCGGGCCATTTGACGATGAAGGGCACACGGTGACCTCCTTCGTAGACATCGCGCTTCACGCCACGATACTTGCCCGAGCTCCATTGTTTGAATTCCTCAAGTCTTGTGAAGGCATGGGTCTCGGGTCCATTGTCGGCGGAGAAGACGATCAAGGTGTTGTCGGCAAAGCCGTGTTCTTTCAAGGCGTTCATCACCTTGCCCACCATGGCGTCGGTCTCGATGACGAAGTCTCCGTAGTAACCGGCTTTTGATTTTCCGTGATAAGGCTTGTTCGGGACGATCGGATAGTGAGGCGAATTGAAGGCAAGGTATGCGAAGAAGGGTTGCTCCTTTTTCTGCTTCGAAATCCACTCGACGGTCTTTTGGGTGATTGTAGGCAGGATGTCATAGGGGTTCCAGCTAGGGGCCATCGGTCCCGGCCGAAAGCTGCCGCTTCCCGCTAGGGGCCTGGATTTGATGACGGGTTTGTTTGGAATGGTGACGAAGCGGTCCCCCTCGATCCAACAATAGGGCGGGAAGTTAATGGTTCCGTCGCCAAAATAATAATCAAAGCCCTGATCCAGCGGACCGTCCGGAAAGCGTTTTGTCCAGTCATAAGACTCGGCACGGGGATCTCCTTTTTTGGCACCCGGCTTACGAATCGCATCAAAGTTCCAACCAAGGTGCCATTTCCCAAAGCAGCCCGTGCGGTAGCCTTTTTTCCTGAACATCTTGGCGATGGTGAAGTCATCTTGTTTAAAGACGGTCCCACCAAATGCACCCACGATGCCGTGAAACCGGCGCCAGTGGTGTTGCCCGGTCAGAAGTGCAAATCGGCTTGGAGTGCAGATACCAGAAGAGCTGTGCCCATCGGTAAAGGTCATTCCCTGAGATGCCAATCGGTCGAGGTTGGGCGTTTGGATTTTCGCGTCCAGATCGCCGTAGGAAACATCCGCCACCCCCATGTCATCGGCATAGAGAATTACAACATTGGGGACTTCTGCCCAAAGGCCCATGTAACTTAATGTAATGAATGAAAAAAGTGAAATTGTATGTGTGTAAGGTTTCATAGTTTTTTGTGAGGTACTCATTGAGGTTTCTTTTTGTAATCCTCTCTCCAATCTTCCCACATCTTTGCTAGCTCGGCGGTTTTTTCCGGTCTTACTTCGGCCAGATTGTTCATCTCCGTCGGGTCGGCCTTCAGGTCATAGAGTTCCCATGCCTTACCGGCTCTGACAACTTTCAGATCACCCTGCCTGACCGCATTGGCCCGGCTGAAGTGCCAGTATATTTCCTTGTGAGGCTCACGCTTTTGCCCATGGAAGATCGGAAGCAGAGACTTGCCGAGCGGGGGCTTGGTCTTGTTGCCTAGAATCTTCTTTGGATATTTTGCTCCGGTGATGTCGCGAAAAGTAGCGGACACATCGATGATGTGACCCACCTGATTGGTCATGCCAGGTTTGATTACACCCGGCCAGTGAGCGATGAAAGGAGTACGAATGCCACCTTCGTAATCAGTTGACTTAAATTTGCGGTAGGGTGTGTTGCTGGCGTTCGCCCAGCCAACGGAGACGGTTCGGTAACTCTCTACGGGTCCGGGAGGAATATCCGGAGTTGTGTTCGGTTGTTCGGGACAGGCACCGTTGTCAGTCAGGAACATAATAAGGGTGTTGTCCCACTCTCCCAGTTCCTTGACCTTGGTAAAAAGACGACCAAGGTTTTGGTCGACCCGGTCGATCATGGCGGCGTAGACTGCCATTTTAAGATCCTCATCATCCTTTTGCTGGACGGTTAAGTCATCCCACGCTTTGGAAGCCCTTGGAGTGAGCTTGTGATTTGGGCCGATGATTCCCATTTCATTCATCCGTTTGAAACGTTGCTCACGAATCTTATCCCAACCGATTTTGTATTTACCCCGGTACTTGGCGATATCTTCAGGCCAGGCATGTAGAGGGTAGTGGGGTGCTGTATATGGAAGGTAAAGGACGAAGGGTTTGTCCTCGTCCTTGTATTCATCAAGACGGTCGATTGCGTAATCAGTGAAGGCATCGGTGTGATAGAACTTCTTGTCGGGGCTGGTATAGCCCATGATCACTTTGTCTTCGATGGCCCAGCGGCGGACGCGGGTCTTGCCTTTTCTGCCAGGAGGTCCCTCGCCGGGGCGAGCCTTGAGCCCTGGGTTGAAGAAGTTGCTGCAACCGTCCGCCAGCCCGTAGTAGCGGTCGAAGCCACGGGTCGTGGGCAGAGGTTTCTGGTGCCACTTACCGGCGATGAGGGTACGGTATCCAATGGGCCGCAGGACTTCCCCGAAGGTGGCTCCGTGTTCCATGTTGTTATCCCCGATGGAATATGCGTAGTTTCCGGTGAGAAGTTCGGCTCGTGTGGTATGGCACTTGGCGGTGTTGTAGAACTGGGTGAAGCGAAGTCCGTTCTTGGCCAACTGGTCGAGGTTTGGTGTTTTGACTTCGCCTCCATAGCAACCAATGTCTGAGTAGCCCATGTCATCCACCATAATGAGGATAAAGTTGGGACGGGTGTAGTCAGGTTCTGACCAGGCTGGAGATGTGGCAAAGAACAAAGAAAGAATGAATGAAAGTAATTTCATTGAGCGAAATGGTAAGTCTTACCGGTTGGATTTATTTTTTAGCCCCATTTCTCTGCCTTCCTTGCTGGCAGTGGAAAGCCGAGTCTTAGCCATCTTAGCTAGGATCCATTCAAATTCTTTTTTAATCTTATTTTCTGTTTTGGTCAGCTTTTGGTTATCCAATTCCTTACCATCGAACTGACCTTTGTACCGAGTCAGCCTGGCATTACTCCCGTTATGTTTGGCTAGAAGGGAATATTTTTTATTACGGACCATGACTTGATCCCGGTACCAGATGTAGATCCAATCTTTTTTTCGAACATTCCTCTTGTTGGCAAGGACGGGAACGATACTGGAACCATCTGGAGGGTGATTCTTTGGAAGACTGGCACCGGAGATTTCACAAAGGGTGGGCATCATATCCGTGAATTCAACAAGTTCGTCAGTTATCCGACCGGGTTTTTTAATACCAGCTGGCCAGTTGACAATTAAGGGAACGCGAGTGCCGGTGTCACTCATGGATCCTTTACCTCCGACGACTTCCGTGCCATTCCAGGGTGTTACGATGGGTTTGTCGGTTCCATTGTCGCCGGTGAAGATAAGGACTGTGTTGTCACGAACCCCTGACTTTTCGAGCTGTTTCACGATCTGCCCAACCATTTTGTCCGCATAGGCAACCATGTCACGGAAGTGCCTTTGCGGATCATTTTTGTCACCCTTGTAGGTTGTCGAACCAAGTCTCTTCGGATCCCAGTCACTGGAGTCTGGGGTTGGATCAAAAGGGCAGTGGGTGAGAATCATTGGGAAATAGACAAGGAAGGGGTTCTTTTTGTTCTCCTCGATAAAGTCACAGATGAAATCGGTGCATACCTTGGGACCGTATTCGCCGTCCGTGTAGTCTCTCTCCTTGCCGTTGAACTCAAGCATTGGGTTGACGAAGCGGCGATCGATTCGTTTCCCGTTTTCATTCGATCTTCCCGAGCGTGTGTGTTGCCAAAGACAGGACTTTTCAAAACCGAAATGCTGGGGTGAATCGGGCTGATTACCAAGTTGCCATTTACCGGCGATGCAGGTGGCATAGCCTGCAGCTTTGAGTTGATGTGCAAAAGTCGTTTGTCCACGGTCAAGCATGCCAAACTTCACATAGTTTCTTACATTATACTGCCCGGTCATGATCTTAGCCCGTGAAGGTGTGCAGATTGGATTGGAAAAACAGTTGGTGAAGCGCAAACCCTGCTCGGCTAACTTATCCAGGTTGGGTGACTTGCAGGATTCACTTCCATTTGAGGATAAGGCCTCGTAGCCCATGTCATCCGCCATGATAAGGATGATATTGGGGCGATTTTCTTTGGCAAAAACCGTGGCGTGAAGAAATAAACAGGCAATGAGGAATAGATTGAATCGGTAATTCATAGGTAATCGTCTATGTTCAAAGACAATGAACCTGAACGCAAAAGCATTCTTTATCTTACACTTATTTTTTAACTGATGATTGATTTAACAACCAGTCTCGAGCAATCTGTCGGGTAGGGCTGTGCCGGTGAGCCCAAAGATCAGTGTGTCGATGGATGACAGGACCTTCGGGAATGTCGAAAATTTCACTTACAGGGACTCGAAGAAAGGTGAAGGTACCGAGTTTGGGGTGATCTTTGAGATAATCATTTGCATTCCCGCATACAAGAACCGGGCGTCCTTGTAATCGAGCCAGTCGTTTAAGTGCCGAGGTTCTGTCACTTTCAGGATATCCCCATTTATTTTGACCATCGAAATGATCATGTGCGATCATTCCTTTCCAGAAGGAGGCAATTTCGTCATCCGCCAAACCAATATAACTGCAGGCGATCGCACCCCGGGAAAAGCCACATATAAAGAGGTTTTTCATATCACCTCCGAATTCTTTGCAGATGCGAGGCAAGTTTAGCTTACAGTAATCGATAGTGGCTTGACGGTCACCCCACCAAGTCACGGAATTCTCTTTTTTTCCTTTTTGAATGTACGGCATAGAGACCCAAATAAATCCTTCGCCTCCGCTTAAGCCGTAGCCCAGGTTGGCTCCCTTGACCTCGCCCGTCGACCCGCAGAAAGGTGCTTTGTTGCCAGTATACTCGACGAGCACTGGATAGGTCTTTCCCTTTTGCCAACCGGTGGGCAGGTAGAGGGTGTGATAGACCTGCGTCCCCTTGTACTCTGGTGCGACCTGGCGCACCCTTTTACCCGGAGCGGGGTCTTCCTGAGTCATGGCTGGTGTAACCAAATCACTGCTTAATGAAATATTAGACTCATACGATAAGCAGAAATGTGAAAACCAGAAAAATGCTACGATAAAAAACTTAGCTCTCATCGAGTTAATCAGGGATTTATTCAGTTATTTTTGCCGCCCAGCGAATGGCCTCAATTATATGTTGCCTGCCAAAGGGGGTTTCCAATGATCGCACATCATGCCCCAATTCAGTGTAGAAAAACCTTCCATTGAGGGTATTGGTCCACGCGATGGGATGATCTTTGCCCATTGCCCGACCGCCTCTATCCTGAAAAAATTCCCTTACAGGTTCATAGGTAGATTCGTCCACTCGGAGAAGCACTTGGAATCCGGGTTTGCCCGTTACGCTTTCCGTATGATTCGTCCAGTCGGCGGTGTACATAAAACTCATGCCATGTCCTTTGACGGTAGGGTGATTTTTGGCTGATGGGTCGACTATCACTTTGGCTTCCAAATATTCTGAATCACTGTCGAAATCACATCCACCCAGTTTACTAAGCCAGGCCCATTCCGTTTGTCGAACCAGTGCAGCATGCAGGGCAACAATTCCACCTCCGTTGTTGTACCAGTCTTCGATGATTTTTCTTTGTTTTTGATCAAGGATTTTGATGAGCTGATTGGAATTGTTCAATATGAGCACTTGATAACGAGATAATATATTTGAGATATCTTTGGCACTCTCCGTGATATCGACCTGCATCTTCAGTTCATCAGATAAACGCGAGAGCCAGCCATTGATGGCAGCCGTTTCGGGATGCCTATACCAACCCGTTCCTCCAAATACCAAGACTTTCCCGATACTTGTGGGACTACGGTCATGTATTTTATGGTCATGAGCCAGTAAGGAAGTTTTCGAGAATATTACTCCCGTAATAAGCAAGAAGCTTAGGTAAATTCTTTTCATGATAAGCGTGTAAGACTCGAATGAGTCTCTAAAGTAAAATGTTAAGATTTGGCCAAAGCGACCACAATTTCCTGTTTGGACTTAACCACACCACCAGGTTGTTCAAGGGTGATCACAAATGCGACAGGTTTATTAATGGCTAATGCATTACGAATAGGGATGATTGACTTGCCATCTTTTTCGGTGATGTCAAACACCCCACCATCCACGGGCAGTTCATCGCGTTCAGGATCCACAATCCATAGTTGGTATTGATTTTTGGTCGGATCATTCACGGCAAGATTTTCCAGGGACATGTAGCCTTCCTGCTTTTCATCATTCCAAATCACTTCTCCGCTGAGACCTGTGTAAGGATCGCTTGCTGAAGCAAATTCGAGTCTTTGCGTATCCGATTCATCCTGGATAAGAGATTCAAATTTTTGTAGCAGGGGAAGTTTTTCGGTTAACTTTGCGATCTGAGTATTCAAAGAATCTATTTTTCCTGACTCAGTCGCTAATTCACCACTCAATTTTTCATTAAGTTTGGCCAACTCTTGTTTGGCGGATTCCAAATCAGTAATGGTTTTTTCCTTGTCTGAAAGTTCAGCCTTCGCCTCTGCCAATTGAGCTGAAATATCCTGGGTATCATTTCCGGTTGGCAGATTGAAGAAAACAACGAGGCATGCCGCAGCTGCCCAGCCGAGCCAGGGAATGATTGATATGATTTGTCCAGTGGCTGATTGGTTTGATTTAATAGAGGCTGAAAATGCCGGAATTGTATCTTCAAGCCGGGTAGCCAATGAACTGGAAAGAGCACAATCTTCAGTATGGTTAAGCTCCAATTCCGTAGCCAGAAGGTCGAAGTCTATCGTTTGGTCCATCGCACTCTCCTGAGCAAGTGCTTCCCATTCTTCCACCTCTTCAAGGCTCAGGTCACCCAAAGCTCTTCCTGCATCCAACTCCTCGAAACGACTCACAGACTTCAAGCTCATTTATCGGCTCCTTTCAGGTCGGAGA
>MDTE01134236.1_pt1 | contig 11089 bp, 8 predicted proteins | sample 811231 | NCBI WGS metagenome assembly MDTE01 (sample SAMN05326651, study PRJNA326480) | marine metagenome | isolation source: seawater | place: Indian Ocean: Red Sea | collected 2010 | reverse complement strand
TAGAAAATAACTTTAATTTTCACTTAAGATTTAATTTTAAGCCTAAAAAATCAAAACCCATACTTCCATCAGTTGCAGGTTCGCAAAACAATTCCCCTGAGCTTGAATTATTAAGACAAGCTAAAGAGGGTTTAGAAAATAGATTACAAAATTTTATTTTAAAAAAAAATAAATCAAACACAACAGATCAACTAGAGAAAATTTATGCAGATAGATTAAATCATGAAATAAATATTATTAACTCTATGAATTATGCAAGCTACTTCTTGATAGTCTCTGATTATATAAAGTGGGCTAAAAAAAATTTAATACCTGTGGGACCAGGAAGGGGTTCTGGCGCTGGGTCTTTAGTAGCATACTGTTTAGATATTACAGATCTAGACCCCTTAGAATATGATTTAATTTTTGAGAGATTTCTTAATCCTGATAGAATCTCTATGCCTGACTTTGATATCGATTTTTGTGAGGAAAAAAGAGATCAAGTTTTTGAATATTTAAAGACAAAATATAAGGATGGGGTAGCACATATAATTACCTTCGGTAAACTAAAAGCTAGAATGGCACTAAGAGATGTTGGTAGAGTTTTAGGATTATCATATGGCCATGTAGATAGACTTTGTAAAATGGTTCCTTTTGATCCCTCAAGACCTTTAACACTTCAAGAGTCTATTGATAGAGAGCCAAGATTTAAAGAAGAAATTAAAAACACTAAAGTTAAAAAACTTCTTGAATTATCTTTAAAGCTTGAAGGTTTAAATAGAAATATGGCAACACACGCCGCTGGGGTAGTAATTGCAGGTGACAAGTTAGCAGAACAATTTCCACTTTACATTGACCACAGCTCAAATCTAATTTTGCCCTCAACTCAATTTGATATGTATTCCTCTGAAAATGCTGGATTAGTAAAATTTGATCTTCTAGGCCTTAAAACTCTTACAGTTATAGATAAAACTTTGAAAAGACTTAAAACAAAAAATATAAATTTGGATATCAGCAAAATTAATCAAAATGATAAAAATGTTTTCTCTCTACTGTCTACAGGTGAAACAACTGGCCTTTTTCAATTGGAAAGTGCTGGAATGAGAGAGGCCATTAAACAAATGAAACCAAATAGATTTGACGATATTATTGCTTTAGTCGCTCTATATCGTCCAGGACCTATGAGCAATATTCCTATTTATAATGATTGTAAAAATGGTTCAAAACAACCTGATTATATTCATCCGATTTTAAAAGAAATACTTAAGCCTACTTATGGCATCATAATTTATCAAGAACAAGTAATGCAAATCGCTCAAACTTTAGCAGGATTTACAGCTGGAGAGGCAGATATTTTAAGACGAGCTATGGGAAAAAAAAAGAAAGCTGAACTTGATAAGCAAAAAGAGAGATTTATAAATGGAGCTATTAAAAACGGAATTGCTAAAGATGTAGCAAATTTTGTCTTTACTAAAATCGAACCGTTCGCTCAATATGGTTTTAATAAAAGCCATGCTGCTGCATATGCAATGATAGCTTATCAAACAGCTTTTTTAAAAACATATTATAAAGAAGATTTTATAGCAGCTACAATGTCAACTGAACTTACAAATACATCAAAATTAAGAGAATTTGTTGAAGAGTTGAAAAGATTGAAGGTAGAAATTATTCCCCCATCAATAAATAGTAGTTTTGCAGAGTTCAGAGCAATAAAAAATAAAATTTACTACGGTCTAGGAGCCATAAAGAATGTTGGTTTTGAGGCGATATCAAATATTGTGAAAGAGAGAGAAAATAAAGGAAAGTTTAGATCTTTTATGGATTTTATGAACAGAGTAAATTCAAAAGATATAAATAAACTACAGCTTGAAGGACTAACAAAAGCAGGTGTATTTGACGAATTTGATAAAGATAGGAGCAAAATTTTAAACTCCATACCTAAAATTATTCAACAAATTAAAAATATTAACGATGATAAAGATAATAATCAATCTAGTCTTTTTGTAAGTGAAGAAAATATACAAAGTGAATTTAGTTTTTTACCTTACCAGCCATGGAAACAAAAAGAGCTTTTATCAGAAGAATTTAAATCTTTAGGATTTTATATTTCAGATCATCCTCTAAGTGAATATGATGAACTATTTAAGCAATTGAAAATAATATCATATGATGAATTTTATCAAAATAATAATTCTGAAGGATTAGTTGCAGGGACAATAATGTCAATACAAGAAAAAAAAAGCGCCAAAGGATCACCCTATGCTATAATTAAGTTTAGTGGTAAAAAAGGTGAATTTGAATTATTTTTATTTTCAGAAATTTTGATTAATAACAGAGATAAACTGAAAGAGTCAGAATCTTTTGTATTATCCTTGCAAAAAGATAAATTTGTTAATGAGCCGATAAAAAAAAGAATTAACGTAAAAAAAATATTAACTTTAGAAGATGCAATTAATAAACCATATTCTAAAGTTATAATTGAATTGAACGATAATTTAAAAATTGGAGAAATTAGGGAAATTTTATCAAAAGAGGGAGATACCGAAATAAAATTAATTGTAAAAAATAAAAATAAAAAGGCTTTTTATTCACTTGAAAATAATAGAAAATTTGATCTCAATCACCTTAAAGCTCTAAAAGCAAAGGAATACGTGGCAAAAATAATGGTTTAGAGTATTGATTTTTTAATCTGTTTCTATATATCAGATATTAATTTCGCACACAGTTAAAAGGGCATTGCCCTACCGGTCCGATTTATCGGAATTACTGTGGTGGATTAACCGGAAAAAATATGAACGTACCAAAAATAGACATAAAACAACTGCTTGAAGCTGGCGTACATCTTGGACATAAGACTTTAAGATGGAACCCGAAAATGAAAAAGTTCATTTTTGGAGAAAAAAATTCAATTCATATTATTGACCTAACCCAAACTGTTGATTTTCTTAAAAATGCATTAGTCAAAGTACACAATGTTATTTCAGGTGGGGGTAAATTATTAATTGTTTCTACAAAAAAACAAGCCTCAGAACAGGTTAGCGAGTTAGCTAAAGAAACAAATCAGTTTTATGTTAATTACAGATGGTTAGGAGGAATGTTAACAAATTGGAACACTATTCAAAATTCGATAAAGAGACTTAAAAAGCTTGAGGATCAATTATCAAAAGAAAATTTAGGTTTTACAAAAAAAGAAATTCTAAAATTTGGGAAAGAAAAAGAGAAATTACAAAGGTCTTTAGGTGGAATAGCTGAAATGAAAAAAACTCCAGATTTAATATTTATTATTGATACAAATATTGAGTCTTTAGCGGTAGCAGAAGCAAAAAAACTAGGAATTCCTATAATAGGAATTTTAGACACAAACTCAGATCCTACAGGTATAGACTTTCCTATACCTGGCAACGATGATGCAAGGAGATCAATTAACCTTTATTGTGACTTATTGAAAAATACCATTAAAGATGCAGAAAAATTTATTAAGGGCTCAGAAGAAGAACAAAAAAATAACAAGACAGAAAAAATTAAAAAACCTACAACTAAAAAAAAATAATCCTAAAATTATTAATCAATGTCTAACAAAAATATATTAGATAACATAAAAAAATTAAGAGAGATTACAGGTGTTGGTTTCAAGGATTGCAAGATCGCGCTTGACGAAAATAGTGGAGATATAGAGAAATCCATAGAATTTTTAAGAAAAAAAGGGATAGCTAAAGCATCCAAGAAAATGTCTAGGACAGCAACAGAGGGTTTAGCTTTAGTAAATGAAGAAAACGGAAAAATTTCTATAATAGAAATAAATAGTGAAACAGATTTTGTAGCTAAAAATAAAGATTTCATTGATTTCTGTAAAGAGTTATCAAAATTAAATTTTTTGGTAAATGGAGATTTAGAGAAACTTAATAATTCTAAAATGCAGAATGGGTTATTAGTAAAAGATAACCTTATTAACTTAATTTCAAAAATTGGAGAAAAAATTACCATTAGACGAGCAGACTTTTTTGATAATTCTGACGGTGTTAATTTTTATTATGTTCATTCTGCGTTAGATAAAAACATTGGGAAAATAATATCAGTTATTAAATTAGAAAATATTGATAAAAATAACACTCAAGAACTAGGCTCTAAGTTAGCTATGCATATAGCTGCATCAAATCCACTTGCAATTGATAAAGAGGGGATTGATAAAACGATAGTTGAAAAAGAACTTGAGATTATCAAAGCAGAAACCTTAAATTCAGGAAAACCACCTGAGATGGTAGAAAAAATTTCAAAAGGCAAATTAACAAAATTTTTAAATGAAAATTCACTTTTAAATCAAGCCTGGATAATGGATCCGAAAAAAACAGTTCAAGATGTAATTAAAGATTATTCCAAAGAGAAAAAAATTAAAATTATTGATTATGTAAGATATAAAGTAGGAGAAGGAGTTTGATTTAATGAGTTCAGAGTTTAATCAAAATAATTATTCTTCAAAAATGGAGAAGAGTATAAAATCTTTCAAAAAAGATATCTCAACTTTAAGAACAGGAAGAGCAAATACAAATATGTTAGATACAATTAAAGTCGATTGTTATGGACAAATGATGCCAATCGAGCAACTCGCTACAGTAAGCGTTCCTGAAGCAAGATTAATATCTATTCAGGTTTGGGACAAAGCTAATATTAATTTGGTAGAGTCAGCAATTCAAAAATCGGAACTTGGAATAAATCCCCAAGTCGATGGTCAGATAATAAGATTAAGAATTCCAGATCTTACAGAGGAAAGAAGAAAAGATCTAATTAAAATTTTAAAAAATATGAGTGAAAAGGGTAAAGTTTCAATCAGAAATATTAGAAGGGAGGCCAATGAGGAATTAAAAAAGAAGTTGAAGGATAAGGTCATCTCAGAAGATCAAAATAAGAATTTTGAAAAAACTATTCAAAATTTAACTGATACAAATATAAGTGATATTGAAAAAATTACTGCAGATAAAGAAAAAGAGATTAGTCAAATATGAACAAACTCAACCATATTGCCTTTATAATGGATGGCAATGGAAGGTGGGGGAAAAAAAGAAACAAAAGTAGAAACTTCGGTCATCTTAAAGGTGTTGAAATTGTTAAAAAAATAGTTGCAAGCTCAATAAAACTTAAAATCCCAATATTAACCTTTTACGTATTTTCGTCAGAAAATTGGAAACGACCAAAAAAAGAAATAAGTTTTCTCTTTAAACTGATACAAAATTATTTTTTAAATGAAATTAACAGAATTGTTGATCAAGGCATTAAAATTAATATCTTAGGTGAAATCAATAAATTGCCACTCAATATAAAATCTAGTTTAAAAAAGACCACAAATTTAACTAAAAAAAATAAAAGAATTATTGTTAATCTAGCAATAAATTATGGATCAAAAAATGAAATAATTCATGCAATTAAAAAAACAAAAAAAAAAATTACAATTAAAAAATTTGAAAATAATCTTTACACCAAAAATATGCCTGATCCTGAAATTTTGATTAGAACCGGTGGGCACCAAAGACTAAGTAATTTCATGCTGTGGCAGCTCGCATATACAGAGCTTTTTTTTCTACGAAAATTGTGGCCAGATTTCAATATTTATGATTACAAGAATATAATAAGTAAATTTAGGAAAAGTAAAAGAAATTTTGGTTCTATATGAATAAGAAAAATTTAAAAAAACGAGTTTTTACCTCTTTAATTCTTTTTATGATTACTTTTTTAATATTTTACTCGGTACATGCCATGGTTATAAGTTTGTTAGTATTGAGTATATTTTCAATTTTAGAATATGGAAATTTAATTAAAAAGATTACTGATCACAGATTAAAACAACTTTTATTAAATTTGATATTTATTTTTTATATCTCAATTTTTTGCTTTTTATTTTTCTTTTTTTCAAATTCTTATCAATTAAAGTTTTTTTTATTTATTCTGTTATTAGGTTGTATTGCTTCCGATATAGGCGGATATATTATCGGAAACATATTTAAAGGCCCAAAGCTTACAAAGATAAGTCCAAAAAAAACCTTATCAGGTTCGATTGGATCATTTATTTTTACCTGCTCAACGGTTCCAGCACTTATATTTTATTTTACTAACGTATTTAATTTTTCTATAATTTTAATAGCCTTTATTACTTCTTTAACTTGCCAATTAGGTGATTTATTTTTTTCATTCTTAAAGAGAAAAGCCAAGATAAAAGATACTGGAAACTTGTTCCCAGGACATGGAGGTGTGCTAGATAGATTAGATGGAATATTATTTGGTATTCCGTCAGGTTTGTTAACTTTAATTTTATTTTTTTAATGGTCAAAACAATTTCAATACTTGGCTCTACTGGTTCAATTGGTCTTAACTCTTTGAAGATAATTGATAAAAAAAAAAATGATTTTAAGATAAATTTACTATCTGCAAATAAAAATTATAAATTAATTTGTAAACAAATTATCAAATATAAACCAAATATATTTGTTATCAATAATCAAAATATATTTAAAAAAATATTAAAAAAATTTAAAAGTAATAAAATTAAAATATTCAACAATTTTGATTATTCAAATCTTAAAAAGAAAAATGACATAACTATTTCTGCAATACCAGGTATAGCCGGTCTAAAGCCAACTATTATGATGACTTCTGTTAGTAAAAAAATTTTAATTGCAAATAAAGAGTCAATTATATGTGGGTGGGATTTAATTAAAAAGTCTGCAAATAAAAATATGACAGAGATAATTCCTATCGACTCAGAACATTTTTCAATTTTTAATTTAATGAAAAGTCATAACAAAGATGAAATAAAAAAAATTTATATAACTGCTTCAGGAGGACCATTTTTAAATTTTAAAGTAAAAGATTTTTATAAAATTAAACCTAACGATGCTATAAGACATCCGAAATGGAAAATGGGAAAAAAGATTTCTGTAGATTCGGCTACTTTGATGAATAAAATATTTGAATTAATTGAGGCACAAAAATTATTTGATATTTCTTCTAAACAAATTGATATACTTATTCATCCAGACTCATTAGTTCATGCAATAGTCGAATTTAAAAATGGATTAATTAAGTTTATGTTTCATGAAACATCAATGATAATACCATTAGCTAATGGTATTTTTGACGGGAAACTTAATATAGAAAGTTTTTTTAAATTTAAGCAAAAGAATAAATTTGAAAATAAAATTGTTAAAAATTTAAGATTTAGTAAAGTTCCAAAACATATATTCCCTATAATAAAGTTAAAAAATAGACTTCAAGAATACTCTTCGACCCCAATAATAATAAATGCGGTAAATGAAATATTAGTTGATCAATTCCTCAACAAAAAACTACAATTTTTAAGGATTAATAAAATCATTATGAGCGTTCTAAATGATAAAAATTATAAGAAATATGCTATAAGGAAACCTAAAAATATTAATCAAATAATAAAAATTGATGAATGGGCTAGAGAAACAGCTAAAAAATATGCTTTGTAAAAAAAATTTTTTATTCTTATTTCTATTTTCAATCTTAATCTTTTTTAATTTAAGCTTAAAAGCAGAAATTGTGAATGACTTAGTTATTAATGGAAACAAACGAGTTAGTGATCAGACAGTTATAATTTATGGTAAAATAAATATCAAAGAAGATATAAATGAAAATAAGATTAACGAAATTATAAACAACTTAAACTCTACCAATTTTTTTGAAGATATAAATGTTGAAATTAAGAACAAAATCTTAACTTTAAATCTAAAAGAATATCCAATTATAAATCAAATCATAATCAGAGGCGAGCCGAGTAAAAAAATTTCCGAAGAAATAAAAAAAAATTTAAAACTAAAAGAAAAAAACTCATTCATAAAATCCTATTTAGCAAATGATATAAATATTATTAAGCGTTTATATTCCTCAATTGGATACAATTTTGTAGAAATTGATACAAAAGTTAATGAACTTGATAAAGAAAACTTTGATTTACTGATAGATATCAAAAGAGGTGAAAAGACTAAAATTTCATCAATTAAATTTATTGGAGATAAAAAGATTAAAGATAAAAAATTAAGAGATATTATTGCTAGCGAGGAAGATAAATTTTGGAAATTTATTTCTAAGAATACTAACTTTAGTCAAAACTTAATAAGTTTAGATATAAGACTTTTAACAAATTTTTATAAATCAATAGGTTACTACGATGTAAAGATTACTTCTAATACCGCAGAAATCAATGATAATGAAAATATTGATCTAATTTATTCAATTGACGCCGGTACCAGGTATACTATTGACAAAATTACAACCAATGTAGCTCCAGTTTTTGACAATAAATTATTTTTTCCTTTAAGAGATTCATATGAAGAATTGATTGGAAACTTTTATTCACCTTTTGCTGTCAAAAAAATTCTTGATGATATAGATGAGATAATTGAAAAGAACAATTTACAATTTGTTGAACACAATGTTGAAGAGGAAGTTTTGGAAAAAACAATATCAATAAAATTCAATATCTTTGAGGGTAAAAGAGAGTTAGTTGAGAGAATTAATATAATAGGAAATAACATTACAAATGAAAACGTTATCAGAGCAGAATTATTACTTGACGAGGGTGATCCATTTACAAGGTTGAATTTAAATAAGTCTATCTCTCGACTTAAAGCTAGAAGAATTTTTAGTGAAGTTTCATCTGAAGTTTTACCTGGATCTCAGAATAATTTAAAATTGATAAATATAAATGTTCAAGAAATGCCAACAGGAGAGATAAGTGCAGGAGCAGGAATTGGAACTAATGGAGGAAGCATCGAGGCTAGTGTTTCTGAAAATAATTGGCTGGGTGAGGGGAAAAAATTAGATTTTAATATTTCATCTGATAGCGAGTCTTTGTCAGGTAGAATAAATTTTACCGATCCAAATTATAATTTTTTAGGAAATTCCATTAATTATTATGTTTCTAGTTCAAAAAATGACAAGCCTGATAGTGGTTATGAAAATAGTTTGATTGGAGCAGGTGTAAATACTAGCTTTGAACAATACAAAAATATTTTTACAAATTTAGGCATCTCAATAAGTCATGATGATTTGACGACTAATGACTCAGCATCAGCTACTTTAAAAAAACAAAGTGGATCATTTTCAGAAATAATGGGTAATTATGGAATTACACAGGATACTAGAGATAGAGCATTTATGCCAACAAGTGGCTCAATAATTTCATTTAATCAAGGAATTCCAATAATTGCAGATAAAAGAGCATTAGCTAATACTTTTAAAGCTACAAAATATAAATCATTTACCGATGATATTGTTGGTGCAGGGAAAATTTATTTAACTGCGATCAATGGACTTGGTGAAGATGATGTTAGACTTAGCAAAAGAACAGGTTTGAGTACTAGAAGGTTAAGAGGATTTGAGAAAAATAAAGTTGGACCAGTAGATGGCTCAGAACACATCGGGGGAAATTATGCAGCAGCTTTAAATTTTGAAGCAACACTTCCTAATTTACTTCCAGAAGCTTATCGAACAGATGTAGGGTTTTTTCTAGATTTTGGAAATGTTTGGGGAGTTGACTATGATGACTCCATCGACGAAAGTAATAAATTAAGATCTTCTACTGGGGTCGCAGCAAGCTGGTTATCTCCAATAGGACCATTATCATTTGTATTTTCTACAAATTTATCCAAAGCTGATACAGATAAAACTGAAAGTTTTAACTTTAATTTAGGTACAACTTTTTAATGATGTCTTTTAAAAAAATTGTTTTTTTTATAATAATTTCTATTTGTCTAATTAACAAATCGCAAGCAGATATGCCGTATTATCTGGATTTTAAATATATTCTGAATAATAGTATTGCAGGAAAAAAAGCTCAAGACAACCTTCAAAAGAAATTAAAAGATGGAATTAAATCTTTAAATTCAAAAGAAAAATCTCTTCAAGAAGAAGAAAAAAAAATGATACAACAAAAAAAAGTAATTTCTCAAGAAGAGTATGTTAAAAAAGTCAATGATTTGAGGAAAAAAGTTTCTGCTTTACAAAATGAACGAAATAAGCTTCTAGAAAAAATAGCTAAAGATAGATCAAAAGCCAGAAACGAACTTTTGAAAAATCTAAATCCAATAATTGAAAATTACATGCAAGAAAAGAAAATCAGACTTGTTGTAGATAAAAAAAATATAATTTTGGCAGATGAAAAACTAGATATTACTAAAGAGATTATGAAATCCTTAAATGATAAATTGAAGTCAATAAATTTAAATTAGAAATTAATGGGATTAAAAAATTTTTTTCTTAAAAAAGAACTTTTCATTAGAGATATATTCCCAAATAAAAAATTTAAAAAAAACATTAAACTTAAGAACATTAAATCACTTGGAGAAGCACAAAAATTTGATTTAACTTTTTACGATACAAAAAAATATAATCATTTCGCCAAAACAACCAAAGCTTTGTATTGTTTAACAACAGAAAAATTGTCTAAAGATCTTCCAACCTCAGTTGAGAAAATAATAGTAAAAAGCGTATTATCTGAATTAGCAAGAATTGCGAAGATAATGTACCCAAAAGCAGACATAGATTATCCTGATATGTCGCTTAAATCGCCACAAAAATCAAAATACAAAACTGTAAAGTTTGGAAATAATGTTTTAATTGGAAAAAATGTTAAAATTGGTAAAAATTCCCATATAGGTTCCAATACAATTATAGAACATGATGTTCAAATAGGTAATAATTGTATAATTGGTTCAACAGTAATAATTAAAAATTCATTAATTGATAAAAGAGTAGTGATACAAGATAACTGCAAAATTGGACAAAAAGGATTTGGTTTTTTGCCTATTAAAGGAAAAAATTTTAAGTTTCCACATTTTGGTAAAGTGATTATAGATAGTGATGTAGAGATAGCATCGGGATGTACCATAGATAGAGGTTCAATAGATAATACTGTGATCGGTAGAAATACTTACATAGATAATCAAGTTCACATTGCCCATAATGTTAAAATTGGGGAAGACTGCATGATAGCTGGTCAAGTTGGATTTGCCGGAAGCACATCAATTGGCAATAATGTTTCAATTGGTGGCCAGGCTGGAATTTCAGGTCATCTTAAAATTGGCAATAACGTTAG
>MDTE01056680.1_pt1 | contig 11089 bp, 18 predicted proteins | sample 811231 | NCBI WGS metagenome assembly MDTE01 (sample SAMN05326651, study PRJNA326480) | marine metagenome | isolation source: seawater | place: Indian Ocean: Red Sea | collected 2010 | reverse complement strand
TAACCATACTGTTCAATACATTCACATATTGTGAAATGTACTTAGGTCCCCATTTAACGCATACTACGTGATTCATAACCTTCCTTTAGATAGTCAATTTGTATTTGTTTCCAATCAGCACTGTCTAGAGAGTATGGATAATAACACTCGGTATGTTGTGAGCCAATTGTGTGTATACTTTTTATATTTAAATTATCTTTCATCATATCATATACCTGTAAAAAGGATTTATCTTGAAACCCTAACTTCATATCAACCTGACCAATTTTAATATATCCTAGTGCTAGTTTAGGATCATTCCAGTCATATCCATTTTCCTCCAACCATACTTGGAACTTGTCAATTTCAAATTTTTTAAAGTTATCTTCTTTTGTTATACTTTGCCCCCACTCAATATCAAATTCACCTGAATAAAATACCTGATGATTTACTTCTGAACACAAAGCATCAGTCATTTTTGGAGCACCTTCGTCTCTAAAAACTTCATACAAAGTTTTTCCAACCTGTGCCCAATGCAAATATACACCACCAAGCTCTCTATCAAATCTATTTTGTTTGAATAATTCATAATCCATATCATGTAACTTGTACCTAGGGGCATTTAAAAAGGTTACAATCTGAGACGGACGCATCCACTCTGGTTCGCATGCTTTCTTTCTATCAGCGTTTACCCAACTTTCAATTTCATGACATAGATTATTAAGTTGTCTTATGGAATACTTCGTGTTATGATCAGCTTGTTTGTAATATGGTGACAGTTGCCAAGCGGATCCTTGAAGCTCTTCAAAATATCTATGTAGTTTATTACAGGCTTCATGTTTAAGATGTTTTCCTAGTTTGTTTTTTCCTATCGGGAGATCAGCACTATATTGAAAATCATCTCTGTTAAACTTTTCTATTTTTTCAAAAGCTGGATAAAAATCAAATGAATTTATTTGCTCGATATGTTTGTTAAGTTCATCACAAAGATAGTCTACATCTCGTTTTGAGTCTGCCCAACCTAACCAACAAAAGTTTTTTTCAAGTATTCTTTTTTCTTTTAAATTATTTTTTAAAGCTTCTAGCCATCTTTTGCCTAAAGATGTATCATAAACATTGATCTGCAACTGTTTATTGTTTAATTGAACAACTATGTTTTCAAAAAGAAATTTATTGTCTAGCGTAGATGGCACTGTTTGCTCCGTGTTCCATACACTCTACACTTTCCACAAAACATCTACCGTTAGTTTTTTCTTTGATCAATTGATCCGCAAAATCAAATGCATGTTTGGCAAACATTTCTGCACCAACACCGTCAAACATTCTTACCTCAGCAAGATCATGTTTTTCAAGTTCTTTTAACTTGTCAAGTTGTGGATCATTTGTATCCAAGGCTAACTTATGATCAAACTTGTCTTCAAGCCAAGCCTTTAATGGTTTCAATCCTCCAAAGTCTACTGCCCAGTTTTTATTATCAAGTTCTTCACATCCAAAAGTAAATTTAAATGCAAGACTGTATCCATGCAGTAGGTGACAATGTGAATGATCTGCGTTAGGTTGTCTGAACACACAAGCTAATCCTATGTTGTGTCCATATGTTTTAGTTGAATAGTAAGTCATCTTTTCTCCTTAATGATGACTTGCAGAGTGTTTATAGAGGGATGAAAGTCTTTAAGTCCTCTCATTAGTGTAACCTTTTCTTTATATCTCCAAGGTCAAGTCCTAATTCGTCCGATGCCTGTCTTATACGTTCAGTCAATTCGTTTGGAATATTTAATTCGCCATCAATAATACTTTTTAAAAAATGGATCAATACGGAAAATTCTGGACGGTTTGCAACTGTTTCTGGATCAACGCCATGCTGTTCCATTGCATTTAACATTGACTCACTTACATCAACTAATGCTGTGATGCTTTTGTTATGCTTATCAAAGTGCGACATTATACAATAATTTTTGGTTTATCAACAGTTTTAATTGCACTGAACACTTTTTGATACTCTCCAGCAATTTTGTCATTTATGTGTGCGACAGAAACTATCTTATCCCTTGCAATATTAATAGGCTGATCTTGTTTAGCGGTTGAAAAAAACGTCCCAAATGCCAAGCCTTGCGGTCCTTGCATTAAAACTAGTGCCTTTTCAATCGAAACAACATCAACGCCATGACTTTTTAATGTTGATACAACTTCTTCACCTGAAGCTAATTTAAGAGTAATAAGATCTCCATCTTTTATATTTTCAAACATAGTACAATTATAAAGATTATTTAGATTTTGTCAATTGTTTATTGATCCACTTGGCCAGACCTTCGTAAGATTCTTGAAAAACATTTTTTTTATCTTTCCATTCATCGGGCATTTTCCAATTTTCATCATTTACCACAATCCATCTACAATCAGAATATTCAAAAAGTTTATTAAATTGATATATCCAATATCTCGGATCAACAGGCCTTTTGATGTATGTGTACCCTTTTGATCCTTTGTAAATATTATTAACACCTTCGGTTCCTTTTTTGCCTTCTATGCCCCATAGGTCCATAGCTATTAAGAAAATTGCTTTAGGTTTGAATTGCATTCCTACTAAAGCTGCAAACTGACCGGTACCCCAGTGAAATGGTTCATCTTGTCTTTTTTCTCCTTCATAAGGCAGCTCAGGCACTTTCCTAACATTTGGCCAAAAAGCAAATTGCTTGTACCAGTTTTCTCTAGTGTAAATGGTGGTGTTTTTTCCACAAGTGTTAACAGCTTCTTGACACATGTGACGGTCACAGGCCACAACATAATCCATATTGTGATCTCTGAATATAGCGTTACAGCCTACCATTGTGGTAATACCTTTAAGAGGGGTGATATCAAATCCCCGTCTACTTTCTCCGTTGCCTATAACACTTACAAACTTGGTCATAACACTATTTAATCACCCCTTTAAACGCACACAGACGTCTGTATACTGCTGGTAAAACTGTTTTTAGTAATACTATTCGTCATCGTTATATGCTACTAGATTCCAGACTGTTTTGTATTGATTCCATGCTTTTTGTAAAGCAGGATATTCTCTTCTTAGACGTATCGCATCCACACCAATCATCTCAGATTCAGTAAATTCTTGCTCTGTATCTTTTGCCAATTGCGATTGACTGACAAGTTTCCTTTTACCATTTGGTAACTGCTCATATACAGTTTCACCACCATCGGGAGATACAAACATTGGCCCTGTTACCAGCCGCTTCTTTTTTCTAGTTTTTCTACTTTTTTTGTTAGCCATTCAATTACTTTCATGTTTTTCTCTTTTCTACTGAGCTCGCCTAATAATTCTTTTAATACTAAAAAATATTGCCATTCTTTTGTGCTTAGATCCGACTTTTTCATTTTAATAAAAATGTCTATTATTACCATTAGGATGAGCCATCCTAACGCCATTGAGTTGTTTTTTCAAATCAGAGTCACCATCGTGCCTAGGGATAAAATGGATGTGCGGCCACATCACAGTTTGCCCAGCACACTTGCCCATGTTTTGCCCAGCGTTAAATCCGTTAATTTTTCCTTCTTGGATCCACTCGTCTCCCCAAGAGTACGCCAGTTTGTAAGATTCTCCTATATATTCAGCTGTATTTTTTTTTGGAACAAAAAGCATATGCCCTTCGACTGAAGGATATTTGTCGTTGAATACTGCTGTAAAATTGTTTTCAAAGATTGGTTTATCGTTGCTTAACCAAGTACATTCTTCATATGAATCTATATTTTCATACACTTTTTTAAACTTAGACTTTGCTGTTGGCATTTTATTTTAATTATTCCAATCTATCCTTTGGCCCATCTATTTCTCCAGGTGTTCAACGCTGGGGTGCACCAATTCCTATCAATAGGCATTTCGAGTAAATTATCTATTTGGTCCCATATCATATTTGGATCGCCATTCAAAATATCTGTCAATGTGATATTCAGTCCTTTACCAGGCTCCATTTTATCGTGATAGTCTGACTCAACAAATTTGTCCTGATCTGTGTAATCGTATTCGGTCTGTGGGTGATCCTTAAACATTTTTAACCTATGAGGATTATGGATTACGTCAGGCATATATCGTAAGAGATATGCTTTGCCATTTTTAAATCTATAGAATACTTGTTTACGTCTCTCCATTAACCATTTATGACTATTTTCATCACTTACAATTGTTAACATCTTTCCATTAAACCAGTCAGGAAGATAAGTTTTGTTCCAAGGATTTGCCAATAATTTATTTTGTAACAAATGTTGTTTTGCTGTAGGATCCTGCATGTAATTTTCAGTTACTTCTTGTGGTGTGAGGTTATCACCTCTAGTAAAAGGATATTGTCTAGTGTACCAAGGAATATTGTAAGGTGGTTGTGTTTCAGTCTTCATGTGTAAAGTGCCATCTTCGCCGCAAAATTTTTTCAAAGTGTATTCAATAGGATCTGGCAACGGATCGGGTAACCAGTTTCCAACATTTTCTGCTGTTGTGCAACATACCAAAGTGAATCTTCCGCCGGCGCCTGGTGTGTATTGTATCCAAAGCTGATTACTTTTTTCTTGATCAATTATCATATTGCTTCTTGTAGATAGGTCTTGGCAATGGCATTTGTTTTAATTATTCCTATTTTAATGTTACTGGAATTTGGTCGATACTTTAATTTAATTTCTTCCCAAAACTTTGTTTTTGGAACACCTGGATTGTGATTAAAGACATCTAGTAAATTAACAATTGCTTTTCTCACTTTTTCTGCGCCGCCATGTTTTTTACAAGTGTCAGATCTACCAACGTGAACAATATTTTCGTTTATCTTGATCTTATAGACACACGGTAGTTTGATCCACTTAATTAGTGGATTTCTTTTATGACGGACTTTATAATTTTCTAAATTATATAAATCAGATATAGAATACCAATCTATAGGTTTTCCAGAACGTGCTCTGCCCATGGCTCATCAAACTTTTTAATTAGGCTTCCATTTTCATAAAGTCTTGCATGTCTTTTAGAATGTGGCCCTAAATCATCAGACTCTTTTATTTCTCCAATAGAATTTGTGTATTCGCCTTTTAAATCACCTACCGCATCTATTTCGCTATGGCCATGTTGTTTATTCCAAGCATCCATCACATAGGCATCGTTCACTGCAACAAAAATTACTTTGTCTATACCTTTGCTTTTTAAGTTTTCTAAATTTTCAACATACCCTGGAAGGTGTCGATTTGTACACCCAGATGTAAATGCTCCTGGTATACCACAAACAATAACTTTTTTATCGTTTGGAATATCGTATTTTAAGCTATTTCCTTCTTTACAAATTTGTAACATTTTTTCTCCTTTTTATTATTATATTTTTTCTAAAGCAAGTTGTCTATAAATTTTTTGAACTTTTTTTGCTTGGAAAATACAATCGCTCAAAGCGTTGTGTAGGCCTTCTCTTTTTTCATTTTTATCTCTAGGAACCAAATTAAAAAGTGTTCTTGAATCTCTTATTTGCCAATATTGCCATGGTACAGGATGTCCTAATTGAGTGTATAAATTTTGTAAAATTGCATAATCAAACAGTGGCCCTTGACACCAAAAAACATCTACTCCCACACTAAATTTGTTAATTTGTTTTATCATATCAGATAAACTAATTCGATCTTTATCTCCTAGAGCTTCATTTTTTATATCTTCTGGCTGTTTTGCCCACCAATTTAAAGTATCATCCATGACATGACGTCCTTGATTCGTCTGTGAATCAACATCCACACGGAAATACATTTCGTTGTATGGTTTCATACTAGTGTGTGGATCAAACTTTACGCCACCAACAGTAAGAATTACTGCATCTGGATTTGTGCTTAAAGTTTCCAAATCGATCATGGCATGAATCATGCCTATATTATACTATGTTAAATTTATTATGTCAATTATACGGCAGTTGAGGCAGGCTCAACATCTGGTAAATCCAACTCAATGACTCCACCATTTTGAATGTAGTCGTGATATGCTTTGGCTTCTTCAGCAGTCATACAGTAAATGTTTCCTGCACTATTAGGGTATAAATCTTTCATTAAAGGTGCAGCTAAACCAGCGACAGAAATGCACTCATCATATGTTTCATACCAACTAGTATCATCAAATATAGCTTGGCAGTCATCCAGTCCAAAACAGATTAATACTACCATCATGAATTCCATTTTATCTTACCCCTCTAAATTAGTTATGGAAATATTCTATCAGATAATACTACTAGTTCTTATTTTTCTTAAGGGTGCGTACTTTTGTACGAAGTCTGATTAGGTCATTATCTAACATTCTGATCCTATCAATAAGAGCTATTAAAGTTGTGCTTGTGTTTCCAAGTTTTGGTTTAATTTCTTGAACAATGTAGTTGTATAAGAACCAAATAAAATACGCAAGGAAAAACATTGCAACCACTGGAAATCCATATTCGTTAATAATAGTTACTATTTGCATCTAATCCTTCCTGGCATCTTTTTTTCCGTCTGCTCTGGCAATTCTATCTGTGTCCACCGGCAGTCCTAATTGCTCAGACACTTCTTGGTCAATTTTTATTATGTCATTGTTCATAGTTTTTACCCTATTATCTAATTGCTGTATTACTGATTCTATAAATTTTATTGATCCTACTACACTCCCTAATATGTATTTGATGATTATCATAATGAAAGCCCCCAACCCAATGGTGGCCGCAATAGGTAAGCCTAAATCTGCAACTAATGTCCAAAAATTCATAATGTGTGTATTTAATTCTTAATCGTGTACACCTTAACAGATTCCGTTTTTCCTTTGACCATAATGCTGTCGATGTAATCAAAATTGTAATCGTATTTTGCCGCTTTATAGGTTTTCTCTCCAACAACTACTGTCTTGCCAAGTGTTTTAGAACTGCTTTCCAACCTTGCGGCAAGATTAACAGCGTCACCAATCACACTGTAATCAAATCTCTGATCTGATCCCATGTTGCCCACCAGTGCTTCGCCTGTGTTTATTCCAATACCTATAGCTATCGTAGGTAGTTCTTCTGCGGCCAGCTGAACATTCAGTTTTGACAATTCCCTCTGCATGTCAATAGCAGCCTGAACTGCGTGTTGCTCATGGTCTGGGTCTTCTATAGGTGCGTTCCAGAAGGCCATTATGCAGTCGCCCATGAACTTGTCTATAGTTCCACCGTTTTCTATAATGACATCTGTCATTCGTGTCAAAAATCTGTTAATTAATTTTGTGAGGCCTTTAGGATTTCCTTTGTACTTCTCGCTGATGGGTGTGAAACCTCTGATATCACAGAATAGGAAAGTCATATTTCTGGTCTCACCACCAAGTTTTAGGAGTGACGGATCCTTCTGTAGTTTCTTGACCATGCCAGGATCTAGGTAGTGTTCAAACTGTTTCTTGATCTGTTGTTTGAGACCAAACTCTTTCACGAATCTGTTGAACACAGCGTGGAATCCTGTTATGGTTGTGACCAATATGATCCAACTGGCGTCCCAGAGTTGTAAGTGTTTGACGAAATAAAAGTATGCGCCATAGGCTGTTCCTGACCATACAGTTAGTAGTACAGCGCCAACCAACCAATAGGGTGCAAAACCTGCCAATAAAATTATTATTACTGCAAGCAAACCTGCTGCCACATATTCAAGAAAAGTTGCAGTGTCTAATCTCTCTATGTTCTCACCGTTTATCACAGTCTGAAGACTAACTGCCATCGCTATGTGGCTATATTCCTCACCGTTGGGTGTTGCGATAATTGTGCTGATACCTTGGGCGGTGTTTCCTATTATCACAGTCTTGCCAGAGACCGAACTGAAATCATCTGTGATGCTTAATGTTGGAAACTCCTTGTTCCACCTTAACCATATCCTGGCGTACTGGTCTGTTTTGATTGTTTTGAACTTTGGTACCCTTAATGCTATCACACCACCTTCGCTGGCTTTGACTTGATAACTTGGATCTCCAACTGCTACTCTTATAACTTCTAATGCAACACTAGGATAGACGTCTTTCCCAACTCTCATCAGTAAAGGTAGTCTCCTCACCACACCGTCTATCTCTGGCGTGGTGTTCACAACTCCAACACCGTCAACGTTGTCTCCCAATAAGGGTATTGGTCCAAGCATTCCTGGCCATTCGAACAACCAAGGTAATGGATCACCTATCTTAGCAACACCACGTGGTACTGCGTTTTTATTTGTCTGCGTTGTGCCCGTCTGTGCGATCACAATTCCATTTTGTACCAAGGCCTGTGCGAGATCCATGTCTCCACCCAACCTATCCTCTTCTGAAAACAATATTGGAAGAACAATTATGCCTGCACCTGCTTCACGCAGTCGCCATATCACATCTGCGAGTACACTCCTCTTCCAAGGCCACTGTCCGTTCTGTTCTATACTCTTCTCATCTATTTCAACAATTACTACATCCTCACTTACAGTTGGCTTGTCATATTTCTGTATGAGGTCAAAACTTTTTAATCTTGCTGTCTCCTTCACAAAAGGATCTTTTAGTCCCCAAAGCATCAGTACCGCGAGTGTAATAAATGCAAGTGTCCAGTGTGTAAGGATCTTATTCACCTTGTATATCCTTTTCCCATATTTCAAAACCTATATTCAAGCCTGTAACCAGTCCATATATCATCGCTATGCCGAGAATTAGAATGACCAGTATGATTGGACTCAATAGCCATAGCCACCAGTAGTACCTGAACACGTTCTGTCCTTTGGCCAGACGTTTGACCCTGTTGTCCATAAACCAGTGAACTATCCTTTTCACAACACTCTTCAACTTGTCCACTAAGAACTTGTTAATAAACCAACGCACCGCTCTCATCACTATCAGTATTGGGGAACTTAACACCTCGAAGAACAATAAGAAACAGTCAACGCTAAGGTCAACTATGTTGTCTGCTGTGCAGGCTTTCTTCCAACGTTCACGCAGAGTCAGTTTTTTTGGTTTCTCATCTGCCATTATGTGTGTATTTAACTAGATCTAGTTTCCCTGTGTGGTCGACACAGAACATCCTGATTGGGTGCCACAAGTCATATCAATATTATAATTTTGATCTGTAGAACCTTGTTGCACTAGATCAAAATCTGTTGAGTAACCATCAAGATCAATTCTGCCGGCGTGATCTCCACTGCCTGATTGAGTAATATCAACATCGTGTGCATATGATCCTGTGCCTAATTTAAGATCCAAATAGTGTTGACCACTGCCCGATTGTGATACATCCACTGTATTATTTGCGTTGTCAATATCAAGAAACAATATTTTATCGCCATCGTTTAATTGCTGTAGGCTTATCACATTTTGAGATGCATCAATGTCAACACTCATATAATGTTCACTGTTTGCATCTCCATCGTTCCTTTGGGTAAGATTTGTTGTGTTAGTGCTGCCATCTATGTCTAACATAATCCTATGATCACCTACATCAACAGAATAATCACCTTGACTGATGTTGACTGTGTTTGTGCTACCAGTTATGTCTAATCCTATTCCATTCCTTCCACTGTTTCCACTTGTTGTGATATTGCCTTGATCCACACTCAAGTTATTGTTATCACCTGTGATGGTGGCGTCTCCAGACCAATTGGATCCTGTAATAAAATTATCTTGGCCTGATTGTTGGATATTCACTGTGTTATTGTCACCATTCACATTCATATTCACACCATTGCTTGATGTTCCTTTGGCAGTGTTAACTGATGTTGTTTGGCTAGAAGTAATAGTGACCGTCACTGCTGACGTTGTATTCACTGTGCTTGTTATCACATCACTAATCAGTGACGTTAAAAATTCTTTGTTATCAGCAGTATAATATTGTGAATGAGAAGCATAATTTATATCTGTGATTATAATAACTTTACCATTAGAATAACTTGATGAAAGAGCATCACCATCGTATAAAGCAACACCACAACGGCCTTGGCCATTGGCGGCAAGACATTTCCCATTTGTTCCTAAATTACTAATGACACCACCAAATGCAAAATTTAAATATGCCCAATCACTAGGCAATGTTGACAGTATGGATGTAGTGGATAATTGTTCATTGGTGCCAGTATAGTCTATGTTTAAACTTGTGGAATAAGTTATAGAATTATCAGAAGTGACGTCTCTAATAAAACTTTGTATTTGATTGTTTCGACTTGTGAAATTAGTGTTTTCCCCATTTAAAAACACTGTGCCACCATTTGACAATATTGTTTTAAATCCATCTGTTGGCAAACTACTACCACTGTATCTCAAATCATAGTATTGTTCATAAGAAGAGAAATCCGTAATACTATTTGTGCTACTGGTTACGGTATGACCAGCGTCTTCTAATCTATTCTTCCATTTGCTATGTGTATTACCATAATTTTGATGATGAATGTACACATCTTCAGCCAAGACATTAGCACAATAAAAAAATAAAAAAATAAAACTAATTAACCTGCTTAATCCTAATTTCATTCTGTTGTCCACCTATTACATAATCAAAAACTTCAAAGTCGTTTTGTTGCACATTTAAAATATAGCCATACTCTTGATCTAATCTAAGTTCTAAATAATTACCAGAACCACCTTCTCTTATAAAAACATATTGTGGATTTTCATCTAATAGTATTATTCCGGTTTCAGGATCTTTTCCAAATGTGACTCCAGTTGCAGATTTCTTTTTGTCAAATTCACTTCTCATCTGTAACGCCAATTGTTTGTTTAATTGAGCTAGGATATCAACAAGAAAATTTTGTTCTAAGAAATCAATATCCAATCCAGTGGCCCAAGTGTCCTTTTCTTCCTCCAGATAATCAACTTCTAATTCATCAAATTTAAGAAAATCCAAATCCAATGCTGTTGCAACTTGATTTAAGTTTTTTTCATATGCTTGTTGATCTTCAATTGCTGGAGGTTTAGATATAATCAAAAGATTGGATATCTGATCAGCATCAAGATCTAATATAACAGGACGCATGGGATTTGACGCAACTGTATCAACCACAGTCGCTTGAAAAGCCTGATTCAATATTACATGACCAGCATCAGATTCTACAGAAATTTCTCCAACGTAACAATTACCTTGTGTGTCACACGAAGGTAGAAGTATTATTGTTGAACTACCCACTT
>MDTE01177911.1_pt1 | contig 11090 bp, 8 predicted proteins | sample 811231 | NCBI WGS metagenome assembly MDTE01 (sample SAMN05326651, study PRJNA326480) | marine metagenome | isolation source: seawater | place: Indian Ocean: Red Sea | collected 2010 | reverse complement strand
CGAGGAATGGCAGTTGATAATAAAACGATAGGAAGGTTTCACTTAGCAGATATTCCACCTGCACCCAGAGGTGTTCCACAAATTGAAGTCTCATTTGATATTGATGCAAATGGGATTTTGAATGTAAATGCGAAAGATAAGGCGACTGGAAAAGAGCAAAGTATAAGAATAGAAGCATCCTCAGGACTTTCTGATTCAGAAATTGAAAAAATGGTAAATGATGCCAAGAAAAATGAATCTGCTGATAAAGAAAAGAAGGATAAAATTGATATGGTTAATCAGGCCGAAAACCTTATATACGAAACTGAAAAAAATATCAAAGAAAATGGTGATAAATTAGAACCCAATGAAAAAGGTGAATTAGAACAAAAAGTCGCAGATTTGAAAAAAGCTAAGGATAATGGGAATCCTGAGGACATAAAATCCTCCCTAGAATCTTTGAATACCCTTTGGAGCTCATTAGCATCAAAAATGTATAGCAATAACACCGCTGACAATGAACCAAAGGCTTCCAGTAAAAAAGATACAAATAAACAAAAAAATAAAGATGAAGAAATTGAAGATGCAGACTTTGAAGTTGTAGACTAAACTATTGTTTAAGCTTACCAAAAAGGTACTTTTCAAGTACCTTTTTTTTTTGGAACGACCTTCCTAATTTGACTCTCTTTTTGTAATGTTTTATTATGAATTATAAGAAAAAATACCTTTTCGCTGGTATCTTTATAGTATTAGTGGGATTTGTGACACTATTATATTCAATCAATTGGAAATCTCATTTTTTTTACTGGATTAATGAAAAGCTTACGCTTGCAGGATGGGAGATGAAAGTTGAAGAATCTTCCGGTTCATTGATTGGAACAAGTTATTTGAAAAATATAATCCTCACTCATACTTCAGGTTCTAAAGTGATAATTGAAAAATTAGCATTTAACCTTGACATAATATCTTCGATTTTAAACAGCCAAAAAATATCGTTTGATCTAATAACAATGGAAGGTCTAGATGCTGAGTATGATTCAAATCAAATATCAGAAAATCAAGTTCTTTATCAAAAGCCGAAAAATATTCCATTCGAAATTTCTACATTTTTTATTGATGGAAGATTGAGGGCAAATATTGATGGTGACAGTATTACTTTTAATCTTTTATTGGGGGGTGAACTTTTAACAAGCGAATATTCTACTTTCAATTTCAACCTTTTTAAGCTTGTTATAAATGAGGACCAAAATCTAAATCTTCACTTTGATCATCTTACTATGGGCGATAATGGAGATGCTTATTATCTCAAAGATATAAACGGTACTTTTTTAAATTTCCCAATCAAGGGAGATGTTTATTTTGAAAAAATATTAAAAAAAATCAATGGGGATGTAGAAATAATGAACTTTGCAATTCCTCAAGAAATGTTTGCAAAATTACCTTTAAAAACAAAATTTTCTAACTTTAATGGGAAATTTCAATTTTTAGCAGATATGAATTCTTTTAATGGAAAGATTAACTTGGAGAATAAGTTAGGACTTGACATGAAAGGAGAATTTTCTTTAATTAAAAATGCTAGTACTTGGATATTGCAAAATCTAAAATTAGATGGTGAACAATCTAAACTCCAAATGAATGGATCTTGGAATAATGGTCAAAATTTTAGCTGCTTTATGGACCTAGAGAATCTTGATTTATCTAGGTGGATTAAAAACCAAAAACAGACAAAAATGTCCGGCTTATTTAATATGGATGCCACTTTAGATGAAGGATTAGTTTTAGATCAGATAAATATGAACATAGAAATGGTAGAAGAAAAATTATTTAATCAGGGAGAAATTTCTCTTCATGGTTTCTTTAATTATAGTGACAGTACCATTTCAACATACTCTCCAGTAATATTTTTAGTAGGAGAAAGTTATTTAACAATCAATGGGAAAGGGGATTTTAGAAATAATTCTGTTGATGTTTTATTAGATTTAGAAAAAGCTAATATTGAACTGATTAATAATTTCTTACCAGGCAATTTTGTATCTGGAGAAGCGACAGGAAGATTAAATGTTTCTGGTAATTTTAAAAAACCATCCGTTATTGCTGAACTCTCCTGTGAGAATATTATCATCGATGAATTCAATTTGGAATCCTTAGACCTGAATTCTCAAATATTTATTCAAGATAGTACTATTAATGGTTTTACGGATATAAAATCTGGTAAGGGGAAATGGAAAGGGAGACAATTTGATAGCGGCACAGTATATGGAGTATTAAAAAATAATTCAATCATAATTGAAAACTTTCATTTTCAATCGGATGAAGATTTTTTGCAGCTTTCTGGTATTTTTGATGGTAAAGATGCATACACAATCGAAAGAATACAATTAGCTCACAAAACCAATTACTTAGTAAATGCAAAACCAATATTTTTCGTAAAAAAAGATTCAGATATTAAGGTTAAGCCGTTTGAGCTTCACATTAATGATGGTCTTATGGAGGGAGTGATAACCAAAAATCATAGCATTCAAGGGAGATTTAAAATGTCTAATTTTGATGCAGAGGTGCTTACTCAGTTCATTGATGATCACCGGTTAAAAATGACAGGACTTATCTTTGGCGAAATTTTGGTAGATGATAATAAGAATGGTTTTGAAATTGATGTAGATTTGTCTTTCAAAAATGGTTCTTACATGGAAGAGCCTTTTGACGAAATGATTATCTCAGGTCTATATAAAAATGGAATTTTACATTTAGATGATCTTTCTATGACAAAAGAAAAGTCAATAGGTTTAAATATCGATGGTGTCATTCCGCTAAAAAGTAGTAATAATCATGTTGCAATATCTATGGAGTCAAGTTTTTCAAATTTGTCTCTTAAATTTATTCATCGATTCATTCCTCAATTTTTTAATATTGGCGGGTTGGCTTCAGGTAGAATAAATCTCAAAGGTACTAGCAGTGAAACCCACTTTTCCTATGATGTTAACATTGATCAGCCTCAGTTTGAATTAGTTCAAATGGCAAATTTAAAAAGTAAAGGAAAATATAATGGTAGATATCTTTTTGTGGAAAGTGCTAAGGCTAAGAACAAAAATGGTTTTATAAACGCTTCTGGATATATCCCCTTCGATTTTAACATTGGTTCGAGTGAGTTTGGGAATTTTTTTATTGAGGACTCAATCAAACTAAAAACTGAGGCTGATCTTAGTGATCTACCATTCCTATCTCCTTATATTGATGATTTAGATTCAGCAGATGGCAATTATAAAATGAACTTAAATATCGAAGGCCCTATTGAGAATTTAAAACGTGATGGAAATATTTTCATTCAAAATGGAGTTTTATACACTCAGCTGTTAAATGACCCAATAAAATCCATAAATGGAGAAGCATTGCTCACCAATAACAAACTAGAAATAAAAGAACTTTACGCCAAAATAGATCGATATAATGCAAAAAATGTCAGTGAAGTAAGACATAATACCCAGATAGAGGGTGCAATAAACCTAAAGAGGTTTTTTAATCCATATTACAATTTAAAAATAATGTCTCAAAAGGCATCTTTTAGGTTACTCTTTTTAGATATATTTGGTACAACCAATTTAGATCTTTCAATAGTTGGACGTGACACAGTTAATATATCGGGATCTGTTGAACCTGAAGATGTGCATGTTTTTTATGAATTTGCGACAGAGGATATCGGAACAGCAATTGCAGAAGATCAAGGTACCACATTATCCTACAATCTGAACATACCATTTAGGAATAGAGCTTTTTTTCAAAACTCTCAAATTGATGCAGAGATTACAGGGGAGCTAAACCTTTCACAAACTGGGTTTCAGGAGGTTGATTTTGGAGGACAACTAATAGTTGAAGATGGCAGCGCATTTACTCATAAAGATAATTTTGAAAATTTAAGTGGTATAGTAACCTTTGATAACAAAGGTTTTAATCCTTTAATAAATTTAAGTGCATATACAATGATAGATAATGAGAGAATTGATTTAAGAATGATAGGCGGTATTGATGATCCCGATATAGTATTAGAATCTGCAAGCGGATTTTCCGAAAGTGATATTTTGGAACTTTTAACATGGGGTAAGAGGTTTGAAGATCAGCAAGGCACTTCAACTGGGTTTGGGAATCAAACGGTTTCATTTCTCGGCGCATTATTAGAGACTCAACTAGAAAAAAATATAAAGGAGTCCAATATAGGAATGATAAATTATTTTGATGATATTAATATTTCTGGAGCAGCAGGACTATTAAATGGATCAAATGAAAACTTTGAACTTGCAGCAAAAAAACAGATAGGTGATAAAACTTTTTTAAATTTATCATATAAAAGGTCTTTTTCGCTAAATGACCAATCACAATTAGGCGTGGAATATAAGCTTAACAGACATTTTTCTGTAGTTGCCAATGTAGGTAAAGATGGAAATTATAATGTAAAGTATAGATATAAATATGCTTATTAATTAATGTATAAATTAAAAGTAATTATTGCATGTACTATTTCATGCATAGTTAGTCTTTTTGGTGAATCAGAGCCAATAGTAATTAATAAATTAGATCTCATTGGAAATGAAAATATATCTTTAAATGAAATTCTTTTTATTGTAAGACAAAGGCCACCAACTTTTTTTTATAGACAACCAGAATTCAATGCAAGGTTACTAAAGCTTGATGCCCTTACATTAAAAAATTATTATCATTCTAAAGGGTTTTTAGATGTAAAAATTAAAGAATCTCATAAAATTGTTGATTCAAAGGCTGATATTTTTTTTGAAATAGATGAAGGGAAAAGATATTTCCTCAAAAATTTCAAAGTTAATGGTAATCAAGCTATTTCAGACCAAAAAATAGGTGATATTCTAGGTTTAGTTATTGGAGAACCATATAATCCTGTAGGAATCAATGAGAATCTATATTTGTTGGAAAATGAATATTTTGATTTAGGTAAACTATTTTTTACTGTAGACATTAAAGATATTGTCGAAGATTCTGTATCTGTAATTATAGATATTGAGGAAAATAAAAATGTGCATATCAAAAATACTTTTTTTGAAAAGATTGGTAATATTGATTCTTCAATTGTTTTGAGGGAGTTAACATACAAGAATGGAGATTTGTACACAAAAAAGAACACAGATAAAACTATAAAGCAACTAAGGGAGATGGGAATTTTTTCTATGGCTAATATTACACCTGTTAAAGTAATAAACACCGATTCGCTTGTGAATTTAGTCATTGAATTTAGGAGGTTTAAGCAGAGGGAATGGTATTCTACAGGCGGATATGATCCAATCAGCTTTGCTGAAGGGTCGCCAGAATTGCCAGCCCTTAGCGCTACAATTGAGTGGCGTAATCGAGCAGCTTTTAATACACCTAACCAATTCTCTACCAAACTTCTTGCGGGGTTTCCAGTAGAAACAGATTTTGCAAATCCTAGGTTCAGATATGATGCAAGTGTATCAAGTAATTGGTTTTTTAACATTCGAATCCCCACTACATTAATAGGATATTTTGAGAGATTTATTATCTATAATGATAAAAAGTATGATCAGTCTATTGATCGCTTTGGCGCAAATTTCAGGCAGCGTATACAATTAAAAAATCGATCCTTTATCGAAAATAAATTTGTTTGGGAAGCATTTAGCGATAAATCAGAGACGAATGTTCAAGAAAGATCACTTTCAAGTAGGTTTATGTTGGACTATAAAGATGACCCCTTATTCACAAAAAAAGGCTTTTTATTAGATATAATTCTTAAATCTACCGGTTTTGGAGGTTCAAGAGAATATTTCAAAACCGATGGTACTCTACAAACCTATTACCCTACTTCTGAAAGAAGCGTTGCTGCTTTAAGATTGCAATTAGGAAAAATGTGGAATTGGAACGATAATGATCCTGACTACTCTTATGAAAAATTCTATCTTGGTGGAAGTACTTCCATGAGAGCATGGGATGTTTTAAGATTTAAAGTAAAGGATGGTGTCCCATCTGGTGATATAATTAGACTAATGGCAAACCTAGAATCTAGAATAGATTTATACAAATCTATCGGGCTAACTTTTTTTATCGATGGCGGTATTTTGACCAATGAAATAGCCTCAATTACATACCAAAATATGAGTTGGAACCTAGGATTAGGGTTTACAATTAAAACACCTTTGGGTCCATTTCGAATTGACTACGCCCAAAGGATGAAAGAAAGCAATATAAGCAGAATCCAATTGGGAGTTCAAAGTTTATTTTAAAAACTGGAACAATCATTTAAAAAAATTATATAATATTTAAGCAAACTCTTTTTGTAATATAAAACATGCATTAATTTTCGCGGCTTTTAATATGAGGGATAAAATGAAAATAAAATTTATTACAATATTTGGAATCCTTTTTTTAATGGGATGCTCACGGTCATCAGTTGAGTTATTTGAACTTGCAGAAGAAAAGTTAAAGAATAAGCAACCGGATCTTGCATTATTAGATTTAGAAAAATTAATAAATAAATATCCTAACGATAGTTTGGCATCTAAGGCCCTATATAAAATGTTTACAATACATTTACATTGGCATCATAATCCTTCTTCTGGATATGATGTGCTCGAAAAATTAGTTAAGCATTTCCCAAATTCTAAGCAGGGTATACAAGCAAAAGTTGACATTGAGGAATATCCTGAAACTATTTTAAATAAAACTGAGTCACTGCGAAACAAAGATATGACAAAAGAAGCAGTTAATAATTTAATGTATTTATTAGGTAATCATTCAAACAACAAACTGATGCCAAAAGCTCAATATATGTTAGGAGATATCTATATGAATGATTTTAGAGACTTTACTACCGCTATACAGGAATATAGAAAAGTTATTGTAGATCATCCTGGATCTGAACAAGAGCCACATGCCTTGTTTATGATTGGATATGTATATGCTAATGTTTTAAATGATATCAAAAGTGCCAAAATTGAGTACGAAGAATTCCTAAACAGATTTCCTAAACATGAATTATCACCTTCTGTAAGATTTGAGATTGATTATTTAGGTAAAAGTGTTGATGAAATACCTGCATTGAAACATATAACCTCTTAACTCTACTCTATTACCATGAATAATTTTAGCTTAACCGAAATCAATCAAAAAATTTCTGAAAGATCTAGATTTGTTGATGATCTTAAAAAGCAAATGTCTATAATTATTGCTGGCCAAACTGAACTGGTAAATAAACTAATCATTGCTATGCTTGCAGATGGACATATTTTACTAGAAGGCCTACCAGGATTGGCTAAGACCCTGATGGTTAAAACACTATCTGATTTAATAAAAACTAATTTCCAAAGAATCCAGTTTACTCCAGATATGTTACCAGCTGACTTACTAGGTACCCTCGTTTACAATCAAAAAACTGGAGAATTCGATATTAGAAAAGGACCCATTTTCTCAAATATTATTTTAGCAGATGAAATTAATAGATCGCCTGCAAAAGTTCAAAGTGCTCTGCTTGAGGCTATGCAGGAAAGACAGATTACTATTGGGGAAGAAACTTTTTTGCTTGCAAAACCATTTTTAGTTATGGCAACTCAAAACCCTATCGAGCAGGAAGGTACTTATCCTCTTCCAGAGGCCCAAGTTGATAGGTTTTTATTTAAATTAATTGTTGATTACCCTAGTCTTGATTCAGAAAGGATTATCCTGCGGAAAAATACCAAATCATATCAAGTTGAAAATGTAGAGCCTGTTGTGTCTGTGGATCAAATAATTGAAGCTCAAAAAGTTATTGAAGAAATTTATGTTGATGAAAAAGTTGAAGATTACATTTTAAACCTAGTATTTGCTACTCGAGACCCATCAAAATTTGGACTAGATGATTTATCTAGTATTATTGATTTTGGAGCATCACCAAGAGCAACAATTAACTTAGTTAGGGCAGCAAAATCTAGAGCTTTTACTGAAAGCAGAGGTTATGTCACCCCCGAGGATATTAGACATATTGGTTCTGATGTTCTAAGACATCGTATAATACTTTCCTATGAGGCAGAAGCACAAGAATTAACCCCAGAAGATGTTATTTCAAGACTGTTTGAGGTAGTAGAAGTCCCCTGATTTATTATGATTCCTAAAAAGATCCTCCAAAAAGTAAAGCGGATTGAAATTAAAACTCGTGGGTTGGTGAATGATCTTTTTGGTGGAGAGTATCACTCTATTTTCAAAGGAAGAGGAATGACTTTTTCAGAAGTTCGTGAGTATGATCCGGGTGACGATATAAGGTTGATTGACTGGAATGTTACTGCCAGAACCGGTTCCCCCTTTGTTAAAGTATTTGAAGAAGAGCGTGAACTAACCGTTTTTTTATTAGTTGATATTTCTGCATCTGGTGAATTTGGTACTGGTAGTCAGCTTAAAAAGGACTTCAGCGCAGAAATTGCATCGGTTTTAGGATTTTCTGCAATAAAGAACAATGATAAGGTTGGCCTTATTTTATTCTCTAATAGTGTAGAGAAATATATTATGCCTAAAAAAGGAAAATCTCATGTTCTAAGAGTTATAAGAGAACTATTGTATACTAATCCATTAAATTCCCAAACCTCTATTTCTAATGCTCTTGATTATTTACTAAAAGTAGCGAAAAGAAAGTGTGTAGTTTTTTTAATATCTGATTTTTTAGATGGAAGTTATTTTTCCTCTTTAAAGGTTGTTAATAAGAAACATGACTTAATTGCAGTACAAATAGTAGACCCAGCGGAATTAGAATTTCCAGACTTAGGACTAATAAAAGTTGAAGATCCTGAAACAGAAGAAATGTTTTGGATAGACACCTCATCTAAGAAATTGATGAGTCAATTAAAAAAAGAAATAGCTATTAAACAGGCAACTTTTCGAAAACAAATGAGAAAGTCTGGTATAGATTTAGTATCTATTTCAACTGACCAAGATTTTGTTGACCCTTTATTATCCTTCTTTAAATCAAGAGAAAAGAGGATTTAGTGATATACATAATTATTTTAATTCAATCAGTATTATTTTCTCAAGGAGTTGAAATTAAATCTGAGCTAGATACAAATAAAGCATTTATTGGGAATGTTATAAAGTGGTCAATAATAGTTGAAGGAATTAATGATAACAATTTAAAATTTCCATACCTCACTATAGATAACGATTCTTTTAAAGTATCTCAAATTACTTCTTTAAAAAACAATCCGAAGAGGATGGAATATGAAATAATATCTTGGGATACTGGAAGGTTTATAACTCCTGATTATTCTATTGAAATTTTAAATGATATGGGTGAATTAGATTTTTTTATGGAGGTTCCAAAATTAGAATATGTCATATCTTCAGTTTTGCCAGTACTAGACGACAAAAATTTCAGGCCTCTTAAAGGCCCTGTACCTGTGAAAAATGTTTGGCCAATAAAAAATATAATATCTTACATTATTATTATTATTGCAATTTATGGTATTATTAAAGTTTGGAAAAGGCGTGTTAAAAAAACATACAAAAAACTAGACTATGACTTCATTGAAAGTCCAAAAGAAAGAGCAATTAGAAGGCTTGAAGAGCTTAACTCATCACAGTTTACAAAAGAATTTTATACCCAATTGTCTCATATCTTTAGAGAATATATTGAAAGGAAATATTATATTAGAACTCTTGAAATGACAACGGAAGAAATAAAAAATTTCAAACTCTTTTTCCCAATAAAAGAAAACCAATTTAATGTGCTTATTACCTTTTTAAATCGTGCTGACAACGTAAAATATGCACTTCAATTACCTAGCAAGTCTGAAATGAATAAAGATAAAGAAAAAATAAAAGATCTCTTATTGGAACTTTAATAAAAACTTTAGTTTATTATTCAACTCATTTGAAGAGTGTATTGAGTATTGTAAATTGAATAAATTAAAAATTAAATAAATTTAGGAAATCATATGGCAAGCACCGCTGATATTAGAAACGGATCAGTAATTCTACATAAAAATAAAAGGATGAAAATCATTGAATTCCAGCATGTTAAACCTGGAAAAGGTGGTGCGTTTGTAAGGACAAAGCTTAAGGATATTCAATCTGGAAAAATTATTGATGAGACATTTAACGCCGGTCATAAACTTGAATTTATCAGAGTTGAAGCTAAGACAATGCAATTTTTATATGTTGATGGTGAAAACCATATATTTATGGATAATGATACATTCGATCAAATTAATGTTGCTACAAATGCTATTGGTAATAAAAAAAATTATTTGACTTCTGGTGCTAATGTGGACCTTCTCTTTGATGGTGAGGAAGTACTTGATGTTAGACTGCCTTCGCACGTAGTACTAGAAGTCTCAAATACAGAGCCAGGTTATAAAGGGAATACAGCCACAGGAGCCAGCAAACCTGCCACCTTGGAAACTGGATATGTATTAAATGTTCCTCTTTTTATAGATGAGGGAGATAAATTAAGAATCGATACTCGCAGCGGGGAGTATGTAGAAAGGTCAAAAGACTAAAATATACTAGGAGAAAAAATGTGGCAGGATAAATTAAAAGAGATTATAAACATTCTTGAAAACTCTAATGTTAATGAAATTGAAATAAAGTCTTGGGGGCATCAATATAGAGTTGTGAAAAATCCTGGAGTGCTTACAAATACATTAAATAATTTGGAGCCACCTACAATTGTGGGAGAGCTAAACCCTGATCAAAAAAATAATATAAATAAGGAACAAAATTCATTAGAGGCTAAGGCTGTTCCAGAAACTGCGATGGAAAAAGTATTATCTCCTATGCCCGGTACGTTTTATGCAGCTCCAACCCCAGAAGAAAGTAATTATGTTAAGATTGGTGATGCTGTTAAAAAAGGACAAACATTGTGCATTATTGAAGCAATGAAAATAATGAATGAGATTGAGTCAGACTATGATGGTGTAATTGAAGAAATTAAAATTGAAAACGGAAATCCAGTAGAATATAACCAAGTATTATTCACTATAATACCTTCATAACATGTACAATAAAATTCTAATCGCAAATAGAGGCGAGATTGCACTAAGAGTAATAAGGGCATGCAATGAACTAGGGATTAAGACAGTAGCTGTTTATTCCACAGCTGATGAATTGTCTTTACATGT
>MDTE01125689.1_pt1 | contig 11090 bp, 9 predicted proteins | sample 811231 | NCBI WGS metagenome assembly MDTE01 (sample SAMN05326651, study PRJNA326480) | marine metagenome | isolation source: seawater | place: Indian Ocean: Red Sea | collected 2010 | reverse complement strand
CCTTTCTCGGATTCAAGAAGCGAAAGCACGAGGAAGGCGCCGAGTTTGAAACAGACAAGAACCGCAAGGTGGAAGATGAGCGCCGTGACCACCACAAGGGCGGCGTCCGTGCTCATGTCGACATGACCGTCTTCCCAGTTCAACGCACCGATGGCCGTGATCGCAGCCATCATGTAACCGGCGTGGGCCACCGAGGAGTAGGCGAGCATGCGCTTGGGATTGGTTGAGCCGAGGGCAGCGAGGTTGCCCCACGTCATCGTGACGACCGAAAGCACACCGAGGGCCACCAGCCACACGGCCGAGCCGTCGGTGGCTTCTGGGGAAGCGACGACGAGCAAGAGGCGGAGCAAACCGAGCACACCCATCGCCTTGCTGGCGGTGGCGAGAACACCTGCAACCGGTGCGGTGGCACCGGCATAAGCGTCCGGTGCGGCAAAGTGGAACGGTGCTGCGCTGACCTTGAAGCCAAAGCCGACCAAGAGCATACCCAACGCCATGAGCGGCAATGCTTCCATGCCGTTTTCAGCAAAGGCCACCGAAAGGTCAGCAAACTGAAGGGAGCCCGACCAGAGGTAGAGAAGTGACAGTCCGTACAAGCCAACACCGGAGGCGACCGAGCCGACGATGAAGTACTTCATGCCCGCTTCCGTACCTTCTTTGCTTTCCTTGATGAAGGAGACCAACACATAGGTGGAGAACGATGCCAATTCAAGGCCGATAAAGAGCAAGAACAAGTCCTGTGCAAGAGCGACGATAGACATCCCCAAGCCGGTGGTAAGCAGCAGGATGTAGAAGTCGACTTGACGTCGATTATTGTAAAGCCCTGCTGCGGTGCGGTCGGACCGTGAGGTCGCCGGAAGGCGATTGACCGAGGCGGCGCTGGCAAGCGCAAGTGCGCCGAAGAAGATGAGTTCAAACATGCGGCTGAATTCATCGATTTGCAGCATGGTGCTGCCGCCTTCGGTGATGATCTGGGTCTTGTTCATGCCACCGACAAACGAGACGGTTGCAAGGCCAAATGCGAGGGTGAAGAACACGGTTGTGAGCAAACCGGGCAAGCGAGGGTCGCTGCTGAGCAAACCACGCTTTCCGCCAAAGAACCAAGGAACACGAATCTGCGTGAGCGGAATCCGGAACGTTGCATTCCCGACGTTGGGTGCGATCATGAGCGTGAACAGGCCGATGACCAAGACAAACTCAGGTGCAAGAGCGAGAACGAAGCCTTCGTCGAAGGATTCAATTTGCTTCATCTCAGGCACCTCCCTTCAGAATTGGAATCAACAGCGTTTCGAAGAACGCCTCGGTCCATCCGTGCATCATGTCGAGGGCGATCCACGGCATAACACCGAAGAGGATGGTGAAGGCAGCCATGACCACCATGGCCCACTTCTCTGCACCCGTGATATCGGGCACGGGCTGGCCGTGCAAACTGGCCGGTGGTTGCGTATCTTCGCCACCTTCGAAGATGGTGCGTTGCATCGACCACAGGTAATACGCTGCGGTGATGGCCAAGACAAAGGCGGGTCCAACCATCCACAGGACGCTCCATCCCTCGGCAGCGATGAAGTACCACAGCGCGAGGAACATCATCAATTCAGCCACGAACCCTGCGAGGAGCGGAAGACCGAGCGAAGCCATCCATGCAAACATCATGGAAGTCGCCAACCAAGGCGAATGCTTGGCCATACCTCGCATAGCACCGATTTCCATGCTGTGGTAGTGGTGCTTGAAGGCGCCGCAAACAGCGAAGAGCATCGGGCTGATGATGCCGTGAGCGAACATCATGAAGAGCGCAGCAGCCCATCCAAGCGGTTGCATGGTGGCGATGCCAATGAGAATGACACCCATGTGCGACACCGACGAATAGGCAACCATCTTCTTTAGGTTCGTTTGACCCAAACAGACGACGGCACCCCACACCAGCGAGATCATTCCGAGGGCCAACAAGGCGAACTGGAAGTGTTGCGCTGCGTGCGGGAAGAAGGCCAGTGGAAGACGGAACATACCGTAGGCACCCATCTTCAACATCACACCAGCCAGCAGCATTGAACCGCCGGTGGGGGCCTGAACGTGCGCATCGGGCAGCCAGGTGTGGAAGGGAACCGAGGGCAACTTCACGAGGAAACCGATCATCAACATGACAAAGAGAATCTTCTGCAAACTCTCTCCAAGGAACCACGCACCTCCAGCGTTGGCGGATTGCGCGTGGGCGGTGAGGGTTGGTATGTCGAAGGTACGACCGGTCCAAGCACCGGCATGAGAGAGGTTTTCGGGTTGAAGGAAGTACACCGTCACCAATCCCAAGAGCATGATGACCGACGCCGTGAAGGTGTAGATGAAGAACTTCTGAGATGCGTACTTTCGGTCCTTGCCACCCCACTTGAGGATGAGGAAGAACATCGGGATCAAGGTCAGTTCCCAGAACACGTAGAACATGAACAAGTCCAAGGCCACAAAGACACCGATGAGGGCTCCACCCATCATCAACAAGAGCGGGAAGTATACGGCTGCGTTCTTCTCGTGCCAGGTTGCCACGATGGTGATGGGCAACAGGAAGGTGGTCAGCCAAACCATTGGGAAGGACAACGCGTCCATGCCCACGGTCCAGTGAATGCCGAGCGACTCGATCCAATCATAACGGAATTCATAGTTGAATGAACCGAAGGATAGGGTGGCCCAATCCATCGTCCCCTCGATGTAATTGCTTCCAAAGAACATCGCCGTGGTCAACACCAGCATGATGAGCGAGAACACCAAACTCGCCATACGAATGGACGGACCCATGCGGTCGCGTGCGGCGGGCGAGGAATAGGCGACGAACACCAACAGGACGATGCTGCTGATGAGCGGCAGACCGACGAGCGGCAGGGAAATCCAATCGGTCGTCATGCAACCACCCCCCAAATCAAGGCAAAGAGTGTCAACGTTCCAAGCGCCGCCATCAAGATGTAATCACGGGCGGAACCCGTGGTCAGCGAACGCACCTTCGTGGAGAGTTGTTGCGATGTACGCTCAATGGTCTTGACCGTCCCGTCAATGACGCTCGAATCGGCTTCAGCAGCCTTGAAGGAAAAGGCGGCGACGATCTTGAGCATGGCCATGTCGTAGTAGTGGTCGAAGTAAAGCCGGTTCTCGAGGGCCGTGGCAAAGCCGGATTGTGCGAACGATGCGTTGTCCCAATGATAGCGACCCTTCACCATTTGGTTGAGGGCCAACACCGGCGTGAACCAAGGCATGGTCTCTTCGCCGTCGTCCAGTCGACCGCCGTAAAGGGAGAGGGCAAGCCCTGGACCGACCACAGCACCGAGGAAGATGGCGATGTACGTCAGCACGAAGAAGAACGAATCGCTGTTGGCGAATGCGTGCTCCATTTCGTACACGAAGCCCTCAATGAACGTCTTCTTTCCGTCAAAGAACGGTTTGTAGTACTCGTCTGGGGCCCAATGGGTGAAGCCCATGCTCGCAAGGACAATGGCGCTCAAACTCATGAACGTCAAGATGAACAACGGGGTCTTGATCCACGTGTTGGTTGGATGGACGTGCGCTGCAACCTCGGTCTTTGGCGATCCTGCGAAGGTCTTGAGCCACATACGGGACATGTAGAAGCCGGTCATGGCAGCGCCGAGCAGCACGCACATGGCGGGGTAGAAGAAGCGGGGGTCGTCAAGGGCGACTCGCCAAGTGTTGGCGATGATGCCTTCCTTTGACCAGAATCCACCGATGAGCGGGAAGCCCATGATGGAGAGGGAACCAACGAGCATGGCCGTGGCCGTCAACGGCATCTTCGAGGCCAAACCGCCCATGTTCTCCATGGATTGTGCGTCAAACTCGTCGTGATGGTCGTCGCCCGAAAGGGAGGCGAGGTGGACGCGGCCGAGCGTCAATTCCAACTCGGGCACGTTGATTCGTCCGTTGCCGTCCATGTCAACGGCTTTCATCAGGCGTTGCATGTCCCAAGGCGGAAGGTCAGCGATATCGGCCTTCTTGAGCGCCGTCTGGAATTCATAGGTGTCAATTTCTCCTGACTGGTCCAAATCGATGGCGTTGAAGAATCCGAAGACGGATTGACCGGTATCGGCCAGATAATTCGCCAGCATGAGCAATTCTTCGGGATCTTCCTCGTGGTGGTGATCGTCGTGGTGCAGGTGGTGATGAGCATGATGCACTTCGTGAATGACCGCACCGCTCGCCATGAAGAGCATGCCCTTGGCCATGGCATGGTTGAACAGGTGGAACAGGGCAGCACCAAAGGCGACGATGACGATGGCGTGGTTGACGTAGTAGTCTGGGTTCTTGCTACCGTCAGCCAAATATTCGTGCCAATGCAGAGTGTTGGCGAGGTAGAGAGCAGCACCAAGTCCGGTGAAGATGTAGGCCAGTTGGGACATCGTGGAGTACGCCAAGACCTTCTTCAAATCGTGTTGGACAAAGGCGATGGCCGCCGCCATGACGGCCGTTGTTCCGCCGATGGCGGCGATGATGAACGCCAAATCGGCCAACTCGCCGTGCATTGCTTCTGCACCGAAGAACGGGAACATACGAGCGACGAGGTAGAGGCCCGCGTTGACCATGGTCGCAGCGTGGATGAGCGCAGATACGGGTGTTGGACCTTCCATAGCGTCGGGCAACCACACGTGGAGCGGGAACTGAGCCGACTTGCCCACTGCACCGATGAACATCAGACCAAGCGCCCATGCAAGGGTGCCCGGATTGGAGGCCGCCACCTTGTCGATGTTGGCTTCCTTGAACACAACAGCGTAGTCGAGGGCGCCTTGCCCACCGTCTGCATAGGGGTGGAACAGTGTCCAAAGAACGGCGAGACCCACCATCAAGAACACGTCACCTACACGGGTGGTCAAAAACGCCTTCTTGGCAGCGTAGGCAGCACTGGGGCGCTCGTAGTAGAACCCGATGAGCAAGTACGAACACAGGCCCATCAGTTCCCAGAAGATGAACAGCCAAAGGAACGAGTCTGCGAGCACCATGCCGAGCATACCGGAGCAGAAGAGCACGAACTCAGCGTAGAAGCGGTGGTTGCGGTTGTCGTTGATGGGGTCCGTGTTCATGTATCCAACAGCGAAGATGTTGATGAGCAAACACAGGAAGGAGGCGATGAACAACAGCATCACCGTCACGTGGTCGACATAGACGCCAAAGCCGAGGGTGATTTCCGTCACCGTCGTCTGGCCTGAATCCCACATTCCTGAAGTGAACCATGTCCATCCACTGGTGTCAGCAGAGCCGTTTCCACCGATGAAATCGGTGATCAGCCAAAGCGAGAGCAACAGGCTCGCCGCCATGACAGGGAGGGCGATGAGCCCGCCTTCCTTGAGTGAATGCTTCCAAAACGTGTTGCCGTTGTACAGCTTCCCCATGAGTAAAATGATGGGGAATGCCAGCATGGGCAAGAGGAGAATGTAGGGGGCGTATTCCAACGCCGCGCTTTGTATCGCTTCTGAACTACCTGAACCTGCCATCCTATCACCTCAGTTTTTCAGGACGTTCACGTCGTCCAGCGTAATCGATTCATGTTGGCCGTACATGGCAAGGAAAATGGCCAACCCAATGGCAACCTCACTGGCTGCGATGGCGATAGCGAAGATGGTGTAGACCCAACCGGTCGTGTCACCGTGGTGAACCGCCGCTGCAGCGAACTGCATGTTGGCGGCGTTGAGCATCAATTCAATGCACATCAAGACGATGATGGCGTTCTTTCGGGTGAACGCCCCGGCCAAACCGATGACGAACAACAAAGCGGACAAGCCTGAAACCCATGCTGGATCGATCATTCTTCTTCACCTCCGAACTCCCAAAGCAGATTTTCCATTCGCTCGTCACGAACAAGGTAGGCAGCGCCCATCATGGCCATCGCCATCAAGAGGCCGAGAGCGAGCAATGCAAGGCCCCATTCATTGAGCAGCGAATCCGCCAAACCAGAGGTGGTGGGGGTCGTGTCACTGGGACTCGCCCAAACGCTGTCCTCATTGACTGCGGCGACGAGAATGAACCCGAGGGCAAGCAAGCCCAAGCGGGTGAAGAGGGAGGTGAACTTCATTCGAAGTCCTCCTCAAGGATTTGACGTCGAGTCAGCATGATGCCGAACAGCACCACCAAACCGACGCTCGCCAAATAGACGAGGATTTGAATGGCTGCAAGGAATTCCGCTCCCAAGAGAATGAAGATGCCAGACACCGCCATGAAACAGAAGATGAGCGAGAGCATCGAGTGAGCGACCCGCTGTGCAAAGATGAGTCCAAGTGCACCTCCGAGCGTGATCGCGGCGAAGAGGAAGAAGACCCCCGTTTCAGCAGCACTGGCGACATCCATCTCAAGCATCCCCCTTGGCGGCTTCTTTAGCGGCTTTCTTTGCACGCTTGTCGCGCTCTTTGGAAGCACGCTTGGCCAATTCAGCGTCCACCGCTTCTTGGTGAACACCGGGAAGTACACGGGTACGGGATGCATCAAACCAAAGATCTTGGCGAGTGAAACCGGACATGCCGTCGTATTCGTTGGTCATGAAAAACGAGGTAAAGCCGCACGCTTCCATGCACAGGCCACAAAACATGCAGCGCCCGATATCAATACGTCCCGAGACGATTTGGTCATCGGCCGGGTAGAGTTCAGCGGTGGCGACAATGGATTCTTCACCGGAATCGTTCCAACGAACGGTGGCGTTGTCGCCTGAAAGGTCCAAGACCTCAGCGAAGCGCCACTCTTCGGGGGCATCGGTGTGGGCCGTCACGTGGTTGAACGAATCGAGTTCAGCCATGACCTCGGGAACTTCAACGGCGGCGTACTTCCCCACTTCGAGTTCGGCACCAAAACCTGCATGTTCGCCCTCGGCGTTGTCGAGCACGTCAACACGAAGTTCGGTCGTCATGTGAAGGCAGTCGTTGGGGCAGATGTTGACGCACATCTTGCACGCCGTGCACGTTTCCCAAATGATGCCGATACGACCGTTGTAGTTGCCTGGAACGAAGAGCCAAGGCTCCATGTCCTCAAGTCGCTCGTAAGGGTATTGCACCGTCTGAGGCTTCCAGAGTGTCGGCTTCAGGTCCGAGGTTACACGGTCAGGGGCAAATTCCTGACGGGTGATGTCGTTCATCACCGCCGAAGATGCGGCACGAGCACGGCTCCCATCGTCGAGGAATTCAGGGTGAGTCGTGTTGTGGTAGGCGCCCAACTTCTTGCCGAACCGCTTTCCGATGAAGGGGAAGGTTCGCAAGGCCGTGATCAGCGTGATCTTGAACGGGTACCAAAACAAGTTTCTGAAATTCGGTTGTGCGTGTGGATGCATTGGCATGTGTTTCACCTCACTCCTGCCCCGGGGTTACCGTCCCCGCGGGCTTGTCCGTATGGACATGGAACATGCGTTCCTGATTGACCGATTTGTCCTCATCGTTGAGGTACACGTAGAACAGTGCCAGCCAGAAGAAGGTCGTGGCGATGGGCACGAGGAAGGGGATGCCGAAAGCGTCCCAGGCCGCGCCACCGGCCACGTCGTTCTTGGCCGACATGCCGTTCGGGTCAAAGAGGTACAGACGATAGACGAGGGCCAAGACGACCTGCAAGACTGCCAGAGGCAGCAGCATGCGCCAGCCAAACTCGAGGATTTGGTCGGTTCGGATACGGGCAAGGGCGAAACGAGCCCACACGAAGACGATGAGGAAGACCAACCATGACTTCACCAGCGTCATGACCGCACCGGGGATGAGCAGGTAAAGGCTGCCAATACCGAGGAATTCGATCGAACCGATGGTGCCTTGGAAGGGCAGGTGCCAGCCACCGAGGAAGAAGTGGGTGAACAAGAAACAGGCAGCGTAGGTGCGGATGTATTCGGCCATGAACAGCATACCAAAGCGCATACCTCCGTATTCCGTCCACCAGCCTTCGACCAGTTCGGCTTCGGCTTCGGGCATGTCAAAGGGCACGCGCTCGACTTCTGCGATCATCGTGATGAGGAAGAGCGCTGCACCCAGAGGCATCAGGAAGATGTTCCACGCACCAGCAGAATGTTGGAAGTGAATGCTGTCAATGATGTTGAAGGTCCCCGAAAGAATGGCAACCGAAAGCAGGGTCAAAAGCAGTGGAATTTCGTATGCGGTCAGTTGAGCAGCTGAACGGATGCCACCGATGAGGGTGTACTTGTTGTTGGAGGACCAACCGGCGAAGAACACACCGATGGGTGCGATACCGAAGATGGCGATGGCGTAGAGGATCGAAAGGTCCGGGTTGGTGGCGTAGATGCCGCTGGAGAGTGGAATCATACCGAGAATCAACAGGGTTGAAGAAACGATGAGGAAGGGAGAGACCTCGAAAATCAGACGGTCAGCGCGTTGAGGCACCATGTGTTCCTTGACAAGGAACTTCATGCCGTCTGCGACGTTCTGGAAAAAGCCTGGGAAGATGGTTTTGCCCATCCATGAGCGGTTGTTCACACGGTCAACCGTGGCGAATTTCTCATCACGGTTACCGAAGTTCTTGTTGAGCCATTTGTTGACCGCTCCAATGGGCTTGCCCAAACCGAACGGAAGCATGTTCCACCATTCACCGGCCGTCACGCCGTTTTCTCCGACCCAAAGCGAACGCAGCGCAGTGGTTGCACCGTAGCGGTCTTGCATGCGAGCCACAGCCTTGCGCTCAATCCACAGGATGGCGAATTGGGAGAAGAACAGCAAGAGGAACACGACGTTGACCAAGGCAAACGTGGCCACAGCGAACGAAATCGCCGAGGCGCTTTCCTCAAGCGGCGTTCCGGACAAGAGGTCGATGAGGCTCGAGCGGAGCACCCCGTCTCGGCTGAGCATGAATCCTACCAGGTCGTACTTGTCATCCATCATCTCACCTCAGCGGTCTGTCTCCCCAATGCACGGATCAAAACTGCCCATGATGGCAGGAATGTCGGCGACTTTGTAGCCGATCATCGTCTTTGCAACGTAAGGAATCGTGATGAACATCGGCGAACGAATGGACAGTCTGTACGGATGCTTTCCGCGTCCGTCGCCGCCACCCTGAATGTAGAACTGCGAGGCGCCGCGAGTGCACTCGTAATGCGAAAAGCCGGTGGCACCTTCGGGGGCTCGGGTGGGAGCCTTGGCGAGGATCATCTCGTCGCCGTTGGCGTAATTGGTGTTCTTGCCACCAGGGATCTTCTCGATGGCATCGAGGATCATGCGGCAGGATTGGCGCATCTCTTCCATGCGAACACGGTAGCGGTCGTAGCAGTCGGCACCCTTCACGGAGGTGGGCTTCTCAACCGCAGGCTCCCAGTCGACTTGGTCGTACACGGAGTAGGGGTGAGCCCAGCGGACGTCGTAATTGACACCGGCTGCCCGAATGTTGGGTCCAGAAACGCCAGCGTTGACCATGTCCTCGGCCTTGGCGTAGCCAACACCTTGGAGGCGAACGAGCCAGATGGTGGATTCGTCCAACATCATTTCGTATTCATCGATACGGTGTTCAAACAACTTCACCTTGGCGATGAGGCGGTCTGCGAATCCGACGGGAATGTCGCGCTTAACACCACCAACACGAGGGTAGTTGTAGTGCATTCGTGAGCCGCCAAGTTCCTGAAGCAAGTCGAGGAACATCTCACGGTCACGCATGCACCAGGTCATCAGCGTCAGGCTGCCAATATCGGGGCCGTAAGCACCCAACCACATGAGGTGGGAGGCGAGGCGTTGGCATTCTGCGGCGATGAGGCGAATGTACTCTGCTCGCTCGGGTACTTCGACCTCGAGCAGGTCTTCAGCGGCGTAGATGTAGGAGTTGGCCCATGTCATGGCGCTGACATAACATAGGCGGTCGCAATACGGCGTGATTTGGGTGAAGTCGCGTGCTTCAGCAATTTTTTCCACGCCTCGGTGAATGTAGCCAAGTTCGGCTTCGGTGTCGACCACCGTTTCACCGTCGACCTTGACGCGCAAGGTCCACAGACCGTGCGTCATCGGATGTTGGGGGCCCATCGTAATCCACATTTGTGCCATGTTCTCACCTCACTTGACCCGACCCTCGTCGGTTGGTTTTCGACCGAAGCCTTGGGCGTCGTCGTACATCTCATTGAAATCGTGATAGCGGATCTTGTGTTGCTTTTGCAACGGATGGAAGCCTTCTGGGCTGTCGTGTGGATTGAGCACACGGTGCATGTTCTCGTGGCCTTCAAACTGAATGCCGACCAAATCCCATGTCTCCTTCTCGTTCCAATCGGCACCGACCCAGATGTTCTGCACACTGGGGACGGTGGGCGTGTCGGTTTGTGGAAGGGTGATGATGACCTCAACTTCCAGAGGGATGTCGTCGCCTCGGAGATCTTCAGCGACGTGAACGGTGTTTGTGTGAGGTGCTTGGTTGACGACGGGTTGGCGCATCAGGTGGTAAGCGACTTCCCAGCCACGGTCGTCGCCGCCTTCGGGGAAATGCGTTCCCGTCACCATGGAGCAATAGTTCACGCCGATATCAAAGCGGAGATGTTTGGCGACTGCCGTCCAGTGTTGTTGAGGAACAGCGATGCGCACGAAGGCCATTTTGTGAGCGTTGGCATGGTGCTCAACGGTGGCGTTCACATCAGCGCCACCGAAGCGGTCCATGACGGCCTTCACCGCAGCCTCTGCAGCATTCTCGCTTTGTTCATTGGTGACGCGCATTCCCATGCTCAGTCCTCCCCGACGATGATGGGTTTGTCGCCTTTGCGGCCGCTCTCGGGCGCACCGCCAATGCGGATGATTTTCTCTCGGAGCAGGCCAAAGCCATCGATGAGTGCTTCTGGGCGTGGTGGGCATCCGGGGATGTAGACGTCGACAGGAATCACGGTGTCAACGCCCTCGAGGATGTTGTAGGATTGGAAGTAAGGGCCACCCGAAATCGCACACTCGCCCATGGCGATGCAGTACTTGGGCTCAGGCATTTGCTCCCAAAGACGCACGACTTTGTCAGCGAATTTCTTGCTGATGGGGCCGTTGACGAGCAACACGTCGGATTGGCGTGGCGAGGAGCGGAACAGCACACCGAAGCGGTCGCCGTCAAAGCGAGGCGTTGCAGCAGCCGCCATCTCGATGGCGCAGCACTTGATGCCCAAGTGGAGCGTGAACAGG
>MDTE01195660.1_pt1 | contig 11091 bp, 12 predicted proteins | sample 811231 | NCBI WGS metagenome assembly MDTE01 (sample SAMN05326651, study PRJNA326480) | marine metagenome | isolation source: seawater | place: Indian Ocean: Red Sea | collected 2010 | reverse complement strand
TTCCGCACCCGCCACATGAACGACAACCGGCGTCCATGTACCTACCTTGTAAAGACCGTCGAAGCCAATAGTAACCGACGTGATCTCGACTGGCGGCGATTCCATTGCAATCGATGAGCCAGCACAGAAAGAAATGAACGCCGCCATGAGGCAGCGAATACCTAGTACTCTTCGAATGGGCGTGTTGCACGAGATTACCATCAAGGTTTCCCCTCGTTCGGACAAGTGCACACCAACGCTCCGCAGCCCGGGCAACCGTTTCCATATTTTGCTGTGACGGCCTCGGACAAATCCACGTCGACCACATTGGCTATGGTGGAAAGCCATGCCAACACGTCTGCGAATTCTTCCATCTGATCCTGATGAGTCCCTTCACGTAAGGCAGCCGCTAATTCCCCCACTTCCTCCATCAACCACATGAACGTACCGTCCACACCTCGAGCTACGTCTTTTTCGTGATACATGTTCCGAATCAGTCGTTGAAAATCGTCCAATGCCACCGAGGGTTTTGGGAGTTCACTCATCATTTGTCCTACATGTCACTTAATTTACCATCCGGCAGTCAGTCTGAATCAAACGGCAAACGCTGTGAAGTAAATTGTAGCGGTAGAGTGCAAGTCCTACCGCTAAAACATCCGGACTCACAAGACAAAATGCCTCGCCAGTCCAGCCGCTTCGGATGCATTGGCAGCCTCTCACCAATTACGAGAACCGCTCACATGCAGCTAGATTATCGTCGTCCAACTGGATAATCCGCAACAGTGTTTCGGTTAACTTTTTCTGAAGTCCGGCCAAATCATAGACGTCCGCCAGTGACGTCGTCCAGCAAAGCCTTGTCTGCAAGTCGTTCGACACCTGAAAGGTGGATAGCTCGCCGTTCTCTCCGCCTACTGGTACTACCGTCTTTTGTTACGTATAGTCTGCAGTAACATGAACAGCAAAGGTTATCCGATTGCCTGTATTCGGCTCCTTACTAGAAGAGTTTCACAACTTCTTTGGTATGAAGCGTTAGTTCAATGCCGGCTACCCTTGTAGCCAAACGGCGCAAGCTGTCCGGTCTTCAACCATGGGCTGTGTGACCGAGCTGTATGACCATCGAGTAGCTCGGCCTCCACCACGATAATAAACCACCGGTCGGATGCTAAAGTCGATGAGGCCCTATTCCTCGCGAGAAAATCCAAATGCCTGAATTCATCAGTGTGGCAAAAGTCGCAGACCTTCCTGAAGGATCCTCCAAAGCCTACCGAGTACAGAATCGCATGGTCGCCGTTTTTCACACCGAGAATGGATTGTTCGCCATCGATGACACGTGCCCACATATGGGAGCTTCATTGGCCGATGGACATGTCGAAGAACAAGTCGTAGCCTGTCCCTGGCACGCCTGGCGGTTTTCTATTTGCGACGGCACCTGGTGTGACAGCCCAACAATCAATATCGACAGTTTCGAAGTACGTGTGGAGGGTGATAACATCCAGGTACGTGTTCCTGACGAACAACGTCAGACGGATGACACTCCAGCCAGTTCCGAATAGTTTTCGATCGGTTTTGTCTTTCCAACCCAACCTTGTAACCTTTACCAGCCAGCAACATTTTCCGCTTTGAGACTCCATTCAAAAGCCCTAAGAAACCTACCGTTAGAGACTTCCCCATGAACTCCTCATCAGAACGCTCTGGACTCGGCCTTTTCACATCACTCAGTACGATGATGTTTGTCATGTTCTTCGTTTGGGGAGCTTGGTACCCAACGATGGGATCGTTCATGACAGAAAAAGGGTTGGCAGATCACATCAATTGGGCTTACTCGGTAGCACCTATTGCCGCAATTATTACCCCGTTTTTCATGGGCCTCGTTGCCGATCGCTTGATGAATGCTGAAAAACTTCAAGGAATATTGATGATCCTGAGTGGCATTTGCATTAGCATCGCACCTTCCTTTGCCTCACCAGACACTTGGCTATTGTTCATCCTGCTCTTGTTGGCACACACTATTTGCTTCATGCCGAATCTTGGCCTGAGCAATACAATCTGCTTGAAGCATTTAGTCGATGCGGATCGAGACTATCCCATCGTCCGGGTCTTTGCGACCGTGGGGTGGGTCGCGGCAGGTTGGATCATTAGTGCGCTGACCGCAGACAAAACAGCGATGCAGTTTTACGTTGCCGGATCGGCCGCTATCGCGGTAGGTCTGTACAGCTTTGTGTTGCCCAAAACTCCGCCGCCTGCTCGCGACAAGCCGTTACGATTCGGTGAGCTCTACGGTGCTGACACGTTTCCTTATTTTAAACACTGGTCCTTTACGGTTTTTATGCTTGCATCCCTGTTTGCCTGCATTGGCATGATGCCTTACTGGGCACTGGGAAGCCCTTTTTTGAATGCGGTGGGCATTGAGAAAACAGCTCGCTTTTTGACGATGGGACAGATCGCCGAAGTCTTTGTTTTGGCACTCGTGCTGCCTATGTTTGTCAAACGTTTCGGCATCAAATGGACCATGATCTTGGGACTGACCAGTTGGGCCATCCGCTTTGTACTATTTGCTGCAGCTGCTACCAGACAAGACATAGGTGGACAGACGATGCTGGTACTGGCTATTGTACTGCACGGGTTCAGTTATGACTTCGTCTTTGTGTCTGGCTATTTGTATGTCGATCGATATGTACGGGAAGACATTCGAGCACAAGCTCAAGGCCTGCTGGTTGTTTTCACCCAAGGTATTGGCTTTTTCCTCAGCTCCCAAATCTTCGTGGGAGAGATTTTCCCTCGGATGATAAGAGATAGCGACAGCGCGGCGCAATGGCAATCGTATTGGCTCGTCCCCGCCATCTATATGGCCATCGTCCTGGTAATGTTCTCGCTATGCTTCCGTGATCAAAACAGCAACAATGCCACAGAGTCGGGGTAGTATTACCGTGTTGGATCAGAACGAACAATCACCGTTCAATAACTAATGACCAGATGAATCCGAATGGCATGGTCGGCGTTGGTAAAGGACTTCTTAGGTATTTATCATGAGGCATTCGGATTTGTCTAGTCATGGGAACATCTGACCTAAACATTGCTAGGTCGTAATTAAAGAATGCGATTCAAGAAATCCTGACGGCTTCAATCTAACCCAACTGAATGATGCCACCAGGCTCTAGCACCATCGGCTTGGCATTCGTTTCCTGCCTCACCTGGGCTGCCCAAGCCTGAGCATCTTGCTGGATAGGCGGCCAGGTATTGTAGTGAGCGGGTGCCACCTGGCGAGGTTGGATCAAACGAATCGCTTCAATGGACGCTGCCGGTCCCATCGTGAACAGGTCCCCGATTGGCAATACGGCCAAGTCCACACCTGTAGTACCTATCAGTTTCATGTCCCCAAACAACGCAGTGTCGCAAGCAAAATAAATGGTACCGTCACCGGTCGACAGCAGGAATCCGGCCGGATTTCCACCATAAGAACCATCGGGCAACTGCGAACTGTGATGAGCCAGCGTCATCTCCGCTCGTCCACACGGCAAATCGAAGCCCCCTCCTAGATTCATTCCCACCGTGTTTTGAACCTCGTGTTGTTGCGCAAACCACTCGGCAATTTCGAAGATGGCCACAACCGTTGCATTACACCGATTGGCAATTGCAGCCACATCCGCCACATGATCAAAATGCCCGTGGGATACCAAGATGAAATCTGCACTAACATCTGCTGCTTTCACCGGCGATGACGGGTTATCATCCAAGAACGGGTCCAACAGGATGGTGGTACCGTTCGATTTAATCTGCCAACTACCGTGGCCGAACCACGTCAATTCAGTAGCCATGAATGGTCGCTCCTTGTACTCGACTTCTATTTCGCTCGGAGAATAGTATTCATATTCCGTTTGTAATCTTCGACTCCAGGCTGTCCGTAGGGATTAATCCCAATCAAACGTCCCTCGACAACCGTTGCCAACATCAACATCTGAAATAACTGTCCAAGAGACGATTCGTTTTGCATGGGAAGATGCAGATTCGCCGTGGGACGTCCATCCGCCTCATATGCCTGATTGGTACCTTCTAGTGCCGCATACATCACATCAGGCAACGTCTTGTCTGCCAGGTCATTCAACTGATCTTGGTTCCACTCTTGTTGTCCGATGGATAACGAATCTTGGCGATATCTATCCACGATCAAATTGGTAATCAGCTTGTCCCGGGTTCCTTGCTGATGTTGCTGGCCTCGCGAATGCAAATCCCTTGTATTGACGACCGTCAACGGTAGAGCACCCTGCTCCTGTTTTCCCAAGCTTTCTGCCAACAATTGATCGTACCACAACCCTACCGCTTCCAACCCACTGGACCACACGGATAAGACACGCGTGGTCGCGTTGCATTGAGCCTCCATCAAGTGGGATACGGCGACGTAGTCCAGCACCGGATTCTCACCTACTGGCGCGGAACGAAACGTTTCGTTCATGATCGCCGCCCCTTCTAATAACCGTACAACATCCAATCCCAAGATAGCGGCCGGTAACAAGCCCACCACACTAAGTACCGAGAATCGACCGCCAACACCGTCGGGCACCCGAAACACGTCGCGGCATCCCAACACCTTGGAGAGCTCGTGAAGTTTTCCAGCGCTGCCTGTGACGGGTACTACGAAGTCCCCCAACCGATCTCCACTACCTTCCAGACACGTCTGTAACTCACGTAAAAAGATGCGGAAACTGGCTGCGGTTTCCAACGTACCACCACTTTTGCTAATCACAACGATTGCCCAACGATCGTCAGTCTCACCAGACGTCCGCAGCAAATCGATTAGCCCATGCGTTGCGTCGTTGTCAACATTGTTGCCTTCAAAATACACCCGAGGTCGCAAACCACGTTCAGCCCGACTCAGTTCGTTATGATAGGGATGGCAACAAGCTTCCATCATGGCTCGTGCTCCCATATACGATCCTCCGATTCCCAACACGATCACTCGGTCCACCAACTCTCGTAACCGATCAGCAGTAGCCAACACCATACCTAATTCACTTGACTCCTTATGGGAACGATAGTCGCGCAGGAGTCGCTCAGGTAAATCGATGAATCCTGCGTCTAGAGGCTCCTTGTGGTCGGGCACCGAGCCACCCTCCGTCCACAACTGTAGATCCTTCAGAACGTCGACCTTAGCTGTGTCCAAACGTGGTGCCAGTTTTTCGACATCCTGTTCAGATACCCCCCTACCCTGGAGAAACATTCGCTGAGGATCATAACAAATCGGTTCAAGCTGGACGTTCATAGATCCTCCGTGGAATGTCGTATTTTGTCATGGATCTTTGCTATCTGACTTGTGGTGTTTTTCGCTGAGCAGGGCAAGCCGCCCCACCTTTCGCGGGTTCACTATCTATCACCAGACTTGCCTGCAGCCAATGCCAAACAGTCGGGAAACAAACGCAGGTCCGACTCTGAGACGCCTCTTTTACCACCCATCAGTTTATGTTAGTTTTTGCCCAGGTGGGACCAGGGACCCGTCATCTGCAAAGTGGTTCGTACACCCTGAACGTGGCTGAGTGTGCCACTTAACCCCGCCGAGGATCTTTCGAACCAAATTGCCCTTTCACCAGTAGCTTGAGGCCTCGCCCCCAAGCCGCCGCTGTAAGGTCTAGGGATCCGTGCAACGGCCAGAAGCGGCTTTTAGATTACCTATCGGCGTTGCACCAGACTGCTTGATGGCAACGGAGTCAATATGATGGACATCCACGATCTTACCCGATCGCTCACACAGAGAAATGATTCGAAAATTGTCATGCTAGTGGCTGACGGCCTCGGCGGATTGCCGCTTCAATCAGGCGGACAAACGGAACTGGAAACGGCCGTCACTCCTCATCTGGATCAGCTTGCTCGTCGAGGCGTTCAGGGACTGAGCATCCCCGTACTTCCTGGCATCAGTCCCGGAAGCGGTCCAGGACACCTCGGATTATTCGGATATGACCCTCTACGATATGTCATTGGCCGTGGAGCCCTAGAAGCAACCGGAATCGGTTTCGAACTTCAAAACGGAGATGTGGCGGTTCGCTGTAACTTCTGCACGCTGGATCAGCAAGGCCATATTGTCGATCGCCGTGCGGGACGAATTCCTACTTCTGAAAGTACCGAGCTGGTGTATCGTCTCCGCGAAATTAAATTGCCGAGTATCGAAGTGTTTGTGGAGCCGGTTAAAGAACACAGGTTTGTCGTCGTGTTCCGAGGAGAAGGATTAGACGGCAATGTCGAGGATACCGATCCCCAACAGACAGGTGTTCCACCTCTCGAACCCAAAGCAATGGATTCGTCAAGCCAAAAAACGGCACAAGCGGCCAAACAGTTTCTCGATCAGGCCAGAACCATTCTGGCCAATGAAGAGAAGGCGAACTTTCACACCATGCGAGGGTTTGCAGCAAAGCCGAATTTGCCTTCGTACGAAGAAGTGTACGGACTGAGGGCAGCCGCTATCGCCGTCTATCCCATGTATAAAGGTCTGGCCAGATTGGTAGGCATGACCGTCGCAGGCTCGCCTACGACGCTGGACGATCAAATGGATTTGATGGCCAAGCACTGGAACGAGTACGACTTTTTCTTTGTACACTTCAAATATACGGACAGCACCGGTGAAGATGGAAACTTTGACGAAAAAGTAGAGCGCATTGAGCAATTCGACGCAACCATTCCACGAGTTCTCGATTTGAATCCGGAAGTCATCATGGTGACCGGCGACCACAGTACACCCAGCTTTTTGAAAAGCCACAGCTGGCATCCGGTACCTACTCTTTTAGTGTCGGAATGTTGCCGTACAGACGCCTGTGAAACGTTTGGAGAAACCGAAGCCATTCGCGGAGGACTAGGACATTTCGAGGCAAAACACCTGATGACACTTGCATTAGCTAACGCAGGCCGGCTGAATAAGTACGGCGCGTGAACCTTGCCAGCCTAACATGGAGATTGACATTTCTGTCCGCTGGAAAAACGTCTCCTAAGACGTCGACGCTATAGGGTGCGTGTACCGACAAGCCAAACTCAAGGTTTCGTACACTTCATCTTTCGACCATCGTCGGCACATTTGAAGTACGAAGCTCATCTTTTATGAGGTTCAAATACTGCTACAACAACCCAATCTTGTTGCGCAGCAGCCATTCGGCTGAGATTACCACCACAAATGCACTCGCCAGCCATTTGGAATTCCATAGACTCTATGGCTCGAGCGTTTCCACTCGCACCGCCTTACCGGCTGGTAGCTCATCCAACAGGCTGTCGAGACTATCAGCTGTGAAGAATTGGCCACCTGTAACATCAGCTAAGTATTCCAGTTTTGCTTGATTCATTCTTGGCTCGGCCAACTCAGTCGGTGACTTCAATATCGAAAACGAAGTTGTTACTGCTTCCCCAGATACTTGTGGCTGAGCCAGCATGAGTTCATAGTCGCCCGCATTCAATGCGCGTCCGTGTAAAGAAACGCTCTAATAACCGGGCCATGGCTAATCGTGCCAAAAAATCCGCAGAGGCATAGTCCGTGTCAGGATAAACAGATTCAGTCCACTCACCACTCGATGTTTCTAACCAGACATCCAAAGCCAGCTTTTCTTCTGCGTCCCGTCGTATCGGTCCCAAGCTGCTACAAATGGATAATTGGCAATCTTTTGCGTTTGACAATAGGCCGATACTGGAACGTAACTCTGATAGACATCCATCACCGATTGTGTGGGACCCGACGCCATGATTAGCTGTCTGGAATATTCATGGAGCGCCTGCTCATACACATCCATCGTGTCTTCTCAGCGCTCCATCTCTAGAAAACAATCCACTCGACGCAACTGTTGCCACGCGTCACGCTCGACAGCGTCTACATCGATCGTAGAAGAGATAGTGAATTCTCGTTCGACACGAAACTGGCAATAACCTGGAAGGATCACCAGCCAACACGATCGCGAGCCGTCGGAATATGAGATCCGGCCAGTTCATCACCCGCGCGCATAGCCCTCGACGATGCGACCGACATAAAACAAACTGAGACCAAATACCATTGCCAAGAGAAGGTCAGCAATACCTGAGTCTCGATTGAGCGATCCTGTCAACTCCAGCACAATGAATATAGGCAGGATCACCAAACCAATAAGTTGCAGAAAGCGTCCAAAACTGCGTGCCATGACTTCGTTCGAGAAGATGATCAGGATGCAGAAGTAACTTCAGCCGCTATCAGGCCACCCGCGTTCGAAAGCCGCGCTTTTCGCACCAAGTAGTAAAAGTAGGCCGAAAATGAAGTCAACAATATGAAAGGCATCGACATCATAAACACGATGCTCCAAAAATATCCTTGCACTAAATGCTCGTAGCCAGCAACACTATTCTTGCACGTAGGACACGCCGAGACAACATCAGCGCTCACTGCAATAACGACAAGCACCATCACTACCACGATTTTTCGACACATTCCTCTTATCATGTCAAGCATTATACGATAATCCCAGACTTTACGACAATGGACTATGGTTCCAGCGAATACTATCCCTTGGCAAAGTCATGCTGGCAAGCATTTCAATATTGGAGTAGTTCTGCAAATTTCTGAGCTGTCAGCTTGGCATCCTTACTGCGAGCCGCTTGATACAACTCACCTCCCGCAAGATTCTGCCAATCAACCATGATTAGTAATCCGATCGTGTTCAAGAGCACAGTCCTATTGTATCGTCCCCAAACTGGCTGTGAAAATAACTTTTATCTCGTTCCGACAATCTACCATACACTATTGTCATTATTTGACAGTACGACCCAACACCACTACTCCATGGCCTCTACCCTTGGGGCGCGAACAAGTGATATAGCATGACATACACGATGACACCTGTCACAGAAACGTATACCCAAATGGGGAATGTCCAACGCGCAAGTCGCAGGTGGGCGCGACGTTTCATCGCCAGCCCCAAATAAATTGTAATCATCGCCAGGAAGGGCAAAACGGCCGCCAGAACAATATGCGTGATAAGAATAAAGAAATAAAACAGCCTCACCGCACCCGGCGCGTCATCTGGGAAATGCTTACTGCCTTCGATCGCAATGTGGTAGATCAAATAGGTAACAAGAAACAACACGGACACACCAAAGCACGTCAACATGGTCCACTTGTGTGCCGTTTCGTGCTGCCGGCGGATCAAACAGTAGCCCAATAGCAACAAGCAGGTCGCAATGGCGTTCAACGTGGCATTGACATGTGGTAAAAACGGAATGTACTCGTCCAATGATTTGGTCCGTTGTTAGGCAACAGGGCGGAGCATTGTAAATGTGGGAACACCATCGCAGTGGAAGCTTGGACTTTGCCCGAGTCAAATGAGACGGGCCGGGACCCATCCTACAAAGATACGGTGACGAAATACTTCACAGCGTTGGTTTTTCAGGCGCCGTCTTCGTTTCGTTTTGGTCACTGTCTTTCACGGTCGCTAACATCTCGTCCATCTTTGTACGCATCAAATCCATTTCGTCGATTTCCTGCCAACTGAAGTAACCCAGCACATCCCCAATTGGGTTGACCAACATCAATTTTTGGCTGTGCGTTGTTGGCGTTACGGAAAGCTTAAACTTGTCTTGTCCCAATCGTTGGATGTACTCGAGATTTCCGGTTAAAAAGAGCCAATGTTCATGATGGGCCTGCAAGCGTTTCGCATAATCGGCCAATTGCAAAGGCGTATCGCGTTCGGGGTCACACGTAATGCTTATAAATTTGACTCCCTGCCTACCATATTCATCGACCAGATCTTTGATGTACAGATTCTGACGCCAGCATTCTTGGGGGCAGGCGGTAAAGAAAAAACTGGCCACCCACACTTGTCCTTGCAAGCTAGTCAAATCAAATTTTTTTCCACTTCGCTCGATCAATTGGAATTCGTCTAACGGTCCCGTATTCGCAGCAAAGCCGGCAAAAGAACCTTGGACTCCACGGCGGTAAGCGGCCCAAACAATCATCGATCCCACAAAAACAAATAACACTGCCATCCAAAACATCAGTTGTTTGCTCTTCATCATGTACCTCCAGTCGTACGGCTTTCGGAAACTCGACAAGCGCCCACAAACATCACGATGGCAAACAGAACAGAAACGATCCAACAGGTCCCCATTCCAGGTTCCCAAAAACTCTCCCCACTAACTGGTTCCAAATCAAACATGAAGTAGCGGAGCCCCGTGACTCCGTACGTCAACGGATTCAGCTTCATGATCCAGTGCATGACTCCCCAGTTGTCTCCTGACAACGACGGAATGGGAAAGAATGACCCGGACAACAGCCACATTGGCATCAACACCAAATTCATAATGGCATGGAACCCTTGCGTCGAATCCATCTTCCACGCCAAGACATATCCCATAGCGGTCAGGCCGACGGACACAACAAACATCAACAGGACCAATCCCACAAAGGAACCCAGGCTGAAACTCGCTTGAGGCAAGGTCAGTGCCAGCAAACAGAAAATCATTCCTTGAAACAGCGCGATCAGTGTTCCCCCCAACACTTTCCCCAACACCATCGCCCCTCTCGGTAACGGCGAAACCAGTACAGACTGCAGGAAGCCTTCTCGCCGATCCTCGATGATGGAGATAGATGCAAAGATGGCAGTAAACATCAGAATCATCACGACGGTGCCGGGGAAGAAGTACTCTCGAAAACCTTGCCCCCCCTCCCCTGCCGCTGACATACGAAATGATTGATCCAATCCGGTACCAAAAAGAATCCAGAAGACGAAGGGCGTCACGATCGCCCCCATCACTCGGTTTCGCTGTCGAAAGAAACGCACGAATTCTCGCCAGCACAATACCCACGCAGCTCGCACGGCATCCGTTGTCTGCAGTTTCGTCATTGAGATACCAGTCACGTTGTGATTTCCTGTCTGGTTTGCGCGACGGAGGCGACGTATCTAGGCGTTCGCCTCGTGCTGCCAAAATCGATGGCCTGTTTTGGCAATGAAAACGTCTTCCAATGTCGGCTTGCCCAAAGTGATGGAATCAATCTGTCCAGGAAACGCCTCCACAAGTTTTGTAATCCAGGTGTGCCCATCAGATTGTTCCAAACGCAGCGCTCCGTCCAACAAGACGGCATCCAATTGAAATGTGTCACGAACCGCTTTGGCCAAATCCTCC
>MDTE01191922.1_pt1 | contig 11091 bp, 9 predicted proteins | sample 811231 | NCBI WGS metagenome assembly MDTE01 (sample SAMN05326651, study PRJNA326480) | marine metagenome | isolation source: seawater | place: Indian Ocean: Red Sea | collected 2010 | reverse complement strand
ATTGGGGAGGGAGGATCTGGAGGAGTGGTAGCGATAGCTACAACTAATAAAGTATTAATGTTAGAACATTCCGTATATTCTGTTATTTCACCAGAAGGATGCGCATCTATTTTATGGAAAGATACTAAATATGCGAAAGAAGCAGCAGAAGCTATGAAAATAACAGCTCAAGATTTAAAAGAACTTAGTATAATAGATTCTATAATATCAGAGCCAATTGGAGGCGCGCATAGAAATTCTATTCAAACTATTAAAAATGTTAATAATGCGATTAAAATTAATTTGAAAAATATAATTAATTTAAGCACGGATGAACTTTTAAGATTAAGAAAAGATAAATATTTGATGACTATAAATAATTCTGAATAATTATTTTTTTTTAAGCAACTTTTCCACAACAGTGTTTGAATTTTTTTCCTGACCCGCAAGTGCAAGGAGAGTTTCTTGGAACTTTGAAACTTTTAATATTAGTTGTATTTTCTTTTTCTAATTTTTGATCTTTAAATACCTCTTCTCCATCTTGTTCATTTTCATTTTCAAATTGTATGTTACTTAATACTTTACTTATATTTCTTTTAATATTTAAAAGCATATTTTCAAAAAGATTAAATGCTTCTCTTTTATATTCATTTAAAGGATCTTTTTGACCATATGCTCTAAGAGATATACCTTGTTTTAGATAATCAAGAAAAAGTAAATGATCTTTCCAAGAATGGTCTATTATTTGAAGTAAAAAACTTTTTTCTACAGATCTAAAATTTTTGCTTCCTATATTTTTTTCTTGTTCTTTTTCTGAATTTTCAATATCACTAAGAATTATTTTTTTAATTTCATTATTAGCAACCCCTTCTTTTTTTGCTAATTTTTTTAAATCTTTATTAATTCCAAATATTTCTTTTAATTCTTTTTCAAGATTGTCTAGGTTCCATTGTTCAAAATAAGTGTCTTCAGGAATATTTTTACTAACAATATTATCAAGCGTATCTCTTTTCATATTTTTTATAAAATCTTTTACATCAGCTGATTCCATAATCTTATTTCTTTGATCATATATTACTTTTCTTTGATCATTCATTACATCGTCAAATTTTAATAAAGATTTTCTAATATCGTAATTTCTCGCTTCAACTTTTTGCTGGGCTTTTTCTATTGCTTTATTTATCCATTTATGTGCAATCGCTTCACCTTCTTTTAGACCTAAAGTTTTTAGCATTCCATCTATTTTGTCAGATCCAAATATTCTCATTAAATCATCTTCTAAAGAAATATAAAATTTTGATTCTCCAATGTCCCCTTGTCTTCCACATCTTCCTCTTAATTGATTATCAATTCTTCTACTTTCATGCCTTTCAGTACCTAAAACAAAAAGTCCACCGGAATTTATAACTATTTTTCTTGCATCATTTATTTCGTTTTGAAGTTTTAAATTCATTTTTTCTGTTATTTTTTTTTTATTTTCTGTTTCAATTTTTTTTATTTGCATGTCTAAATTTCCACCTAATTGTATGTCTGTTCCTCTACCAGCCATATTAGTTGCAATAGTTACCGAGCCTTTTTGACCTGCTTGTGCAATAATGTAAGCCTCCTCTTCATGATATTTTGCATTTAATATTTTATGTTCTATTTTCTTTTTTTTTAATATTTTTGATAATTCCTCAGATTTTTCAATACTTACAGTTCCAACTAAAACTGGTTGTTCTTTTTTTTTACATTTTTCAATTTGTGAAACTATCGCATCATATTTTTCTTTATTTGTTCTATAAATTTCATCATCAAAATCAGATCTTATACATTCTTTATTCGTTGGAATTTCAATAACTTCAAGTTTATAAATATCTAATAATTCAGGCGCTTCAGTCATAGCAGTACCTGTCATTCCAGAAATTTTTGGATATAACCTAAAATAGTTTTGAAATGAAGTTGATGCTAAAGTTTGATTTTCTTTTTGTATTTCAACTCCTTCTTTAGCTTCCAATGCTTGATGAAGTCCTTCTGAAAATCTTCTTCCTTCCATCATTCTTCCAGTAAATTCATCAATTATTATTATTTGATTATTTCTAACAATATAGTCCGTGTCTTTTTCAAATAATTTATGTGCCCTTAAAGCTTGATTTATGTGATGTAAAATTAGAATGTTATCTGCATCAAACAAATTATCATTTTTTAATAGTTTTTTTTCTTTTAAAATTTTTTCAACTTTTTCAACACCTTTATCAGCTAAATTAACACTTTTACTTTTTTCATCTTTTTCGTAATCTTTTTCTTCTAAATTTGGAATAAATTGATTAATTTCTGTATACAATGAAGATGTATCTTGTGTTGGACCAGATATTATAAGTGGAGTTCTAGCTTCATCAATTAGAATATTATCTACTTCATCAACAATAGCAAAATTATGCTTTCTTTGAACCAAGGTGTCTTTAGAATATTTCATGTTATCTCTCAAATAATCAAAACCAAATTCATTATTTGTTCCATAAGTAATGTCACATTTATATGCATTCTTTCTTTTTTCATCTTCAATGCCACCAGTTATACATCCAACAGTTAAATCTAAAAAATTATAAATTTTACCCATCCATTCAGAATCTCTTTCAGCTAAATAATCATTAACTGTTACTATATGGACCCCTTTATTTTCTAAAGCATTAAGATATGCTGCTAAAGTAGCAACTAAGGTTTTTCCTTCACCAGTTTTCATCTCTGCTATCATTCCTTTATGTAGCACAATTCCTCCTATTAATTGAACATCATAGTGGCGCTGATTAAGTGTTCTTTTTGCAGCTTCCCTTACTACAGCAAAAGCTTCAGGTAATAAATTATCTATGGTTTCTTTATCTTTTAATCTTGACCTAAATTCTTTAGTTTTATTTTTTAAATCTTTATCAGATAATTTTTCAAATTTTTTTTCTAAATTATTAATTTGATCAACTTGTTTTTGTAATTTACTGACAAATCTATCATTTGCACTTCCGAATATTTTTTTTGCGAATTTTAAAAACATTTTATTTATTAATATATATAAATATTTAATTGAGAATATTTATATAATATTTAATTACAAGATATATAAGACACTATATAATTTTTTTTATTAATTAATTTTTATGTCAAAATCATTAAAAAAAATAAAAATGCCTAATATTGAAGGGGTTTTATTTTCAACTGGAAATTGTGGGTTAAAAAAAAATGAAAAAGATTTAGCTATTATACAATTAGATAGCGCTTCTAAAACAACAGGAGTTTTTACAACATCTAAAACAGTTTCCGAGGCAGTAAAGTGGTCAAAAAAAAATATCAATAATAAAATTAAAGCTATTGTAGTTAATTCAGGTAATGCTAATGCGTTAACTGGTAAAAAAGGCTATAATTCAATAAAAAATTATACGAAATTTATTTCAAATAAAATTAAATGTAATTCAAGTAACATATTAGTAGCGTCAACTGGTGTTATAGGAGAACAATTAAATCATAAATTAATTAATTCTAAAATTCCGAACATAATAAGAAAATCTTATTATAAATGTTGTAGTTGGGACAGTTTGTGCAAATCTATTATGACTACAGATACAGTTCCAAAATTTTCTTCTAAAAAAATAAAATGTGGAAAAGAAACAATTATTATTAATGGTATTGCAAAAGGCGCAGGTATGATACATCCAAATATGGCAACTATGCTAGCTTTTGTATTTACTGATGCTTCAATATCAAAAAATAATTTAAAAAAGATACTTTCTAATGGAATTAGAAATTCTTTTAATAGTATTACAGTAGATGGAGATACTTCAACAAATGATAGTGTTTTTTTTACTGCAACGTGTAAAAAAAGAATTAACATTAATTTTTCTGAAAATAAGAATTCTAAAAATTTTATTAATGCATTTAATGATTTATTATTAGATTTAGCTCTTCAAATAGTAAAAGATGGTGAGGGTGCAAAAAAAATTATTAAAATATCTGTTAAAAATGCAAAAACTTATTTAAATGCAAAAAATATTGCTTTATCCGTAGCAAATTCTCTACTTGTAAAAACTTTATTTAGTTCAAATGAGCTTAATTTTGGAAGAATTTTTATGGCAATAGGTAAGAGCAAAGAATTTATTAATCAAGAAAAGATAAGTTTTTCATTAGGTTCTAATTTAATTGCTAAAAATGGAACTTTATTAAAGATTAATAATGTTAAAAAAATTAAAAAATATATGAATCAAAAGAATTTAGATTTAACAATTAATTTAAATATTGGAAAAGAGGAATCTGTAATATATACATGTGATTTAACAAATGAATATATTAAAATTAATACAAATTATTTAAGTTAATTGAAAAAGAAAATTATATATGTCTCTGTTGTTGCGTTAATAGACTGGCAAGGAAAAGTTCTAATATCTTCAAGGACGAAAAAAAAAACATTGCCAAGTTATTGGGAATTTCCAGGAGGAAAAATAAAAAATAATGAGATGCCTGAAGATGCAATAGTTAGAGAAGTAAAAGAAGAATTATCAATAGAAATTGATAAACAATCTTTAAAAGGATTTAATTTTAACACTTATTCATATGAAAAATATGAAATTGTGATTTTTTTTTATATTTGTAAAAGTTGGAAAGGAACTCCTAAGGCAAGTGAAAATCAAAAAATTTTGTGGGTTGAAATTAATAATTTGCAGAACTACAAATCGTTGCCAGCTAATAAAAAATTTATATCTGAATTAAAAAAATTTAATAAAAAAAGTTAATTATTTTTTTGATAGCACTTCTGATAGTTTTTTTTTAGCTGATCCTGGTAATTTAGGTTTTTGCTGACTTACATGTTTTTTCCAACCTATAAAATATATTATTTCAAAAGTTGCGTAAATTTTACCTTTGTTAGAAAAATCTTTTTTATAGATTTTATTTGCAAAATTAAATAATTTTTTTGAAGTAAAAATTTTTTTTCTATTAATTAAACTATTACTTTCTCCCATTCCTTTAAGATCTTTCATTAAAGAAAAAATATCTTTATAGTAAATTTTTATAATATCCCTATCAACAACTGGCAGTTGAAACCCTGTTTTTTGTAACAACATTCCAGCGTCTTGAATTCTAATAAATGGCGATACTCTCGGGGATGTTTTATTAGATATTTGATCTTCAGCATTACATAATGAATGTTTTAATTCTTGAAGTGTTTTATTACCAAAAATACTACATAAAAACAGTCCGTCTGCTTTTAATATTCTATTTATTTCTTTTAATGTTTTGAACAAATCATTTGTCCAATGAAGATATAAATTACTATAAATAAAACTAAATTGATCATTTTTGAATGGAAGATTTTCTTCATCTAAAATTAATAAATGTTTTTGTTTTGAAGTTTTATTCTTTTTTGCCATTAAAAGCATTTTCTTTGAAATATCAGTTAAAAATATTTTTTTTATTTTTTTTTTATTATTTATAAGAGAAATTATTTCTCCAGTTCTCGAACCTATTTCAAGTATGTTTGTGAAATCTCTTTTAATAAAATTTAATCTATTAAATAATCTTTTATTTATTTCAGAAAATAAGTAATTAAATTGTTTGTAATTTTTAGCTGCTTTATTTCTTGAAATTTGATTTTTTTTTTTACTAAAAATTTTTATATTATTTACCATCTTTAATATAGAATTATCAAAATTTTTTTTTTAAATGTTGAAAAGATATAAAAAATTTAAAGTAGCATGTATTCAAATGAATTCACAAGATAATTTTGAATCAAATTTAATTTTTATTGAGAAAAAAATTAACATTTTAATTAAAAAGAAAGTTAAATTAATAATTCTTCCTGAAAATTGTTTTTTTATGGCAAAAAATAACAATTATCTATTAAAATTTAATTATTCAGAGAATAAAAATCCAGGTATATTAAAAATTAAAGAATTAGCAAAAAAATTTAAAGTTTGGATTATTATTGGTTCTACTTGTGTAAAAGAGAAAAAAAAATTGTTTAACAGATCTTTGTTAATAGGACCAAATGGAGAAATAAGATTAAGATATAATAAAATACATTTATTTTCAGCAAAATTACCAAACGGAGATTTGTATGATGAAAAAAAATATTTTGACCAAGGTAATAAATTATCCTTGTTAAATACTCCATTTGCTAAAATAGGTTTAACTATATGTTATGATTTAAGATTTCCATATTTATATAGAAAATTAGCTATAAAAGGAGCTGAAATAATAACAGTTCCTTCGGCATTTACTAATTTTACAGGAAAAATTCATTGGCATAGCTTATTAAAAGCTAGAGCCATTGAAACAGGTTGCTATATTTTAGCTCCAGCACAACAAGGGATTCATCCGGATGGGAGAAAAACATTTGGTCATACAATTGTTATAGATCCTTGGGGTAGAATTATTAACGAATGTAATAATAAAGAAAATATTATTATTAGTGAAATTGATATAAATAAAGTTTATTCTGCTAGAAATTCTATACCTTCATTAAAACTTAATGTTAAAATTTAGTTTTTTGGTTGAGGAATTATTCTTAAGTAAGGTTTTATTGTTTTCCACCCTTTAGGAAATTTTGTTTTGGCTTCATCATCACTTACAGCTGGAATTATTATACAATCTTCTCCATTTTTCCAATTTACAGGAGTAGCAACCTGGTGTTTTGCTGTTAATTGTAGTGAATCAACAACTCTAATAATTTCTTCGAAATTTCTTCCAGTACTCGCTGGGTAAGATAACATTAATTTTATTTTTTTGTCAGGGCCTATAACAAATACTGTTCTTACAGTAAGAGTATCTGATGCATTTGGATGAATCATTCCATACAAATTAGAGACCTTTTTTTCAGTGTCGCAAATTAAAGGATAATTTACAGCATTCCCTTGTGTTTCTTTTATATCTTTTAGCCAATTTAATTGGTCATCTGTTTGATCTACACTTAAACCAATTATTTTAACATTTCTTTTGTCAAATTCGTTTTTTAAACCTGCCATATAACCAAGTTCAGTAGTGCATACAGGTGTAAATGATTTTGGATGTGAAAATAGTATTGCCCAACTATCATTAATCCATTTGTGAAATTCAATATCACCTTCTGTAGATTTTGCTTTAAAATCTGGAGCTATATCACCAATTCTTAATGCCATATTAGTTTATAATATAATTATATTGTCTATTTGTAAATATTATTATTTTACAGTAAAATATTGTATTATTTAGAAATAACCATAAAATAATTAATATCTGTATCTTTAGATAAAAACCATTTGTTTTCTATTGGATTAAATTTCATACCTACAGTTTCTTTTAATTTTAATTTTTTTGAAATAATTAAATCATTAATTTCTTGAGGTTTAATAAATTTTTCAAATTGATGTGTTCCTATTGGTATCCAGTTTAGAATATATTCACCAAAAATTTTTGCAAAAATTAGTGATTTTAAGTTTCTATTAATTGTTGATAAAATTAAAATTGAACTGGTAGACATAAGTTTTGCTATTTTATCTAAAGTATTTTCTAAATTGTCAACATGCTCTAAAACTTCCAGACATAAAATTAAATCAAATTTTTTTTTATTTTTTTTAAAAAATGAATCTAAAGAGCTATTAATATAATTTATTTTTAATAATTTTTTTTTTGCATGTTCTTTTGCTTGTTTAATACTACTAAGGTCTTCATCTATACCTGTAACTTTAGCATTCATTTCTGCTAAAGAAGATGTAATTAAACCACCTCCGCAGCCTATATCTAAAATTCTTTTTTTTTCTATTTTTTTTCCATATTTTTCTAAGATGAATTTTATTCTTAGAGGATTAATTTTATGTAAAATTTTGTAATTTCCTTCTAAATTCCACCAATCATTAAATTGTTTTTTTTTCATTTTTTATTTTAATAATTATTAATAATCATTATTTTATAATCTTCTTATTAAAAAGATTAAATTATTATTTTAAATAATATTTTTAAATGAAAAAAAAATTATTAATTATAAAAAAATTTGGAGGCACTTCTCTTTCATCAGTGCAAAGAATTAAAAAAGCTGCACAAATAATTAAAAAAGAGAAAAATAAAGGTAATAATTTAGTTGTTATTGTAAGTGCTTTAGGAAAGACAACAGATAAATTACAATCAATAATAAATAAAATTTCACCAAATGGCAGTTCAAAAGAAATTGATACAATTTTATCTTCAGGAGAGCAAGCATCAGCTGGATTAATGTCATTAGCTTTAAATGAACTAAATATTAAATCTAGATCATTCCTTGGATGGCAAGTGCCAATTCTTACAAATAGTTCTTATGGAAAGGCAAAAATTTTAGATATTGATAAAAAAGCATTAAAAAATGAAATTAAGAATGGTTTTACACCTGTTATAGCTGGGTTTCAAGGTATTTCAAATGAATTTAGAATTACTACTATAGGAAGAGGTGGATCAGATACTACAGCTGTAGCTATTGCATCAAAGTTAGCTGCGGATAGATGCGATATACATACAGATGTTCAAGGTGTTTTTACTTCAGATCCTAGATGGATAAAAAAAGCAAAAAAAATAGATAATTTAACTTATGATGAAATGTTGGAAATGGCTTCAGTTGGCGCTCAAGTTCTTGAACCTAGATCTGTATCTTTAGCTAAAAAAAATAATGTTGTTTTATGGGTAAAATCAAGCTTTGACAACGTAAAAGGGACCAAGATTTCAGGGAATGTTGTTGGCAAAATAGAAAAAAGAAATGTAAGTGGCATAGTATTTAGCAATAATGATTCAAAAATAACTTTATTAGGTATACCTGATAAACCAGGAATTGCGGCAAAAATTTTTGGGTCTTTAGCAAACCAAGATATTAATGTAGATATGATTGTTCAAAATATTTCTTCGGATGGTAAATATTCTGATTTAACTTTTACAATATCAGAAACTGATTTATTTAAAGCTAAAAAATGTATAAATAAAATTAAAAATAATATTAAAGTGAAAAATATTTTACCAACTAATAAAGTAGCAAAAATTTCAATTGTAGGAATTGGTATGAGAACAAATGCTGGTATTGCTGAAGAAATGTTTAAGGCTTTAGGTAAAAAAAGGATAAATATTGATTTGATCTCAACATCTGAAATAAAGATAAGCGTTTTAATTTCAAGAAAAAATTTGAAAAAAGCAATAAATGTTCTACATAAAGCATTTGATTTAGAATAGTTATCCACAGATTACTAACAAAAATATAATATTTGTTATTGTCTGATTAACAAAAAGGTATATATTCTAAGTATAAGTACATTTACTTAAGGGATCAAATGAACGAAATATATAAAGAAATAGGTTTATTTCTAAAAACAAAACGATTAAAAAAAAATCTAACAGAAGAAAAAATTGCAAAAAAAACTAATATTTCAATACAAAATATTATTAATATTGAAAGTGGAAAATTTGAATCATTACATGGTGATTTTTATCAAAAATCATTTATTAAATTATATTGCAAAGCTTTAAGAATTGATAATAAGAAACTAATAGCTTTATTAGATCAAACAAAAGAACAAAGAGGAATAATAAAAGAAGATAAAAGTGTAAGTGGAAAAAAAGAAGAAAATTTTTTCTACAATAAAATGCTCCCATCAAAAGGTTTAATGATAGTTACTTCAATTTTTTTATTTTTATTTTTTTCAATTAACTTTTTTTATAATTCTTATTTTAAGAATGAACAATTAGCAAATATAAATCCAAAACCAGAATTAGATATAGAATTAATAAAAAAAAATAATTTTTATGAAGATATAGAGGATGTAGATAAATTTAAACAAACAAACTATGATTTGGATACTAATAATAACGAATTTTCTATACTTAAACAAATTGTTGCAAAAGAAGATGTTTGGGTTGAAATAAAAGATGCAGATCAAAATATATTGATTTCTACAATATTAAAAAAAGATGAAACTTTTTTATTACCTAATAATGGAAAAATAATTATTTCTGCTAGCAATGCAGGCGCAATATCATTTAAAAGTGGAAATCAAGAATTGTTATCTCTAGGCAATAATGGAAAAGTTCTAAATTCTGAAAATCTTGCTACTTTAATTAATAAACATTAGTTATAATATTTTTTTTAGAAATATGTCTCTAAACTTAAATTTAGGAGATTATAAAAGACGTGATAGTTTACCAGTTAAAGTTGGCAACGTAACTGTTGGAGGAAATAATCCTATAGTTGTCCAATCAATGACGAACACTGACACAGCAGATGTTGATAAAACTTATAAACAGATTATTGATCTATTTAAAGCTGGATCAGAAATTGTTAGAGTAACTGTTGATAGAGATGAATCTGCAAAAGCAATTCCTTATATCAAAGAAAAACTTTTAAAAGTAAATTGTAATGTGCCAATTGTCGGAGATTTTCATTATATCGGTCATACTCTTTTAAATAAATATAAAGATTGCGCAAAAATTTTAGATAAATATAGAATTAACCCTGGAAATGTTGGTTTTAAAGAAAAAAAAGATATTCAATTTTCTTCTATGATTGAAGTTGCTATTAAAAACAATAAACCAATTAGGATTGGAGTAAATTGGGGCAGTTTAGATCAAGAACTTTTATCAGATTTAATGGACAAAAATTCTAAATTAAAAAAACCTTTAGATGCCGATTCTGTGACAAAACAAGCTTTAATAATTTCTGCATTAGCAAGTGCAAAAAGAGCTGAAGAATTAGGGTTAAAAAAAGATAAAATAATTATTTCATGTAAAGTAAGCGAATTAGATATTTTGGTAGAAGTTTATGAACAGTTAGCAAAAAAATGTAATTATTCATTACATTTAGGTTTAACTGAAGCTGGAATGGGGATTAAAGGAATTGTTTCTTCAACCGCTGCCTTATCATTAATTCTTTCAAAAGGAATAGGTGACACAATAAGAGTTTCTTTAACTCCCAAACCTGATGGCGATAGAAGAGAAGAAGTTTATGTAGCTCAAGAAATACTTCAAAATTTAGGAATAAGATCTTTTGTGCCTAAAGTTACAGCTTGTCCAGGGTGTGGCAGAACAACTAGTAAAGTTTTTCAAGAATTAGCTGAAAAAATACAAATTTATATAAGAGATCAAATGCCAGTTTGGAAAAAAAAATAT
>MDTE01109287.1_pt1 | contig 11091 bp, 9 predicted proteins | sample 811231 | NCBI WGS metagenome assembly MDTE01 (sample SAMN05326651, study PRJNA326480) | marine metagenome | isolation source: seawater | place: Indian Ocean: Red Sea | collected 2010 | reverse complement strand
GGCTTGCAGGTAGTGGCTGTACCAGGGGATGGCCCCGTTGTAATCTCCACGGCGTTGGTAGAGCATGCCCAGTTCGCGAAAACTGGCAATGGCCTCAGGGGTGTCCGGTCCGGTTTCTATGAGCTGCTGGAACAGGTTGAAGGCCATGGTGAATGCGCCCGTCTGGCCATAGGTGATGGCCAGACCAAGCTGGGCTCGATCGCGGCCCGGATCCGCCGGGGGCAATATTTTTGCCAGGGCCTGGTAGTGGTCCAGAGCCGGCCCGGTCGAACCTCTGAGCCGCAGGGCATCGGCCAACCCGAGGCGGGCATCCAGCTTGAGTGCAGTATTTTTGATGCGTTTGTACGCGGTCTGAAAGGCCTCTTCGGCCTGGCTGAACTGGCGCTGGTCGTAGAGGTAAAAGGCCAGTTCCAGATAGGCACTATCGGCCTGGGCCGAAGTGCGAAAGCGCTCGTGCAGGCGAGCAAAGGCCCGGCGGGCAGCGTCTACGCGCCCCAGAAACAGGTCGATGCCACCGCTCAGCAGCAGGGCGCTGGGGGCCTCGGGGGCCCCGGCTGTGACGATCTCCTCGAGTAGTCTCTGTGCGGCGTCCGACTCCCCCTGGGCAAAAAGCAATCTGGCCAGGTGGTAGCGCGCCGTATGGGCCTGGGATTTATCGCCGTATTCGGTGATTGCCAGGCCGTAGAGGCGGGCGGCTTGCCCGGGCTTTTCTGCATAGGTATAATTGGCTGCGGCCTCGAGCAGGACCGGGGCGGCGAATTCGCTGGCCGAGAAGCGCCTCTGGACCTCCTCGTAGGCGCGCGCTGCATCTAGATGGCGCCCCTCCAAATTTAAACATAGGGCCCGTTCCTGACGGGCCTCGGGCGTACTCAAATTTTCGGGGTGTTTCTGATAGAAAACCTCGTAGGCATCTATTGCCAGATCACAGCGCTGATTGTTCTTGTAGGAGCGGGCCAGTAGCAACCGCGCTTCGGGCAGGCGCTTGCTGGCGGGATAGTTGCGAATGAAGTCGGCCAATAATTCGGCAGCGGTGGCGTAATCGGCGGCATCCCGGTAGAGGTTGCGGGCCTGCTTAAAGGCATCTTCTTCTTCTTCACTCCCCTGGGACCAGGCGGAGGCCATCACAAGCAGGGTGATTGCCGCGCCAATGCCGAGCGGGATGCGGTATGGGGAATGCGACGAAAAAACCACGGGGGCAACCTCGGAGTCCGTCCTGGAACAGCCATGAGAGCCTAAAACGCCCTGCGGCCGCGCTCGGGCCGTTCAGCACGTTTTGCGATAGGCTCTAAGTGCATGATAATATTCAGTAAGTATATATATTTAAATATTAGATTAGGCTATCTAGCTGGAGAGGTCAAGGCCATGGACGAAATCGCGCTGGTAGAAAAGGCTTGCTCTAAGATCAACCTGGGATTAAAAGTGTTGCGCCGGAGGGAGGATGGATTCCACGAGATCAGCAGTATCGCACAGAGCGTGGATCTTGCCGATACGCTGCATTTTCGCCGGGCGCCGGCGCCCCGTCTCACCTGTACCGATCCCGCCCTGCCCCTTGGGTCGGAAAATTTGGTCCTGCGCGCCGCCGCTTTATTCAACGCCCGGCTGTCGCAGGCTCCACAGAACTGGCACATCCACCTGGAGAAAAAAATCCCGGTGGGAGCCGGACTGGGCGGGGGCAGTGCGGACGCCGCGGCGGTGCTGCGCGGTCTCAACCGACTCAATGGAAATCCTTTCGCTGCCGTGGAATTGCACGCCCTGGCTGCCCAGCTGGGTTCGGATGTTCCCTTTCAGTTGGGCGGAGGCACTGCCCTGATGCAGGGCCGGGGCGAGCGTCTCGAAGGACTGGCGTGGCGCGGCGAGGTTTTCTATGTGCTGGTTTATCCCGCCGTGGAAGTGAGCAGTGCCTGGGCCTACGGCCACGTCGGCGTGGGCTTGACACCTGAGTCACCCTACCTTAGATTTGTCAATTCGCTAAAAAGCGGCGGGTGCGTTGATCACGCTCTTCTTTTCCGCGTTCTGGAAAACGATTTTTTGCCCCTGATCGAGCGCACCTATCCCATCGTCGCACAACTGCGAGTCGTACTCGAAGCGACGGGCGCTCTGGCCTGTTCCATGTCGGGTAGTGGCTCAACTATTTACGGTGTTTTTGACGACCGGACCGCCGCTCAGGAAGCCCAACAAAGGCTGCAAGCGAAGGGTTACCGGTCATTTTTTTGTCGGCCAGAGTTTCGGTCGCCAGGTTGATTAAGAAGGCTTCTAAGACTTTTCTGGGTGCCCGGTCGTTCAATTGGTAGGACAACGGATTTTGGGTCCGTCTATCAAGGTTCGAATCCTTGCCGGGCAGCCATTTTTTTGCGGAGACGCTTCTCATGTCAGAGGTCGTATCAGAAGAGTTTGTATCGGAAGAAGGCGCGGTTGAAGAGATCGTGGCATTCGATGTCTCGAGTCTTGAAATTCAACTTCACATGCGGGAGGAAATCCAGTTGCAGGTCGCGCCACGGCAAGAGCAGGGCAAAGGCCCGGTGGGACGTCTCCGGCGCGAACGAGGAATGCTGCCGGGCGTTCTGTATGGGCACGGTCAGCCCCCTCTTTCTTTCAAGGCAGAAGCGCGGGCCCTCGAGCGTCTCATGAGCAAAGGCTCGCAGAACGCGGTCTTTCTGGTCGCGGTCGAAGGGGAGGACGGGGAACCCCAGCGGGCGGTCGTGCGCGCCATTCAATACCACAAGGTTCAAGGAAGCATATTGCACCTGGATCTGATTCGCATCGACCCGGAGGAAAAGCTCCGGGTCAGCATACCACTGGTCGTCCGGGGGACCCCGGCCGGAGTGCGCGCCGGCGGTGCCTTGCAGCAGTCGCTTTCCACCATTGAGCTGGAATGCCTGGCCTCCGAGTTGCCCAGTAGCCTCGAGCTCGACGTATCGCCGCTCAATGTGGGCGATAACATACACGTGCGCGATTTATTGGATAAGGAGAGCCGCATCCTGACGGATTCGGAGCGCAATATCGTCACAGTGCTGGCGCCGCGGCTCGCCGAAGAAGAAGTGACCGCCGAGGGCGAGGACGAAGGCATCGAGGGCGAGGGCGAAGGCACCGAGGGCGAGGGCGAAGGCACCGAGGGCGAAGGCGAAGGCACCGAGGGCGAGGGCGAAGAATAGGCGGAGGGGGTAAACGCACTGTGCTTCTCGTCGTCGGCCTGGGGAATCCAGGCACTCGCTATGCGCTGACGCGTCACAATATTGGATTTATGGTGGTGGATAGGCTGGCGGTGCGGGCCCGGAAGTCATGGCGGTTGCAAGAGGATTCCCTTAGCGAGGTAACCACGATTGAACTGGCCGGCTGCGAAGTGGTCCTGGCCAAGCCTCGGACCTACATGAACAACAGTGGTGTAGCGACCCGGGCGCTACAGCAGCGACTGGGGATTGAGCCGGGCGAAATTCTGATAGCCCTGGATGATTTTCTCCTGGATTTTGGTTGTTTGCGCTTCCGCCGCAAGGGCAGCGATGGCGGTCATAACGGCCTGGCCTCGGTGATAGAGAAGATGCAAACCCAGGATATTCCGCGGTTGCGCCTCGGCATTGGAGGACCGGCACCGGGAGAGGACTCCATCGACTACGTGCTGGCTCCGTTCGGCATCAACGAAGCAGTAGAGGAACTGGTCGAGCGCAGTTGCCTGGCCCTCGGTACCTACGTGGAAGTGGGCATCGATGCGGCCATGAATTGTTTTAACAGTGGTTGAAATAATTGCTCTGTTCAAGAGCGTTCTCAAGTAAGGGGGGTTATGGAACTCTGGACTACAGCAGCACCGTTTTTGGGCATAGGCGGTTTGCTCTTTGCTCTATTGATCTATCTCGCCATCAAAAAAAGTTCCTCAGGTTCGCAGGAAATGAGCGAAATTGCCGATGCGATCCACGAGGGAGCCATGGCTTTTTTGAAGCGCGAGTACTCCATTCTGCTGGTCTTTGTCGGCATCGTCTTTTTGCTGCTCTTTTTCGCCCTGGATGACGCGCGTACCTCCTATGCTTTCCTGGCGGGCGCCGGCTGCTCAATTTTGGCCGGGTTCGCGGGCATGAAGGCCGCGACGCGGGCCAATGTGCGCACGGCCCAGGCCGCCAATCAAGGGGGTCAGGGGCCGGCTTTGAACCTGGCCTTCATGGGTGGGGCGGTCATGGGTCTGGCCGTGGCCAGCCTGGGTCTGTTGGGCGTCGGGGCTCTCGCCCAGATATTTGGCATCTGGAGCGATATCAAAAATGCCACGGTTATCAACGGCTTTGCAATGGGCGCCAGTTCAATCGCCCTTTTTGCGCGCGTCGGTGGCGGCATCTTTACCAAGACGGCGGATGTGGGCGCCGACCTGGTGGGCAAAGTAGAAGCCGGTATACCCGAGGACGACCCGCGCAATCCAGCGGTTATTGCGGACAATGTCGGCGACAACGTCGGCGACGTGGCAGGGATGGGTGCGGACATTTTTGAATCCTACGTGGGATCGGTCATTGCCACCATCGCCATAGCCGCCACTGCATCCGCGGCCGTGATGGGCAAACTGGCACCGACCATCGGCGATATATCCCAGGCCAAGGCGGCGGCCATGAGCTACCCGCTGATGGTGATCATGATCGGCCTGGTGGCCTCGCTGATCGGGGTCCTGGCAGTGCGTATTTTGCAGAATATCGATCCGGGTGCCGCCTTGCGCTATTCCACTTTTATAGCTGCTGGACTGCTGCTGGTCGCGTCCTACTTTCTCACCGAATCCATGCAGCTTGCTCCCGGTGTTTTCTGGGCCATGTTGTGCGGCTGTCTAGCCGGTATTTCCATCGGTCTGCTGACCGAGTACTACACCGGTGGGAAACCGGTTCGCGAGATCGCCGAGTCTTCAAAGACTGGTTCGGCAACAAATATCATCACCGGCCTGGCCGTGGGCATGGAGAGCACGGCCCTGCCGGTGCTGGGTATTGTCGTGGCCATCGGCCTGGCCTACAATTTTGCCGACCTCTACGGCATCGGCATAGCCGCCGTGGGCATGCTCGCCACCGTGGGCATCACCATGTCCGTAGACGCCTACGGCCCCATTGCCGACAACGCCGGTGGCATTACCGAAATGGCCGGCCTGGGAGAGGAGACCCGCAATATCACCGACGGACTGGATTCCCTGGGCAATACAACCGCTGCTATTGGCAAGGGTTTCGCCATTGGTTCAGCGGCGCTGACGGCGCTGGCTTTGTTTTCGGCCTATACCTCCGCGGTAGAAGTTGCCCTCGGCGAGTCCATAGTCATCGACGTAACCAGTCCCAACGTAGTTATCGGCCTCTTCATCGGGGCGGCAATTCCCTACCTGGCTGCGGCTTTGACTATGACCGCCGTGGGCCGAGCGGCCTTCAAGATGGTCGAGGAAGTCCGTCGACAGTTCCGCGAGATTCCGGGCCTCATGGAAGGCACGGGAAAACCGGATACGCGCCGTTGCGTCGACATCAGCACGGCCGGGGCGCTCAAGGAAATGATCCTGCCCGGGTTGATCGCCGTAATTGCGCCGGTCGCCGTCGGTTTTCTTCTGGGGCCGGTCGCCCTGGGCGGCATGCTCGCCGGAGCTACGGTGAGCGGTGTGCTGCTCGCCCTGATGATGTCCAATGGTGGGGGTGCATGGGACAACGCCAAAAAGTGGATCGAGGAAGGCAATTTGGGAGGCAAGGGCTCGGAACCCCACAAAGCTGCCGTGGTCGGAGATACCGTGGGCGATCCTTTCAAGGATACCTCGGGTCCGTCGATGAATATTCTCATCAAGCTGATGTCCGTGGTGTCTTTGGTGCTGGCGCCGCTTTTTGTCCAATACGGCCTGAAATTGTTCTAGGCTACTGACAAAGAAAGTTAAGAGATTAAGAGATGAAGAATTACGAACTGGTCTGCATTCTCGATCCTCAACTCGGCGATGCAAATTTTGAGGAGGTGATCGAAAAGTACGAGAACCATCTCAAGTCCAATGGTGCTGAGGTGAGCCACATAGACCGCTGGGGCCTGCGCAAGCTGGCCTACTCTTCGGTGAGCTTGAAAAGGCGCCGGCAAGGGTACTACGTGCTCTACCAATTTGCCGCCGAACCTGTCCTGCTTCCCCCGCTTGAGCAGATTTTAAAGCTGGATGAAGGCATTCTCCGCTATTTGGTCACTGCCGTCCAGGGAGAGTTTTTACGGGTGCCACAACTAGCTCCCGATAGCGAGATTCTGCGTGCATCCCGGACCCCGCAGGCGCCGGCCGAGACGCCCCGACCCCCTGCTGAAAGGCCGGCCGAGGACGGCGAAGACAAAAACGTCGACGCAGGTGGGGACGCGGCCCAAACTCAGGATGGCGGTGCCGAAGAGCAGGCTGAAGAGGTACCCACAACGGAAACCGGCGACGTCGCGGCGGATGCGGTAGAGCCAGAAGAAAAAGCCGAATCCGCCGCCTAGTCTGTACTCCAACGGCTAGTTCGCTCGGAGAGTCCGGTCCTGGCCTTGCCCCACTGCAATCGGCGTGGGCCAAGGGGCTACTTCCCGGAATCCTTGTTTTCTGGCCGCAGGCACTTGTTTTTATATGTTTTCGCTCGTAGGTCTTGGGCTGGCCGTAGCCATGCTGCTGGTAGCTGCAAGTCCGGCTGCCCTCGTTTTGCTGGCTTGTCGTCGTTATGGAGCGCAACGTCTGCTGGCGCCGGCGGTGCTGGGCTCTCTCTTTATTGCCCTGCTGGTAGATCCGAGTCTGGGGGGCGTCCCCCTGGTGGGGCTCATCGCCGGATTCCAGGTGGAACGGCAGCAGAGTTTTGGACGCACCATCGGGTTGGCGGCTTTGCCCGGCTTGCTGCAGGCTTTGCTGTTCCTGATCGGCCAGGAGGGGTTGCCGCAAGAGCAGCTGACCGAGCAGATGCTGGAGTCGCTGAAGGGACTCGACGGGCAATCGGTAGAGGATGGGGATACCCTGCGCGAGGTCGTGGTTTACTGGTCTCACCTAATGGTGCGTTTACTGCCCGGTTTTATGGTTATCTTCACGCTGTTTACCGCTCTGTTGGCGTATCGGATGAGTCGATTCGCCGCCGCCCGCCTACAAGTTTCGCTGCCGGAGCCTCTGGCGCTCAGGCTATGGCGGCCCTGGACGCAACTGATCTGGGTGCTGATTGGCGGTCTGGTCCTGAAGCTGACGAGCAGCGGGATTGCAGAGGATCTGGGCCTCAACCTGATCGTTGTTATGGGCTGCATTTACGCAGCTCAGGGAGTGGCTGTAGGGCGCTTTTACGCCCATCGCCTGGGCCTTTCTCCGCTGTTGGAATGGATTTTTTATCTGGTCTTATTCTTTTTCGGAATAGGTATTTTCGTACTCCCGATCGTCGGGCTGATGGACACCTGGTTCGACTGGCGGCGGTTGGAAAGAGCCCCTGCCGAAGGGGACGAAACGGAGTAGTCGAGCAGGAGAGATTCGCAGGTTTTCTACCAGGAGGATAAGTACATTGAAAGTAATCTTACTAAAGGACGTGGAGCAGTTGGGTCAGGCCGGAGAGGTAGTTCAGGTAGCCGATGGTTTTGGCCGCAACTTTCTGATTCCCCAGCGCCAGGCACGGGTCGCCACCGACGCCAATGTGGCGCAGTTCGAATCCTGGCGCAAACAGAACGAGGCGGCTGCCGAAAGGGAACAGCGGGCCGCCGAGGCCCAGGCCAAAGAGCTGGAAAGGGATTCGCTCACGGCCGTAGTGCGCGTCGGCGAAGAGGATCGCCTCTTCGGATCGGTAACCAATCAGCACATCTCCGACCTACTCAAGGAGAAGAACTACGATATCGATCGCCGCGCCATCGAACTCGAAGAGCCGATACGCACTCTTGGCGTCTACAATGTCGACGTCCGCCTGCATCCTCAGGTGAGGGCCACGGTCAAGCTCTGGGTGGTCAAAGAATAGGTCTGGAAAAACGCTCTTAAGCTTCGCTTCCCGGTTCTCAAGACGGAGAAGATTATGGCCGCGAGTTGGGTAGTATTCGCCTTGATCGGTGCTGTGGGAATAGGATGCGCCCCCGTAGCTCAACCGGGCCCCTTTGAGCTAATCGAAGATAGGGCCTGGAAGGCGGTCAACCGCAAACACCGGGGCCAGGACGGCATCTACCTGCAGGCGACCTTCCACACCTTTGCGTACGAAATAGCCAAGGCCTATGCGACGGCCGAGCTGCAGGAACTGGATCAGGGGCAGTTGGAAAGTAGGCTCAAGGAGCTTATCTACAGACATGCCATCAGCGATTATCCAGCTGCAGATGGCACTGATATAAACAGTCTCTACTTTCAGTACCTGGTCTATTACAATCCTTCCTTTGATCCATCCAATCGCCTGCAAAAAAAGATTTTCGACAACTGGACGGCCCAGTACGTGCGCCAGGTGCTGGACAAGGTCTACGACCGCAAATTTCCCATGTTGCGGGACCACTACGACGAGCGCTGGGGGTTGACCCTGTACAGCCGGCTGGTTTTTTATATCTATCTGGACAATACCGAGTCCGAGCTGGAGCCCCACATTGCCGACATCGGCGAGCGCACCTTCCTGGTGGACGATCAGGGCAATCGCTACAGCCCCAGCGGCCTGGCCGGTCCCTATCCCTACGATTCCAACCGCCCCAAGGATATCTATCTGAAGGAAAAATTGGTATACCCGGTGTTTTTCCCGAACCGCCAGGCCGATCGCAAAACTCCGATCGTCACTCCTCAATCCAGCTTTTTGCAGCTGGAGATCGAGGGACTTGGGCAGGAGAAAGTACGGCGCCTGCGCTGGGATCTGCCGCTGCAGTACCCGGAAGTGCCGGTGCGCCGTCTGCCATCTGCGGCCGAAAGGTCAGCCGCACAATAAGAATCCCATCAGCGGTTTTTCGTCATTGTGCAATTCGTCCAGGTCATGGTCCCGACCCAGCGGTACTTCGCTAGCGGAGGAAGCGTGGACCGAACACGGCGGGCTGCGGGCGGATGCCCGCGTCGAGACGCGGCAACCTTCTCTTGCTGCGTTGATTATCCTCCGTTTAGAGCAGGATTACAGGTACGGCAGAACGCGGGTGCGTCAGTTTTAGATCGGTCCGCCGCGCCAGAAAGTCTTTTGGTATGGGGTCTGCCTGAATATTTCGACGCCCAGCGGGTCATTGTCACCATGTTTCATCTGGAGGAGTTCCATATGAATGAAAATCTCCTATCTGCAAGTTTTACCCACCTCTTGGAAGGTATCGGTCGGGAGGATATCAGGATCTCCGAGGTAAAGATTACGCCGATAACCTACAAACCGGCCGATGGTTCGTATATCCACGAGTGCGGCCCCGTAGTGCTGCATAAACGCGACGCTGCCATCGTGGAGGTGTTTACCGACCAGGGCATCGTGGGCATTGGTCCCGGATCGGCTTTGGACGCAGACAATGGCGCTCATCTGATCGGCAAAAATCCCTTCGACGTGGAGCTTTTGCGCCCGGCGCCCGGTCTGGATGTGGCCTGCTGGGATATTATCGGCAGGGCCGTGGGGCGGCCGGTATACCAGCTTCTGGCCACCGACCACGAACCCGACCCGCAGGTCCACGTGTACGCTAGCGGTGGAGTGATGTGGACCTTCTACGACCGGGGTGATGGCCAACCCTGGGGCGCCGATGCCCTGATCGAGGAGGCGCTGCAGTATAAGGAACTGGGTTTCGATACTTTCAAGTGGCGTCCGGGCACCGACTGGGAGGAGGCTGGCATCACCCCGGCGGCCCTGGGCGAGATCTGCGCCAAGTTGCGCGCCGCCGTGGGCCCCGATTTTGATCTGGGTCTCGAGAAGAAGGGCTACGATTCCTGGACCTTTGAAGAATGCGTCGAGATCGCTCCGATCATCGACGACTTGAACTTCCTGTTTTTTGAACAGCCCATGGGCGACGAGGGGCCGGCACAATTCGAAGATTACTTAAAACTGAAAGAGATGATGCCCAATGTGATGTTGTGGGGGGGGGAGCGCTTCAGGAGCCTCGAACAGGCGCGTCCCTGGCTGGAGCGGGGTATCTACGACGCGGTTCAGGTCGATTGCTCCGAACTAGGTATTACCGAGGTCTGGCACATAGCCCGAACCGCGGCGTTTTACGGCGTTAAGATCGTGCCGCACAACTGGGCGACCAGTCTGGGCACCATGTGCAATACCCACCTGGTCGCCGGCGTCCCGAACGGCCATATGTGTGAGTTTTTTATGTATCCCAACGACTTCAGGTACGGTTTGTTGAAACAGCCGTACCGGCCGCAGGACGGTTGTATAACCCTGGAGGATAAACCGGGATTTGGCGCCGAGTTGATCGAGCGGCCAGAAGAAAAATTCCCCTATGTCCCGGGGGAAAACACCCTGCCCAATCCCCGTTTTCCCCATGCCCTGTCCAGAGCGCGGGAAAGGGAGAGAAAGGTGAGCGATAGATATGCGGGAACTCGTTAGTCCCTGCCCTCCTGTCTCCAAATCATCTGCATGCGTTTGCGCAACGAGGCTCTCCCAGCGATCTTTCTGCCGCGCTGGGGACCGCTGCAAGGGTTCCCGCTCATCTCCACGGCGGGTGGCAAGTCCCACGGATTTACTCGTCCAACCCTAGAGTGAGTCATGCAGGCGTTTTTTCTTGACTTTGAGAGTTCCCAGGGGTAGTGTATAAAACGAGCTTTTTCCGCAAAGCCGAGCTCTTCAGGAACAAAGATGATCTATTTTTCCACCATAGTCTGCATAAGTTTGGTCGTCGTCTTGATCCAGCTGATGATGGCCTATCAGAAACGAGCCCATGATTTGCGCATGATGCAGGAGCCCATACGCCGGCGTATAAGGCTGCAAAAACAGGTTATGCTGGACGCCGTAGAACTGCTCCACGCTACCTCCGATGAGCGGCTGGAAAAACTGATGGAGGAAGCGGAAGCGCACAAGCTGGAGGCGACGCAATCTGCCATGGTGTTGGAAAGCTGGAAAGAGCGGATGGGGTTGGAAGAAGTTGGTGCTACTGGTGCTACTGGTGATGCTGGTGCTACTGGTGCTACTGGTGATGCTGGTGCTGCTGGTGCTGCTGGTGCTGCTGGTGCTGCTGGTGCTGCTGGTGATGCTGATGCTGCTGGTGCTGCTGGTGCTGCTG
>MDTE01088020.1_pt1 | contig 11091 bp, 13 predicted proteins | sample 811231 | NCBI WGS metagenome assembly MDTE01 (sample SAMN05326651, study PRJNA326480) | marine metagenome | isolation source: seawater | place: Indian Ocean: Red Sea | collected 2010 | reverse complement strand
TACTTTAGCATATAAATTATCACTATGCTTGGTCCTATAATCATTAAACAAGTAGTATCTACTAAAGAGTCTGCAAGTATTTTTACTCATGTGTTGGGCACCGCTAGTCATAACAGGCTTATTAGTTTTGTTATCCCAAACAACACAATACATTGCCATGGTTTCTAGTTTGAGCCATTTGTCGTAATTGTCAGCAAGACGATCTGATTTGCTTTCTTCCTTCATATATTTAATTGCTTGTTTTGCATTTATTAAATCAATACCAGGTATAACAGGATTTTCTTTGCCATCGATAATATAAGGAATTATTTTTATATCCATACGTGAGCTATCCTTCTGCGTCCAGAAAATACTTGAGCTTCTACTACCCAATCCTTGTAGTTGTATTCATCTGCATATTTGTGTAAGTCTTGTTCAATTGTGTTTAACTTCATATTAGGAAGCCATTTATCTGGATCTTGTACTTTGCAAGGCTCTTGTATGATAGCATGTTTTGCATTGTATTGTCCGAACGTAACATCTCTAAACAACTGCATATGATTATTAGGATCATATAAAAGCACACCACTCCATATTACACAATCAACATCAAAATCTACTGGATTAGAATCGTACATACTTGCACATCTATATTCTATATTATCGTATTGTGCCCAAAGCTCTTTTGCATATTCTATTGGTTGTGTAGACGTATCATAACCCATATAATTGTAATCTGTATATCCTCTTTCTTGTAAAACATCATTTATTATTCCTATCCTACAACCAACATCTACAATACCTTTTATTTTATTTTCAATAATAATGTCTGCTTGTTTGTCAAAAATACAATGTGCCTCGGGTGTATCTAAATAGTCCATACTACGAAGTTTATAATCTTCTTTTAATGGAACATCAATATACTCTTGGCTATTGTTGTTTATGCGGGGCCAAGGCATACCATTTACTCTATGCACAGGTTTCATTTCATAGCGCCATGCAAGGTCCCATTCATTATACGTTTTTAACCAGGTTAAACTGCTATAATCGTCTTTACAGCGTGTCTTTACACTAGATGGTATATAAGTACCCAGAAAACTATTAACCGCACTGTAGACGCTTAAAACAGCGTTAAAACCGCCCGGAATCACTGTTTTCCAGGAATCGTTAATTAAATGGCATTCTTTTACATCTGCTCCTAGTTTTTGGAGCAATTCTGTCGTCATATCAAAGTGTCTACCACCGTTAGGTTTTTTAGAGGTAGGTGTAAATGTTATAACGAATATTGGTTTATCTGTTATAGCATAGTCTGTGCCAATACGTGCATTGAATTTAGATTTAACAACTAACCAATCCATTGCATTTTTAAATCCTGCACAGTAATGACTTGTTGCTTCACTTACAGCAAAAATTAAAACATCTGATTTTTCTAGTACATTAACAAATTTGTCTACACTACTAGGTACTACACCGTCACTTTTGTTGCTATTACAAATAGGCATATGAAAATCTAACATGTCAAAAACTTCCATGTCTAATTTTTCTTGTAAAAGTTTAAGTCCTCGTGTTTGCAAACTATTGTCTACATAACTAAAACTTATTGCTGTTAATTTCATATGTATAAATCCAAATCTACATCTTTGTGAATATGTAAGGATACATTTAATCTGTATCCATCTACAGTTTCACCACCGTGCAAAAATTCTTTGCCTTTTAAGAAAAATATCTTGCCTGGTGAATATTCGACACTATCTATTATTTTGTCATTTTCAAATAAACTTGTTTTAAATTTGCCAATTAATGGTACAATTAACAATCCTCCTATTTCTTTTTCTTGTGTATGAATATGAGGGAGCAATTTGGAATGGCTTTGATATTCCCATAAGTTACAACTTGTTTTTATTCCCTTAAATGTGCCATCTAGAGGTATAATCGAATTAAAATAATCAAATTGTTTTTGGGGGAATTCGCCTGTCCAATATTGTTGATTATCTCCTAAATACCCATTAGCAGAACTGTTATTACTAATATTTGTGCCTTGTTCACTTAATTGAAGTTTTCTTGCCCATACCAAAACTTCGTCAATATCATAATCAACATCAACTAACTTATACCATTTTAATTGCATACTCTTTTATAGTCGCAGGCGACTCTCCATAATAGTCTATCGCCCATTACAGGAGTTCTTCTGTGCAGTGTAGTGAATTGATCCATCATCAATAAATCGCCTTCTTGAAAAACATGATGGGTTTGATATTTGCTTTTAAAAATAATTGGCTTTAGCTTTTCGATTATTTCTTCATGATCTACTTGTTTCTTACCTTCCCATGCCTTTATTATAAAATGATATGGAAAATAAAAGTAGTCTGCACCTGTATGCGGATGCTGGCCTACGAGAGGACGGATACTGCCCTTGTTTTTGCTCATAAACTCTAATTCAGGATCATCTTCTTCAAGGTGGTACATAGTATCATTTTGGAACTTTAAACGTATTGTTATACTACGCCAGTAGTCCTGTTCTTCTTTACTAAGGTCATAGAAAGGTTGACTTGTATTACAAATACTTAGAGTTGTGTTTACATCTCCTTTTACACAATATAATGCAATTAGTATTTTATCTATTAAATGTCTTGAATTACCATTCGAATGCCAACCTAGTTCACCGCCGCCAAACATTCCAAGTTTATTTCCTTGCTCGTCTTTACGGTCAGATACTAGAAATAGTTCTGGATAATCTTTTGGATTCATAAACAGACCAGGTGCTTCACACTCTCCTATACGTTTAAAGAATTCTATGATTTGTGCTTCTGTAAATTCTTGTTCATGATGAATTGACAAACCTTCAGTTTGTATTTTCTTTACAAGGTCTCTTAGTTCTGTATCATTGTAATTATAAACTTGCGATGTCATCTGTACCGTCCAAACTAAACATTAAGGCTATTCTAGGTTTGTCACTCATATTTACAACTGCATGAGCGTAACCTATATTAAGAAAATTTGCTGTGCCATCTTTTAAATTATATGCTTCTAATTTTCCATCCCTCTTGAATAAATTGACTACGTTGTTACCACCGTAGATAGGTACAATACAACGTACAGCATAACTTACATCGTAGTCAACATGCCAAGGAATAATCTTTCCCGGTGCTAACTTTGTAATTCTAATTCTACTCGCAGGTGCTTTGCACTGCGTTACTATTTCTTCAAAAACACTATCTGGATAATCTTCTGTTGGAACATTATATAAATGTTCTTCTCTGCGTTTTAATCTTTCTTTAATACTTGCGGTATAAGGAAGTATTTCACTAGGAGTTGTAAGATTGATTTGTTCAAAATTATCATAAACATTAGCAACAAGTTCCATATGGTTATCACACAACATTGGATTAGCCGTACGAACATCAACGAACTTTTCTGCTAGTTTGTCAGTTTCTGCTCTTAGCCTCTCAAGATCTATTTCTAATCCTAAATCAGCTATTGTAGGTAAATCTTTTTTATTCATTTTTCCTCCTATAATACATAGTTGAAGTGCTTACGCACTTCTCCTTTATACCAACATGCTGTCCTTAATAATTCTCGGGGTTTGTCCTTAAGAACATCAGGACGTCTGTGTATTGTTGTAAGCTGATCCATTAACATAATGTCTCCAGGCTTCCAAACATGCTTGTATGTATACTTATCGCTACAAACCCACTCAGACCATATATTCTGATAAATGTCACTACTATCTTCTAGTATTTTTCCATCTTGTACAAAATCTGTAATATCATATGGCTGAAACCAAAATCCCTCAATGCCCAAAGGATGGTTAGGCACAAAATTATGAGTTTTAAGAACTCCTCGCCATTCATTAAACTTTTGCTTTTCTTCTTCACCTATGTTAACACTCAGCTGAACTTTACTTCTATTACGATTCTGTTTAATTCCTTCTATTACTTCTTTTTCATATTTGACATCCCAGTCGGGCTTCCAAGGCTGGTTGATAGGTTTCTTATCTGTTGCATGCCATATCACTGTTTCTAGTGATTTGTAAAAACGTTTAGTATCTTCTGATAAAGTGTTGAAATAAGGAATACTAGAACAAATCCAAGTTTCTGTATGGTAGGTAATTGTTTTAGCATAAAGCCCTACTAGTTCTTGTGCATCTGCATGGGGTACAAGATTACAATGCCAATCTAATTCATCGTCTGCAAAAAGTCCTTTGTTTTTCCCGTCAACAGTTTGATTTGTTACCCTCCAAAAATATTCACTGTGATCTTTATCTGTACACCAAATGTCAGGACTAATATTATATCCATACTCTAAATTCCATTTGGCAAACTCTTCTGGTGTTGCGCCACTGTTTTCAATTATAAGATATCCGTGTTCGGCTGTAAGTTTACTTGCTTCAATAGGATCAATAGCATCTAGTTTTTTATTTTGTATAATCAAAATAGCTCTCCTTTTTTGCAGAGATCTTTTAACTCCTCAAATGTATGGTTAAAAATCATAAATTTAAGATAAATTCTTGATTCTTTAACTTCTGCAACACTGTGAGGAACTTGAGTTGTAAATGCTGTAGGATGCTTTGTTTGATATTGTACCACATAATCTATCTTGTCCCAATAATCCTTATAGTCAAATGCTTTTTCATAAGGAGGTTCTACATCATGAAAAATAAGTTCTGCTCCTGCATCTTCAGGTAGTATAGGAAACATCACACTTGCTTGGCAAGCATGATCTGTATGAGGTCTTAGTTTGAACCCTACATCATAATGACTTAACACCACATGTTTTTCATCGATGGCTATTTTAAATTTATCTAATAAATTTCTCACTTCAGGATATTCTGTGGGTATCTTGCCTTCTAGCAATGTTGTATCAACTACATTATATCCTTTAGGCACACCATAACTTTGTTTTCCACCGTGTATTCTTTTTTGCCAATCAGCATGATTTACAATACAATTATTAAATTGCATTACAAATGTTTCCAATTCATTTCTATCATATTCTATTTCATCAAAAATTACATGTTTGGAAAATTCTAACATTTAAAAAAATCCTCCGTGATTATATAGTCTTTATATTTTTCTATGCTTCTATCTAGTAGATCATGCCACTTGGGTACATTAAGTGTTCCCATTGGCATTAATTGAATTCTTTCTGTAGGATGGTATCCTGCATCAGCACCATGTTCGTGAACAGTACCATCATATGCCATTGAGTTTGTATCAGGTGGTAGCATAGGATAGATACGTGTTTGGGCATGGTCTTTTGTAAAATACAAATGTTCTTTTTTCCAATCAGTTACACGACTCCAACGCACTCTTACTTGACTAGGTTCTTGAGGTTCTAATAAAGGTCTTAAAGGTCTGTACTCGTCGTAATGTGGACCTACACCGTGAGTATCTCTACCTACAAAACCAACCCAACGCAGATTATCCCAAGGCATTGCTTCTAGCCACTTAACTACTTCAGGCATTTCATCATGCATAAATTCTTCCCACTCGCCTTTGATGTCTGCACTGTGATAACTACCTTCTGCACGTAGTACAATTAAATTTCTATAATCATGGTCATTTACTTTAGGAAGTGTTTTGTCAAAGTTTGTATGTCTTGCACTGTTTAAATCTTCTGGCTTGCTGTCAAACCAAGGACTTGCAGTTCCTTGTATTTCTTTTTCAACAACTTTCTGCCACACATTCCATAACTTGTCTAAATCTAATTCTAGCTTGGGCAAATCTAAAGGTGTCCATACAACGCCTTTGTATCCTGTATATTTTTTATGGTAGTTTACATGTTCTTGTGGACGCACCTTGTACTTCTCAATATCATAGTGCGGTAAACATTTATCTTTATTATAAACTGTTCTAAAGTTTTTATGCATTTTTTAGCCTAACATTTCTAATTTTTTTGCAACAGTATTTAAATCATACTTACATCTCAAAAGTTTGACGTGGTATGTGATTCTAGGACTTTCAATAACTGTTACACTATGAGGATAACTTACACGCAAAATTGTAGGTTGAGTAATTTCAATTTTATCTTCTATTTGTAGTTTTTCTTTTTTTGTTTTGTCAAAAGGATCATATAGTACATCATGTCTGTATCTCCAATTATCGATGTGAGGTCCGTTGTCTTCTTCTAATAGGTTAAAAAAAGTAGTGGTACCTTTTCCTTTTAATGGAATAATCAAGCTGTAAATTTCTCCGTGTATATCTTCTTTCATTAAGTCATCATCAAAATCTATATGCGGGGGCAAATGACTATCACTGTACATTTGTGTTGAAAAACACGCCCTTGAAAAACTACAATTTAAAGTATCAGCAATTTTTTTGGTATAATTGTATATACCAGCAAACATAGTTTTGCCTTCAATCCAGCAGGTACTAACTCCTTTGGCTTTGTTGTCCGGAAGCTCATTATCTTGTTCGATCAAACTTAGTTTATCTTGAAATAACTGTTTGTCAAATTTTAAATTTATAGCTTTAAATTTTGTTGTATTTCTATCCATTTTCTCCATTCATAAGCACCGATAAGTCTAGTCTTGCAATGTCTTTTATACGCCTGCGAACTTTATATTGTTCATCTCTGCTTGTAGCAATAAAAAAGCAATCGCTAGGTTCTAAGTTATATTGTTTGCACAAACGCCGCTGTACGGGCTTGTATTCACTTGCAACAGTGTCTATTTCGTATGTTTGCACTATTGCAAGTGCGGTTTCAACACTAGTGTAATTCCATGCTTCTACACGTTTCATAGGATGTAAACTTTTGTGTGGTAATTTTGTAAACACAAGTCCTGCACGTTGTCCTATCAATCCCCAACCTTTGGAAAAACTAAACCAAATCTGTTCTGTGGTTTTCGGAACTTCTATCTTATGTTTTAGTGTGCTACCAATGTAAGCACAATCTAAAATAACAGGATTAGGTATATCATTTAGTTTAATAAAATTACCTGTGCTACAAGCAGGATTACTAACATATAATACATCTGTATTGTTCAGATATTTTGTATTGTTTCCTTTTCCGCTTATCATATTTGCGTATTCATAATCACCTTCAAAGTATTGCCAAGGTCTATCTTCTGTAGCAATCCATTGGTTAATAGCATCAGTCACACCATTTACAAAATAGCAATAACGAAAGTCTTTTAGATCAACAATGTCTTTTACCCATTCTCTGTATAGTGTTTCCAAAAGATCTAATCTTTTTTTTGCTTCACCTGAACCTCTGGTATAATTTGTCACACGAATAGTTCCTAATAATTCTTGAACACTAGGTATTTGCGGGCATTGAACCCAAGGATTACGTGTAAGTTTAGACATTATCATATTTAAATTATACTTTCAACCGCATCATTTGTCAATACAGTAAAGATGCTTAAACCTATTTTTCTATATACTTTTTTGCTTTTAAAGTTACTACTACAATGCAAAGACAAGCTATCAAAGCACAAAACGTCACTTATATTCCAGTCTAGCATTTTATTTACTGTAAGTCCTTGTAACCAACTGTCAGATAAATGTCCTAGATATTCATTTTTTATGTTGTGTTCTATACCTGCATCACTACAACCTTGTACATTTTCGTAAGAAGTAAGAGGTTTATTATAATAAACATTTTCAATAGACTTTTCTCCATTGAAAAACTTTGCAGGGCCGCCATAATAGTATTGATCAAATGTTACAAGTTTTATATCATCACATTCGCCATAAATTTTTAACGGAATTGTAAATGCTTTGTAACTGTAAGGGAATTCAAATTCATCATCATTGTGAATAATATGGGGATCGGTTACATCAAAAAAATGTGCATACCTTACCTTGAATGGTAGGAGTTTTTCTTGCATTTTTTGAATAACAGGTTGTAATAGTTTATGTTTTTTTTCTATTTCAAGAACTTTGGGTCCTGTATTCTTTTGAATGACATTACTTTCGTTATCGAAATAATACTTTAGTAACTCTTCATTATCAACTATATCTTTTAATGAAAAAGGATCACTATGTGTTTTTTGTAAAAGTTCTATAGTGTCACTGTTACGCATCAATAATATCTTAAACAGCTCATTAATTTCATTACGTTTTTCCAAGTTTTTGGTACATTCAAAATTAAATGTAAGCTATCTGCTTCCCAACTGTGAGTTCTGTGTACTTTTCTAGTATCTACAAAATATGTTTTATTTGCAATGATTGTTTGCCTAGTATCATTAAGCCACCACTCGTAACTATCCATACCTGATGCATTTCCTAAAAATGTAATTACCCTAAAACAATCTCTTGATAAGTGCGGACTATCACGATGAGGTGGGAACCAACCTCCTTGATTACTTCTAATAATCATAGTTCTTCCTAATTGTCCCCAATAATCTAAAAGTGGGTGCAAACTTGTCAAGTCTTTATATGCTTGAGTAGGATGTCTAAAATCACTCTCATACAACATACGTCCTGCACGTTTAATTGCTTCAGGTCTACTTAAACTATCTGTAGGTTTGTCTCCTTCTAAACCAACTAGTAGCAATCCTTCTCTATCATTACTAATACCCTCACGTCTTAGATAAGGAACAAATGTTTGATCTTTAATTTGTTTTTGAAAAAGATTATGATCAAAATTTAGTTCAAGTTGCTCAAAATCACCAAGTGCTTGTAGCTGTAATTCACATTTGATATCTTCTTGAGAAGGTTCTAGTGATTGTGGATCTTTTTTCCAATAACCGTAATAATCTGATTGCTCATTCCTATTTGCTTGTTTGGTTAGATTTAATGGCTTACCGTCTTTATCAACTTTTTTAAGATCCATAATTTTCTCCTACTGTAAGATATTTAATTCTTATTTTCAGATAGGAAACTCAAACTGGTATATTTTATCAAACGCAGGTCTTGGATATTCATCTTCAATATTCTTCCTATCATAAGGAATAGGTTTGTATGTATTAGTTCTAGGGTCTAGGTATTTGTGTCTGCCAGGACCTTTAGAATATCCTACTCCTAGTAAAAATCTTACAGGTTCATCTAAACCAAAAAGTTCAGCTGTGCGTTCCATATTGTTGCAACAGTTTTGAGAAAGTCCTGTATCAAGTCCTCTGTTTTTTAAACCAAGCATGAGATAGGTAGCTTGAATACCAATTTCAAGATGATCGTATCTCACAACAGCTTCTGGCTTTCTTGTATATGTCTTTTGATGAATTACTTCTAAATCTCTTACGTCTCTCTGACAAAAACCTATCAAGTAAGGTGCCAGTACTTGCGGATTACCGCCATCAGTTTCTATAGGCAAATCAGCATTTCTGTGGCAAATTGTCATAATTTCTTTGCGTCGTTCTGGTTCATTATTTTTTATAACTTTTGCTATAAAAGGATATTTTAGATTCTTTGTAGGGGCTTGCATGTAGGTATCCCACATAGCATCTTTAATAAGCTGTGGATCTACTTCTTTTTCATAGTCCCAGGCAAAAGTATTTTCTCTTTCTTTAATTAGATCTGACCATTCCATAGTTAATATTTACCTCTCAAAAAATTCGCCAGGAAGATTTGTAAAATTTATTCTGTCTGATCTGTTTTGTATTTCTGCAATGGTTTTTTGCAAATCATTGTAGTTAGGATGAGATTTATCAAACACGTTTTCTTGTTTGAAATCTATACCCATATTTTTCCATTCTAAAATTTTTGTAAATCTAATTGTTGCTCCGTTATATGGTAATATCCAATCAATGAAATCATGCATTTCTTTATAATTTTTATTTTGCACAACAAAGGAATAGCAGACATCTATGTGTTTTAATTCTTCACAACTATGTAAATAATCTATGTTACTTTTTAATTGTTGAAAATTTCCGCCTTTACGTATTATATTATATGTTTTTTCATTTGCAGAATCTATACTAATAGTAATATAGGATATATTTTTATGTATTTTATATAATTTTTTTATAATTTTTTCTGTTAACATTACACCATTAGTCAACAATCCTATCTTTAATTTTGGCAATTTAGACCCGTCTAGATCATATAAAAAATTTCTAAATAAATCTGAACCTATGGGATCTCCGCTACCTGTTATAATAAACAATGCTTCTTGATCTTTACCTAATTCGTAATACGACTTCTTAATACTTTCGAATATTTTCATTGATTTTTCATATTCAAAACTTCCTGGCAAATGCTGTATCTTGTACGGACGGCAAGAAGGACATTGTAAATTACAACTCAAATCAAATGACATCTTTAAAACCTTAGGCAACTTTGTTTCTAATACGTATGGTTTTTTTGACAACATCTTTGATTGCCATAATGGACAAATGTCAAGTTTACAAAATTTATATGTTTGATCGTTAATTGAATTCCTAACTTCATTTGCTTGTTCACTGTTCCATATTTGTTCCAAAGTATTTTTGTTTATATTGCCAACGATTTTGTCATGCCAACTTGCACAACACAATCTAATGTTGCCATTTGTGTCTATGTCTGCATGAACAAATGGTTCTTTACAGTATTTCATTTTATGTTTTTTCTTTTTGGTATTTTTGAATCAGCACTACTTACACAACTTTTTGTAATACAAGTTTTAGGTGTTTTAAATAACTTAAATCCTGTTTCAATGTTACCAAGAGGTGCATCATGACAAGAATAGCTACGTTTTATCGAACCGTCAGGCTCACGGATAATAATTCCACTATATCCTGCTTGACAGTTCCATCCTTCAAAATTGTTAAAATTAAAGGCATTAAAACGTTCTGCTTGGTCCATATAATATTTATTGCCTCCAGAATCTTGTAATTCTACCTGCATGTGCCAAGGCACACTAGCATCATTTTTACCCATTATATCTTTAGGCAGTTCAAATGTAGGTTTGGGACGGTCAACAAATTTACGTTTACTTTCTGTATAAGCTCGTTGTGGCATACCGTTCCAAAGTCTTTTTAACATGTCGTCTGTATATCCATCTACCACTTTTGATGCTGTAGGGTCTGATTGTGGTTTCAGTGTTACGTTTATTCCTTGCTCATGAAAGAAAAGTGCGTTATCCCAATCTTTTTCAAACCATTCAGGAACCATAACCATGTTAATTGTTACTTGCACATCATGTTCTTGACATAATATTAATTTGTTAGCAAAGTCCTGCATTTTTTCTTTT
>MDTE01184123.1_pt1 | contig 11092 bp, 16 predicted proteins | sample 811231 | NCBI WGS metagenome assembly MDTE01 (sample SAMN05326651, study PRJNA326480) | marine metagenome | isolation source: seawater | place: Indian Ocean: Red Sea | collected 2010 | reverse complement strand
ATTTTTTTCTTGTTTTTTCTTCGGGTTGTATACCTTGGGGGAGGAGATTGGATACAGTAAAGGGAGAGGGTGGGGGATGGGTGAAATGCTTCAAGGCATTTCACCCATCCCCCCCTTTTAAGGTATACAAGGGTGTCCCACTTTTTTGTGGGACATTGGGTATATAACTGTAGGAGGATAATGATGCCGCAAAATGGTGGTGGACGAGGTTGGAAGACTGATCCTGATTCGGGTGAGAAGGTTATGCCTGAGCAGTGGGGTGAGTTTTTGGATTGGTTGTTGTCGGAGGGTCGTGAGCCTGCTACTCAGAAGGAGTGGTGTGCTGAGCGTGGGTTGAATGATCGGACTGTTCGTCGTTGGAAAGCTGATTCTCGTTTTGTCCGTGAGTGGGACCGCAGGGCTGCTGAACTTAATGTACACCCTGAACGTACACAGTCGGTTGTTGATGCGCTGTACAGACAAGCTGCTGACGGTGATGTGAAAGCTGCCGCATTGTATTTGCAATACATCGACAAGTTCACTCCAAAGCGTCGTGTAATGGTCGATGATCAGCGTGATGCGTCTGGTTTAAGTGATATTGAGCTTGCTGCAGAGCTAGAAGAGCTTGTTGCGGAGCTTCAAGGTGAGTGAGCTACAAGATTTGCATGATGATGGCATGTGGATGCAAATGGAAGAAATGGGAGAGCGTCCTGATCTGCTAACTGACCCGTTTTTGGATGACACTCCGTTGGAGTGTGGGATAGACAATCCTGATATTTGTGAAAGTTGTCAGTAATGGCTCCAAGACCTAAGCCTTATGCCCAAAAAGGGGAATCTGCGCGTTATTACGCAGATAACCCTGCCGCTCGCAGAGTAAAGGCTAGGACAGATAAGAGAATTAATAAGCGCCCTGAGCAAGTTCAGAAGCGTGTAGAAGCAAATGCTGCTCGGAGAGCAGCCCAACGTGCAGGGGTGAAGCTAACTGGCCGTGATGCTTCGCATCAACCTAATGGAACTATTAAATTTGAGAGTTCTAAAAAGAATCGTGGCCGTCGTGGGGAAGGTAATCGTTAAAGGTGGGGGATTATGTCAATAGAAGATGTCGCAGAGAAAGCAGATATTTGGTCAGAGTCAATTAAGAAGATTATTAAAGCTATTACGGCTGCTGTGGTTGCCTTAATTGCTGCAATTAGCGGTGTAACAATGCTTTGGTCTGGTGATGACCCAGAGCCTGCACCTACGGTGCGAACGGATCTTGTTCCTGGGTATGGGCCGCAGTGTTCACAGCTTTACAATACGATTGACCATACGTGGACTGAATCACAGTGGACTGTGTGGGAACAATTAAAGAAAGATATGAACTGTTAAATGGCTAAAAAACCTGATCCTCGGTTAAAGCGTGCTGGTGTTAGTGGATACAACAAACCTAAACGAACACCTAATCATCCTACGAAGTCGCATGTTGTTGTGGCTAAAGAAGGAGATCAGATTAAAACGATTCGTTTTGGTCAGCAGGGTAAGACTGGCGATAAAGGTAATACGGCTAGGTCTAGGTCGTTTAAGGCTCGCCATGCAAAGAACATTGCTAAGGGCAAGATGTCTGCGGCTTATTGGGCTAACAAAACTAAGTGGTAGCTATCTGAGGGGATAGCCGTTGTACCACATGACTGCGCTATGCCGTTCACCAGCTTCAAGGGGGGCTACTCGGTGTTCAAGAAAGCTAGGGAACACGATTATCGATCCTCTCGGGCAGTCGTTAAAGATATGCAGTTGGTCATAGCAACGAATTTCGAGGAATCCGCCTTCGTATTCGTGAGGGTGAGAAAGGTTGACTGTTGCTGAAAGTTTTCGGACAGTCCCTTGGAATTTGGGGAAAGGCGTTATGTTCAAAGGGATCGGAGGATCAATCTTTTGGACAAGCATTCGAGCCGCATGCTGATCTGAGTTTCCGTCAGTGTGCCAGTCGTAATATCCGCCAGTGGAGTACCGAGTATATTGGATGGCTTCAGGTAGTTCTAGGTCGTAGTACCAGCCTGCTTCTTTGTTTGCTTGTTGCATCCAAGCACCAATGGTGTCGCTTAGTTCATCGTCGTAGATCCAAGAAATTTGGGATTTGCGATGGTCAGGGTTTTCCCCGAAATGAAAACCTTCAACCTGTTCGGTTTGAGCAGCAGCGTGTTGTATACCATCGCACTGCTGTGGGGTTAGCGCCTCTGGGATGTACCAATAATGGTTGGTGAACATGAATTCAAGACTAGCTGAACTTAAACAAGAAGCAGAATGGAGGAGGTGCGTTAAAGATGAATCATATTTTTTACAGAACTACTGGCACATTGCTCACCCTGCTCATGGTCGTATCCTTTTTGGGTTACGTCAGGCTCAAGAGGAAGCTATCCAACACTGGGCCGCTAATAGATATTCGCTTACGCTAAAAGCAAGACAAATTGGGTGGAGCACGCTGGTAGCTGCCCACCAGTTCTGGCTGGCGTTCTTTCATCCAGACCAGAACATTATTGATCTCTCTCGAACTGAGAGGGAATCCGTACTGTTACTTCGGAAGAGTAAGTACGGGTACCAACACTTACCGAAATGGATGGTAGAACGTGGACCTAAGTCCTTGGTGGAACACCAACAGCGAATGGGTTTCGATAACGGATCGCAGATTACATCGCTCCCGTCGGCATCTGACCCTGCCCGTGGTGAATCGGCCACACTCATCGTGGTTGACGAATGGGCTTTCCTCCCAAACCCAGAAGATGCATGGAGTTCAATAGAACCCGTAGCTGACGTGGGAGGCCGAATTATCGGCCTTTCTACGGCTAACGGTTCAGGAAACTTCTATCACCAGTTGTGGGTCGGGGCGACAACAGGAGCCAGCAAATTTGAACCCATGTTCTACCCTTGGTCCGCAACTGAGGATAGAGGGGATTCCTGGTACCAAGAAAAAGTTGAGTCAATGCTGCCGTGGCAGCTTGCTCAGGAGTACCCGACAACGCCCGAAGAGGCGTTCGTTAAGTCGGGTAACCCTGTTTTTGACCTCGACATTTTAGAAGAAATGAGCAAACACACAACGTTCGGAGAAACTGGTTACCTACACCGCAACGGCTCAGCTATAGAGTTTAGAACATGAGTTTGGAAGTCTGGGAACCACCAGAATCTCGTAGCGCCTATGTGATGGGAGTGGATACAGCCGAAGGGTTGGGTCACGGCGACTACAGCGTTATTCAAGTTCTTAACGTAGGCACAGGAAACCAGTCTGCAATCTGGCATGGGCACATAGCCCCAGACTTGCTAGCCGAAGAAGGCCTTTCGTTAGGCATGTGGTATCGCAACGCTTTGTGTTGCGTGGAATCCAACAACCACGGGCTAACAACAATCACAGAACTACGACACTTGGGTTACCCAAACCTTTTTAGGAAACGTCAATTAAACAACGTCAACAACAGAATCAGTCAAGAGTACGGCTGGAAAACCACCCGTACTTCTAAACCTTTAATGATTGATGATTTAAGTTCCGCTTTACGGAACAACGAATTGCAAATAAATGATCGAAACACTGTCGGGGAGTTACGCACTTATGTGCGAAACGACCGAGGATCTATGTCTGGTTCTTCCTACGATGACCGTGTAATGGCTCTTGCTTTAGCTAACCAGATGCGTAAATACGCTTATGAACCTGAATACGCACCTGAGGTAGATGACTACTGGACTGTTGATTGGTTTGCCCGTTTAGGCAATGTTTCTGAGGCATCCTCGCCATATAACATAGGTTCGTATACAGTTCGTGGGACACGGTAAACACCCTATAGAGCATGTTCTACAAGGAAGGGCTGTAATGGCTAAATTTGTTTCGCACACCAGCGGGACCCAAACTGTAGATGGGGCAAAAGGCAAGAACGCTAAAATGGAACGTGGTTCCAGTGTTTCAGCTAACCCTATTTGGACCCCAGGTGGACCTCAATCACCTGATCAGCGCATGAGTGCTGGCAAATACGCTAACCAAACTGGCGGTTACGGTGAAACAAGCGTTCGCAACACACCAGAAAACCAACACGGAATAACTGGTAGCGTAGAACCAGGTCATCAGCCTGACCTCCGCGGTCACGACGCTGGCTGAAAATGGCCGTCATCCCTGACGGTGCGACATTTGAAGAGTTCACTGAGTATGTTTTGGCACGACGAAAGTCTGTTCCTATAACAGAACTTAAAGAACTTTACGAACGTCATTTGCGCTTAAAGTCAATAACTGTTTCCACGGGGCAAGGTTTTCAATCGAGCCTTCCCCGTGACGAGCAGGGTTTAACCAAACGTGAACGTGAAGCCAAAGTGTTTGCTGAGGCTAAAGCTTCAGGTCGCAATATAGAAAAGCTGCCAGAGAAAGCACAGTTTTAGAAATGGCTCGGAAAACTCGTCAAGAAACGCTCGAAGACTACATTGAGAAAATTGATAAATGTCGCCGTTGGCGAGATCAAGAAAACTTTGAAGCTACTTGGCGAAGGCTTTCCGATTTGTACCGTGGGAAACACTGGCCGTCTACAACTTCAACCAAACATGATCTAATTGCTGTCAACTTGGCGTTTAGCACTATTAACGTGATAGCGCCAAGTGTGGCTGTTAATTACCCAAAGATTGTGGTGCAAGCCACAGACCCAGAAAACAATGATCGTGCAGCGTTCGTTGAAGCTGTGGCTAACTATCTTTGGAAACATCACGATTTCCGTACCCCTTTCCGTACTGCGGTCAAAGATTTTCTTATCTTTGGTCATGGCTGGGTAAAGGTTGGCTGGAAATTTGTTGAACAAGAACAATCAGTTACTGAAGCTGAACGTGATGATTTAATTTCGCAAGCTATTGATGAAGTAGATCAATTTGCGATGGAATCGCCTGATTTAGCAGGTGATTTACCGACCGATGAAGACCTCATGGCGAACGTTCCTTCAACCATTATGCGTGTCGTTGAAGACCAACCGTTTGTGGAACGTATATCGCCCTTTGATGTGTTTGTTGACCCAGCAGCTACTTGCATGGAAGACGCTAAATGGATCGCACAAAGAATTGTGCGTCCATTAGAAGAAGCTCAAGCAGATCCAAGGTATAAACCTTCTGCGAGGAAACGTCTTTCAGCCGATGGCGGATACAGCAGTGTTGATGGCTACGATTATGAAGATAATCGGAACCAATTCCTAGGTGATCAAGTAACTATCTGGGAGTACTACGATATTTCCGCTAATACGTTAGCTGTGTATGCAGAAAACTCTTCTGAGTTTCTTATTGACCCTCTCGCCATGCCTTACCCGTATGGACAGCCGTTCGTAATGCTTCGCAATTACGACGTTCCCGACCGTTTCTATCCAATCGGTGATTTAGAATCAATCGAGTCGTTGCAACTTGAGTTAGATAAAACTCGTTCGCAACTTATGAACGACAGAAAACGGTATGCGAGAAAATATCTCTACCATGAACGCTCTTTCGGTCCTGAAGGCAGAGAAGCCCTCGAATCCGACGAGGATGGTCGGTTGGTCCCCGTTGTGGACGAAAACAAGCCGCTTCAGGACGTTGTTGTTCCGATGCCTCAAGTCCCCGTGAGTCCAGAGATTTACAACTATTCAAATATTATTGAAAACGACATCAATACAGTCAGCGGCATATCTGAATATGCCCGTGGTGCTATGCCAGAAATACGGCGCACTGCTACAGAAGCCAGCATTATTGCAGATGCCCAAAATGCTAGGGCTGCGGACAAATTAGCGATTGTTGAAATAGCAATTTCGGCAGTCGCTCGTCGTGTGATTCAACTCATGCAACAGTTCATGACTGGTGAACACATGGCTCGGGTTTCAGGTAAAGGACAAGATCTCTTTATTGAATATTCCCGTGAAGACATCATAGGGGAATACGATTTCTCAGTTCAGGCAGGCTCAACTCAGCCTATGAACGACACCATTCGGAAGCAGCAGGCAATCAGTTTGATGAATGCTGTGGCCCCACTTGTGGGAACGGTAATCGACCCCCAAGCGCTTGCTGTTCATGTGTTGGAATCAGGTTTCGGGATTAAAGACCCCGAAAAGTTTTTGATTCAACAACCAGATCAGCAAACTATGGCGGAAGAAGAACAACTTCCGCCAGAAGACCCTGCTGCGGCAGGTATGCCTCCCATGATGGGAGAAGCACCTATGCCTCCAGCAGAAGGAGGCGCTTTTGCGCCGACTGGTGGAGTCCCACCAGAGCTTCTAGCCCAGTTACAAGGACAAATGGGAATGGAACTCCCTGCTTTGTAAATGGGACACGGCTATATTCTTATAGGAGCAACTCATTGAAGACTCCTAGGAGGGGCTAGTGCCCGAAGAAACAGAAGTTATGACGGAATCCACAGAACCTGTGGACAATCTTGAAGCTTCAGACCATATTGAAGTTGATGAAGGCCCTGCAGTAGACGAGCCAATGTACACCGTAAAGGTGGACGGCGAGGAAATGCAGATACCCGAAAGTGAACTTTTGAACGGATATCAGCGTCAAGCGGATTACACCCGTAAAACGCAGGAGATATCTGCAGAACGTGAACGCTTGCAACAAGCCGAAGCGATTGTATCCGCTTTAGAATCAAACCCAGAAGAAACATTAAAGGTTTTAGCTAGATCTTTTGATTTGGACACTCCTTCTGTTACCGCAGAGGAACCCGATGTGTGGGAAGATGAAGACCCCACAGCTAAAAGATTGGCTCATCTAGAGCAGAAAATCGAAAAGCAAGAAGCAGCAGCACGTCAAACCGCTATAGAAAACGAGGTCCAAAAGCTGCAAGAGAAGTACGGAGAATTTGATTCTCGCGAACTTCTCAACCATGCGTTAAAGAATCAAATACCTAATCTTGAAGCGGCATACGCCCACTGGCAATTTAACGACGTTAAAACGACAGCGGACAAACTGCAGAAAGAACAGGAAATTACGAATCAGAAACGTGAGGCGGCTGTTGTTACTCCAGGTGGGTCAACCCAATCGGGAACCCAACCAAAGCCTGAAGGTAAGGCTGGCAGTATCAGGGAAGCGTTTGAATTGGCAAAAAAGCAATTAAGCACTTAACCTTTTAGGAGAAATAACAAATGGCTGGGAACAGCAATTTCGATGAGATTCTGACTACGACTCTCAATAACTACGTCCCTAAGCTGGTTGACAATATTTTCAGTGCCCGTCCGCTCTTCTATGCGTTGACAAACTCGTCAACAATGCGAACAGTTTCGGGTGGTGCAAAGATCGTTGTACCAGTAATTTATGGAACCAACTCAACCGCTGGTTCGTACAGCGGCACCGACACTATTTCCACGACTGCTCAGACAGGCATTTCGGCTGCTGAGTACGACTGGGGACAGTACGCTGCCACCGTAACAATCAACGGCATGGAAGAAGCCAAAAACAACGGCGAAGCTCAAATCATTGACCTTCTCGAAGGCAAAATCTTCCAAACGCAAGAAACCATCATTGAGAACATGAACACCATGTTCCACGCAGATGGCACTGGTAACAGCGGCAAAGACTGGGAAGGCATCGCTCACATTGTCGATGGCTCAACCCTTACCGCTAACACACTTGGCGGAATTGACCCAAGTGCTGCAGGCAGCGTTAATGAATGGTGGACTTCCAGCGAAACTGCAGTCGGTGGCGCACTAACCACCGCTGCAATGGCAACCATGTACAACAACGTTTCAGTTGGAAATGATCAACCAACGATTGTTCTTACAACTCAAACACTTTATGAGAAGTATGAAACCCTTCTTACGTCAAACATTCGGTACACAGATACCGACATGGCAGACGCTGGGTTCGAGAACCTCATGTTCAAGGGTGCGCCCGTAACATTTGATGGTTCTTGCGCTTCAGGAGTTGTTTACTTCCTGAACACCAAGTACCTGCAACTGGTGCGGCACTCGGATGTTTGGTTCAAGCCAACTCCGTTCGTGCGTCCTACAAACCAGGATGCTGTGTTCTCACAGATCCTTTGCTACGGACAGCTAACCTGCTCTAACCGAGCGCGACAAGGTAAGCTAACAGGCGCAACTGCCTAATAGCTCCACAATGATGGGGTGAGGGCGCTTTGCCCTCACCCCATCCAGTATTCTGAGGATTTATGGGTAGAGAACTAGCAATAGGGTACGGAACAAACCGAAGAGCATACGGAGATCCAGGCGAAGGTTATTCGCAGCCTGTTTCCCATGATCGATACTTTGGTGGGCGAAACGTGAGAACAGTTCACGCTGATCTTCCACATGAAGAACCACAATCTTCTTGTTCTGCTACTACGAAAGCTGGTGAACCCTGCAAAGCTCGGCTCCCTGAGGGGCAGAGCTTATGCTCTTTCCATAAGGAGTAGCGGTGAACATAGGCGACATGCGTGCTTACATTAGAAGCATTGTTGAAATTGACAGCAGTGATATCTCTGATGATGTATTGAACCGTTTCTTAGGGGAAGGCTACGATCAAGTTGTTTACAGTGAAAAACGCTGGCCTTGGTATGAAGTTTCCACCACATTTGACACAGTTTCTTCTACCTCTGACTACACACTTGATACCGTTGGTACCTCTGTTACTAATGGGCTAAGAGAAGTTCAAGCGATTCGCACAGACGACCATGTGCTCACATTCTTAGGTCGAGATGACGGTGACATTGTTTACCCATTGAACTCGGCAAGCACAGGGGATGTTTACTACTGGAGTTTTTGGGCTGACAACGTGAGGTTGTATCCAACTCCATCTTCTGCTCAAACGTTATACGTGAGAGGATACAAAAACCCTTCAGCGTTTGGGGCGGGGTCTTTAGATTCAGTATCTCCTTCTGACTTTCCTGAACCTTTCCATGTTGTTATTGCGACATATGGCATTAGTCGTGCATATGAACAACAAGAAGATTTGGAAATGGCTGCTTCGTACATGAACAGCTTTATGAGAGAGTTAGATAACTTGCGAGCACGTCACTTAGATGTGCCTGCTCCACAACCTCTTGTTTTGAATAACAGAAATGCTTCTAGATGGCGTTCGCAGAGCGCTATGCCTGACCGACTCCGATATAGCTGGGAGTAAGCATGTCAAAACGGTCTGGCTTCAAACTTGAAATGCTAGAAGACTTTAGTGGCGGCTTGAACTTGCGTTCCGACCAATTCAATTTAGCTTCTAACGAAAGCCCTGAAATGTTAAACGTTGATGTTGACCCTCGGGGCGGCATCAAAATGCGTTTAGGTGTCGTAAAAAGAAATAGCACTGCGTTGCAAGGCAACGTTACTGGTTTAGGGCAGTTCACCCCAGATGGGGGAACAGCCCGAGTTATTTGTTCATATGGAACCACTGTCGCAGAATCAGCAAATGGTGGTTCTGGGGATTTAACAACGTTAAATGGTGTTTCTGTTACTGATGGTGACCGTTTGTATGGTCAAACAACAAACAACAAGTTTTATGGAGTGTCTGGTGACGCTGCTTCGTTTGTTTATGACGGCACTACTGCTTCAAACCTTGCGTCGAACTTGAATGGTTCAGCAGGTAACTATCCAGTAGCGAAGTACACCTGTCATTGGAATAACTTTGCGTGGGTAGGTCACACTAAAGAAAGTGGAACCGAATACAAGAATCGTGTGCGCTGGTCAAAGATCGATGATCCAGAGTCATGGCAAGACTATGACTATATAGATGTGAATGCTGGGGAACGAGGCGACATAGTGTCAGCTTTAGTTCCTTACGCTGATCGACTGCTTATATTCAAAACCAACAGCGTGCATGCGTTATTTGGCAACAGTACTGAATCGTTTCAGATGGTGCCTTTAAGTCAAGATGTTGGTTCTGTGTCTATGTCGTCGCCAGTGTCTACTCCGTATGGCGTGTTCTTTTGGTATGACCGTCAAGGAGTTTGGGTATACAACGGGGAAAGGTTTGTGTGGGTTTTCGAGAAGTTGCAGCCAGCCATTGATGATGGCAGGTTGCAATTTACTAATCCTCCGCAACTGACTTGGTATCAGAATCGTTTGTATGTTTCTGTTGATTGGTCTGATACTTCTGAGCTTCTTACGACTCGTCGTGTTCTTGTTTATGATCCAACTCTTGGATCTAGTGGGGCTTGGACTATGACAGATATTGATGCAAACGTGATGATGACGTTTGCTCCACCTAATGATCAACAAACTCTTTTAGGTGCTTGTTTAAGTAACGCAGGTCGTGTTGTTGAAATGGAGCAAGAACGTCAAAGCGATTTTTATGGGACTGAAACTTCTCATATAACTAGTTCTTATACGACTAGTTGGTTGGTGGGTAAGAATCCTATTGTTCGTAAACGTTGGGGTAAGCCTCGTATTGTTACGTCGTCTGATTCAACTGTTGCTTTAACCGCAAAGTTGTATGTGGATTACGATGGGGCTACGACAAAGAAGTCTATGCCGTTTGGTGTTCAAACGAGTGGTGCGGTTTCTTCGACTTGGGCTTCTGGGCCTGGGCCTACTGGTGGTACTGGTGTTTGGGATTCTGGTGTTTGGGCTGGTGAGCCGAACACAAACATTACTCAAATTGAACGTTTGCCTACACTTGGGACAGCGAAGGCTATACAAATGAAGGTCGAAGGTCCCATTAATGATGAGGCTTGGGAAGTAAACGCTATGGCATTTACTTATCTACATAGGAGATTGCGTTAATGGCAACTTTTACTGCACCGAATGTAGCTGTGGCAGGTAACGCTATTGTTGCTAGTGAGCACAACACTAACTGGACGTATTTGAAGAACTGGTTAGAGGGTGTTCCTGGTCAGACCGCTACTTATCCTGGGGTAATTCAGGGTGCTGGTGGAACAATTAGTGGTGATCTTGCTGTTAATGGTGCTCTCACAGCAGGTTCTTATAGTTCAACTGGAACTTTGTCCAGCACAGGAACTGTTTCTCTTGGAGCAACGGATCATCTGTATCTAAATAGCACTCAACATAGCGTTATTGGTTTAAGTACTGGTACTGATATCAATGCTCAGACTGCTGGAAGTTTCTTAAAAGACTTAAACTATCGAGCGAACTTCACAAGTGCTGGTCCTGGCAATAACACCCATCAGCTTTCTTACGGTTCAGATATAGCCAGCGGTGCTTATGCTGGCAACTAT
>MDTE01112907.1_pt1 | contig 11092 bp, 11 predicted proteins | sample 811231 | NCBI WGS metagenome assembly MDTE01 (sample SAMN05326651, study PRJNA326480) | marine metagenome | isolation source: seawater | place: Indian Ocean: Red Sea | collected 2010 | reverse complement strand
TTGGGTGTTGAGCGGATTTTGATGAAGTTGACCGGTGCCAAGAACGTTCGAGAAACCGTGCTCTTCCCCCGCGACCTCCGACGGTACTGCCCCTGACCGGCGGAAACATTGGTGGACCAGTACCGCACCTTGAAGAACGGAGCGAGAACGATGGCGGTGGACCGAATTCAATGGGGCGCCGAGGCGTGGCAGATCGCCGACCTCCACATGCCCGACGACCCCTCACCGTTCCAGAAAGACGAGGGGATTCCGTGCATCATGCTCATCCACGGTGGGTTTTGGAAAGAACAGTACACCCTTGACCTCATGCAGCCCATGGCAGACGACCTCGCGGAAGCCGGGGTGGCGGCATGGAACGTGGAATACAAGCGGTGGTCACCCGGGAACGAGGGGGTCTGGATGGACTCCCTTTCCGACGTGCTCCGCGCGTGGGGTCATCTCTCCTTGATTCCCGGCATCGACATCACCCGGTCGATGGTCATGGGGCACTCCGCCGGCGGTCAACTGGCCCTGCTGATGGGCGCCAAAGCCGAACGCCGCCCGTGGCTGGCCATCGCACAGGCCCCCATCACGGACCTCATCGGGGCCGACCACGCCAAACTTTCGGACGAAGGCGACGCCGTGCGCCGATGGATTGGCTCCTCGCCCGAGGAAAACGAAGCGGTGTGGCGGCAACTCAATCCGGTCGAACATCCCCCGAAAACGAGCGTGCTCCTCTTTCACGGTGAGAACGACACGGACGTGCCGCTCGAGCAGTCCGAAACCTACGCTCGCGTCATGAAAGCCAAGGGTGCGGACGTGCAAAAGGTGTGGCTGCCTGGGGACCACTACGACATCATCGACGTGGCCTCAGACGACTGGCTGGTTCAACTCAACACCGTGCTCGACTGGCTCTGAACCCAAGCCAGACTGACTGCACCCGATGGCCCAGAAACGCAGCCTCCCTCCTGAGGCCGGATTCAACCCAAGGGCTATGACCTGTGGCGAATTCGGCGAGGCATGGACCTGCTTGGAAACGATTACCCCTTCGCAGCGACGGCCCTCAAAGGGAAGCACGCTTTCGTGTGCGGTGCGAGCAAAGGCATCGGTGAGGCGACGGCCAAGATGATGGCCAAGGCCGGCGCTGACATCACCGTGTGCGCCCGGAACGGTGCGGCCCTGACGGCCCTGTGCGAGGAACTTGCCGATTTGGGAGAAGGGCGTCATCAAGCGTTGATGCTGGACCTCGAAGAGACGGACGGTTTGGCCGGTGCGTTCGCCTCGGCTGCCGAAACCTTCGGCCCCGTTCACATCCTCATCAACAACGCCGGAGGGCCACCCGGTGGTCCGCTGCTGGACAACGAGGTGGAGGACTTTGAGGCACCCTTCAGGCGCCACCTGCACGCTGCTCACACCCTCGTCAAGGCAGCAGCCCCCGCCATGGAAGCGGAGGGGTACGGGAGGATCATCCAAATCATCTCCACCTCCGTCAAGGAACCCATTCCCAACATCGGTCTCTCCAACACCCTTCGAGGTGCCATGGCGTCCTGGGCCAAATCGATGTCCAACGAATTGGCCCCCTGCATCACGATCAACAACGTCCTCCCAGGCTTCACCGACACCGAACGACTGGGAAGTTTGTCGGCGTCCATCCAAGAGCGGACGGGGAAATCCGCAGAAGCCGTCCGTGAGGGCTGGTTGAACCAAGTCCCCATCGGGCGGCTCATCGACCCGCTTGAAACAGCGAGCGCCATCACCTACCTCTCCCTTCCCGCATCGGGCGGCATCCGCGGCGTGAGCCTCGCCGTTGACGGCGGTCGCCTGCGCTCCATTTGAGGTGAAACCATGGAAGCTGACATGTCGCCGGAGATGGCCTCGCAGGTTCTCAGCATGCTCACCGGGGGTGGTTCAATGGATCACATCAACACCTCGCTGGCGCTCCGCCTCATTCCGCTTGCTCAAGAATTGGAAGATTCAGATCTCGTGGAGAAGTTGCTCGAGCACGCCAGAAGGGTGGCCAAGACGGACGAAGAGCAGGGTTGGGCTCGTTTTGAAGCGCTGAAGGTCGTTGAGGCCAGCCTCGACAGCTACCTCCGTCTCGCCGAGGAGACGGAGCGAATGGAGGGGGCCCAATCCCTCTCCGCAGCGGTCAACCACTACGTTGCCCTGCTCTACCTTGCCGAGGGTCAACTCGACGAGGCGCGAGCCACCGCCCAGCATGCTCTCCGCCTCCGGCAAACCATCGAGGACAAAGAAGGCATGGCGTACGGCATGGCCCTGCTGATGGCCGTTGCCAAGCGTCAGCACGACGAAGACACCGCCATCGCCGTTGGGACGGAGCGACTGGAACTGCTCATCTCCATGAAGGACGACGTCGGTCAAATGGAAGCGCTGGCCGACCTCGCCCACTGCCAGGCCACCATCGGGGAGTTCGGTGCAGCACGCGACCTGTTTGAACGGTCGCTGGAGTTGGCCAAGGCCCTCGAGAGCCTCTCGGGGCAGTTGGTCGCTCGATGGGGCCTCGCCGACCTCGCAGAAATCGAACAGGACTACGAAACCGCCATGCTCGTTCTTTCCGACAGCCTTCACGAATTCATCGCCGCCAACGCTGCAGCACCCGCACCGCTCCGCCAACGAATCCACGACCTGACGGAACTCAGAAACCAACCTGCGGGCGAACCAGACGAGGCCTGATTCGCCACATCATTATGTGCCATGGCGCCGTGGCAGAACCGGTGCGTGGCCATGGAGCATGACATCTTCTTCTCCATCTCACAAACACCCGACGAGCACGGCCACATTCCTGATGAGGCCACGATGCTGAGAAATTACTTCCAGCAACTTGCCTGTGCCGACGAACTCGGTTTTGGAGTTGGCTGGATCGCGCAGGCGCATCTGTCAACCGAGACCCAGAAGACCAACACGCACCCGGTGGTTCCGCACTGGCAGGGCGAGGTGGGGTTGTGCACCGATTTCCCACAACTTGCGCTGGAATCATTCCGACGAACCAAGAACATCGAAATCGGCAGCGCCGTGGTATCCATTCTTGCATCGGGTGGCCCCATCGCTCAAGCGGAACGCATGGCCAATCTTCTCAGCCTTCACGGCCTCAATCCCGATGAAGAACGGTGCCTGCACGTGGGTTTCTCCGCAGGCCGGTTTGAATTCATGGCAAGACCCTACGGCGTCATCCCCCGAACCGCTGTCGAGGAGGCAGCGTGGCCCGCCCTTCGGGGTCAAATTTTCATGGAAGCGGCGGAAATCTTCCTTCGACTGTTGCGAGGCGATGTCATCAATTCCGACATGATTCGGTCCACGGTCTTGACGCGGGCCAACTTCAGGAGCGACGAGGACTGGGAGAAGGTGCAGGATGCAGCCGTGGAGTTTGAGGCACTGTCGTCACGGCCAGACGCCATTGAAATCCCGTCTCGATACGTGTTTGAAGACCTGAAAATCATCCCTACTGAATTCAGGAAAGACCTGCTTCGGTTGGTGGCCGGGACCCACGACCCACGCGCCCAGACCTTCGTCAACACCATCTTGCCCGTGAAAGTGTTCAACCTCTCCATCACCTCTCCAGACGTGATCGATGCCACCCACGAGCGAATGCAGGAGGTTTACCATCCGGACGGTGGGGAGTGGAAGCGTGGCGACATGCCTCGGACCAGTTTCGTGTTCCTCAACGACGAAGAGGGCCTCACCCCCGGGGAGCAATCCGCAGCCGCTCAGGCGGAGGCTGAACAAGCCCTCGGTGCGTACTGGAACGCCCTCGAAGGAACGATTGACCCCACCAAAGTCAACCGAGCGGCCAACAACGCCCTCATCGGCAACGTCGAGGAAGTCGCGCAACAAATGGTGGAACGGTTCCACCCTGACGACCGCATCATGGCTTGGTTCGACTTTTTCAATCACGACTCCGAACGCGTGTGCCGAAACATGACGGCCTACATGCAGAGGGTGGTGCCCCTGGTGGAATCCATGCTGGAGGGGGCTTGATTGGGCGTCCGCCACGACACCCACTCGGCGGTCCAACCCGGCAAACCGGGTTCTGCCATGTACCCTGAATCACCGCTCGGCGAGCAGGTCGAGGGCATCCCCACGGGCCGTGAAGTGGCGTGGGAACCCCTGGTGGACTACCGAAGAAACGGGGTCTCCGAGACCACCATCCACGGCGCCGTGGCGTGGGCTCACGGGGACGAAGTCATCCATTCCTTTGGTGGGAACGTGCTTTGCTACGGTCGCTCGATGATGAAACCCTTCATGCTCAAAGCCTTCACAAAGGAACTTGAGGATTGTTCCTGGGAGCAAAAGGCGATTTCAGTGGCCTCCCACAACGGCGATACGGAACATGTGGCGGCCGCGCAATCCTTGCTCAGCGAGCCGGAGTGGCCGTTGATGCTCACACCGCTTGACGTGCCCCTGATTCAGTTTGGACGACAGGTTCGTCGGCCCCGCCGTTGGTTTCACACCTGCTCGGGGGAACACGCTGCCATCCTGCGCGGCTGTCGCAAAAAGGGCTGGAAGCGGGCGGGTTATACGCTACCGACGCACGAAGTTTTCCATGCCTACATGGAGCAGCTGCGAACGTACCTCGGGGAAGACTGGACGCCGCTTCGTATCGCCAAGGACGGCTGCGGCTTGCCCACCGTTTCCAACACCGTGGCTGAACTCGCTCAAATTTACGCCGGCCTTGTCCGAGAGAAAAACGACGACTGGATCTGGGAGGCGATGGTGCGCCATCCAGATTTGGTCGGGGGCTTCAATCGCCTCGATTCGACCGTCCTCAAAGCGGGAGAAGGACGGGTCATCGCCAAGGAAGGGGCGGACGGCTTGCTGGGCATGGCCATTGAACATCCCGATTATCCCAAAGGCCTCGGCATCGTGGTGAAAATTGCACACGGTTGGAATTCCCAAGCTACATGGTACGTGGCTCGTGCCCTTCTTGGCGTGCTCGGCATCAACCTGCGAAACCCCTACCCGTTGAACCGGCAAAAGGCGTTCATCGTGCCAGGCATCGTCCCCGACCGCTACGTCGACGACCTCGAGACGGTGCCGACATGGGACGAATGGGACCCCGACCGGGACCGCTGGAATTACGAACCGGACGTGGTCTGATGGACCCGCTTCTCAATTTCATCGACGGCGCCTTTGTCCCGTCCGCTGCGGGTGCCACCCTCGAGACGGTGAACCCCGCCACCGGAGCGGTGATCACCACCCTTCCCCGCTCAAACGCCAGTGACGTACAGACCGCCACGACAGCCGCCCTCAGGGCTGCTCACGGGTGGGCGTCCACCTCGATGGAGGAACGTATCGGGTGGCTTCACCGCTTGGCCGATGCACTCGAAAAAGACCGTGAAACCATTGCGCAACTGGAAAGCATGGACACGGGCAAACCCATTGCACTGGCTCGCAAGGTGGATGCAGCACGCTCCGTCGCCAATTTCAGATTCTTTGCGACCTTCGGAAGTGACCATCACGACCCCACGTTCAGCGACCACGGAGCCGTCAATCACGTTCACCGCTCACCCGTGGGTTGCGTGGGCCTCATCACGCCATGGAACCTCCCGCTCTATTTGCTGTCGTGGAAGGTGGCTCCTGCCCTGTTGATGGGCAACACCATCGTTGCCAAACCTTCGGAGATGACGCCCTTGACGGCCAACCACCTTGCGGTCATCATGCAGCGCATCGGTTTCCCCAAGGGCGTGTTCAACCTGGTCCACGGCCTAGGTCCCGAAGTGGGTCAAGCCATTGTTGAGCACCCCGACATTCGTGGCATCTCCTTCACCGGCGGGACCGCCACGGGAAAAAGAGTCGCCGCCACAGCAGCACCCATGTTCAAGAAGCTCTCGTTGGAACTCGGCGGAAAAAACGCCACGGTCCTGCTGGACGACGCCCCGCTGGATGACATCATGGACGAGTTGGTCCGTGCCTCCTTCACCAATTCAGGTCAAGTCTGCCTTTGCGGCTCACGCATCCTCGTGGACGCTTCGATTTACGACGATTTTGAAGAAAAATTCGTGGCCGCCGTGGCCGAACTCAACGTCGGCGATCCAGCGCTTGAGACCACCGCCATGGGCTCATTGATTTCAACCGAGCATCGTGACAAGGTCGAATCTTACATTCGACTCGGGCAGGAAGAAGGCGGACAAATCCTCGTGGGTGGAACCTCGGAGGACCACCCCGTGGACGACGTGCCGTCGGCTGGTGCCTTCCTTCAACCCACGGTCATCGGTGGCCTGAGTCCCACCTCGAAAACAGCAACAGAGGAGATCTTCGGACCCGTGGTCACCCTTCATCCGTTCAACGATGAGGACGAAGCGGTGAAAATGGCCAACATCACGGAATACGGTTTGGCCGGTTCCGTTTGGACCAAGGACCCTGAACGCGGCCATGCGTTCGCCAAACGGCTCGACACGGGCATTGTGTGGGTGAACACGTGGCTGAACCGGGACCTCCGAACGCCCTTCGGCGGAGTCAAGCAATCAGGGGTCGGTCGAGAGGGCGGCGCATGGTCGTTGAACTTCTTCTCAGAACTGACAAACATCTGTGTCAAAGGCCCCTAAAGCCACATGTTCAAATGAGACCCACGGGCTTGTATGGTATGGACGACGACCCGCTACCGCTGTTCGTCCTGCCGATGGTTCTGTTCCCTGGCGAACATCAAGAACTGCGAGTGTTTGAACCACGGTACCGACAGATGCTCGACACGTGCATCCTCGATGAACAGCCCTTTGGTTTGGTCATGAACGACCCGTTCGAACCAACCAACGGATGGGACGGCCCTCGTCGCCATGGTTGCGAAGCCATCATCCTCAACCACGAAACCCGCGGTGTGAACCACTTCATCACCATCACGGGCGGACGGCGTTTCTTCATTGACGACGTGTTGGAACCGGCCCTTCCACCGTTTTCGGACCCGAGCATGGCCTCCCTCATCGTGGACGGCGTGGCCCCGGACATCGAAACGTTGCTCGACCACCTGCCCGACGACGCTGAACACAGCCGGCTTTACATCGCTGCGAACGTCACGTACCTCGAAGAGACGGGCGAACTCAGCGACGACGACCAAGATTTTCTTCGCTTGTTGACTCGCAACGTTGTGGAACGAGCCGGCCGCGGCATGAACGTGGATGCTGCGGTGCTCAATCAGTGGGTCACCTCCATCTGCGAGGAACAGATCAGCGAGGAGAAAGCCTCCATCTACAACATTGCAGCGTTGTGCCTCAACGACCTTGAATCACGCCAGCAGTTGCTGGCGTGCACCACGGCCGAGGAAGCCATCCATGAACTGCGAACGCACCTCTTTGGCCACGCCGGGGAAGAAGAATAATCGCAGCGACGCGTTGAAAACACCGGGGGCGGTGGAAGCGCCATGTCCGTCTACAGCGAGGCGAAGAAGGTCACCACCCACACCCTCCAGGAAATGAAGCGGGCGGGTGAAAAAATCACCATGCTGACGGCCTACGATTACTCCCTTGCCCGCCTTGTCGACCAGGCAGGTGTTGACGTCATCCTCGTAGGGGACTCTGCGTCCAACGTCATGGCCGGTCAAGTCACCACGGTGCCCATGACCCTCGACCACATGATTTACCACGCCCAGTGCGTTGAGCGAGCCGTGGACCGCGCCCTGCTGGTCGTCGACATGCCGTTTGGAACCTACCAGGGGAACTCTCGTCAGGCGCTTGAATCCGCCATCCGCATCATGAAGGAATCCAGCGGCCACGCCGTCAAACTTGAGGGCGGCGCCGAAATTGCTGAATCGGTTCAGCGAATCCTAACCGCCGGTATTCCCGTGATGGGCCATCTCGGCCTGACCCCCCAATCGATCTACAAGTTTGGAACCTATTCGGTTCGGGCAAAAGAAGACGAGGAAGCAGAGAAACTCATCGCCGATGCGAAAATCCTCGAGGAAGCGGGTTGCTTCGCTATCGTGCTTGAAAAGATTCCACGAGAACTGGCCAAGCGTGTCTCCCAAGCGCTGAGCATCCCCACCATCGGCATCGGTGCCGGCCCTGACGTGGACGGTCAGGTGCTGGTCCTTCACGACCTGCTGGGCATCACCATGGACTTCTCCCCCCGGTTCCTTCGACGCTACCTCAACCTCGCTGAGGACATAAACGGGGCCATCAAGTCGTACTGCAGCGACGTTCGCTCGGGCGATTTCCCCAACGACGAGGAATCCTACACGTCCTGATCACCCAAAGAGGCTGAAGTACAGGAGGGACCCGCCAAGCGCCCCAATGTTCACGCCCATCGTGTGCCATATGGCTAAGCGAAACGGCGGCAAGTGAAAACGCCACCACGAGGTGCTCACCCAAATCCAGACGACAACGGCGAGGTAGCCGCCGCACACAAAGCCACCCAGACCGGTCGACCAGACCAACAACAGCGGGAAGGCGAGCGAAGCGATACCGGCAAGGTACTCCGTCCAGCGGTTGGGCGGATGGTTGGTCAACAACCGATGCAGAAGGGGCGAGAGCAGCATCATCAGCAGCAAGCCACCTTGGGGCGGGTTCGGCATCGGGTAGGGGTTGGCCGGCATCACGACCGCCTCCCAGGCGGCTCCAGCCGCCACACCAAAGGCGGTTGGTGCCATGACGTTGTCCAGCGTTTCACGCCAGGTGGCTGAACGGGGAGGTGGCGGAACAACCGAGATGGGCGTCGGCTCAGCCACTTCTCCGTCCATGGCCACACCTCACCGACGGTCGTTTATGACCCCTCGTCCCTCGGAAGCGAAGAAAGATGCCGATGATGAATTAAACCTCGCCGACCTCCCTCGAGCCATGGGCAAAGGTCGCATCGTTGCGGGCTGCATCGCACCCCACCCACCCCACCTCGTCTATGCGGAAAATCCACCGCAGAACGAACCGGTTGCCGAAGGCGGCTGGGAGCAACTCCGGTGGGGCTACGAACGCCTCCGTGCCTCTCTCGCTGACAAAGACTACGACGCCATTGTGTTGCTCTCACCTCACTGGCAGACCTATGTCGGGACGCATTTCCTCGGGCTGCCCCATTTTGATGGACTCTCGGTCGATCCCATTTTCCCCAACCTCTTTCGCTACCACTACGACATGAACGTCGACGTTGACCTCGCCAAAGCCATCCACGACGAAGCCGCTGCAGCCGGTCTGCCCGTCAAGATGATGGAAAACCCCGACTTTCGGGTGGACTACGGAACCATCACCACCGGCCACCTGTTCAACCCTGATTGGGACAAGCCCCTGGTGGTCATCTCCAGCAACCGGTCCACGGCGTACTATTCGGTGGAGGTCATGCAGGAAATCATGATTGAGCTGGGGAAGGTGACGCGGAAAGCCATCGAAGCGTCCGGAAAAAAGGTGGTCGTCCTCGCCAGCAATTCCCTCTCCCATCGCCACTTCACCACCGAGTCAGAGATGCCAGAGGACATGAGCAAAGAGCACATCACGAGCCACGCCATGCACCTTTGGGACATGCGGATGATCGACTACATGCGAAGCGGACAAGCACAACGTATTCTCGACGAGATGCCCGAGTTCACCGAACAAGCCATCGCAGAAAGTGACGGTGGTGGGCTCTCGTGGTTGCTCTCCACCCTCAACGTTCCCGATTACCCCGCTATTCTTCACGGCTACGGCACGATCATCGGCACCGGCAACGCCGTGGTTGAATGGCCGTGCTACGCTCACGAGGAGGAACAAGCATGAGCGAGGGAGGCGTGGTCGCCTCGTTCGTGGTGCCCGTTCACCCGCACACGGTGCTGGCGCCCGACATGAACCCGGGATGGAGAGCGCTTCGCAACGCCTTTGACGAGGCCGCTCAGACCATCAACGATCTCGAAGCAGACCTGCTCATCGTTTACTCCACGACTTGGCCCTCCATCATCGGCCACCAAATCCAGGCCGACCCCAACCCCGAATGGGTCATGGTGGACCACGACTTCCACGATTTGGGTTCCATCCCTTACTCCTTCAACATCGACGCGGAATTTGCGCATGCGTGGGACGATGCAAACCGAAATCGAGGCTTGCAGAGCCGCTGTGTCAACTACAAAGGGTTCCCCATCGACGTTGGCTCCGTGGTGGCGCTCACCCTGCTCAACCCCGACAATCGCATCCCCGCCGTCATCGTCTCGTCCAACATGTACGCCAACCGTAGTGAAACCACCGTGCTGGCCAAATCCTGCCTTGACGTCATCAAATCTCAGGGACGACGGGCGGTGGCCATCACCGCCATGTCCCTCTCCAACCGCATGTTCACCGATTTCATTGAACCCGAGGAGGACAAAATTCACTCCCTCAAAGACGACGAATGGAATCGGAAAATTCTGGAATTTCTCGAACAAGGGCGTCTTGAAGACGTGGGCCAGTTGTCGCGGACGATTCACCAACAAATCCGCGTCCAGAAAGTTGTGGCCTTCAAACCGATGTGGTGGCTTTCGGCCATGAATGGAAATCGAAACGACCTCACCGGTAAGGTGCTGGCCTACGAGGCCATTCACGGCGCTGGAGGGGCCGTTGTCCACGTCGACCCAACCCCCACGGGCGTTGGCGACAAGGAATACGACGAGGACGACGTGGAGTACTTCCACGGTGAACGAGGCGTCCTGGACACCGGTGTCGAGGACCAAGTTCTCGAACCCCACGATGACGACCACGAACCAACGATGCCCTCCGAAAACAGCGGCCCGGCCCTGTGGGACCCCACGCAAGCGGAAGGTTCCGTTAACACCGAAGCGGCCCCCAAGCCCGTGGGCGCCTATCCCCACGCGAGGAAAGTCGGGGACATGCTCTACCTTTCTGGTGTTGGACCGCGTCAGCCCGGGACCAACGCCATCCCCGGCGGCCCCATTCACGATGAGGACGGGGAACCGTTGGACTACGACATTCGAGCCCAAACCCGGGCCGTTGTCGAGAACGTTCGCCGCATCGTCGAGGAAGCCGGCGCTCGCATGGATCAGGTCGTGGACGTTACCACCTTCCTCGTCGACATGAAGCGAGACTTTGGTGGCTACAACGAGGTGTGGGCCGAGACCCTCGGGAAAGTTGGACCCACCCGGACGACCCTCGCCATCGATGCGCTTCCGACCCCCATCGCCGTCGAGATGAAGGTCATCGTCCATTTGGCCGAATAA
>MDTE01031377.1_pt1 | contig 11092 bp, 10 predicted proteins | sample 811231 | NCBI WGS metagenome assembly MDTE01 (sample SAMN05326651, study PRJNA326480) | marine metagenome | isolation source: seawater | place: Indian Ocean: Red Sea | collected 2010 | reverse complement strand
TGACATTTCAGTACCTTTTTTTAGGCTTTCTTTAGCAGATAAATTATTTATATGACCATGTAAAAAACCTGCCGCAAAAAGATCACCGGCACCTGTCAAATCAATAACTTTCAAATTTTTTTCAATACCAAATTCAACTACCTCGTTATTTTTTATTGCTAAACTCCCCTTATCACCGCGTGTAATAACAACTATTTTTTTTAAATTTTTTCCAAATGAAACTACATCTTCAATATTTTTTGCATCAATCAAAGATAAAATTTCTTGTTCATTTGCAAAAGTAATATCTAAAGAATTTTTTACCAAATTCAAAAAATTTGCTTTATGTCTATCTACACAAAATTTATCAGAAAGTGTCATCGCAGTTTTTTTTGAATTTTTAATAGCTTTCTCAAATGCCTTTTTTGGATATCCCTCATCAAAAAGGTAACCTTCAAAAAATGTTATCTCACTATTTTTTATTGCGTCAATGTCAATATCGCTATCTTTTATTTGGCCAGCAACACCCAGGAAAGTACACATTGTTCTTTCAGAGTCAGGAGTTATAAGAATTAAACAAGTACCAGTAGGTGTGCTTTCATTTTTTTTTGTATAGAAAAATTTAACTTTTTCTTTTTTAAGGCCTTCCTCATATTTTTTTCCAAATTTATCATTATTAATTTTGCCAATAAAACCTACGTCATTGTTCAATTGTGAAAGACCAACAATAGAATTTGCAACAGATCCTCCAGAAACGGTCTCTTCAATCTTTAAATTTGAAACTAAATTATTAAATTCATTTTCATTTACTAGTTTCATCGTACTTTTTGTGAGATTATTTTTAATTAAAAAGTTGTCATCTACCTTGCATATTACATCAATAATTGCATTTCCTATTCCTAAGACTTTCATATTATGCCTTTTTTGTTTTTATGGGGTTTTTTCTGGTAGGATAACAAGTAGTACAGATTTTACAAGTGAGACCATAGCACTCTCTTGCTTTACAATATTCACGACCATACCAAATTATTTGAAGGTGAAGCTTATTCCAGAATTTCTTTGGAAAATTCTTTTTTAGATCTTTTTCAGTTTGAATAACGTTTTTTCCATTAGTTAAGCCCCATCGTTGAGCAAGCCTATGTATATGTGTATCAACTGGGAAAGCTGGATAGCCAAAACCTTGAGACATTACTACACTAGCTGTTTTGTGTCCAACACCAGGTAACTTTTCAAGCTCTTCGTAAGTTCTTGGGACTTTGCCATTGTGTTTTTCAATCAATGTTTTTGATAAATAAAAAATACTTTTTGCTTTTACTCTGAAAATACCAATTTTTTTGATTAATCTTTCAATTTTTTTTCTACCTAATTTTACAAAATGTTCTGGTTTATTATATTTTGGGTAAATCTTTCTTGTTACATTATTTACGTTGACATCCGTACATTGTGCAGAAAGTAAAACAGAAACCAAAAGAGTAAAAGTATTATTATAATTCAACGGAATAGGTACTTTGGGATAAGTTTTATTTAATATTCTTAAAATAGCTTTAGATTTTTTTTGATTATTCACTATCTAGAACTTTTTTCTTTGCTTTTTTAAACTCTTCTTTTGTTAAATCACCTGATTTATACATCTCTTTTATAATACTTAATTGACCAGCTATGGTTTGATTTGAATTTTTTAAAATCTTCGAATTAACTAAATCAACATTTTTGCAGTTTTTATCTTTCATAAGTTTTAACAGATGATATGTTCTATCGTCTGCAGCTTTAATAGCCTTTTCTGCATTTGCAAAAGTGGTTGCCATTGCAGGCCAAAATAAAATTGCTCTGGCAAAATTCGCTCCTTCTTTGTCTTTTTCCCACTGAGCATCTCTTTTAAATTTTTGAGTTTCGGCAACTGAGATTTCTAGTTCATAACAATTTTTTTTTTCGTCTAGTGGATCTCTCACATTAACAACTTCAGGTGTCGCACAATACGATAAAAATATAAAAATCAAAAGTAAGTTTCTGGTTTTCACAAAGAAGAATTTATTTAAAATCTATTTAAAATTCAAAAGATTTTTCATAGAGTAGAGCCCTGGTTTTTTACTTATTAACCACTTTGCAGCAGCTAACGCTCCCTCAGAATATAAAGCTCTATCAAATGATTCGTGATTTAAGGTTACTATTTCTTTACCGCTTGAGAATACAACCTCATGCTCACCGACAACTTTGCCCCTTCGTAGTGAATTAAAATTTACTTTTTTACTAAAAGGGAATGTTTTTTTATTTAAATATTTTTTCCCCATAATTCTATTTAGATTTACTCTTTTACCACTCGCTATACCCATGCCAAGCATCAGAGCTGTACCTGAAGGATAATCTTTTTTATTTTTATGATGAACTTCGTAAATTTTACTTAAAAAATTATTTCCAAGTGACCTAGATGCAATTTCTGTTAAATAAACTAATAAATTAACCCCGATACTCATATTTCCCGCTTTTAAAATAGGTATTTTTTTTGAATATTTTTTGATTAATTTTTCATCTTTATTGGAAAAACCAGTTGTTCCAATAACTACCTTTTTTTTTAATATTGTTGCAATTTTTAAGATTTCCAAAGTACATTTGGGTTCTGAAAAGTCTATGATAACTTGTGCATTTTTAAATACATTTTTCGAATTAATTTGTAGTTTTAAACCCGCAACTTTTTTGTTGAAAATTTTGCTCTCAGTTATCGCAATAATTTTAAATTTTTTATCTCTTTTTGAAGATTTTATAATTTCCTGACCCATTCTCCCAAGGGCTCCTGTGACAGCTAAATTAATTTTTTTCATTTAACTTCTCCAAAATTTTTTTGCTTTTTCAAAAAAGCTTTTAATCAGAGGATTAGATTTAGTATCCTCCAAAGCTTTAAATTCAACAAGTAATTCTTTTTGTTTCTTCGTCAAAGATGTTGGTACTTCTGTAATAATTCTTATATAAAGATCACCAGTTGCATTTCGCCTCAATATCGGCATACCTTTATCTTTAAGTCTTAATTGTTTACCACTTTGTGTACCAGATGGAATTTTAATTTTTGTTCTACCCCCATCTATTGAAGGCACCTCAACAGTTGTTCCTAAAGCAGCATCCGCTATTGAAATTGGCAGTTCATAATAAAGGTTTTCTTCTGATCTTTTAAATATACTATGAGGCTCAATTGAAATAAACAGGTATAGATCACCGTTTGACCCGCCTTTAGTTCCTGCCTCACCCTTTCCTGCAAGTCTTATTCTTGTACCATCATCAACTCCTTTTGGTATTTTCACCGAAATAGACTCATTCGATTGAGTTTTACCTGCACCAGCACAACTCGTACAAGGGTAAGAAATTTTTTCACCTTCACCACTACACTCCGGACAAGTTTGTTGAATCGTAAAAAATCCTTGACTAGATCTTACTTTTCCTTGCCCATTACAGTATTTACAAGAAGTTGGTTTAGATCCTGGTTTAGCTCCACTACCAGAACAAGTTTTGCACTTTTTATAAGTTGTATAATTAATATTTTTTTCTGCACCTGTGAATGCATCATCAAGTTCGATTGAAAGATCATATCTCAAATCGCTACCTCTATAATTTGTTTTACCTCTTCTAGATCTTACACCTCCAAATCCAAAATCGCCAAAGTCGCCAAACACGTCCTCAAAAATGTCTGAAAATGATGACGAAAAATCAAAATTACCAAATCCACTTTGACCACTGCCTTGAAAAGCTGCGTGGCCAAACTGATCGTAATTAGCTTTCCGTTTTTCATCTGATAGAATGTGATAGGCCTCACTAGCTTCTTTAAATTTTTCTTCAGCAGCTTTATCACCTTTGTTTTTATCTGGATGAAATTTAAGAGCTAATTTTCTATAAGCTTTCTTGATTTCTTCTTTTTGTGCAGATTTATCAACACCTAAGACCTCGTAATAATCTCTTTTTGACATAAGAAGCTTTGCTCCTACTTAATTAGTCTTAGGCTCTTTTTTCTTTATCTTCTTTTGAGTCTACAACCTCAGCGTCGACAACATTATCTTTATCCTTATTGTCATTGTTTTTATTAACTTTATCATTCTGATCTTTGCCAGGTTTCTCAGCACCCTTTTGTTGATTCTTATAAACTGCCTCACCTAACTTCATCGAAGCTTGAATTAAAGATTGTGTATTCTTCTTAATTTCTTCTGTATTAGTACCTTTTAGTGAATTTCTTAAATCTGAAACAGCAGTCTCTATGGCTTTTTTTTCAGCTTCACTTATTTTGGATCCATGCTCTTTAAGGTTTTTCTCTGTTGAATGAATCATGGTATCTGCTTGGTTTCTAGCATCTACTGACTCTCTTTTTTTCTTATCAGTCTCTTTATTCGCTTCAGCGTCTTTAACCATATTTTTTATTTCATCATCGGACAGTCCACCAGAAGCTTGAATTTGTATTTTTTGCTCTTTTCCTGTGCCTTTATCTTTTGCAGATACGTTAACTATACCATTTGCATCTATATCAAAAGTTACTTCAATCTGAGGAACACCTCTTGGTGCAGGCGTAATACCCACAAGCTCAAAGTTACCTAAAACTTTATTATCTGTAGCCATTTCCCTCTCACCTTGAAGCACTCTTATAGACACTGCTGGCTGATTATCTTCAGCAGTGGAAAATGTTTGGCTTTTCTTTGTAGGTATAGTTGTATTTTTATCAATTAATTTTGTAGAAACACCTCCAAGAGTTTCAATTCCAAGAGATAATGGAGTTACATCTAACAATAGAACATCTTTTACGTCGCCTTGTAAAACTCCTGCTTGAATAGCTGCCCCCATCGCAACTACCTCATCTGGGTTTACACTTTTGTTTGGGTCTTTGCCAAAGAAGTTTTTTACAGTTTCAACTATTTTTGGCATTCTTGTCATTCCACCAACAAGAACAACCTCATTTATCTCTGCTGCTGAAAAACCAGAGTCTTTTAGAGCTGTTTTACAAGGTTCTAAAGTTCTTTCTACTAACCTTTCAACTAGAGCTTCAAGTTTAGCTCTTGTAAACTTTAAATTAATATGTTTTGGACCTGTTTTATCAGCCGTTATAAAGGGTAAATTAATTTCAGTTTGAGTTGCAGATGATAACTCAATTTTAGCTTTTTCTGCTGCTTCCTTCAATCTTTGTAAAGCAAGCTTGTCAGTTTTTAAATCAATACCGTTATCTTTTTTAAATTCTGAAACCAAGTAGTCTACAATTGTATCGTCAAAATCTTCTCCACCTAAAAAAGTGTCTCCATTAGTGGACTTTACTTCAAACACACCGTCGCCTATTTCTAAAATGGAAACATCGAAAGTACCACCACCTAAATCATACACAGCAATTTTCTGCCCACCCTTTTTGTCTAAACCATATGCTAATGAGGCTGCAGTTGGTTCATTTATAATTCTTAAAACTTCAAGACCAGCAATTTTACCTGCATCTTTTGTAGCCTGTCTTTGAGCATCATTGAAATACGCTGGAACAGTTATAACAGCTTTTGTGACTGGCTGACCTAAATATTTTTCTGCTGTTTCTTTCATCTTCTGAAGAATAAAAGCTGATATTTGTGATGGGGAATATTTTTTACCTTTAGCCTCTATCCACGCATCGTTTTTATCTGATTTAACTATCTTAAAAGGAACTTTTTCGACGTCTTTCTTTACTGATTGATCATCAAAGGTTCTTCCTATAAGTCTTTTTGCAGCAAAAATTGTATCATTAGGATTGGTTACCGCTTGCCTCTTAGCTGGTTGACCAACCAATTTTTCATCTTTTTCAATAAAGGCAACAACTGATGGGGTTGTTCTTTGACCTTCGGCATTTTCAATAACTTTTGCCTGTTTGCCGTCCATTATCGCAACACAAGAATTTGTTGTTCCTAAGTCTATACCAATTACTCTACTCATATTCATTCATATATGGTGTTTATTTTTCTTTATACAAGCCGGTTTTAGGATTTTTTTTCACTTTTTTCCTTAATTTCCTGATCTTTTTGCTCAATTTTTTTGGAAACAGCTACTAAAGAGGGTCTAAGTAATCTATTACCGTACATATATCCCGCCTGTATCTCTTGAATTATTTTTCCAGGCTCAACCTTGTTATCTTCTATTTCAGTCATTGCTTGATGAAAATTTGGATCAAATTTTTTTTTATCAGTATCAATTTTTTCAATTTTGTTCCTTTTGAAAATTGAAAGTATATCTTTTTCAATAATTTCGATATTTTTTAAAAATTTACTCAAATCTTTATTAGTCTTAAGTGATTCATCATTTTTAATAGAATTATATGCTCTTCTGAGGTTATCTAAAATAGCTAAACTTTCTCGTGCAAAATTAAAACTTCCAAAGTCGATAGCTTCTTTAATTTCCTTTTCATACCTATTACGTTGGTTTTCTATTTCTGCTAACGATCTTAATAATTTATCCTCTGAGTTTTTTAATTGATCCTCAATAGATAACTTATCTTCCTGAATTTCTTTTTCCTTATCTGACTTACTTTCGTCATTTAAATCATTCATAATTGCTATATAGTTACGAATTATTTAATTTCTAGATGTATGTATAAAATTGATAAAATATTGATTGGGACCCATAATACGGGCAAATTTAGAGAGATTTCAGACTTACTACCCCCTGAAATAATAAAAATTTCACCGAATAGTTTGAAAATTGAAAGCCCAGATGAAACAGGAAAAACGTTTTCAGATAATTCTTTGCTAAAAGCTAAATTTTTTTGTGAAAAATCAAAATTGGTAACATTATCCGATGACTCAGGATTGGAGATCGAATGTTTAAATAATCAACCTGGTATTTACTCAGCAAGATGGGCAGAACAATTCGGTGGTTTTGATAACGCAATGAATGAAATTTTAAAAAAAGTTAGAGAAACTAACAAGGGTACTAAAGCAAGATTTATTAGTAGCCTGACGATTTATTGGCAAAATAAAAAATTTATAACAGAAGTTGGTAAAATTGAAGGCAATATATCGGAAAAAAAAGGCTTAAATGGTTTTGGTTATGACCCAATATTTATCCCTGACGGATATTCACAAACCTTTGCTGAAATGGATTACAAAAAAAAACTTCTTATTGACCATAGGTATATAGCTTATAAAAAATTAGAAAAAAAAATTAAAACTTATATTCAGTAAAATTTCCGTCTTTTATTCTGTAAACTTTCAATTTTTGAATCACTTTGTTATCTGAAATATTAAATTTTCCAACTTTACCTTTAATATCTTTTTTAAAATTAAAATGATTTACAGATTTTATTTCGCCACTACGTTTCCATGCATAATATATTAAACCAACAGCATCGTAGCTCAAGATAGAAATTTCCGCGGGATTATATTTATAAATATTATAAAATTCTTTTTTAAAATTTTTAAAATTTTTAAAATTAATTGATGGGAAATAAAAACTTTTAATCGAAGTTTCTGATAGAAGACTTTGATCAAACCATTGATTGCTAGTTACAATCAATATTTCTTCACCTGATATGTCTGTATAAGCAAGAGAAGTTAAAACACTTTTAAGACTGTCACCAAAATCTAAAATTATAATTGAGTCAAAATTTATTTTTCCAAGTGTATATTTTTGTTTTAAATTTTTTAATTCTCTCAAGTCCTTTGGTTGGTCTGATCCTTCAAGCTTTTTAATTCTTGATTCTAAATTTATTTTCCTTTGTTTATAATTTGTCAGTCTTTCAATTTGTTTTGTTAATTTTTCTGGATCTTGATCGTATTTAAATATTTTTGAATTAGTAAAATTAATCTGTGAAATATTTTTTTCTATATGTTTTGTATAGACATTTTTTGGAAACAATATTAACGTTTTATTTTTCTTTTTAGTTTCTATAAAATTTCTTATTGAACGAAGTTGTGATTCAAGATTGATACCTAACATTATAATATTTTTATTAATATTAGAGTTCATATTTGACAAAGAAAGAAAAATTATCTCATCACAGTCATAAAGCTTATTTGTTTGTTTTGATTGTACTGGACCGATAACAATTTTAATTTTATCGTTTCGAAATTTTTCACACGCTTCAACTATTTTTTCATTTTGTGATCCAGAATCCTCTGGAAATATTTTTATATTTGGTTTTCCTAAATCATGTAAAGCAAGATTGACAGAATAAAGTATTTCTTCTCCTAAATCTTTTAGTTCCCCAGAAAAAGGTGCTAAAACACCAATTTCTAATAAGCTTTTATTTTTATCCTCAGCCGAAAAAACATAAGTATTAAAACTTATAAGCAGATAAGATAAAATTAATAAAATAATTTTTTTCATAAGTATGAATAATTTTTTACCAGGTTTATATATTGTTTCAACTCCAATAGGTAATTTAGAAGATATTACATTAAGAGCTTTAAATGTACTTAGAAATTCTGATAAAATTTTGTGTGAGGATACAAGAAGATCAATAAAATTATTGAACTTTTACAAAATTAAAAAAGAACTATTCTCATATCATAAATTTAATGAGAAAAAATTATTACCATTTGCTGTTAACTCGATCTTGGAAGGCGAAAAAGTTGCGCTCATCTCAGATGCTGGAACGCCTATTTTGTCGGATCCGGGTTTATTACTTTTAAGAGAATGTATTAAAAAAAATATTAAAATTTTTCCAATCCCAGGTGTTTCTGCTATTACAACTGCAACAAGTGTATCAGGCTTTAATGATAAGTATTTTTTTTATGGTTTTTTACCAAAGAAAGTTAAAGAAATTGAAAAAGAATTAAATGTCTTGAGAGATCACAATTTTTGTATTGTTTTTTTTGTACCATCAATAAAAATTAATTATTATATAAAATTCTTTAAAAAATATTTTGCAAATAGAGAGATATTTATCGCTAGAGAAATGACCAAAGTACATGAGGAGTTTTATAGAAAGAATCTAAAGAACTTTGATGGTTTTAAAAGTAAAATTAAAGGTGAATTAACAGTCATATTATCAAATATAGGAAAAAGAAATGTTTTAGAAGTCAATAATGTTAATAAAAAAACCTTAAAATTAGAAATAAGCAAATATTTAAAAAGATATTCTGTGCGCGATGTAGTAAATTTGATCTCACAAAAAAATGGATTATCAAAAAAAGAAATTTACGATTTATGTTTAAAAATAAAAAAATAGTTTTATTTTTTTTTAAAATAACTATAATTTCTTCGCTTCTATATTCCTGTGTAGGAACTTCATCAGTAGGTGTATTTGGCTCAGGTGTCAGTATAGCTTTTGATCCCAGAACAGTTGGAATGCAAATTGATGACTCAATTATGCAAAAGAACTTAATGGGAAGATTAGCATTAAATGAAAAAAAATATTTTTTTTCAATAGATATTAAAGTCTTGGATGGTAACATTTTTCTATCAGGTAAAGTAGATGAGCCTGAAGAAAAACTTAAAATTACCAAGTTAGCTTGGGAAACAAAAGGAGTGCGATCTGTAAAAAGTGCAATTAAAATAAAAGGACAAACTAATTTTAAAAGTACAGCTAAAGATATTTTGATAACATCACAGCTAAGAACTGCATTCATCTTTAATAAATCAATAAGAGCCTCGAATTACAATATAGACACTATTAATGGCAAAACATATATATTTGGAATTTCAATGACAAAAGATGAAAAAAAACAAGTAATTAATGAAACTCAAAATATTTATGGATTGAAGGAGGCTATCCCAAGTATTATTTTAGTTGAGGATTTAAGTAGAAATAAAAACTAATTCTTTTTCTTATTTTTGTAATCTATTACTTCAGAAGAGAAGGCAGCGACTGAAGCTAAATTTAAAATATCATTTGGTGATGATCTCAAGGGAGCTATTTCAATTGGTAAACCTAATCCAATTAAAAGTGGACCAATTGTTTTTGCACCCCCAATAGTTTTCATAAGTTTAGTTGATATCGCAGCACTATGAAGAGCAGGCATTATCAAAATATTTGCATTACCTACTATTTTAGAAAAAGGATAAGTTTCTCTATATTTGGGATTTAAAGCTACATCTGGCTGCATCTCCCCATCAAAATCAAAATCAACATTAGTCTTTTTTAAAATTTCTATAGCTTCTCTTACATGTTTTGTATTTCTTGATGAAGGTTTGCCAAATGTAGAATGAGATAAAAAAGCTACTTTAGGGTCAAATCCGAATAATCTAGCCACTCTCACACTTGATGTTGCAATTTTAATTAAATGTTCTGCAGATGGAAAGTCATTTACTTGTGTGTCTGCAATGAAAATAGTTTTTTTAGGAGTAATTAGTAAGTTAAGACCGAATAGTATTTCACCGGGTCTAGCCTCAACAACTTTTTTTAAACTCTCAATTGATGCAGCGTAATGTCTGATATTTCCTGTTACCATTGCATCTGCATCTCCACATTCTACCATGGAAGATCCCCAAATAACTCTGTCATTTCTTATTAATCTATCTACATCTCTCTCTAATAAACCTTTTCTTTGTAATTTTGCGTACAATTTTTTTGTATATATCTCTCTTTTTTCCTTATCAGTCGAATTAACAATCTTTATTTTGTAATTTTCGTCTAACCCTATTTCTTTTAATTGCTCTTGTACTCTCTTTTCATTTCCAATCACAATTGGGGTTCCTAATCGACTATTTTTATAGGCAACTGCTGCTTTAAGCATATTTTGATCTTCTCCTTCTGCAAAAACAACTGTCTTGGGTCTTTTTTTTACTTGAGCATTAATACCTTGCATAATGCTCATTGAGGGATCGAGTCTGTTGGTTAATTGATCTTTGTAAGTTTCAATATCTAATATTTTTTTTCTAGCAACACCGCTTTCCATAGCAGCTTGTGCAACAGCAGCAGGTATCCGACTAATCAATCTCGGATCAAAGGTAGATGGAATGATATATTCTTTTCCATAATGTGGCCTCTCTCCTCCATAAGCATTTACCACTTCGTCAGGAACTTCTTCTCTAGCAAGCGAGGCAATAGCTTTAGCTGCTGCTATTTTCATTTCCTCGTTAATTTCTTTTGCTCTAACATCCAGTGCGCCTCGAAATATATAGGGGAAACCAATTAAGTTATTAACCTGGTTTGGATAATCTGATCTTCCAGTCGCAACTATTGCGTCTGTTCTTA
>MDTE01148514.1_pt1 | contig 11093 bp, 3 predicted proteins | sample 811231 | NCBI WGS metagenome assembly MDTE01 (sample SAMN05326651, study PRJNA326480) | marine metagenome | isolation source: seawater | place: Indian Ocean: Red Sea | collected 2010 | reverse complement strand
CGCCCCGCTCAGCTTTTGATTCAGCCTCCTCAGCACCAACACCCGCACGTTTCGCCGCGTTCCTCTCGTCGATGTCTTTCGGGTCTTGGCCCGCCCAGATCGAGGCGATGTACGCATCAATGAAGAGCTGCGACACGTGCCCCACGATGCAAGGTATGGCAATCAAGCCTTTCGCGCCCCACCTCGCCTCGTCAAGATATGCGATGATGGTCACCGCCACCGGCAGCGTCTTTTGCGACGTCATCAATAGCACCGCCCGCCTCTCAGCTTCCGGAATTTTCATCACGGCAGTGGTCATCACCCAGTTCATGGTCAGGAAGAACAGATGCAGGAGCACACCGGCAACGACGATGACAAAGATGTTGAGCGCGCTCTCGCGAACTAGCTTTCCTCTGGAGTTGCTGATGCTCATCCAGACGATGGCGATGAGGCACGAGTTGTTCGTGAGCCCGAGTTCGGTCTTGTACTTTGTCGTGAAGCTCGGCGCCTGCTCCACGAACTCCCGGGTCGCCTTGCCCACCCCCATGGGGATGATGATGGAGATGATCAGCTTCAGGAGGAGCTTCCCGGCAGTCTCCGCCATGTCGGTGTCCGTTCCACCGGAGTCGCCCCCCGAGGCGCTGAGGAGCACCGCGTTCAGGATGAAAGGAACGGTGAACACGCCCAGAATGTTTGTGGTGACGGTCAGCATGAGCGCCATCACTCCGTTACCCAGCGCGGACGTAACCAGCGTCACCCCCGAGGTCAAAGTCGTCGGCACGCAAGCGAAAAGCGCGAGGCCGTAACGGAACTCCACGGGCTCGAACGGGATCTGCACCATGACGAACCCCATCATCGGCGTGACAAGAAGGATGGCAATGATACCGTAGGCGAGCGCCGCGGGCTGGCCCAGCGCCTTCTTGATGTCCGCCGTCTTGAGCGTCAGGCCGGAGATGAAGAAGATAACCACGATGCAGCACGTTTGCGCGATGGGGAAGTCACCGCTCTTCTGGGAACCCAGCTCTCGGCCGGGCAACGGCCACGAGAGCGCCAGGACGATGACGAAGACGAACCCGAGCACGAGATAGTTCTTGATTAACCATGGCTTCCACCTCTTCCAGTGGTCGCCGCACGTCTCCCGCGGCTGCACGTCGGCGGCCGTCATTTTGCGACTGGGTGTGTCAGCGGCACCGGAGACTGCTCTGAGCCGCGCATTTTCGCGGGCTCCGATTGCTTTCGATCCGTCCAACTCAGCCAGCGAGCCCGGCCGAGAAGGGGAAAGAGGACCTTCCCGGACGCACAAGCGCGCGCCGCCGAGATCCCGACAGACCGGCGAGCACATCGCGCGGGTCTGAGGCGGAGAGATGAGCGAGATCGCGAGCGAACCCGAGGTAGTCGGAGAGCGAGTCGCCCTCGATGCTGCGGGGACGGCGGAGCTCGTCGAGGACGAAGATTTGGCGCCAGGAGAGCTTGGCGAGCTTGACATTCGGGGAGAAGAGGACGAAAGCGGGGGGTCGTGGGAGCTGCTCATCAGCCTGCAGCGTACCGTGAACAGATTCAGCAGGCGACTTTTGCGGCTTAGGGCTCCCGCTGCGGCGTACCTACGCGCCAAGCTCGCCACCTCCGAGGGCACGGATGAGGTGTACTCCAAGCTGCAGGAGAAGGTTGAGTCGCCCGGGTTCCTAGAAAAATTGCGCGAGTCCAGGGCAGCGACGGGAGAACCGGGCGAGGGAGAAGCGGAGGCGCCACCCTCCGAGGAGCTGCTCGGGAGCTTCGATGTAAACGACCCGACGTTCTGGGAGCCTGAAGTATCGGAGAGGGACGATTCGACCCTGTCCACTTCGCACCTGCCCGGCGCGGGCGCGGACAAGGACGATTGGGTGTTTGTGGAAGCCGAGGACGTCATCGAATCCATCGCGGCGTTCATCGCGGGGTATGTCGCGACGCACCCGCGCGCGGCGGCGGTTTCACCCGAGCGGCTGCAGCGCGCCCTCGGCAGGTCGTTCGGAGAGCTTAGGACGGACGGAAAAGGTAAGGCGCGACGCGTCTGGGAGCTGGGAGTGGGAGTCTTCCGCGGCGCTTCCTGGACCTACGGCACCCTCACGGCGTTTACAAGCCCGTGGATTGCGCAGATGATCGTGGCCGCGATGTACACGGCGGGGAGGATTACCTGTGGCATCGGAACGACGGCGGTGGCGGCGGTGGCGGGAGCTGTTTGAACGACGACGACGACGACGACGACGACGGGGGCACACGCAACAGACATAGACGAACGTGTAACACTAGTAGCCAGGTCACGCGAAAGGCACGAAGCAAGTCTCAATCGTTTGGATCATCCCTGACGAGGATGAAAAGATCCCCCGACTGCGATCTCGAGATTCGCACCTCCCCGTCCACGAACGTGGTGTCCATCCAGGCCAGGGACCCCGCGCCGGTCGCCTCCATCTCCAAGTCTCGCGCCACCCGTCCAGGCGACGACGGCGGCGCGTCAACCTTGAACCCGGCAACGCGGTAGTCCTTGGGACGGACACTCGCCCTCGAGTCCGTCTGAGCGTTCAGATCCGACGTGCTCGCGTTCGTGAACTTGATGAACGGCAGGGGCTCGAAGCTCTCCTCGTTCTTCACCTGCAGCGTGAAGATGTCCACCGTTTGGAAAATTGCCCCTTTCGGTCGCATGAAACCTGGCTTTCCCTTCCCCAACACGTCTAGCGCGGTGGTGTACTGCAACGCCCAACGACCGTTCATGAGCGGTGACTTTAGCGGCGAGCGCGTCGGATTCTTAGCCTCCAATGCCCTGGCGAGCTGCTCGATTTTCTTGACTCGCTCTTTGTCCGCACGGAGGCCTCGTTCGGTGTCTGCGAGCGCCAGAAGGAGCGCCGACTTTAAATCGGAGAGCCCGGCGGCTCCTCCCCCTCCGCCGCCAACTTTGATCTCGGGCTTGTACTGGTAGTTTACCTGGATCTTCGAGTTGAATATCGCGGCACCCAGGTTTTCGCCCATGCCTTTCAGTCCTCCCATCAGCCCCCACGGAGACGCTGCGGGATCGGAGCCGTCGTCCACCTTCGACAATGACAAGTCGGCGTTTCTCACCACCGGGGCGCTCTCGGCTCCTTCGCTCTTGACCATAGCGGCGCCTGCACCTCCCATGATCGCGGGTGGGACGAAGTCGAGCCCCCCCTCGTCATCTTCCGGACATGTCACCGTGAACGCGCACCCACCGTCCCCGAGCTGGACGTCGGCGCCTGGCGTGAGTTCGTACTGGAGACCTGGGCGAACCTGTCGACCTCCAACAAACGTTCCCGCTGCAGAGCCCAAGTCTTCGATGTACACGGCACCTCCTACCCTGAGCAGGACCGCATGAGAGCTATCGACACCCTGGACGCCGGTAAGAATCACATCCGCATCGCCCTTTTTACGACCGGTCCCAAGTCTGATTGGGACACCAGGTTCGAGCTCAACCGCAGGCCCAGACCATCCCACAGGCGTAAAAACGACCCTCTCCTCAGACGCAAACTTCTTCTTCCTAACAGGAGCGACGGCCCCCGGTGCCTCGGTTTCCTCTTCCACGTCATTGTCATCCGAAAGATATGTGGGCTGAATGACCTCGACGGGGTCGTCCTGCCCGGCATCTTCATCTTCATTGTCGTCATCCACGTCGATGGTCGCGAGCACCTCCTCTGCAACCTGCTCGTCACGCTTGCCCCCGAATCCCCTGAACACATCCCCGACGCCCGCGATGGCCGCCTGTGCGTTTCTGACCGTGTCTGCTCCCTTATTTAGAGCCTCGCCGACCGCCTTCGCGTTCTTCTCAGCCTCCGCGGCGGTTTCCTGTATGCCCGCGAGCCTGTCCGCGAGGGTATCGCCGCTGGCCTCGACAACCTCGTACCTCGCCAGGTGCGGGTCTCCCAGCGTGACGATGTCGCCGACGCTCAGCTTGAACATCTGTCCTCGCGGCACCGGTCGCCCGTCAACATCCGTCCCGTTCGACGATCCCATGTCGGTGACGTAAACCTCGCCGTCCTCTCCAGCTTCGAACTTTGCGTGCTGCGCAGAGACCGTGCCGATGCCTAAAGACACATCGGCGGGCTTCTCTCGACCGACGACGACACTGTTCCCCGCACGCGATGGCAGACGAATCTGGGTCTTTGCTAAAGATCCCGGCACGCGTGTTCCCTTAGGGAGGTGGTCCTTAGTGCCGTCCCCGCACGGCACCAGCTTGAGCGCCGCTCGGATACAACCCTTCTCAGGAGGAAAGTTCCGATGAGTTGTGGCTTTGTTGGATGACAGCCCGACGGTGCCTTCACCGCGATTCCACCGCGCTAGTCGCGCAGGAAGAGCCAATGATCGCCCCATCGGCGATGCGAGCACCTCGATGGGCATCACGGTCGCCCTTCACAGTCGCGCGGACGCGGAATCGTGTCGCGTTGGGGTGAAGATATGAGCCATCCGACGTGGAAGGAACCGAGTCAGCTCGTTGCGATTGACCGGCGAGTGTTGGCTCTGATCTGATGATTCGCGCCCGGCTTCTCCCGGGGTGTTAACGGGGCGTTTTGCGGAGAGGTCGCGCCCATTATACACGGAGCACGGGTTCGGCTGATCTGATAGGCGAGAGGCGCGGCTGGTTACCCCACCGTGAACGTGCCGTCGCGGTTGTTGCCACACGAACCCGACCAGAGGAGGGCGAGGTCCGGGTCTCAGCGCTCTCCCGGCGGGAACTTTTCTGGCTGGGCCAAAAAAAGTTGGTTGTTTAGGAATGGCGAGCGCGATGGACTGGCTCGGCGTCGGGTCCGCGTGCTCTCCGGCGCAGGACGCCGACGACGATGATGATGATCCTCGACGACCTCGCAGGAACTCTCCACAGGAAACCCCCCACTCGGAAGTCCGGCGGGGGCCGCTTCGAGGCCTGGACGAACACGACGGGTGGAGCGATGAGGATGAAGACAGCGACGGTCCGAACCGTAATCGGTCCGGGAGGGACGGCAGGAGCGAATACGCGTCCTCGCAAGAGTACTCCGACTACGCACGTGGACTCTCGTACAGCGAGTCCGAAGGAGAGAACGCGAGGTCCAACGGGCAAGGGGGGGCGTCGACGTGGCGAGCCGCCAGTCAGACTCTCGGGGCGGTCGCGACGCTGAAATCTTCGCTGAAGAGCCCATCCGCGGTGAGAAGAGAGCAAAAGAAGGCAACCTTCGCGGTCATCGAAGACGAGGAGAGACACGTCCTCGACGATCCGGCGATGAAGCACCGTCTGACGGGTAACAACGCGGGAAGCTGGTCGGGTGCGGGAGCAGGCGACGAGGCTGCAGCCAAGGGCTCACCCGAAGGACAGGTGTGCGGCTTCAACGTTGTCATCCTCCCATCCGCGTGGTACGTCCTGTACTGGGATATGTTCATGATGATGCTGCTCTTCGCGATCATATTCCTGCTGCCGTACGAGGCGGCATTCGTCAAGTCGTACACCGACCTGTCCACGAGCGAGATGTCCAACACGCAGTTTACGTTTCTCGTGGTCAACCGCATCCTCGACGCGTTCTTCATCATGGACTTCTTCTTGCAGTTCGTGCTCGGTTACGTGGACGAGCAAAGCGGCAAGGTGGTGACCAGCCTGACGCAGATCCGAAACAGGTACCTTCGCAGCTACTTCGTCATCGATGTGGTGTCGCTGTTCCCGTTTGACCAGGTGGTGCAGAGCTCGAGCACGCCGTTGCTGAGAGCGATCAAGTTTCTTCGCATGCTGAAGCTGCTCCGCGCGCTCAAGGCGAACCGCATAATCTCGCGACTTCTCAGCCACGTCGATGTAAGTCACACCACGATCAAGATCTTGAAGGATATCGTCGTTCTGTTAATCCTGATTCACTTCCTGGTGTGTGCGTGGGCGTACCAAGCAAACTCCGATCTCGATGATGATCCCGAGCGATGGATATACCTCAACTCCGTGGATATCTCGAGTGCAGAAGCAATGTACATCACTGTCATGCAGCTCATCTTCACGAGCGATATTCAGGTTGCTCTTATCAGCGACCAGCAGCTCAAGATTTTCACATCGGTTGTCATCTATGTCCTCACCGCGCTCACCATCGCCGAGCTCACAGACATGGTGCAGAACGCATCCGCGGGCGACGCTGCGTTTCAGAGGATGCTGGACGAGCTCAACTCGCTGATGCGGGAGAGAAATTTCCCGAGCGACCTTCGTTTTCGGCTACGTGATTTCTTGCGATTCAAGCATGCCAGGGAGAAGGACATGGTTTCCAATCCTGAGCGACAAGAGATGATGCGTGCCCTAAGTCCACAGTTGCAAGTTCAGGTCACTGACCAGATGAGCCAAGCCGGCATGAAGACCAGTCCGCTTTTCCAGGGCTGCAAGCCCGACCTTCTTATGAAGATCACCATGGCTGCGAGTTCGATGCTGATGGGCGCTACAGAGGCGGTTTCTCGTGAGAGTGAGCCTGCCGATCATCTATGCGTCCTGGAAAAGGGGTTTCTGATCTCTGCGGGACGCGTCGTTATGACCGGATCTATTTTCGGGCAGGAGTGCCTTCTCTCGGGCGCATTTGATGAGGTTAAGAACGTCCATTCAACGCACACCCTTACATTTGCATCCATGACCCGGATTCACGTCCACCAGCTCGACCAAATTTTGAGGAAAGCAGATCCAGCATTTTGGAGGATAATGCGCAAGAGGGCAGTGCGGTTCCTGGTTGGCAGGGGCCTATTGATGTACTGTCAGCTCGCCCAGAGGCGAAGGGAGCGAGGTATGAACGGGACGAACGCGTTGGCGCGAGAGATGATTTCTTTGGGCGTGGGAAAGATCGTGATCTACAAGATGATGCTTGCGTATCGCTACGTCAACGGTGAGGCGGAGCAGATTGAGTATGCGGTGAGAAAGATCCAGTCTTGGTTTCGAGGAGTGCGCGTTAGGAAGGCTTTCAGGTCGGTCGTATTTAGGGCCAGGATGACTAACGCATACGTCCCCCGCGAGCTGAGGAACTCGACGAAGGGAGCGCATCAAACCGGGACCAAACAGGAGATATCACGGTTGATCACCACCTTTGCACTGCAAGGACCAGAAGGTAATGAGGAGAAGATCGAGCTCATCGTGCATCAATCGGAGGCTACGGCGCAGCAAATCCGTGCTCTGATCATGGAACAGCGTAGGATGGCGAGGACGGTCGACACGATCGCGATGTTGATCCGCAAGATGACTTTAGGTCTATAGGCGGTTGCGAAAAACCACATTGTATCACAAAGGTGATTGTCATTTCTTCGCGTTTCGCACATCCAACATCCAATTCGCTCGCGGCAAGAAGGGGACAGTATTTTTACTCGTCATCGTCATTGTCCGACAGAGGCGGTGGCGGAATGGCCTCCACCAGCGCGACCCTGAGCTCCTTCCTCAGACTTGAGTCCTCCCCACACGCAGCCAGCATCACGGACCTCCTCGCCTCCACGTTGTTCGAGGGAGGATCCATTCTGTACGCGAAACCGGGCCCAAAGTTGCTGCCTGCTCCGTCTACACTCACCCTACGCGTTCCCGTCGCCGCGGCTCGCGCCACCGCGGGACGCCTCCTCTGCGTCAGAGGGGTGCACATGATCCCCCGGAGCACGGTGCGCGTGTTTGGTCTGCCGAGCAACCTTCTCAACACGCTCGCCGAGGACGCGACGCCGGTGTCTTTGAACACGGCGTGAGTCGCCGCGTGCAGGGCCAACGCCGCCGGCAGCGTCGGCATACCCCCGGTGTTGATGCCCTCCAGGCTTTTGTCCAGAGCGCCGGACTCCAGACACTGCACGTACAGCTCCAGCATCTCCGGGTCGCTTTCCCCGCCCGGGGGTAAAAACATGTACGCGTCACCGCGCTCGGGTCGCGGCGCGACCGCCGTCATGGGGGGCAGAAGATGAAACGCCACCCCCTCGCGCAGTGCGAGCCACGCCGCGGCACGCCCGCGAGCCGGAGCCCCGTCGCGGAGCTGGAAGGCGGCGTGACGCGCGAAGAGTTTATCCCCGAACGATTCGTTGGAAAACGCCTCGCAAACCTCCTGCGCGAGCGAAGCAGCCGCCTGCGAGGAGGCTTCGTCCTCATCCCCGGTGCCGAACCCAGCCTCGCCGTAGGAGTGCAGACCCATCCGAGGATTGGCGGAATTGGCCTCTTTTTCCTCCTCGAGACGCCCCCAGTACGTATCGGTGAGCGCCGCAGCCGCGGCTGAGACGGACGGATTGCGCCACGTCCCGGGTCCGAGGCAAAATATTCCCGACACCGCCGCGAGCTTGGCATCCGCCGGGAGGTCCCTGGTCACCAACGATCCGGACGTTTCCAGCCCGAGTAACAGCGCCAGGCACGAAGCCGCACCGTCGGGTCCCCATCCGTTCACCGTGCTCTTCGGCGAGCACGCCGCGAGGAGCCACTGGGGCAGCAGCGGTAAAGGGGTTGTCGATCCCACGCCGTCGAGCGGCGGCGACGACTCTCCTAGGGCGTCCAAACGCTCCCTGTCGGAGAGCACCTCGATCGCGAACCCCCCGAGCAGAGCTCCACGCGCCGCGGTCACCGTCGGCACGAGAGATCCGGGGTGTTCCGAAGCCTCCCCGTCGAGCTCGAGGTCGCGCACGGCGAAGTGAGAGAATCCCCCGCGCGTCGCGGCGTCGTCGCCGCCGTCGGGTGGCGGTTTCACCGTGGCGGTGAGCCTCTCCGCGGCGATGCGAAGGATGGATCCGAGGGTCCGCTTAGCGAGTAATCCCGCGGAGATGGCATCGCGCGCGGCACTTCCCGCCCCGGGCGGCAGTGCTCGCACGAGCGCGGCGGTCGCCTCCACCGCCGCGATCGCCCCCTCGCGCCTTATTCCAGCCTCGTCGTCCTCATCCTCGCCGTCGTCCCCCGAGGCTTCCACCGCGGCTTCCTGAAGCTCCAGCGCCACGACGAGGGCCCTCTGCGACGGAAGCTCCGCGGCCGCGACCAAAGCGGCTCGGCCCTGTCGTATCACCCCGTCCCCGTCCCCGGCGTTCGCCTGGATGGATATGCTCGCGGCCAGGGTCAGCTGCCGGACCGTTCGACCCGCCAGTTTCATCATCGTCGTATTCTCCGCCGCGCCCCGCGTCGCCGCCGCCAGTCGGAGCGCGCCGTGAAGCGCGACACCGAACGCGGCGTGACCCGCGAGCTCGGGGTCGGTCGCGTCGTTCGCACTGCTCCCGAGCGCGTCGAGAGCACCCTCGACGAGCCCGTCGACCGCGAGCACCCCGACCCCCTTCGTTCGTCCCGAGCCCCGCTCCTCGTTCTCGTCCGCCAATCCGAGCACGCGTCGCCCCGCGGCGGTTGCGGCGGCGCTCGATTCGCTCTCGCCGCCGATGCCCGACGCCTCGATGAGGGACGCGAGGAAGTGCGCCGCGTTGCCCGCGGCGCGCCACGCGGCGGGGGAGTATCCCCCCTTGCTGTTCCGACCCGCGGGTACACCCGGGACTGGCTCCGGAGGTTGCACGGGGGGCCGAACGCACCACGCCTCCGCCGCCGCAGCCGCCCCCGCGGCGCACGCCCACGACAGTCGATCCCCGCACTCGCTCGTCATGGTCAACGACGTGGACGGATGGACCTCGTCCTCCTTGCTCTCCGCGTCCTTGAACACCCCGTTGTCGTCCACCTCGGGAGGGATCCATCCGTGGACCTTGTCGAACTTGGCACCCGCGGCGTCGCGGAGGCTGGTGGTCAACGCGGCGAAGAGCGCAAAGCACTCCGCCGCGAGAGCCGCCGAGGTGGCAGCCTCGAGGGGGGACCTCGGTGCGGTGTTCGCCGTGGACGGCTCCATCATGGGCGCCAACAGCGGGAAGAGTCCGTCGATGGATGGGGTGGCGCCCCCTCCTCGCGCTACCGCGCTCCAAAGACGAAGGGTCTCCGCCCAAAGAGAAGCACCCTCTGCGGTTTTGTGGCTGGCTCCCGCGGCGCTCTGGACCGCGGCGGTGACCACTCCATCGGCGCCGAGTCGCCTGGCGTGCTCTGGGGCGGACGATGCAACGATCCTGAGCACGCGGATGGCCCCCGAGGGAGTTCCAGATGGGTACTCGCCGCCTTCGCCAGACGCCATGGAGACCAAAAGTTGCAGCAGCCGGGGGCACCGGGCCACCGCCGTCGCCGCCGCAGCCGAATGCCTGGCGCAAGCCGCCAACGTCGCCAGCACGGGGGCGACGCACCCGGGGTGCTTAGCAACCTCCAGCAGGTACCTGCACCTGAGCAAGAGTCCCATGCGGAGCAAGGCCGCGATAGGGTCCACCGCGTGTGCCATCCCGCGCGATTTCCTCTCCTCGTCGCCCATCTCGCCGCCGTCCTCGCCGATCTCGTCAGCCGGATCGTGCGCCACGGCGCCCTGGTCGGTGAGGGTGATGGGACCTGACGCCTGCTCCCACGCGAACGGAGCGAACGTTACCCCCCATCCGCCGCTACGCCACAGTGGGGTGGCACGACAGGTCATGGACTGATCGGACGGGGGAGCTGACTCCAGCGCATCGAACCAATCGGCGACGGCGGCGGCGTCAACCTGGTCCGGCGCCACCACCGAAGGACCAACCTCACCGGGCGCCCACCCGCCCCCCGTCGCGCCCCCGACGAGAGCCGCGATAGCACCCGCCGCAGCTGCAGCAGCGGGCATGTGCGCGTCATCGAGGCACCTCCTCAGGAGCAGCACCGCGTTGTGGTCCACGAGCGCGTGCAGCCAGACGTCCCCCCAGTGAACACCCGCGGGAAGCGGCGTCGGCAAACCGAGGGGATTGGACGGTGGCGCGTTGCCTCCGTATACGCCCACCATGCCGACGCTCCTGCGGCGCATGAACTTGGCGCCCGCGTTACCGAGAGGTCCCGTCTTCGGGGGTGGTTCTCGCGTGGGCGCGGCCGCCCCACCTCCCCCGCCCCAACGACGCGCGTGCGCCAACACCCGGGTGAGCACGTTCAGCCCCACGGATCGCTGCGCCGGAACCGAGCTCCTCGCCAGCTCGAGGCACTCCCTCGTCGTGTAGCCCAGATCCGCGGGATTCTGCGTGCCGGATCGGAGCGGGTCGCGCTCCACCGCGGACCCGAGCCTGGACGCCTGCCTGCCCGCGGCGTGCTGCTCGTCGGCGTTCAGGGGCACGCCCTCCAGGGT
>MDTE01201969.1_pt1 | contig 11094 bp, 14 predicted proteins | sample 811231 | NCBI WGS metagenome assembly MDTE01 (sample SAMN05326651, study PRJNA326480) | marine metagenome | isolation source: seawater | place: Indian Ocean: Red Sea | collected 2010 | reverse complement strand
TACTATAATTGAGAAAGTTTTAGACGATATAAGTTTTAATGCTACTGATAAAGCTGGAGAAACTATTACCGTTGATAAAAAATTTGTTCAAGATAACTTGGGTAATCTAGTTAAAGACACAGACCTTTCTAAATTTATACTATAAATTTTTTAACTTAATTATTATTGCTCCTTCACCGCCATCCTTAATTCTTGCATCTTGTATTGAAATAATCAGTGAACTCAATTCTTGGTCAGAATTGATGAATTCAGGAACAGAATATTTGAGTCTTCCAAGATCCTTGGAAGTATAAATATCTTTGTCATTTGTGGAGTGTTTTCCTTTTCCAGTTATAAATAATATTTCTTTATATTTTTTTTCAGAACATGAGAGAATAATTTCTCTCACTTTTTTGTTAGCTTGATCAAGTGTGAAACCATGTAAATCAAATCTAAATCGATTTTTTTTTTCAGTATTTATGAGATTAGTTTTATCTTTATCAAATATATCCGATGGATTTTTTATATAATCTTCCCAATTTTTTTTATCTTCTGGAGAAAGATTTTTATGTTTGGTCACTGACTAATGATTTCGGACAAATACCAATTAGGGCTTTTATTGTTAATATTTTTAGTAAATTTCCAACTATCTGTAACAAATTTTATTTTGTCGGGATTTCCCTCAATTATTTTATTTTCTTTATCTCTTTTTACAGAAATTACTTCCGCTACAAATTTCACTGTAGCAAATAAATTGTCTTTGATTTTTTCATACTTTTCAACCGAAGACTCTTTAACACCTATGAAAGTAAATTCAGATTTTATGTTTTCTTTATTCCTGGACTTAATAGCTTCAGAAAAATTAGAAAACATGTTTTGTGAAAGTAATGCTTTTAATTTAATTAGATCACCCGAAGCAAAAGAGGTTAATATGCTTTCATAAGCTATCTCAGCACCTTTCAAAAATTCTTTTTTTTCTTTGCCTTCTAATACATCTAAATTCTTGATCTCAGGCTCCGCATCTTGTTTAGGAATACTGAATTTCTTTTCAGCGAAATTTGGATACACTTTTGACTCATGCCCAGTTTTTCTGCCTAGAATACTTCTCAGTCGCAAGATTATAAATCCCGCTATCATGCCTAATAAAATTATGTCTAAATAACCGAAATTGCTACTCATTATTTGATAAATATACATGAATAATATAATTTTGTATCAGACAAATGAACACATTTTTCATGATTTTTATTGGTTTACCTGCACTAGAGATATTTTTAATGATAAAAATAGGAGGTAAAATTGGCGCTTTAAATACAATATCTCTTATTCTACTTACAGCTATAGTCGGTATTTATTTTGCTAAGTTACAAGGATTGCAAACATTAAAATCTGGAATGATAAATTTATACCAAAATAAAATTCCAGTTTACGAACTTATGTCTGGAGCGTCTATCGCATTTGCAGCAATTTTATTAATAGTTCCCGGTTTTTTTACTGACTTTATTGGTTTCCTTTTGCTAATACCAGTCACAAGAAATATCTTATTTAAATTTTTATTGAAGGGTAAGAAATTTGAAGAAACAAAATTGAAAAACAACGTAATTGATGGAGAGGTAGTTAATAAAGATAAAGATGAATTATAAGATCATTGGAAAATATATAAAGAATTTAAACTTCAACATACCGAACCCTAAAACTTTTTTTTTACTTTCAAAAAATATATCAAATTATAAAATTAATATAGACATCAAAAGTAATCAGGTAAAAGAAAATATTATTGAGGTTTTAATCTCATTAAGTTTAATGCCAACTAAAGACGACTTTGAAAAGATTAGTACTAATATAGTTTTTGCGACGATTGTGGAAATTACAGAAAAAGATATTAACAAAGATGAGGTTGAGAGAATTGTGCTAGTAGATGTTCCATCAAAAGTTTATAGTGAGCTTCGTCAAATCTTTATAAGTTTATTTGAAAATTCAGGATTTAAAGATGTAAAAATAAACGAAAATGTAGACTTTCAAAAACTTTATAGTGCGAGGACAATTCAGTAATAATTCTTTTTTAATTCTTTTTTTAAAAAATCTTTATGAAGTTTGATTTCTAATTCAGAAATATTTTTGACATTTTTATTATATTCGTTATTCACTCTTGAATGACCGAAAATACTTCTAGAAGCTAAATTAAACTTAGGCTCTTTTACATCTAAGAGATTTATATAAACTTCTCTCAACAACTCACAGTCAAGTAGAGCGTTGTGTTTGGTTCTTTTTGATAAATCAATATTGAATTTTTTACACAGGGCATCTAGTGAATTTGATGTCCCAGGAAATTTATTCCTTGCTAATTCTAAAGAGTCTGTTACTGACTTGATATCAACTAATTCTTTTTTAATTGCATTTAGTTCCCCGTTTAAAAAACTGATATCAAAAGGTGCATTGTGTATTATAATCTTTTTACCCTTTATAAAATTTAAAAATTCATCAGCTATTTTATCAAAAGTATCTTTATCACTTAAAAATTCTTCAGTGAAACCATGAACTTTGTATGCTGCTTCAGGCATGTCTCTAACCGGATTAATTAATTTATGAAAAACCTTTCCAGTAGCTATTAAATCTTGAGTTTCAATACAAGCTATTTCGACAATCTTGTGACCTTCTTTAAAAGACAAGCCGGTTGTTTCTGTATCAAGAAATATTTCATTCATATTGCATCAATATATCTAATAACGACTTTTTTAAAAACTTTAAATTTTTTTCATTAACAATTACATGATCACAATTTTTCTTTTTCTTAGCATCGCTTATCTGTTTTTTATCTAATATGTGGAAAAGTTTTTTACTGCCGCCTTTCAAGCAGAATCTTTTTAATCTTATGTTTTTTTTTGCTTTTATAAAAAATATTACATCGAAATTTTTTTCCAATTTATTTTCGATTAACAATGGTATTTCAAAGAAAATAAAGTTTTTCTTTTTATGTTTCTTCATAAATTTAAACATTTCTTTTCTTACTATAGGATGAATTACTTTCTCTAACTTTTTAATATTACCTTCGTTTTCAAGAATTTTTTCTCTCAGTATAGTTTTTTTTACATCTTTAAAGTTCTTAATATTTAGTTTTTTTGAAATTTTTTTTTTGAATAAATTTGTACTATAAAGTTTTTTAACAAATTTATCCGCACTAAAAAGCGGGCCTCTGTTTTTTGATAAAAAATTACTAGCAGTTGATTTTCCTGATGCAAGTGATCCAGTTATTCCAATTCTTTTCATTTTAATTTTGATATTAAAAGTTCTACTAATTCTTCATCAATTTCAGGATTTATTTTATTCCATAAATAAAAAGCTTTTTGTCCCTGGTAAATAAACATATCTAGTCCATTAAATATTTTAATCCCTTTTTCTTTTAAAAATTTAAGTGTTTTTGTATGTAAAGGATTATAAATAGTATCGATATAAATTAAATTTGTCTTAACCGGTGAAAAATCAAAATCAAAATCTATACCTCCTCTTAATCCTAAACTTGTTGCATTAATGATAATATCAAAATTTTGAAGTTCCTTTTTAAGACTTGTCCATTCAAGAATATTCAAAGTTTTAAATTTTTTTTTTAAAAATATACATTTTTCTTTGGTTCTATTAATTATTGAAATTTCTCTAACACCTGATTTTTGTAAAGACAAAATTACTGACGGAGATACTCCCCCTGCTCCAATGACTAGGGCCTTTTTTTTTGAAGCACCGTCAACCTCTTTTAAGTAAGCTGCTTGTAATCCAAATACATCTGTATTTTCTCCAATTATTCTTCCTTTGTCATCTAGATAAAGTGTGTTGACCGAACTAGTTGACTCCGCATCATTAATAAGGATATCAAGAAAAGGAACAATTTTTTGTTTAAAGGGTAATGTAATATTTATCCCAATTAAATCTTTATTTTTAATTTTCTTTACGACATCTGGAAGATCTTTATCTTCTGTTTCAATTATGGAATAATCTGCATCTATTTTATATTTTGCAAACCAATAATTGTGTAGTATTGGAGACAAAGAATGTTTGATTGGATTTCCAATTATACCAAATTTTTTAGTCATTTTTTAATCAATTTAATATAGTTTATTATATCTCTAATAGGCAAACCCATTATAGAGTTTCGATCACCTTTAATATACTCAAATAACTCGAGACCGTCATTCTCAATTTGATAAACACCGTAGGATAGTAAAGTATGAGTTTCTATTTTATCCAAATATTTTAAAAGCTGTTTATCGGTTAAATTTTTCATTTTTAATTCGGAGGAATCTGAGTGATTCCAAGTCATTGCACCATTTTTTGAAAAACAAACGGAACTAATAAGATAGTGCTTAGAGTTATTCAGTTTTTTTAAAATTTCAAAAGCCTCTTCTCTAGATTTAGGCTTATTTATCAATTCATTATCAAGCGAGATTACACTGTCAGCGCCCAGTACAAATCTATCTGGGTTTTTATTACTTACTTTTATAGATTTTATTTCTGCTAAATTTTTAGAAATAATGAGTGGAGTAGCTCCTTCTGCTAGTAAAGAGGCCTTAACTTCATCTTCGTCTACATTTGAAACTATTACGTCAGACTCAATATTATTATCATTTAAAATCTTCTTTCTTACCCCACTTTTAGATGCCAAAATTATTCTCATTTATTTTTTTTAATTTCGATAATCTTTAAAATAGATGCTGCTGTTTCCTCTACTGATCTTCTTGTAACATCGATTGTTGGCCAATTATTTTTTTTGAAAAGGTTTTTGGAATCGTTTACTTCTTTTTGAATAAAATCTACATCAGTATATTCTTTAAGATTGTGATCTTTCATTATTGCAACTCTATTTCTTCTAATATCAGCTAATCTTTCTGGATCAGCTATTAATCCTATAATGCATGCCTTTTTGTTAGACAATAAACCCTCAGGCAACTGTTGATTTAAAACTAAAGGGATATTTATCGTTTTATATCCTCTATTTGCTAAGTAAATTGATGTGGGTGTTTTACTCGTTCTACTAACTCCCAACAAAATGACATCCGCGTTAACTAAATCATCAACCTTTTTACCGTCATCGTGTGACATGGTAAATTGTATTGCCTCAATTCTTTTATAATAATCTTCGTCGAGAACATGTTGGGCGCTTGGCTTATGAATTGCTTTCTGATTTAGTAATTTAGAAAAGCTTAGTATCAAATTTCCAAGTATGCCAAAACAAGGGACTTTGTTTTCTTCACTTTTGTTAGCTATATATTTTGCTAATTTAGTCTCAACAATCGTATATAAAATAAGTGAATTTTCAACTTCGTTACATTCTTTAATGATTTTATCTATTTGTTGTTCGGTTCTTACAAATGCAAACTCTTTTTTCTCGTACTCAAAGTTAGCAAATTGCGATTTAAGAGATAAAAAAATTCTATCAAGGGTTTCACCAGTAGAGTCAGACACAAGATATACATTGTATTTTTCGTTCATATCATTGTTAATAAATAGATGATAAATATTAGTTTTCCACCTTTTTTAAATGATTGTTTAAAAAAATTAACATTAATTAACATCATTTGAACAATTTATTAGATGTTAATAATGTTGTTTTACTAATGTTTATAAGATTAATAAAGTCATCAAATCTGGGATTTTATTGAAAATTTGCTCACTTGTACATGTATAACATATGTATAAAAAGTTATAAGACCATTTAACAGGGCTTAATATTATAACAATACTTATAAAAATATTTTAATAAATGAGTAGTCTGAGGGATATTTTAAAAAATAAAAAGATTTGTAAATCAATATGGTTTATGAGACAAGCAGGTCGTTATCTTCCTGAATTTAGAAAAATTAGATCAAAAAATAAAAATTTTATAAATCTTTGTTTAAATAGTGAATTAAGTTCTGAAATAACATTGCAACCAATAAAAAAGTTTAATTTAGACTCCGCAATAATTTTTTCAGATATCTTAATTGTTCCATTTGCTCTAGGTCAAGAAGTAAGGTTTATTGCAGGGAAAAATCCCAAATTGAGTAATTTTGTCTCAAGAGATTTTTTTAACAATAGTGAGAAAGAATTTACAAGAAAACTCAAACCAGTTTATAAAGCAATCAAAATTACAAGACAAAAACTCGATAAAAATAAATCACTAATATCTTTTATCGGCGCCCCTTGGACTTTACTGACTTATATGTTTAATTTAAATAGGCAAAAAATACATCAAAATCTTTTAGAATTAGAGAAAAATAAAGATTTAGATAATATTCTTGAGGTATTAATAAAGTATTTAAATCTTCATATAAAAAATCAAGTTGACGCTGGAGCAGATGTTGTACAGATATTTGATTCTTGGGCAGGATTGATACCAGTGAAAAAAATTGAAAAATTTTGCTATAAGCCTAATGGTAAAATAGTTGAGTTTTGTAAAAAGTTAGATGTGCCAAGTATTTGTTTTCCAAAAGGAATTAAAAATAATTACAAAAAATTTAATAAATTTGTCAAATCAGAGGGTATAAATATTGACTCACAAATAGATCCTCTTTGGGCAAAAAACAACCTTAAAAATGTTGTGATACAAGGAGGATTAGATCCATATGTTTTATTGAAATCAGACAAAGAAATAACTAGATCAGCGACGAAATATATTCAATCTTTTAAAGATATTCCTTATATTTTTAACTTAGGACATGGGTTACTTCCAGAAACAGATCCTGTTAAAGTAAGAAATCTAATAAACTTTTATAGGAATTTTAATGGATAAAAATCACCCAGAAATAAATTACGGAAAGAAAGGGGTTCTGCTAATAAATTTAGGCACACCCGACTCAACCAGTTGGTGGGATATTCGTAAATATTTAAAAGAATTTTTATCTGATAGGAGAGTCATAGAAGTAAACCCAATAATTTGGCAGATAATCTTAAATTTGTTTATCCTAACTTTTAGACCTTCTAAAACAGCTCATGCATATAAAAAGATTTGGAGAAAAGATACGAACGAGTCTCCTTTGTTATATTTTACCAAAAAACAGTCTATCGAACTTAATAAGAAAATTGGCAGCGAAAATATTATTGTGGATTTCGCTATGAGATATGGAAATCCAAGCATTAAATCTAAGCTTCACCAGCTAAAAGAAAAAGGGTGCGAAAATATTATAATTCTTCCTTTATATCCTCAATACGCTGCAGCAACTACCGCAACAGTTTGTGACGAAGTTTACAGGTCTTTAATGAAAATGAGATGGCAACCTAGCTTACAGATCATACCTCACTACGAAAGTGAGCCTTTATATATAGACGCGCTCGTTAGTAGCATTGAAAGAAAAATAAAAACATTAAAATGGACTCCAGATTTGATAATTTCCTCCTATCACGGTATACCCAAGACATACTTTGATAAAGGCGACCCCTATCATTGTTACTGTCACAAAACTACTAGATTAATAAAAGAAAAATTTAAAAAAGTAGAAATTAAAACGACGTTTCAATCTAGATTCGGACCACAAGAGTGGCTAACTCCTTACACAGATAAAACTTTAGAAAATCTGCCAAAAGAAGATATTAAAAATTTATTAGTAATTTGCCCAGGATTTGCTTCAGACTGTGTTGAAACATTAGAAGAAATTAACATTCAAGGCAGAGAGAGTTTTATTGAAAATGGAGGTAAAAATTTTGATTTAATACCCTGCTTAAATGATAGTTTAGATCATATAAATCTTTTTGAAAAATTAGTAAAAAAATATTTTTAATGAATCTTTATTTACTCTATAAATCTTTACACTTAATCGCAGTTATTTCTTGGTTAGCTGGCTTACTTTATTTACCTAGAATATTCGTTTACCATTCTGAGGCTGATCATGAGTCTCAAAAAAGAGTTTTTAAGACTATGGAAAGAAAATTATATAATTACATCATGATGCCTGCTATGCTTCTTTCTTGGCTTTTTGGAATATTACTCATTCAAAGTCTTGGTCATTCAATTTTTTTGGAGCTTTGGATGCAAATCAAAGTTATTGCAGTTGTTATACTAACTTATTATCACTTCACACTGGGTAAATATCTCAAAAACTTTGCTCAGGATAACAATAACAAAACCTCAAAGTTTTTTAGAATTTATAACGAAATACCCACAATAATACTAATTGTAGTCATTTTTGTTGTTGTTTTTAAACCACTATAATAAATGGTTGAATTTTTTAAAAAAAGTTCTATATTTTCAATACATTCCTTAAAAAACTTAATCTCATGAATCTAGAAGAACTAAAGCAAAAAAATCCTGCAGAGCTTATCAACGAAGCTGAAAAATTGGGCATTGAAAATCCAAGCACGCTTAGGAAACAAGAAATACTATTCGCTATATTAAAAAAATTAGCTGAAAAGAACGAACAGATAACCGCAACAGGAGTTTTAGAAGTTTTACAAGATGGCTTTGGCTTTCTAAGAGCGATAGAGTCCAATTATCTGCCTGGGCCAGATGATATCTATGTTAGCCCAAGTCAGATTAGAAGATTTGGTTTAAGAACTGGAGACTCAGTTGAAGGAGAAATAAGAGGCCCTAAAGATGCAGAAAGATATTTTGCACTTCTTAAAGTTAACAAAATTAATTTTGATGAACCTGAAAAAGGAAAAAATAAAATTGCATTTGATAATTTAACGCCTCTTTATCCAAATGAACGGATCAAACTTGAGGTTGAGACCACAAAAGTCGAGAAGAAACCTGATAACACCGCAAGATTAATTGATTTAGTAAGTCCAATTGGCAAAGGGCAAAGATCATTAATAGTTTCGCCTCCAAGAGCAGGAAAAACAATAATCCTTCAGAATATTGCACAATCTATTACCGCAAATCATCCAGAGTGTTATCTAATGGTTTTGTTAATTGATGAAAGACCTGAGGAGGTAACAGACATGCAAAGATCCGTAAAAGGTGAAGTAGTAGCTTCAACCTTTGACGAACCAGCATCAAGACACGTTGCGGTGGCTGAGATGGTTATCGAAAAAGCGAAAAGACTTGTAGAACATAAAAAAGATGTAGTAATCTTATTAGACTCTATCACCAGACTGGGTAGAGCATACAACGCAGTAATACCTAGTTCTGGTAAAGTATTAACAGGAGGTGTTGACGCAAACGCACTTCAAAGACCAAAAAGATTTTTTGGAGCAGCCAGAAATGTAGAAGAGGGTGGATCTTTAACAATTATTTCAACAGCTCTTATAGATACTGGAAGCAGAATGGACGAGGTAATTTTTGAAGAATTTAAAGGCACTGGTAACTCTGAGCTCATTCTTGATAGGAAAGTAGCTGACAAACGAATTTATCCCGCACTTGATATCACTAGATCAGGTACAAGAAGAGAAGAATTATTATTCGCAAAAGATGAATTATCCAAAATGAATGTGTTGCGAAGAATTATAAGTCCAATGGGAACAATGGATGGTATCGATTTTTTGATTTCTAAGTTAAAGAACACCAAAAATAACTCTGATTTTTTCGACTCTATGAATAAATCTGCTAATTAAGATTTATTGAATAGTTTGATTCTTCAGACTTGTTTCATATAAGTAAAAGCTTATTATATTTTCTAAAGACTCCATCTTTTCTTTGATAGTTATAGACTCCAAAAGTTTTTGTTTTTCTTCGTTAGTAACAGGGGAGATCATTGATAATGTGTTTATTCTTTGAGTCTTATCTAACTTTTCAAATTCTCTCCAATTTAATAATAATCCGTTCTTTTTAAAAAAAATTTTAGCTTTATTCATTAAACTTTCAGTATCTTGTTCAACTGATGAGTCTTTGAGATCTAAAGCAAAACTTTTATAGTCAACTTTAAATTCTCTATAGAGTTTTTTGTTTTCTATTTCTTGTAGAATTTTAAATCTAGTTATACCAGTAAGATTTATGAGAATTCTTCCATCTTCGCTTTTTTGAAGATCGCTTATTTTTCCTAAACATCCTACTTTATAAACTTCACCTGCTTTTTTTTGTGATTGAACCATGCCCATTAGCTTATCTTTCTTGTAGGTGTCATTAACAAGATCTACATATCTCTGTTCAAAGATATTTAGTGGAAGATTTGTTTTTGGAAAGTAAATTACACCACTTAATGGAAAAACTGGAATTACATTAGGAAGATTTTTCATAAGCTTATTATAATAAAAAATTTATATAATCGATAGCGACATTTTATTTTGGTTGACCGCTCTAGATGTGGTGTACTATACTTGTTATAATGCGGGCATAGCTCAGTGGTAGAGCGTCTCGTTGCCAACGAGAAGGTCGAGGGTTCAAGTCCCTTTGCCCGCTCCATGTTATGTTTTCAAATTTTAAAAAGGAAAAAATTACCATAGAAAACCAAGGCTTTGGTAAAGCAGAAATTACATTTAGACATGGCGGTTCGGGAGAGCCATTATTGTTATTACATGGAAATCCTATGTCACATGTAACATGGCATAAGATAGCCGACGAATTAAAAAACAAATTTTATATTGTAGCTGCAGATCTAAGGGGATATGGAGAAAGCATAGGACCAGAGGATGGTGGCGAAAATCATTTAAATTATTCTTTTAGGGCAATGGCTAATGATCAGATTAATCTAATGAAAATTCTAGGTTATGATAAGTTTGATATAGTTGGTCATGATCGAGGGGCAAGAACAGCACATAGGATGGCTTTAGATGCTAGTGATAAAATAAAAAAATTAGCTTTGTTTGATATTATGCCAAACCGTCATATTTGGACCGTTCAAAAGAAAGATTGGTCAATTTCAAAATGGCATTGGCTCTTAATGATGCAACCTTATGATCTTCCAGAAAAAATGCTATCTTCGATACCAGCTGATTATTATATGAAAAAAAAACTATCAAAGAGAGGTGCGAGTTTGGATTTTTGTAAAGAAACTTTTGATGAATATGTTAAATGTTTTAATTACAAAACTATTAGAGGATCATGTGAAGATTATAGAGCTTCACCTTCTTGTGATTTAGATATGGACAACATTGATTACGAAAAAAAGAATAAGATAAGTTGCCCTCTATTAATATTATGGGGCAACAAAAGTGATACTGGAAAAGTTTGGGGTGATGTTTTAAACGTTTGGGGAGACTATAGTATTTCAAAAC
>MDTE01090346.1_pt1 | contig 11094 bp, 4 predicted proteins | sample 811231 | NCBI WGS metagenome assembly MDTE01 (sample SAMN05326651, study PRJNA326480) | marine metagenome | isolation source: seawater | place: Indian Ocean: Red Sea | collected 2010 | reverse complement strand
GCGTTCAATTTTTCGGCAAGCGAAGAAGGAAGCCCGAAGTCGGCTACAAGTCCAGCAAGAATTTCTCTCGCTGATTGGAGGTTCGCTTCGGCTGCTGCTTCCGCAGCTTGTTTCTGACTTAACGTCCATTCCTTAAACGCATTAATCGTTTCTTGATCGGAGTCATCTTTTGCTTTACCAGAAGCTCCTTGGTAATCAGGATTGATGTTCCAAACGGTGTTGCCTTTAGCGTCTGTAGTCGTAAAATATTTTTGGTTCCCGTTTGCATCAGGAGGAGCGGTGTCTGCATCAGCGGGTTTAACTGGTTTTTCATAAAATGCAGAGTTGTTATACCACGCCCCGTTTGCATCTTGAAGATACTTCATCTGGCCGTAAGCATCTTCTTCTTGATCTGAAGGCATTACAGTTGCAGAATCTTCGTTGTTGTTGGTGCCACTTGGCGGAACAACAGGCTTAAAATTTCTAGCGGCCTCAGTCTTTGAACCAACGATACCGTCAACAACCAAAGGAACATAGGCGTTCCCATCCGCATCGACTTTGCCTTCGTTAGCTGCGTTAAGAGCACGTTGTTCTTGTTTTACCGCTTCACGCTGTTGGCTACGAGACAACCCTGTTCGATTTGCCTCAAAATTTACTGGATCTTCAATAAAAGCCATCAGCCTATAGCTCCAAACATTCTCGCTATCTGCGAAGCCGCATCATACGCAGCATCCCTAGCATTATCCGTATACTGCCACTCCGGGGTAGCACGCAACGTGCGTCCAAACTCGGCACGAGTCATCGGACGAGCCAACCCATCAGAACTCCAATCCGTTCCAACAAGCTGATCGTACAAACCTTTATCCGCACCTAAGAAATCAACTTTGCGTTCTAACAAGTTCTCTGCTTCTTTAGCGTAAGAAGCAAAATACATTTTCGGGGTGTACCCCTGATCTATCAACGAAGCCAACGCAGGGTTATCTGCTTTAGCTTGCGCTCGTATCCCAGCTTCTATTTCTTCAACCGTGGTTTCACCTAGATACACTCGTCGGGCTGCGTTGTCTAAATCTTCGTCAGTCCACGTTGTCATGTATTGGGCTGCGTCCTCACGGATGTCGTTGCGAGTTACCTCAAAACGGCCCTCATCGCTAGCAAACAAAGCATCTTCATACGTTTTAACAAAATTTTCTCGGATTTCGTAAGTATCAAAACCCATGCTCTTAGCTTCAAACGCAAGATTCCAAAGAGCCTCATCATCCAAATCCAAACCTAAACGTTCAGCCTCACGACGAATCTGATCCATCTCATCGTCAAGAAGGGCACGCTGGTTAGCTGTGGAATCAGCCCACGTTTGGTTAACTTCCCCACCTTCGCCGTACCATTGAGCTTGCCATTTCCTGCGTTCCGGCTCAGTTTCGTTATACCACTTCGTTTGCAGGAACATCCCTCTAATTTGGTTCGTGTCGGTTATACCGTTCTCGTCGATGTAAGCCATCACGTTGTCAACGGTTACCATGTTCCCTGAACCCGGAGGCACTTCAACTTCAGCGGTTAACTGACCCTCGGGAAGTTGGAGAAGGAAACCAGCCATTGAGAAATTGTCAATAATGTATTGGCGAGTGTCCTCGTCTAACCCTTCCGGTTCGGGGTCACCCCCAGTTCCACCCCCACCCGAAACAGGCGCTCCGAACTCGGGCACCATTTGGCTTTCATCGGTAACCCTGTCAATAAAACTTTCTTGAAGCTCTGCTTCTTCTATCTCTGCTTCTTGAAGATCCAGTTCATCTTCAATAGCAGCGCCTTCCATTTCAGGCACAGCAAGACGATTATCGACTGGGATTTCCATTTCCCTGTCACGTTCACTGTCAGACAATTCCGTACCAGCAGAAAATTGTTTTTCAGGAATCAATGTTTCTTTTGAAACTAGACCACGTTCAGGATCATCCAACCATTCAGTAGCCCGATCACGTAACAACTGGGTAGCAGCGGTAGTGCCTTCTAACTCAATAACTTCTTGCAACCCTTCATCGTCAAGATATTTGACAACAGGTGCCCAACGGCCTTTTTCTGCGGCTTCCAAAAAACCGACAGTATCTTCAGCTAAATCAACAAACTCTGTTTCAAATTCTTTTTGTTGTTGAACATATTTCTTAGCGTTAGTTTCAACTTCACGAGCAAAAGTAATCTGATCCCCTAAAAGCTCACGAATAGATTGACTCCAATTCCCGCCATCTGCGTCGAAATCAATTTTGCTTAAATCAATGTCGTAATCTTTTTCGAGTCTTTTAACAAGCGCTTTGATACCTATGGCTTCCCCATCCCAGTTAACAGTGGTGCCTGTCCCCGAAAGACTTTCAGCAATATCATTAATTGCTTTCTGGGCGTTCTTGCCGTAATCGTTTGATTTCTTTATCGCATCTTCGGCTGCGCCTAAACGGGTGTACTTTGCGAGAGTAGCTCCTTGTGGGACAAGAGTCCCAATGTTCATCGCTCCTCGGCCTTCGGCAAGACTTTCGCCTTTGAACTCTTGCAAACCCGGAACGTTTAAGAAACTAGGAAATTCTCCTTGTTCTTCTTTTTTGGTGGCTTTATCAAACTCATCTTCAAGACGACGCAAGTTTTCTAGTTTGCGTTCCAAGTCTCGCATAAGAGTTTTGCGAGTTGCGTTGCTAGGGTCGCCGTCACGTTCTGACCCGTAAATGCCTGCTGATTGCATTTGGCGTTCAATGCGATAAATAGCATCAGCTATACGATCTTCGTCTATCGCAACAGCCTTACCAGCATTATCGTATTTAATAAAATCTTCTAAGGCCATCAGCCAAGTCCTAACGCTGCACGTACCAGATTAGAACTTTTCGACATCGAAATCGCTGCCTTCTGCCTCGGGTCAGCTATCTCAGCTTGACGTTCAATAACCCCTAAACGATCAAACTGCTCAAACATGCCGCTTCGTTCCGCTGTCGCAAACTCCACCTCCGCTGCACGCACCGCATCAAACGCCGCACGTTTCTCCGCATCAGTAGGTTTCCTACCCAAAATAGAAGCCCAACTCGCTTCCACACTACGATCTACCGCTGAACGAGGAGTAACCCCATATGTGTCAACTCGTTCAGGTCTAAGATACTTTTCTTTAGCTGCCTCTATGTCCGCTAAACTCAACTCCCCAGCGAAACGATCTTCCAACGTAGGGACGCCTTCCATCCCCTCGGCCTCCCCCCACTGAAATTCCAGACTGGCTTGTTTAGAAGCGTTACCTAAAGCGTTAACAAAATTGTTTAAGTCTGCTATCTCATCCATCGTGTCAACAACGCCATAAAATCCTTCAACCCACAACGCTTCTTGCAGCGCCTCTTTTTCGGCGTCGTCTAAACCCATCACATACGCTTGAAGATCAGCGCTAGTAAACGCCGCTCCTTCAAATTCCCGACGTTGCATTCCCCCCTCTTTCCCCGGTATCACGTCGGTGTAACTAGGTCGTTGACCTATAACAAAGTTGGTCCCACTAACAGTCTGACTGTTGGGGTTTACCCCGTATTTAGCGAATTGTTGGTTTAACGTCATTGCGAATTAACCGCCCATGTATTGCGTTCTATATTATCCGAGTCGAAGTAACGGTCGAAGATTGCACTGAACTGCGGATTGTTACGAAGATCCGTACGAATAGCATCCCACAATTCGGCAAGGTCTTGATTGTTGCGGTTACTCAGAGAAGCATTGTCGGCGTCCCCCGTGGCTTTCCAACGGCGGTCAAGTTCTTCTTCGATCATTTGGCGAGCATCCAAATACTCCTCAATTTGAGGCATCTCTGGACGATACGCAAAATCTTCTGATTCCACTACCTCACGGAACCCTTGAACAATTTTGGCTGATTCAAGAGGATCACGAGCAGCGTTATACGCTTGCCACCACAACGGATGCTCAACCCGAATTTCGGCTTTAGCTGCTTCTAACAAGTTCCGTAAATCATTGTTGCTGTTAGCACGCAAACTAGCTGAACCGTTTTGTTGACCCCGGCGATCTAGTTCTTCGTACACAAGGTCACGAATTTCCGACCACTTAGCCCACCCTCGGTTCTCTTGGGGCTTACGCAAAATTTCTTCTGGCGTTGCCCGTTCCCGTCGCCCTTCAGCTATCTCAGTTTTATACACCGCATAGTTGAACTCAAACTCAACATCGTCGGCTCCAACTTTGCCGATAATAAAATCTTTAAGGAGCGGGTTGTTGTCAGCGAAGTCTTGGTGTTCCCGATACTTTTCTTCGCCTTTCAAGGTGCCCGAAGCTACGCCTCGGATCATGGTGCGGCGTGCAGTTAACGCAAAGAACTCCTCACCTTTTTCGTTAAGAAGCCAATCGTTTGCTTCGTCAAATCCTTCGTTTTCTACTTTCTTGCGGTAACCGTCAATCACGTCATGGTAAGGAGATTGAAGCGAGAACGACATCGGTATAGCTAGCCCAGCTAACGCACGAACTTTTAGCAAATCACTTGTCCGGCGTTCTGCTTCTTTAGTGAAGTTGTCCATCATTTCTTCAGTAATAATGGCGTTACCGTTTTCGGTGTATGTGATTGCTAAATCAACAGCGACTTGTGCCAACATCTTTTGACGTTCAGCGGTATCGAAATATGCGCCTTGTAAACGGCGTACAAACGTAGGTTCAATTTGTTGGGCTACTCGCCCAAGCACACTGGTACCTTCAGACGCTCCATAAGGAAGCATCCAGTCAAGCGTGTCTTGCAACCCCGGATTCTTAATCACGGCTTCGCTTGCTAGCGAAGTTACTACCGGCCCAAAGCCGGGTAGCCCAGCAGAAATCATAGACATTGAAGTGGGGTTAAGTTTGAGACTTGTGAAACCGAGTTCGCCTAGTTTCCCAAACGTTCTCATGCCAAGGATTTCTGAATCAAGCAACCCTTCCGGCAGCCGATAAACAAAACGCTTGTTGCCTTCTTCGTCCTCACCTTCAAGAGCTTTGAAGTAGCGGATTCCTCTGGCGACAAACACAGGGTTTTTGACAGCTAGGCCCGCCCAGTTAGTTATTACTTCTTGCCATGCGCCGTAGAACGGCATGATGGTGCCAATCATTTCTTCAAAGCGGCCTCGTTCAGCGAGGTCGTAAAGAAGGGACCGGGTTTCTTTTATCCCTTGGCGGCGAGCAGCATCTTCAATTCTTTTCAAACGTTCAGGAGTTAAAGTGTATGTCCCATCGGCGTTACGGTATGCCTGCGCTCGGCGTGCAACTTCTCGCCTGTATACGCCAGCGAACACGGTGCTTCGAGACAGATTGTCTACAGTGTCAGTGCCCCATGCTTGCATGATGTTGTCAATGCCTTTTTTAGCTTTACTGAAAACACCGGCGCTTTGTATGCTTTCGACAATTTCTGAAGAAGCAGGGATTTCACCGAATTGGTTGAAACGTCCGTTGCCCATGCCCCGTATTTCTTCTATGCCCCCTATGACGCTTCGTTCCCCAAGAGGGATGTTTGACTGGGTGTGCTTTTTGATAAGAGGCACAATGTCTTGGTTCCACGAAATATCTTCGCCCTTAGCTAGTTTGCTTCGCACCGGCGCAAAAATATCTTCAACGTCCCCAATTTGAACTGTAGGCAAAATGCCCTCTATCTCGGCTCGGGTGCCTTGCACCCATTTCCGCATAGTGTCAACACTTTCCATGTGTTCCGGCATTGCATCTCGCAGGCGTGCAGCGTTATCGCTTTCCAACCACCGCACAATGCTTTCATCGCTATGCCCCGCCCAAAATTGGCGAGTGTAATCTTGGAACTCGTTACCCCATTCTTCCCCTGTGGGTTTCCATTGTTTGTTGACAGTATCGTCGTACCCTCTGCTAAATATCCGTGAGTTCGGGTCATTAATGTAATCATCAAACTTAATGTGAACTCGTTGCGTCAAATTCTGTTGAACCGCAGCTTTAGTTTGCTGGTTTATGCTGTTTGCTACGGCCCGGTTAGAAGCATTAGCCGTCAACGCACGTTTGTTCATTTCAACGTCGTAAGGCGTATCACCAAACTCGTTGGCAAATTTATAGCCACCCATGTAGTAGCCGCCAACACGGGCATCGTTCATTAACTGACCAACCCGGTCAAAGTTAACTAACGCAGCGGAACGATCAGCTTCATCTACCCTGCCGTAAATACGGTCAAGTTCTCGACGTTCCCTTTTCAACGATTCTCGTTGACGGCGATCCGGGGTAAGACTACGACTGTTACGAATACGACGCCCACCCAAAAGGGTCTTAGATTGCATTTCTAAAAGCTCGGCAGCTTTTTTCAAATCTTCTACTCGGGCAGCAGCTTCCGCAGGACTCAACGTATCAGTAGGGTCAGCGCCCCGACGAGTAAGTTCTTCTATCTCGTCACCAAGTTGAACCCTAGCTATGTCTCGTAACTGGTACCCAAAGTTTTGGCCGACTTCTCTAACAGCCAATTTCTGCATAGATTTACGGGCATACAACCCGTACATTCCTGCGGCAGCAAGACCGGCTGGTCCCATCGCCCACATCCCTACGCCCGAAAGGGCACCTACTCGTTTTACTGTGCGACGAGTGCCATATTCTTTGCCGATAGTTTTGCGAACAAGTTTTGTTACAGCGTCTTGCGAACCATCAGCTACATCGTTTAGATAACGTTCATACAGTTGACCTTTATCTAGTAGATCAACGTCATCAATGCCTTTTTCTGTTAACGCTTCTCGCATTTGCGCTAACACTGGTTCCATAACATCTTCACCGTTACGGGCAAACCATTGAGCACGCAAGTTACCGAACCCAGCCATTGCGCCACGCATAGTTTCAATACCGCCGACTAGCGCAGCGGAACGTGCAAGTTCGTCCGACAAGACTCTAATGGGCCACGCTGGTCGAAGCAGAACACCTTTTTTCCAAACACCCATAAGTTCGTTTAGAGCTTTTTGGGAGTCTCCTATAGCGTTACTGATTGGACCTTTTTTGTAGAGGTTTGAAATAAGGTCATAGCGAGGAACTAACGAAGATTGAGCTAGTTGTTGAGGAGTAAAGTTTTGTAAATGACGCCTTGTAGTTTTGCCGCCTTCTTCAGCGATATCAAAACTTAAAGAACCGTTACCGTACACACGAGCGTTAGCTGATTGAGCGTTCAAAGTTGTTTGCGCTTGATCTAAATTCCCTTTCATTTTTTGCAACGCAAATTGCATCATCTCGGCTTTTTCTGCGTCAGGTAAACCTTTCAAAACTTTGTCACCGTAAATCTCTACAACCCCTTTGTTGAGATCTCTAACGGTTTGGTCAAATAGTTCTTTACGGCCTTGTTGAGATGTTTGACGTGCCCATTTACCTAACAACTCATCGCCGTTAATTTTGGCTTGATCGAAAAGACTTGTGCCTTTGTATTTAACTCGTTCAGCGTCACGAATCATTCGTTCAAACTGATTGAACGATTGGTCGGCGTCATCCCAGTTAATAAGGTTTTGAGGTACCCGTTCGCTGAACACACTAAGTTTCCGACCTACAAACGAAGTTGCTGTCCCAAGGTAAGGGGTGTTAGAAACAAAAGTAGACACCCCGTATCCAAGGTCGCCCATCATGGAAATGCTTAGAGGTTTAGCTAAACTTCCTACGTTTCCGCCGGTTACTTGTAGCACCAGTTGATCTGCCGCTGCGGTAACAAGATTCGGGTTTTGGTTAAGGGCGTCAAGGCGAGCGTTCGCTGCGGCGGCGTCCATCGGTTCGTCAGCAAATTTCGCTAAGTTACGAAGTTCTAGTTCTTTAATGTTAAGTGCGTCTATGTATGGCAACTCGGCAGGCAAATCGTTTGCTGCACGACGAATCTGGTTTTCTAAAAGAGCAATTTCATTTTCTTTATTAAAGACAGCAATTTCGTCAAGAGGTTGCAACGGGTCACGACCCGAGAACGGATCAACCGGTTCATCGCCTCGTTTGCGTAATTCGTCTAGCTCGTCGTAGAGCTTGTTAAGTTCAGTAAATTTGCCGCCTTCTTGTGCGCTTTTCGCCCATGCGCCTGCTGCGTCCTCAATGGTTTGCATGGCTTTAGCGTCACCCATAGCTAACCGGGCGACAAGGCTTCGGCTTTCCCCACTGTAACGGGAAAGTGAATACGCTAACTCTTGGGTCATCCCCGGCAAGTTTTTGAACTCTTTATAAACTTGACCAGCGAGTTCATCGACTCGCCTTAAATCTTCAAGACCAAGAGACTCCCGGCTTTGCAAACGACTGGCTAACCCTTGGTCAATATCGTCAGCCATTTTGTCAAGGCGTTCATCAAACCGTTTGAAGCGACGGGTTTTAACAAACTCGTCTGCTCCGGTAGCTAGATTAAGAGGATTGCGGAAACTTCTGCCAGCGTCGGCAGCGTCAACAAAACGTCCACTACGTGCATACTTAGTTGCTAAGACTGCTGGTTTGCCAGCCCACCCCAAAGGGTCAAGGGCAACGTTAGCGAACAGGTCAATGCTACCTGAAAACAGGTTAAACAGCCCTGATTGTCTAGCTTCTAAAACTTCTGCGTCGTCGTAAGGGTTTCCTGTTAACGCAGCTAACGCTACAGCTTGTCCAAGGCTACGAGTTTCAGCAATGTCGAAAGCTCGTTTCCATGTGTCAAGATCAAAAACTGTGTCCCAGCCTTCACCCCCGGAAGATAGTGCACCGTCGAACACGGTGACTGCTGCGCTTAATGGGTCGTCCACAATGTTTTGGTAGAGGTAATCCATTGTGTCGAATACGGGAGTAATAACGCTTTTAATTTGTTTGCGTTGTTCTTCAGGGATAGCGCCAATGATTGTGCCGCCTACACCTTCAGGTCCGATAGCGCCTTCCATAGCGCCACCTTTGCCAAGAATGTTGTCGTTCCACGAACCCCAAATAGTGTCGGCTACGCCGTCACCTTCAAATTCGTCCTCGTCGGTTAAACCTTCTTGGATAATGTCGGTAACGAACTCAACGGATTTTGAAGTGGTTTGGTAAATACCTTTACCAATTTTTTCTACAAAACCCCATACGCCCATTGTTTATTCCTCGGTCGGCACAAGTTGTTGCATTGCTCGCACAACACGGCGAGTGGAAGGTGAAGCCAGTGGCGACGATGCGAGTTGCAGCATGGATGACATGATGCGAGCTACGTTCACACTTTTTTGTGGCATGGTAGCTACTGGTTGCACGTCTGCTTCTGCGGTAATTGGTTGAGAAGGAAGTTGCGTTGGACGCATCAAATCCCCAAAACCGCCGGGGCTTACAGGCTCGGGAGCCATTGGGCTTATTGCTTCTTCCATTGGTACAGCAGCTAACGCTTCTTGTTGCGCTTTAGCTTGACCGTATGGTTGACCTGTGTAACCGGGTTCAGCCATGATTATGAACTTTCCATTGTTTTGGATAACCGCAAATAGCGCAATCCGTAGCGTCTTTTTCTACTAACACTGGCCGCATAATTTTGGAACCTTTGCCTTTACGTGGCATCACAAAGCCCCAAGCAAAGCACCTAGCTCACCGCCTGCTTGCCCCGGAGGAGCAGCAACCGATCTAGCTTCAGCGCCCATCCCCGGCATAGCTAGTCCGGGTTGGGCTTCAGGAGCAGCAGCGTCAACTTGTTTTGCTTGACGTTCTTGTGCTTCTTTCTGCACTCGTTCTACCGCTTTAGCTAATTCAAGTTCGTTGTTAGCGACAAGATCCATAATGCGAGCTAAATCAGCAGGAGGAATTGCGCCTTCTACTGCTTGTTGCTGGATTGAAGTAAGTAGCGCTTCTTCTAACGATTCTGCGATTACCGAGTCGTGTTCAAATTCTGGATCTTCGACAAGAGGATCTATTGACATGAAAGAACGTTTAGACATGGTACCCATGCCCACTCGTTGTCCCCCACCTATGACAAGGTTGTTTACATCGGCTCCCGCTTGGGAGTAAGTGACAACGTTTTCAGTAGAGTCGAAGTTTACGTTAGGGGTGTATTCGACTGGGCCTTTAGCGTTCTTAGTTGTGACGTAAAAGGTTTTGCCTTTGTTCCCGGCATATCTTTTTGCCATGTCAATAGCAAGTTTGTTTTCTTCTTGCAATGAGCGAGCCAAAATGCGTTGAGCTTCTTGTACCGGGAAATCAACTGCGGCTGACAGAACTGCGTCGCCTCGTCGCCCAGTACGAATGTTTGTAGGGGATTCCCCACCGAACTCTGCTGGGATTCCTGCGGTTAAACGTTGTGCCCGTTCCAACCGGTCGATTGCCGGGTTCGTCATGTAACCGGGTTGCATCTGCATGTCACGCAAATCGCCGCCACGTATAACACCGACTTCGCCAGTGAGTCCGTCAGCAGGGTTCACAATTTGAGGGGTTTCTCCTGCTCGGCCTACTAGCCAAGTGTCAGGGAACACGCCTTTCTGAACTGCGATAACTTCGAGTGCCATCAGTCGAGCTTGCATTTGGTACATGCCGAGGATGCCGTCGAATTGTCCTTGCGCTGAATCAAGTGATATGCGTTGCGCTATAACTACCGGGGTTTGCCCTAACCGGTTCGGTACTCGTTCAAGTTCTACGACAAGGTTGTCGTCGGCACCGTAAGTAGAAGTTGCGAAAAGGCCAGTGTTGACTGGGCCTCGCATAGCGATAAGGACAGTTTCATCTTCACCGACATATTCGATAAGTTCAATAGCGGTGTCTGGTCCTGAATCGCTGTCTGCTTGGAATACTCGCCCAACTTCGGGGTAGTTGTTGTGCAACCAGCCGAGTGGTCGTTCGTATCCGAAAATGCAATCACGGGGACGCATGTCGTCTACACCGAGAAGCGTCGCAGGGTAAGCAGTTAACGGGTCACGCAAATGCCATTCAGGGCATCCGCTTTCGTCGTTCCAACGTAGTTGGCTAACAGTGTTGGAATACCCAATGAGGTATCTTGCACGTTTCGCTAGTTGCAAATCCATGCGACTGTTTTCCCACCAACCAAACAACGCTTTGCGTTTAATGTCGGAGTTATCTCGGGATCGTTTCCGAGCCGGATCAAGTGGTGGACAGTAAATATCGGGGCGAGTAGATGCAATCCGCATAGCGGTCTGATCTAACCCTTGCGCCAACAAGTTCGCTACCGCAGATTGTTCATCCGAGTTAAGTTCGGGTAGCGGAACAATT
>MDTE01032350.1_pt1 | contig 11094 bp, 10 predicted proteins | sample 811231 | NCBI WGS metagenome assembly MDTE01 (sample SAMN05326651, study PRJNA326480) | marine metagenome | isolation source: seawater | place: Indian Ocean: Red Sea | collected 2010 | reverse complement strand
CGACCTACTCTTCCATGTCTTAAGACAAAGTACCATCGGCGCTGAAGGGCTTGACTTCCGAGTTCGGAATGGGATCGGGTATGACACCTTCGCAATAATCACCGGCAGGTGTTTATACTCCATTAAAAAATATTGTAAACTATGAAAATACTCAATTTTTTGAGTGTTTTTTAATAATATCAAAAATATAATTTCTAAGATTTATTTTTCCAAATCTCTTAAAAACTTTGTTTGAAAAACTCATATTAGTCATTGCTGAAGCATATCTTTCTCCTCTTCTATGAGGTAATAATCTTATTTTAGTCTCAAACATCTTTGCAACTTGCAAAATTGTATAACTTTTTTTGTTAGAGATGCTGTAATGTCTACACTTATTTCTTTTCCAAGCATAAAAACAGGTATCTATAGTATCATTTACATGCGTAAATCTTCTAGATTGACTACCAGGTCTAACTACTGTCAGGGGCATATTATTAATATACTGATTTTCAAAAATTCCAATTACAGTTGCCATGTCACCTTTGGAGATTTGTCCAGGGCCGTACACGTTATAAAAATAAATAATTTCAAACTTAAAATTAAACCATTTCTTCAAATTTTCTAGCATTTCAATATTTTTTGATTTTGTAAAAGCATAGGGTGATAAATTTTTGTCATTGCCTTTATTACCAATGCTAGCAGATGTAGCTGAGTAAATTAATTTAATTTTATTTCTTAGACAAAAATTAAATACTTCGTGGGTACCAATCATATTTGAGTTAATACACTGATCCATTTTTAAAAAACTTTGGTATATTCTTGAGAATTCTCCAAAATGGAATATTGCATTTATTTTTTTTCGATATTTATTTAAAACTTTAGAAATATTTTTTGAATGTGAATTTATATAATTTACCCTTTTATCTTTAATTTGATTTTTTTTTGAACCAGATGAATAGTCATCAATGCTTATTATTTTATAACTAGTTTTTTTCAAAATTAATTGAATTAAATTTGAACCTATAAAGCCAACTCCACCAGTAACAACTATAATCTTTTTCATATTTAAATAATTAGTTAAAAGACTTTATTTTTTTTAAATTTTTTTTGTTTTTAAAAAAGTCTTTTATCGTAAGTTCTAGACCTTTTTCGAAGGAAATTTTTCTTTTCCATCCGTATGAACGAGCTAAAGAACAATCAAGAATCTTTCTTGGTGTTCCATTCATCTCTAAATTTCTGTCGAATTTGATTTTAATATTAGAACCAATTTTTTTTGCAATAAATTTTGCATAGTTTTCAATCGTTTTTTCTTCCTCACTGCCAATATTTATTAGTGAATGTTTGATCTTTTTTTTATTCATAAAAAAAATACAAGCTTCAGCTATATCATCAACATAAATTAATTCTCTTTTTACTTTTCCAGTGCCCCATAATTGTAATGATTTTTTCTTTTTATTTTTTGCCTCAATCAGCTTTCTAATTAAAGCAGGAAAAAAATGTGAAGTATTTAAATCATAATTATCATTAGGTCCAAAAGCATTGCATGGCATTAAACAAAGATAGTTTGTTTTATATTGGATGTTAAAACTTTCACACATTTTAATTCCTGCTATTTTTGCTATTGCATATGGTTCATTTGTTTTTTCAAGATATCCTGATAATAAATACTCCTCTTTAATTGGTTGTTTGCATCTTTTAGGATATACACAACTTGAACCTAAAAAAATTAAATTCTTTATCTTATTTTTAAAAGCTGAGTGAATTAAGTTGCTTTGAATTGCAATATTATTGTAAATGAAATCTGCCCTATATGTGTTGTTAGCTGCGATACCTCCTACGTTAGCTGCTGCATTAATAATATAATCTGGTTTTTTTTTCTTTAAAAAAGAAAATACCCTTTTTTGATCTCTTAAATCTAAATTTTGTTTTGAGACTGTTATTATATTTTTATAACCATATAATTTAAGTTTTCTCACTATTGCACTTCCAACTAGTCCTTTGTGACCAGACACAAATATTTTAGAATCTTTTTTAATCATTATATTTTTTTATTCTAATTTTGATTTTTAATTACAGACATCTCTAATGAAATCATTTCATCAACTAACTGATTAAAATTTATTTTAGGTTTCCATTTAAGTTTTTTTTTAGCTTTTTTGCTATCACCTAAAAGAGTATTTACATCTAAGGGTCTAAAATACTTCTTATCACACTCGATTATTATTTTGTTTGTTTTTTTATCAATGCCTTTTTCATTGATACCCTTACCTCTCCAGATGATTTTAAAACCTAATTTTTTAGAAACAATTTCAACAAATTGTCTTACGCTATATTGTTTCCCAGTAGCAATAACAAAATCATCAGGTTTTTTTTGTTGTAATATTTTCCACATTGCTTCTACATAGTCTTTTGCATGACCCCAGTCTCTCTTAGAGTCAAGATTGCCAAGATATAATTTTTTTTGTTTTTTTGTTTTTATTTTACAAAGACCACTTACAATTTTTTTTGTAACGAATGTTTCTCCTCTTCTTGGACTTTCATGATTGAATAAAATTCCATTACTTGCAAAAATTTTATATGCTTCTCTATAATTTTTAGTTATCCAATGAGCATAAAGTTTTGCGACTCCATATGGGCTTAATGGATAAAAATCTGTTCTTTCATTTTGAGGTATGCTTTGTACTTTACCATACATTTCAGAAGTTCCTGCTTGATAAAACTTTGTTTTATTTTCGAGATTATGAAACTTAATTGCTTCTAAAATCCTTAAAGCACCTAAAGCATCTGCGTTTGCAGTATACTCTGGTACTTCAAAAGAAACAGCTACATGCGATTGAGCTGCAAGATTATAAATTTCATTTGGCTGAGTGTCGCTTATTATCTGAGATACCGAACTAGAGTCAGTAATATCTCCATAATGTAAAAAAAAATTTCTTCGGCTTTCGTGAGGATCTTGATAAATATGATCTACTCTACTTGTGTTCATAGAAGAAGACCTTCTTTTTACACCATGAACAATATAATTTTTTTTTATAAGAAATTCAGATAAGTAAGAACCGTCTTGTCCAGTTATTCCAAAAATAAGTGCAATTTTTTTTTTCATTTTTGTTATATTTAATGGTCTTTTATTATCATTTTAGAATTTTTTTTCAAATTAAGTATTTAAATTAAATCAGCTAACTTTCATTAATATATACATATTCAAATGTTTTTCTAAATGGCATTTTAACTTTAAAAATTTGTTTAAATTTTTTATCTTTAAGTAAATTGTGTATATCAGAAAAAGTATAATTTTTTTGCAACATGTCATCATAATGATGTTCAAACATAATACACCTAACATATTTAAATGCATCCTTTAAACCTAATAAAACTTCGAATTCGTAACCTTCGGTATCAATTTTGATTAAATCTATATTTTTTATATCTTTTTGAACTATATAATCATTTAATGTAATTACTTTAATATCTACTAATTTATGAAAATTATCTTTGATATTTAAAAACTTATTTTTTTTTTTTAAATAATTCGAGTTCTCCTTTATATCTATTATAGTTGAAGATGAACTTTCATAATGTTGATTTAACTGTAAAATGCCCTTTTTACTGGCTAGTCCAAAATTCTCTAAAGATATGTTTGAATTTTTAAATTGTGATTTAAATTTCTGACAATTTTTTTTTAATATCTCGAAATTAATTGGACTAGGTTCAAATGAAATAATATTTTTAACATCAAAATTTTCTAAAAAATATACTATTGACTCACCTTTGTGAGCACCTACATCTATAACTAGTTCAAATTTTGATAAATTATTATCCCTAAAAAAATTTCTAATTTTTTTTTTGTGAAAATAATCAAAAAAATTTAATACATTTAAAACTAAACTTGAAATCATTAATTACTATTTACAAAATAAATTTTACCATATGCTTTTTTAACTTTATTAATATCATGGTTTTCACAATTTTGATTTGTAATACAATTATGATAATTATTAACTAATAATTTTAGTTTTTTGTCTATTTTATAATAATTTGCATCAACAATGAAATAAGGATGATGCAATGGTCGATAATCATATTTCTCGATTTCATTATTAATTCGATCTATATTTCTTACGAAAAAAACCAAAAATGAAATTAAAACCAAAACTTTAATTCTTGATACCATTTTTTTATTTATAAAATTCTCTAATAAAATTGAAGAGGGAATAATAGCCAATAGCCCAATTAGAACATAACCACCATATCTCAATGAAGGATGATTATAGAGCCACTCCAAAAATAGTAGAATCAATAATAAATAAATACTGAAAATTTTTCTTTTTTTGCTAAATTTTTTTTTTGATTTAAAAGTAATTAATCCTGCAGATACTAATATTATAAATAAAAGGCCTAATAAAAAATCTGAAACTTTGTTAAAAAAGTACTCATTGACCCAATTTGAAAACCAATTAAATGATAGTATATAATTTTCAGGATCATCAACTCTAAAATTCGGTCCTGCACCTGCTTTCGACCATTGTTCATACCAATTATTCATCCGAGCTACATGTTCCAATGAATGAGACCATGGCATATTTTCAATACAAGTAAAAGTGATTGGAAATATCAAGCATCCCGAGTTAAAAAAGTTGGTAATTATTACTAGTAAAAAAGATGTGGAAAATATTATAAAAAATTTATTTTTTATAAATGATAAAATAAATTTTAATCTATCCAGAAAAAAACCATAAAATAAGATTGGAAGTAACAAAATAATGTACAAAACATAGAATGCTTTCAAGGAAATAATAATTGAAAGTAATAAGAATATTTTATTTAATTTAAAATTATAATTATTTTTATCATATAATAAGCAAATGAGTTCATAAAGAAGAATAAAAACTAAAATTTGTGCAGATCTATCAGTTCCATGTTCACCAAGTCTATAAAAAAAAACATTAATGAAAATTAATGAAAACATTAAATAATATGAAAGATAATTTGGTTTATTTTTCTTTAAAAAATTTAAAAGTTTTTCAATCAATATTAAATTTGAGAATCCTAATATTAGTAATACAGGTATGTGAAATAATCCGTGTTTAACTATTGGAAGATAATATAGTGAATTTAAATAGAATATAGATGAAGGAGTATTAAAACCATGATTGAATTGACCCATCCCAATTAAAAGTGAAAATTGTGTTAGGTAATAACTATATTGAAAATGATAATAAGAGAAATCATCGTGAGCTTTATAAATTAATATTGAAATGAATAAGAACAAAAAAACTAAACAAATTAATTTATAATCTTTTATTTTAATGTTTTTTTTTAATAAGACTTCAAATAGAAAAATGATTAATCCAAATATTAAAATTATAGAATTATGAATTTGGGTGTGAGGAAAAAAAAAATTGGATACATAAGAGTAAATTATTAGAAATACAATTCCTACGAGGCCTTGATAACCAATACGATTAGATTTTTTTTGAAAATTTAGTAATTTAGATAATAAGAGTCCATAACCCTGCACAGAAAATATTGATAACCAGTAAAAAATAAATAATGATATTATTCCTGAATTCATATAGATAATGTAAATTCTTAATTAAATAATTAAACTTCATATATGTTATAATAATATACAATGGAAGAATTAACTTTAATTATACCAGCTAAAAAAGAGGCGGAGTCTCTTCCAACTGTCCTTAAAGAGCTCCAAAATTTCACAGTTATTAAAAAAGTAATTCTTCAAGAAGATGATACTGAAACTATTGAGTCAATTAAAAATTTTGATTGTCAAATAATTTATCAAAGTGGAAAAGGTTATGGCAATGCCTTAAGAGATGGACTTCAAAATGTAACCACTAAATATTTTTGCATTTTTAATGCAGATGGATCATTTAATCCAAATGAACTTAAAGAAATGATTAACAAAATTGAAGATCCAAAACTTAATAAAGACATAATTTTTGCATCAAGATATGAAAAAAATTCAAGCAGTGAAGATGATACTTTACTAACTTATATCGGAAATAAAATTTTTACTTATATTGGAAGAATTTTTTTTAATTTAAACATAACTGATATACTTTATACTTTTGTTTTAGGAAAAACTCAGGAGTGTCAAAAACTAAATCTAAAATGTGATGATTTTGGTTTTTGTGTTGAGCTTCCAATTAAAGCAAAAAAAAATCAATTAAATCTTGGAACATCTAATTCTCATGAACGTAAAAGAATTGGCGGAAAAAAGAAGGTTAATGAATTTAAAGATGGATTTATAATATTATCTCACTTAATTAAATTATATTTTTTAAAGTAAAATCAAGTTAAAGATAAATGAATTAAAAATTAATTTTAAATCTATATTTAAGAAGTCTTAAATATATAAAAGAATATATTAGTAGATTAATCAAAATTAAAATTATTTGTAATTGTGTATGTGACGGATCGTTAATTGCAAAGATTATAATCAAACTATTATATAAATTAATTATTAATCCAGTTAAATTACTTGATAAAAGTGGTCTGTTTATTTTGTCATTTAAGAAAAAATACAATAATTGATGAAAGTGTTTAGAGTCTGGTTTCAATGGGGATCTATTGAAGTTTAGTTTTCGAAATATTGAGAAGAGTAATTCAAAGCATGGATACCAAAGCAAAAGAATTACAAAAAATGGTGATATTAAATTTTGATTAAAATAATTTATCAATTCAAATCCAAATATAAATCCCAATAAATAAGACCCACTATCACCTAAGTATAATTTATTGATTGAATTAAAAATTCCCAACACAAAAAATATTATTAATAAATCTAGAGTATCGATTTTGAGAATATTAAATTCTTTAAAATTTCCAAAAAATAAAAGAATAATAGAAATACTAAAATAATAACTAATTACGTTTAAATTAGTACCATCTATAAAATTTGTTCCATTTACTAATATTAAGATACAGAAAGTTGTAAAAAAAATTGAAAGAAATTTGTTCTCTAATATCAAATCGAGTATCTGAAGATTTGTTGAAGATATCATATTGTTTAATAAATAAACTGAAAAATAAATAATTAAGGTTTGTAAAATTAATCTAGTAATTGGTGATAATTTTTTTTTTGTATCAGAAAATACTCCAACAACGAGCATGCCTAAAACAAAAGATAAAAATATATGCAATTCCTCAATTCTTAAAGCAATAATCGATACGAATAAAATAATTCCACCAACTAATGGTGTACTTTTAGTTCCAATAAAGTTTTGATGAATATCTCCTGACTTACTTAATAATAATTTTTTTTTATTACATAAATAAATTAATAATATTGAAACAATCGTAGTTATAATAAAATTCATTTTTTAAAATTAAAATTTTTTTTGAGATAATTTATTGATAAAATAATCAAGTATAATAAAGACTTTATTGGATTCATTTTCAAATAAAAATTATAAACTTTATAACCATCAAATAATTTTTGAAAAATACTAGACGATAAAGAGTTTTCTGTTTTTCTCCATTTAGTGAGTGTTTTGTTTAGCCCAATTAACTTAAACTTTTTTGATATTTTAAGCCATAAAACTAAATCTTCCTTTGTTTTTAATGATGGGAATTGTAATTCATTAGTCAAAATATCTTTCTTAATAATTACTGTTGAAAGACCAATATTACAATCTAACAATAATTCATTGAAACTTATTTCTTTAGGCACATTTCTTTTAGATACTAAATTGTTCATATTATCAATAATTTGGTAGGAGGTAAAAGTAAAATTATAATTGTTTTTTATCATAAATTCTAATTGATATTTGAGTTTATTCTTATTCCAAATATCATCTGCATCTATAAATGCTAAAAACTTTCCTTTTGAATTCTTAATTCCTTTATTTCTAGTTTCACCTACGCCCATGTTATTTCTATTAAGAATAATTCTAATTTTTTTCTTATTACTCTTATTTATCAATTTTTTTAAGAATTTTAATTCCTGTTTATCATTATCATCATATATGATTATAACTTCAAAATTTTTAAAACTTTGTTTTAAAACGGAGTCTAAAGTCTGCTTTATATAATTTATTTTTCTATAATAAGGAATTATTACTGATACTAAGACTTTTTTATTCATTTGTATAATTACTATTTAAATTCTTCATTGATGATTTCATAAAAGTATTTACAATTAGATACAGAAAATCTTTGAGAATATTTTTTTGCGACAAGAGTTTTTTTTATCGAATAATCATAATTTGAAATAACAAACGAAATTTTTTTTTTTAACTTCTCTAAGTTGCCATTAGGAAAAATAAATCCACCTCTGCCATTTAACAAAATATCTTTTGCACCACTGCAATCAGATGAAATAGATGGAATTCCAAAGTTTACAGCTTCAATCAAAACATTTGGTAAACCCTCATAGTAAGAAGGAAGTATAAATAAATCAGATTTTAAAAAATTTTTTTTTAAACTACTCTGCCAAGGTAAGATTCGAATATTTTTACTTCTTAATTTTTTAAATTCATCTTTTTTTGGTCCACTTCCAATTATTGTAAGTTTAATTTGAGAGAATTTTTCTGATAGCTGGTTTATAGCTTTGATAACTAGAAAAAAATTTTTTTGTTTAGTAAATCTGCCCACACACAAAATATTAAATTTTTTATTAATTTTTTTTTTTCTAAAATAATTTTTATTATCTTTTAAATAAGGATTATAAATCAAACTAATTTTTTTTTTATTTAAAATGATTTTTTCCAAGGAGTCTTTTGACTTTTCAGAAATAGCGATGATTCTATTCGATAAATTATAAAAAAATATTTTAAGAAAGAATACTAAATAAGCATTTACCTTATTATCTGCATATTTTGTTGCACCAATAATTTCTTCAGAATTTCTTATAATTATTTTATTATTAAAAAGTCTAGCAATTAATATTGCCGGCAAATGACTTTGAAATGAAAATATTAAAACTTTTTCCCTAGATTTAAGCAAAAATTTAAAAAGATTTACAGAACTTAGAACATATAAAAGAATTCTGGTTTTATTTTTTTTTTTAAATCCTATTATTTTTAAATTTTTAGAATTTAGAAAATCGCTATACTTGGCATTAAAAGAGAATAAAGTTATTTTAACATTTTTTTTTAATAAATAATTTATTACGTTTATCAAAATTTTAGTGGCACCACCATTTTCAAATGAAGGATAAAAAAAAAATACTTTTTTATTAGTCATTATTTTTTTTTATTTTAAAAACATAATTAGAATAATTATAAATATTATTCTCAGGTCTTACGGGATCAATCTCTAATAAACCACTTGAATGTGGTAAAATTTTGAATACTTGGTAATTGTCCAATAACTTTGATATTTTATAGAGACTCACATTTTTAAAAAGATGATGCCAATTAAATTCAATAAGAATATATTTTGGTTTATTCTTTTTAATAAATTTTTGCGCACCATTCAAAACTTCATACTCATAACCCTCAGTATCAATTTTAATAAGTTTAATTTTATCTTTATAAGAATTTTTGCTTTTGAAATATACTTCATCTAGTTTTTTAACTTTGCACTTTTGTGTCAACTTATTATTTTTTAAATAATCTATTTTGTGTACCTCAGGATTAAAATTTGCCCAAAGACTATTATTTTTATCATAATATAAATTCAAACTCTTATTTTTATCACTAAGACCAAAGTTAAAAATATCAATTCGATTTGAATATAATTTTTTTAATTTTTTTAATTCTTTAAAGGATTTTTTATGAGGTTCAAAAGCAAGTACCTTTGAGTTAGAATTTCTTAAAATGTATTTAGAAAAATTTCCTACATTTGCGCCAATATCAATACATAACTTAGGATTTTCATCACAAATTTTTTTTAAAAAAAATTCCTCTCCACTTACTTTAAAAGAAAAAAACAAATTATTCCCAATAAAAGTAGAAAAAATTTTTATTATACTTAAGTTAAATTTATATAAAATTTTTACACCAAAAAAAAATGTTAAAAACCCTAAAATTAAATTTCTAAATTTATTTATAATCATTTTGCTTTATCTTGAATTAATATATCTTATTTTTTTTTTTATTTTATTTGTCAAAAGATTTGCCCTATTATTCATCTTTATTAATTTGAAAAAAAGATTTTTACATATCATATCATAAACTAACGTAGAAGTTTGCGATAAGATTATTCCACCAAATTTAACAGTATTAATATTATCAATTATCTTAATATTTTTATTTTTTAAATTTAATTCAGTTTTGCTTTTTGGATGATATTTGACAAAAAAAATATATTTTTTTTCTAATTTGACTATTTCAATAAGTTTATCAATCATATCATTTGCATCATGTAAGCCTAGTAAAACAAGATAATGGTTTTTATGTTTCTTTTTCTTTGAAATTTTTATATCAATTTTTTTTGACAAATTTTTTTTAAGTAATATTTTTTTATTTTTAAAAGTTTTTTTATAATCCTCTAAGCACTCCGGAAATTTTATAACCATTTCATGAGGTAAAATTGTAAGTTTTTTTTTACTTAACTTAAGTAAATCTAGCCACATAAGCTTTTCTGAAAAAATACCATGTTGATAGCCAACTAATTTTACACTCTCTGAATTTTTCCTAATTTCATTAGATAAAAAGAAACCCAAATTATACTCAAACATATAATAGTGAAATTTTTTAATTTTAAACTTAAAAAAGATTCTATTTAATTGTTTTTTATAAATATTTAACTTCAATGCATTAAACAGGGATATCTTTGTATAATTGTTAATTTCATTTGACAAATTTAATCCATGAAAATTAAAATTTATATTTTTCAATAAATCTATTTTTTTTAGTACCAAAAAGGTTCTAAAAAAAAATAAAAAAAAATGTGTTAAAGATATGTATCTCTCAACAATTACAAAATTATCAATTTTTCTTGATATAAAGATTTTTTTTATATTATCAAAAACACTCCCATTAAGATGAGTTTCATCTGTTATCAAAAAATTTAATTTAAGAAATTTTTGATCAAAAAATTTTTCATTTTTGTTATTTTCATAAAAAATTGGAAATAAGGACAAACATGAATTTTTATAATTTTTAAGTATTTTTTTATATACAATTTTACTTAAAATTATTGTTATAAATG
>MDTE01028280.1_pt1 | contig 11094 bp, 9 predicted proteins | sample 811231 | NCBI WGS metagenome assembly MDTE01 (sample SAMN05326651, study PRJNA326480) | marine metagenome | isolation source: seawater | place: Indian Ocean: Red Sea | collected 2010 | reverse complement strand
CCGGTTCTGGATCACCCTGGATCAGGGCGTAGACTTCGTTTTGTCATGTTTCCCCATGATGCAAGGCGGTGAAATCTTTATCCCAAAAATACCTAGCATGAGGATAGTCGACGTAGCCCACACTATGGGACCACATCTCGACACACACGTAATCGGGATACGCCCAGGCGAGAAGTTACATGAAGTTCTAGTAACAGAAGAGGACGCGAGAACCGCTCTCGAACTACCCGACCGATATATCATTCGCCCGATGCTGTACGGTGAACAACGGCACTACCATGATGACGAGATACCGGTCGATGAAAGCTTTTCATACGCGAGCGACAACAACACTGAATGGCTTGACGACGAGGCACTTAAAGCCACACTCAAACAATCTGGGATCACGCAAAAATGAACCCACGCATCCTCTGGTCGGAACGAACCGCTCGTTTTTGTTAGATGGTTATTTGGATTACTGGACTGTCCGGCGCGGGAAAGACAACCCTCTCCACCGCACTACTTCACTCGTTGAAACCGGCCTTACCCCAATTACTGCATCTAGATGGCGATACCATTCGCAGTATTTTCGGCGAAGATCTAAATTATAGCGAGGCACATCGGAAGATCCAGATTAAGCGAATTCAGCAGCTTGCTAAGTTTCTCTCGGATCAAGCTGCCATCATTCTGGTCTCTGCCCTTTATTCCCATCCGGACCTCCTGGCTTGGAACCGAGCCAACTTGACCGACTATTTCGAAATCTACCTCCGCGCACCGATCGAGCTAGTCAAGGAACGTGATACTAAATCCCTCTATGCCAAGGCTGAAGCCGGCAAAATTGAGAATGTAGTTGGCATCGATATTCCGTGGAACGTTCCTATCGCTCCTGATCTGGTGATTGATGCTACGAACGACCAAACCCCCGAACAAGTGGCTCAGCAAATCGTCCAGGCAGTCCCAAAACTTGCCGCGGCGATGGTCAAGCGCAGCGAATGAGCGCATTTAACCTGAGCCGGGACCAGTACCTCGAGCTAGAGAAACTGCAGCTCGGCGTTTTTGCGCCGTTGGTGGGTTTCATGAATGAGGACGAATTCCACAGTGTTGTTGATACATTGCGTTTGCCTAATGGCGAGGTTTTCCCACTACCAGTGGTCCTCGACATCGCCGATGCTCAAAAACAAGAGATCACGGGTCGACCCAACGTAACCCTGCTTTTCAATGGCGTCGAGGTAGGTCACATCCAACCCCAAAGCTTGTTTCGCTGTGACAAAGAGCGAACGGCGATCCAGGTGTTTGGCACAAATGACCCCGCTCATCCCGGTGTGAGTCAGCTGATGAACCAGAGAGAGTGGTTGGTCGGCGGACCGGTAGCGCTCACTAACCGAGCATCACTGGGCTTTTCCGATTGGGAGCTCGAACCGGCCCAAACAAAGGCCGAGTTCGCGCGGCGTGGCTGGCAAACAATAGTCGGATTTCAAACACGTAACGTGCCCCACCGTGCGCACGAATATCTACAGCGGGTGGCATTAGAGCAGGTTGATGGACTGTTCATTCAGCCCCTCGTCGGATGGAAAACCAGCGGCGATTATACGCCTGCGGCGATCATGACCGGCTATTCTCGACTGATCGAGGAATTCTTCCCGAAGGATCGGGTAGTCCTCAGCATTCTATCCACGGCAATGCGCTACGCCGGCCCACGGGAAGCCGTATTCCACGCACTAGTTCGCCGAAACTACGGTTGCACGCATTTCATCGTCGGACGCGACCACGCTGGAATTGGCAACTATTACGAGCTGTACGAGGCGCAAGAGATGACTCGCCAGTTCGATGGCGAACTCGGCATCGAGATCATGAGGCTTCGCGGCCCCTTTTACTGCCGGAGGTGCGGAGGTATCGTGACGGATAAGACTTGTCCTCACATCACGGCGGCACCCGCGGATACGCAGCAGATCAGCGGCACCGAAATCCGCGCATTGTTCAAGAACGGAGAGAATCCCGGCTCACATCTCATGCGCCCCGAGGTTGTCGAAAGCCTTAGCGGTATCCAGCTTTTCATTGAGGATGCATAGGAATGCGCCGCACGAAAATAGTCGCCACAATAGGCCCTGCCACATCCCAACCCGAGCGCATCCGTGAATTGCTGGACGCAGGCATGGACGTGGCTCGGCTTAATGGAAGCCACAACGAACTTAAGTGGCACGCCGCAACAATCAAAACCATACGTGATATAGCGCCGGCAGCACCTATCCTACTTGACTTGCCCGGACGAAAAATCCGTACCGCGCAGCTCGCTCATGAACCGGAGTTCGCTAAGAATGAATCCATTATCTTAACTACCGAACCGGGGCATGACGGGAGCGAAAAAGTGCCCATCAGTTACCCGTTCCTGCACCAGCAGGTCGAAGCTGGCGACCGAATTTTTGCAGACGACGGCACCATAGCATTTACGGTACTAGAAACTCGCGGACCCGACGTGCATTGTCGCGCGGAGGTAGCCGGAAAGTTGCGCAGCCGTAAGGGCATTAATGTGCCTGGCATCTCTCTCAAGGCCGATCTCGTCAACGAGGCGGATCGCGAGTTGTTGGTTTTTGCATGCGAAAACGAGGTGGACTATCTCGGAATAAGCTTCGTTGAAAATGCAGCACACATACAAAACGTCCGTGATCTTATAGGGGCCAAGGTCCCCCGGATCGTCTCAAAGATTGAAAACCTAAACGGCCTAAAAAACATGGCCGAAATCATTCGCGGCAGCGACGCAATCATGATTGATCGAGGCGATCTTTCGATCGAGACCAATCCCGACAACGTGGCGTTGTTTCAAAAACGAATCCTTCGCTCGGCGAAAGACTGGGGCACACCAGTGATAGTAGCCACAGAGATGATGCACTCGATGATCAAGAGCCCGCTACCGACCAAAGCCGAGGTCAGCGATATCACTAACGCGGTCCTCGACGGCTGCGCCGCGACAATGCTTTCCGGTGAAACAGCTATCGGCCAGCACCCCATCGAAGCCGTCGCCCTGATGGCTCAAATTGCTGAGCAGAGCAGCGTGTTTCACGACTCCGAGGCCTCACAGTCCCTCAAGACAAACGCCTTGGTGCCGCCGGGAAATAAGACTGTTCCGCGGGCAATGGAGGATGCCATCGCACTGATTTGTCAGTCGCTGCCTATTACAAAGATCGTCGCTGTAACCAAGTCTGGTTTTGCCGCTCGGACGATAGCAACCAGAGCGCCGGCACAACCGATTCTGGCCGTCACCAACGATCAAATGGCCGCGCGAAGCTTTAACCTATTGCCCGGCACCCGAGGAATTTACGTTGATCTGGTGTTCAGCCGGACTAGTACCGACCATATTCCAGCCTGTTTGAAGTCGCTGTGGCTAAGAAATGAGATAATTGAAACCGATCTTATTCTGGTCACAGCAGTCAGTTACCCGAAATCCGGAAATAGAATGAACCTCGTGCAGACGCATTATGTCGCTGATCTCATCGAATCGATGGAATGGCACAAGTAGTTAAACAGAGATCGCGAACCTTGCTGCGAGAGGTGAGCGTAGAGCGCTCGAATGGAAAAGAAACGACCTAATGTAATACTACTTATACTTGACGCGCTCCGTTTTGACCGGCTGGCCTCGTCTGGCTATCGCCCGGCATTGACGCCAACACTCGATCGTCTCGCGGCCGAGGGAATCAGCTGCACAGAGCATTTCTCGGTCGGCTGTCCGACGCAGATTTCCATGCCTGGAATATTCTCTTCCACGCTTCCACTCGATCACCATGGCTACGCAAATGGAATAGCCCATCGTCCCCGTTCATTCGTGGAAGACTTGAGGGAAGCCGGGTACTACACGTCCGGCGTGGTGACAGCGCATTGGTTATCTTCTGAGTTCGGATACGGCCGTGGTTTCGATCAGTACTACGAAGCCATCGACCCTGTTGCCTGGATGCAGGGCACTAATATCGAATTTCTGGGTGAATTGCTGCAGAAGCGGGAAGACGGCACCCTGTCTGAAGGAGAAGCCGTAGCGACGCTCGAAAGAGAGTATCCGCACATCCTAAAACAAGGCCGGCGCTATCTTGACTCGCTCGATCACCTAGGAGCGCCTGAGCACTGGCGCCTGCGCGACAATTGGCGGCACAAAATACGATCTGAAGAAGAGCTCTTAATCGCAAATCCAAATGCTATCTTGAACCGTAAACTTCAGCTTGGTGGTCTCGATTATTATGGGCTTGGGCTGCCCGAGGTAAAAGCCGAGCTTCTAAGAAAGATCGAGAAGGTAAAGAAATGGGACGGTCGACTTAATCGCTACACAATTGTTCGCAGTCGGCGTGGCCATTGTATGGCGCACCACATAAATCGCCATCTTCCTCACACGCTCCGCAGGATCCCACAACAGCCGTTCTTTATGTTGCTCCATTTCTTCGATCTACACGAATCGAAGATGCTAATCCCGACCCTCGACGCTGCTCGTATCGCGAGCTTGCCCGGCGACGTGGTGAAAGCACTTAAAGGTCGTGAAAACTATCACGTCGGCGGTTTCATTCACGACATTGCGCTGGCAAATATTGATAGACAGGTGCAGCGCTTTATCAACATTCTTGACCACGCAGGCAGGTTAAAGGACACCGTACTGGTGATCACAGCCGATCACGGCGTAGCTACGCAACGACCACGCCGAAATATCGGGAGTGATCTGTCGAGGATGTTTTTTGATGAGTATCTGCGGGTCCCGCTTATTTTGTGGGGACCGGATATCATCCCCGATCAGGTTGACTCACTTATGTCGCATCTCGATCTCGGTCCGACGGTTCTCGAGCTCGCTGGATTACCAAATAACATGGATTTCCGAGGCGTGCCGATTACGACCCGAAAGTCGCAGCCCGCCGACCATCTTATTTTCGAGAACACCGGGAAGGGCCGCTGCGAGATCGACAATAAGCCTATCTATTTGGCTATCCGAAACAAGGCGATGAAAGCCATATTCGAGTGTGAGGGCTCAAATGCGAGAGAAAGAGAGGTTTTCGACCTCTCTAGGGATCCGGAGGAAAACGACAACCTGTGCTCAAGCAACAGCTCTCTGGACCAACGAAAGAACTTTGCAGACATTGCGCGCAATCGTCTCTCAACAATAAGACAGGCCAGTGGTGGGGCGATGTAGATTAGTTTGAGTCCCCAGGGACCACTGCGCGTTGTTGCCTTGCCGGCGCTGATTACGGATGGGTCAATACTTCTGGAGACATACCTAGTTGATCCAGCAGCATCCGAGGGTGAGAAGTTAAGCCGGCCGTATACAAGGCATTAACATTGCGTTCTATAAGCGCCTCAACAGCTCTTAAGGCGGCAGCTTAGATTGCTTAAAAGCACGTATCCGAAACCGAATTCAAGCGTCTCTCCGAGTCACTGCACTAACGGGGAAGCTCATTGTCGCTTCGGAGAACTGCCACTATGAGGTTACGGGCTCGACGCGCCTTCTTCCTGCTCTATGGAGCGAATGCTTCTTTGTCGCCCAAGGCCTTCGCAGGGCCGCCATTTCGGGGCGCTACCAGCTCGATGACGTTATTGTATTAGCCGAACGGGGTCACACCCCATCGAAACTACCCAGTTGGAACGGCAATCAGTGCAATTTCGCTCTATTCTAATTACCGGGGGATCTGGTCTTATAGGTCCGTACCTCAGTGAGGCGGCAAAAAATAGGGGCCCAGTCGCAACGCTAGCCCGACGCGGTGCCGACATCACCTGCGATCTAACAGACGCCCACGTTGTTTCAAAAACGGCATTGTCGGTAGACCCTGATCTTGTGATTCATGCTGCCGCTATGACCGACGTTGATTCCTGCGAACGGGATTCAACGGCAGCCGACCAAATCAATCGTGCTGGCACCGCGAATCTCGTCAAATCACTACCCAGCAAAGCGACGCTCGTCTACATCTCGACCGATCAAGTTTATCCGAATCGCACGGGACCACACTCGGAGGGAGCTGAAGCCCCGGTCAACAAATACGGCTACAGTAAATTAGCCGGAGAGGACGCAGCCCTGTTACATCCCAATGCCATTATCCTTCGGACTAACATGTTTGGGGCAAGCCGCACTACAGCCCGCAACAGCCTTAGTGATTTCATAGTCAGCAATCTTAAATCCGGAAATGCTATGACGTTGTTCAACGACGTGCTTTTCTCTCCTCTCCACATGACTACACTAGCCGATCTCATTTTCGAGCTTGTCGGAAAGGGAGCGCGAGGTATCTACAACGTGGGATGCCGGAATGGCATGTCTAAAGCGGATTTTGGGATCGCGGTGGCTAAGCATTGTGGCTTATCTATAGAGCCGATAAGTGTCGGACTCTCCACCGAAATCTCCGGGCGAGCACCACGGCCTTTGGATCTACGATTGGACTCAACTCGGGTTGAACATTTCCTGGGACGTGCACAGCCCACGCTTCGACAGGAGATAAGAAAGCTATGACCATGGAAATCCAGGTGGGCCGACACGTTGTCGGGCCAGGTCACCCAACCTATTTCATTGCTGACATTGCCGCCAATCACGACGGTGATCTAGATAGGGCGAAGGCGCTCATTCATCTATGTGCAGAAGCCGGAGCGAACGCGGCCAAGTTTCAGAATTTTCAGGCTGAAACGATAGTATCGGACCACGGTTTCAAAGCACTCGGGGATCAGCAGTCGCACCAGTCAGACTGGAACAAAGATGTTGTTGATGTATACCGAGACGCTTCGCTACCGATGGAATGGACAGAAGAACTAAAGAAGACCTGCGATGAAGCCTCTGTCGATTACTTCACGGCACCCTACGACCTAGAACTCCTCAAAGATTTATCACCCTACGTTTGCGCATGGAAAGTCGGCTCGGGCGATATCACCTGGCACGAGAGCATTGAGCGCATGGCGATGGATGGCAAACCGATCTTCATTGCAACTGGCGCATCGAATTTTGAAGAAGTTCGGCTTGCGGTTGAAGTGGCCAAGCGACATACCGAGGATATTGTTTTGATGCAGTGCAATACGAACTACACCGCGTCAGGAGAGAACTTTCATCACATTGCACTGAACGTTCTAAAGACCTATGGAAGGGAGTTCCCGCATTTACCACTTGGGCTTTCAGACCACACACAGGGTCCAGCTACAGTTCTCGGAGCCGTCGCGCTTGGCGCATTCGCCATAGAAAAACACTTCACTGACGACAATTCGCGAGATGGTCCCGATCATACCTTTGCGACGAACCCGACCAATTGGCGCGAAATGGTTGATCGCACTCGGGAACTTGAAGCCGCACTCGGCCCAGAACACAAACGTGTCATGGACAACGAGAAGGAGACAGTCATCCTTCAACGACGCGCGGTCCGCGCTGCTCGGCCTATTATCTCAGGGCAAACGATAACCGACGCCGACGTTTTGCTGTTACGCCCGTGTCCCAGCGATGCGTTACCGCCCTACCGCAAAGATGAGATAGTCGGCAAGCAGGCCGCACGAGACATAGAAGCAGGAGATTGCTTTAGGGCTACCGACATCAAATGAGAACGTCGATCGTTGTTCCTGCCTATAACGAAGCAACTACTATTGCAGAAGTCGTAGCGCGCATAGCGTCATTTGGTCGGCCGATTGTAGTCGACGATGGCTCGACGGATAGCACCGGGGCAATTGCAAGAAGTGCCGGGGCGGAAGTCGTGCGGCACGACGAGAATCGTGGGTACGACGGCGCCATAGAAAGCGGCTTCAAACGAGCACAGGCGATCGCAACCGACATTGTCGTAACGTTTGATGCCGATGGACAACACGACCCAACATTGCTGCCGGATATAATCTCCCCCTTAGTGTCTGGGCAGGCAGAATTAGTGATAGGCATTAGGGAGAAGCCCGCCCGATGGTCAGAAGCCTTATTCAACGCATACGCACGCCTGAAATACGGCGTTCCTGATATACTCTGCGGACTAAAGGGCTATCGTATGTCCCTCTACCGAGTGCACGGTTGTTTCGACAGCACGCAGTCTATCGGCACCGAGCTAGCGTTAGCTGGCCTGCGGCAAGGCGCCACCGCGGCGTTGATTAGCGTACCCGTGGGCAAACGTCAGGATCAGGCACGCATCGGCTCCGCAATACTCGCAAACTACCGGATTCTAAAAGCCTTCACTACCGCTCTGAGGCAGGACATAACAACTGCGTTGCTAATGAAGTCGCCTGAGGCTCGGAAACGGAACCGCTAATGGGTGCAGATGTGCCCCCCACCTCTCCTAACGACCGATATACTGGGTCTCTCACCCTTCTTGAGCGGGCCGAAAGAGCCATTCCGTCGCAAACTCAGACCTTTTCGAAAGGCTGGACCCAGTATCCGCGAGGCGCCGCTCCGGTTTTTGCGGCGCGCGCCGACGGCGGCCGCATTTGGGACGTCGACGGCAACGAATATATAGATTGGCCTATGGCCTTAGGTCCGCTCCTCCTAGGCCACAACCACCCCGCCGTAAATGAAGCTATCACCAAACAGCTTGCGAACGGTGTCGCCTTCTCCCTACCGACACGGGGTGAGCTAGAACTCGCGGAACGTCTGATCGACTGGTTTCCCTTTTCAGAGCGCGTACGCTTCGGCAAAAATGGATCGGATGTCACGTCAGGAGCGGTTAGGGTGTCCCGCGCCTACACTGGGCGCGACATCATTCTTTGCTGCGGCTATCACGGGTGGCAGGATTGGTTCGTCGGAACTACAACTCGTAGCCTCGGGGTGCCACAGTCTGTTCGTAACCTTACGATTCCATTTCCTTACAACGACGGAGATTTTCTCGAGAACCTACTCACCAAGCACAGTGGAAAGGTTGCCGCGATAATCATGGAACCCATGGGTCTAGAACCTCCAGTCAACGGTTTCCTTGAGCGGGTACGTAAGCTCGCTGATCATCATGGGGCAGTCCTAATTTTTGATGAGTGCTGGACGGGGTTTCGCATTCATCGCCAGGGAGCCTACGGAAAATTCGGGATTGCACCCGACCTCGCATGCTTTGGAAAAGCACTGGGAAACGGCGTCCCAATTTCAGCCGTGGTCGGACGCGCGGATGTTATGGAGTGTTTTGACCAAGCATTTTTCTCCTTTACCTTTGGCGGCGACATGCTGGGTATCGCTGCGGCAACTGCCGTGCTCGACGTATTAGAGAAAAATCCAGTTCTAGAGCACGTTTCTAAACGCGGCGAAAACCTTATTCATGGCGTCAATCGCCTCATCGCTTCATATGATCTCGCTTCGTTCGTACGGATTGATGGATATGGTGCCCGACACTTCATTAATTTCTCCGGTGACGGAGAGAACGGATTTCTCCTAAAGAGCCTTTTTCAGCAGGAAGCGCTCAAGGCAGGGATACTAGCTGCGGCATGGCATGCACCCTCATGGGCACACACAGAGGAGGACGTCGAGATAACCCTCGATGTTTATGAAGCTGTTTTCGCAGATCTCTCTCGCTGGTTGGCCACGGATGGCCTGAAAAACCATCTGGACGGCAGTCTCGTAACGGCAGTCTTCCGAAAACCTTAGGTGATTTGACGTTGGCAATTACATCAACGATGGAGGCCCTGGGCGCCCTCGGCGTGACACCTGACACTCTTTCCCCGGGCCAAAAAGAATCTCTCGACAAAGATGGCCTATGCGTGATCGAAACCGAACCTGCCTTCTGGCGAGAATTCGGCGTCGATCTAGATGAGATGGCTAAAACGATCGATGATCTCTTTGAACGCGAGGGGTTCAATGCAGGCTGGGAGCATATTAAAGAAGCTCAAAAAGTAGGTAGCACGCCAGAAGCAGGTGCGCGCCGGCTATCAAATCTCATTAACAAACACCCTATCTTTCGCCGGGCTATGGTCGCGCCTTTCCCACTAGCTGCTTCGTATCGCGTCATAAAAGATGAAATACGATTGACCTCGCTTCAAATCAGAGAGCCAGAACCAAACGCCGGCAACCAAGCATTACACATAGATTGGCGTCCTCGACACTGGCCGACCGCCCCTTTCGGCGCGTGTGCGAGCTTCTTGTACCTGGACGATAGCTCCCGAGAGACCGGCGCTCTTCGTTTCGTCCCGCGCAGCCATCTTAAACTGGGTCAACCAGAGGACTACTGCGACCCCTACGAAGAGCAGCCTGATCAGGTCGTGATTGAGGTCCCACGCGGTGCTATGGTCTGTCTCAATGCACACACATGGCACGGTGGAACACATAGTTCAGGTGGACGACGACGGGCATTATTTATCACCTACCGTAATCGTCGGCATTGGCAACAACTAAACCAGAAAAAATTTTTGGACCCCAACGTCAAAGACAGTTTATCGGAGGCAGAGGCCTATTTGTTGGGCGTTCGCAACCAGGATGCGACGCAAAACGAATTCTTCTACCGCCGTCGGAATTCACGCTATATACGCTTCTTCTCGTTCGCCCGCGATTGGGTTGATGCGCATGTCGGTGGCGAAAGGACTACCCATGCGAATTCGTTCACTGAATAGATTTCGATGAGCTCGCAGAGCAAGTCAACACGACCGGTTTTTCTGACTGGAGAGCAGGTTGATCTTACTGTCCCCGACGAATCCGCTATTGACAGCGACGGTTGGGCGAATTGGTTCAACGATAAACAGGTTACGAAGCACCTCGTCGGGCACGGCCTCTTTCCCAACACCCCAACAAAACAATTAGAATTCCTAGAGAGTCTTGCCAGCCAGGAACGACTTGCTCTCCTGATTTATGCAAAGGACATCAGACGGGTTGTTGGAACGATCTCTTTATCGAACATAGATTTCAAGACGAGAAGCGCCGAGGTTGCACTGGTGTTTGGCGTTACACCGAAGCGAAGAAATCTCTATGCGCTCGAAGCAATGGCGATTATCACAGAGCATGGTTTCGAAACGCTCGGTCTTTGGAGGATAGAAGCGCACCAAGTATATCCGGATTTAAGTAGTTGGAATAAGCGGATGGAGCTACTCGGGTACCGGGCTGAAGGCATCGCGCGTATGAAATTTGTTAAGGGGCACACACGTAAAGACACGATACTGCTCTCTTGCCTATATGAAGACTACCTTACCTTGAAGAAAAAGCGTGACGGTAAATACTGGCTGGGACAAGCAGGCATGTTCAAT